>JAABUH010000059.1_pt1 | contig 158148 bp, 183 predicted proteins | sample 5559121 | NCBI WGS metagenome assembly JAABUH01 (sample SAMN10711871, study PRJNA513364) | rock metagenome | isolation source: Antarctica rocks | place: Antarctica: Victoria Land, Battleship Promontory nord | collected 2015-12-28
GGAAAGAAGGACTGGGGACGCTGAGGTGGCAAAGACTGCTGAGTCAAATCAGTCTGGAGCTGCTGAGGGCAAAGGGGCGCTTGTTTGAGATGTAGGGAGCCAGGAGACAACTCAGAGTGAAGTCAAACTTGCCAGGAAGCGTCAGGAAGCGCAGAAACGAATCTGAGAGCAAAGGAGATAATACAAATACCCTAGTAGCACCCTAATATGCACGGACTTCACCTCAGGAACGTAGGGTGACCAACCCATGCGGGGAGCTGTTGTACGCATGCACCAATGTGGGGAAGTAGTAGCTTGGCTAAAACCGCCTTTTGACATCTTTGGGCCTAGCTCAGGTAGTCCTCAGCACAGCTCTTGTCTCTGCCACCGGAGTGATTCAAATAGACTCACCTGGAAGCTTCTCTCCTTCCCCAAAGGACAGTGAATCCCTGATGCCCTCCTTGGTGGAAAGCCAACCCTGCTGTGGCATTAGCTATTTGCGGCATGGCAATCTTGGTTCCGGCCCAAGACGTCCTTTTGGAGGACGGGCCTCAACTCCCACTGAAGCTTATTTAGGTACATCTCAGCTCGCTTCTCAAGGCTGCTGAATCGTCACGCACACGCACAGTCCAGAAACTCCCTCATCAATCGCCCAGAGCAACTTCACCGCGTGGATCAGCCTTCCTTCCCTGCGTATCTGTATGACTGGCAACGGAATCGACGATGCGAGCCTGCCGTCTTCCCTCGTCCTTATGAGCTGCTGCACGGCTTAGGTCGGATAGCCATTACAATACGCTTCTTGAGATGAGACCGCCTGACCGCCGTCTTTCATCGCGCTTGGATTCTTTCCGGCCGAGACCACTCATCGTCCTTCGATGAAATTGCATGTTCGGATCGGACTTATGGTACAGATTCCTGCCGATGTCGTATCAAGGGACATCAAGTGTGGGATAGTCTTGACTTCATCTCAATGGATCGGCCTCGTAAAGGACATTCCCAACTCTTGTCAAATCATGGTGAACCGGTCGATGCGCAGTGAGTAGGCTATCAGCAAATCGGATCTGAAGACTACTCGTTGGACCAGCTGATCGACGTCCTGTACGTCTATCATTGGTGTCGAAGGGTCATGTCAGCACGACTGGTCATCTCTTTCAAGGCAGAATAAGCCAGAGCTACCGGTCCAATCTTGGAGACGCTTCGATCAAGTAAGTACCTCATTCCGAGGGTGTGGTCGAGGATAGATGACCGGACGGAAATTGGCAGAAGCGAGACTGAAAGGGGACTTTGTGTGGAAAACGGACAAAGGAGACAGGGAGCTTGCTTAGCTCCCGCTGTCTCTCATCGACTGAGATTGAGCCACGGTGTGTGCGAAACCATATGCTTACGGCGCGAGTCATTCATTCGTCCGCGCTTTCTGACGTTCTATTTCTGATGCGTATAACAGCGTGCACGTGCCGATGACCTGTTGTCAAACGCAGGCCTATATAACTCTCACGCCTTACCCCGTGCCTATTACGTAGATCGTATTCAACTCATTCACCTTGATTTCGTCCGATGAACTACACTTGCATCAAGTCACGAAACTCCAAAGCTCAGCCTTAACACCTGTCCAGCTTGCATAGTGTCCCCACTAACAGACCGGGAATCTCGCCGCTTCTCCCCTGCGAAATCATCACAGAGAATAATGTTTAGTATCGCGATGCCGGCAAGGTCCTCAATTCCTCCGGGCAGGTCTCCCCCATGAACAATGCCTCGAATTAGCGTGATCCTGGTTAGCTCTAGCCTTTTTTGGGACCCATGCACGCACGATCACATGGGCGATGACCTCCACCAAGATCACATGCCGGCCTCGATCACAAGCACGACACTTTCCCGGCCCGCTCTTACCCCGATCGCGCTTGTCAACCTCGGGCACATGACGCCAGGTCCATTAATAAGAACTCCCATCCTCACCTTCACCTCATCGCCCAAGGTCTTCAATCAAACATGCGACTACCCTCCGCCTTTCTCGCCGTCCTCGGTGTGCTCTCGTCATGGGCCGCTCTCGCCCAGGATCTCAACACGATCCCGTTCGACATCTTCACCCCGTCGACTTACCTCAACTCGACCGGTTTGACCGACGCCGTCCAGTGGGATGGGTACAGTCTGTTCGTCATGGGCCAGAGGGTCTACCTTTGGTCCGGCGAGATCCACAGTGAGTCGGCGCTTATCCCACTTTTACAACTTGGGAGGTGATTCACTTGCCGTGTCGCGCAGACTTCCGAAACGTCAACCCGGCGCTCTACCCCGACCTGATGCAACGGATCAAAGGCCTCGGCTTCAACGCTATCTCGAGTTACTTCTTCTGGGCGATCCATAACCCTTCCCCGGGGGTTCTCGACTTTGAAGGCTGGAAGGATCTGGAACCGTTCATCCAGGCTGCGGCCGATGCTGGCATATTCGTGGTCGCGAGGCCTGGCCCGTGGGTCGTGAGTTAAGTTCACGGCATTGAGTTCTCTCCGGTGTATCGTAGTGCTGACACATGGCGCTGTAGCAAGGCGAGTTCGCCGCGTCGGGTATCCCAGCCTGGGTCACGGGTCTGGGCAACGTCTCGTTTCGGACCCGGGATCCAGGCTGGGCGGCGGCGTACACACCATACTATGAGGCGGTCGCTCAGGTCTTGGTGAAGCACCAGATCACGAATGGAGGGCCCGTCATCGCGGTGCAGATCGAGAACGGTGAGTTACAATCCTGACAGAGAGGACGTCGCGCTAAACGAGACACGCCCCGTATAGAGTATTACCTCGATGCAACGTACGAGGGTGGCTTGGATTTCCAGTACATCTCAAACCTCGAGAACACGCTGAGGAATCTTGGCATCGTCGTCCCGCTCACTTTCAACGACGTCAGTATCCACCTCGTCGGTCTTCCAGGGAAGAGAGCGCTGACCAAGCCGACAGATCTCGAGGGATCAGCGTCTGGTCACGGGACCGGGCTCGGTGAACCTCTGTGAGTCACGATGAAACAACCCAGGATGCCTCGCCCATCCTGATCATGTCGCGTATAGACGGCTACGACGCCTATCCGCAGAACTCGAACTGCGAAGACCCCAATGCGTTCAGTCAAGTACAGACCGCCTTTCGCCCGGTAAGTCACATCCCGTGCCCGCGTCCTTCCACCTCAGTTTCCCGGTCTTCTCACTGCTAATGACGAGCGATGACCCCTGCTGACTCCTTGTCAGTATTTCCAAAACACGACCGGTCCCGTCGGTGAACCGTTCTTCATTGTCAGTCCCATCCCATGCTCCGCCCTCATTCCGCCGATGATCCCTGTCGCTCGTCATGCAGCCCGAATTGGGAGGCGGGTGGATCCCAGGGACCGACACCGTGCGCTACGATGCTTGCCTGCCTCTTTTCAGTAGCCAGTTCGAGCGCGTCTTTTACCTCGCAAACATTGCTCAGTGTGAGTAAGCAAACCCTGACAGCGGTCTCGTCATGCTTATCAGAAACCAGCGATCAAAATGCAGAACATCTACATGACGTACGGCGGGACCAACTTTGGGCACACCGCGTACTCCCGTGAGCATCCGTAGCGACTGGGCATGTGAGGCTGATGGGCGACAAGGGGCACTCACGTCGTATGACTACTGGGCGGCGATCGAGGAGAACCGAAATTTAAGGGACAAATACTACGAGCTCAAGGTGATTGATTGTCCCCCTACCGGTTCGATCCACGCTGACTGTGCCCAGCTCATTTCCCTCTTCGTTCGATCATCGCACGACCTGCCGAAGACATGGATCGTCCAATCGACCAACTCATCCGGTACGACCGCAGTCGACGGCGTCATCCAGCTCGACGAGCTCCGCAATCCCGATACCTCGGCGGGGTTCTATGTCGTTCGACCGACTAATAACACTTTGACGGTCGTTAACACTTTCGATCTCGAGGTTTCCGACTGGCAAGGGAATACTACGGTCCCGGTCACTCTAAACGGCCGGGTGAGAATCAACATCCTGGATAGATGCTTTGGCTGACGAGTTTGCGACGAAAGGATTCACGGGTCATCGTGGCGAACTACTGCTGGGGCGTCTCGTGCATCTCCCATTCGTCCGCGGCTGTCATGACGTCCACCAGCCTCGGCAACGTCGACGTCCTCGTCATCTACGGCGATGCGGGGCCGGCGTACCAGCTCGCCTTCCCCGACCCGAACTGTCAGATCGACCAACTCTCCGGACCGACCATGATATCTTCGAACTCAAGCTACGGGAGAACGGTGGTGAACTTTAGTATCGCGAGGGGCGCGACTCTGGTCCAGGTCACGGGTGGCACAAGGCTGGTTTTGGTACTCATCCTCGATACGAAAACGGCGTATTTCACTTGGGAGGCTGTCGTACCGGGACCGGGGACACTGGGAAGCCAGTACAAGATTGGAAGCAACGAGACGGCGCTTGTCATTGGCCCGTAAGCTACCTTCTCTCCCTGTTTGACTATGCTAACCCGATGTCAGACACTTCCTCCGCTCGGCGATCGCCTCAGGCTCGACCCTCAACCTGCAGGGCGACCTGAACACCACCACCGACATAAGCATCGTCGCCGCGCCTACCTACACCTCCTTCACCTGGAACAACGCCTCGATCACCCCTTCCAAGTCCTCCGCCGGCCTGTGGACCATCTCCCTCCCCGGCCCGAGCTCGGCGCCCTCGTCAGCGCCGAGCATCACCGGGTGGAGATATAAGGACTCGCTGCCAGAGATCACGTACGGGTTCGACGACTCGGACTTTACGGTGGCGAATCAGACGACGACGAACAACACGTACAAGCCTTACTCGAACTATGAGGGACAGTATGTGTTGTACGGTCAGAATTACGAGTTTGCGATCGGGGCGGCGATCTGGAGAGGGAGGTTCAATGCTACGGGAAGGGAGACGGCGTTCAATGTTAGCCTCTCGGCCGGGTCGAATGGGGTCGGCGCCTTCTATGTGGGTCTCAGTCGTTTCTCAGATGATATGTTGGTAGGTCGGTATTGATTCGCTCGCGCCGGCCGTAGCTCAACGGGCAGTATCTTCAATCGGCCATCGTGCAGAACCATGGAGGTATTGAAGGTCGGTCGTCAACCTAAACCTCGCTTGGACTATGTATCTGACTGTTCCTACTTCGTAGACGTTAACGTCACCGTCGCATTCCCATCTGGAGCGATCAACGCAAACTCGGTCAACTACCTCGTCAGTCCTGCTCCCCTTGACACCAGCTTGCGCCTTACAGCGCCCTACACACAATCCCTGACGCGAAGCCGTAGCAAATCGTCATCGACAACTCCGGTCTCGAGGAAGGCTCCTCCTTCACTGCCTCCCCACAGGACACCCAGTCGCCGCGCGGGATTCGCGGCTACACCCTCCTTGGCGGGGACACGTCCTCAATGACCTGGAAGGTCCAGGGAAACCTCGGCGGCTGGACCGACTTCCCGGACAAGGTCCGAACGCTGTACAATGTCGGCGGACTGTATGGCGAGAGGATGGGGTGGTACTTGCCAGGATTTGACGATGGAGGATGGACGGATGGCGGGCCGGAGGTGGCGTTAGATGCGCCAGGAGTAAGGTTTTATAGGGGAACGGTGGATGTGGACTATCCGGAAGGGACGGATATACATTATAGGTGGGTGAGAAGAGCGTGATTTAAGGACGGAGGCTGATGCTAGGAACAGCTTTGTCTTCCCCAATGTCACCGGCGCGTATCGGTCGCAGCTGTTCGTGAACGGGTGGCAGTTTGGCAGGCGATTCGGGGACATCGGTGAGTGTCGCAGGCGAGCTTTTCCCTTGCGAAGCAGCATAGTAACCTTTTAATCCCCTCTCCCGCGGTCCGACAACCCGACACGAACGAGACGTGCTGACGTCCCCTCCCCCTCTCCCTCCCCTCTCCCCTACTTCCCTCAACCCGCTCCCCTTCACCCCCCTTCCCGCTCCGTCTCTCCTCCACCCCCCTTCCCGCTCCGTCTCTCCTCCCCCCGCGGCCCTGCGGCCCCGCGTCCCCGCCCACAGGAAACACCCAATACATCTACCCCGTCCCGCCCGGCGTCCTCACCCAGGGCAACAATACCATCGTCCTTTCCCACTTTGGGTACAACGACACTTCCTCCGCCTTCTCCATCGGCGGGCCGCTCACGATCCAGATCGACCCATACGTGACGACGAGCTCGCTGAATTCGCGTGGGATGGCGGTGGAGAGTCCGACGTACGATCAGCTGTTCGGGAGTGGAAGCGCGTCCAAATAAAAGAATAAAGGCATTATAGCCATATGAAAGAGGGCAGGTCATTTTAATAAACGATATATTCGCCTCGCTTCTTGTGTCTTCAACCGAGAACGGAGAATTAGGAGTGACAGTTTACCCTAATAATGCACAACTCACTGCATTTAAGTGGATTGTATCACGAAAGGTAAATGTACTACATATTATTGATAGCTACTTCATGACAAGAATTTGTTGAGTCTAAGGTGAGTGACCTTGTGGATCTAAGCTGACCATACTACGTACTTCCGCTACGACAACCGCCACATCGATAACGCCAAACGCCACGTCACGCATCGATTGTGCCACGCCTGCGGGATTGCGCAATTCTCCGCGACTCGGGCGTATCGACTATCCAGTTTGGATGATTCGACTACTAAGGTGAATGATTTGACTACTTGTTGAGTGATCGTCTACGGATATTACGGATGAGGTATATTAGTTGCTTGTAGGATAATCCTTAGTGATCCTCGATTGTATGTCTTGCGTCATTGCATTCGTTTCAACGTTCACCCTTGATCTTCGACCGAGCCTTTCAGCTACAAGTGTACCTCAAATGGAATTCACTCCACTTCTCTCGATAGGACGGGTCCCAATATGGGTGTTGATTGTGGCTCGCTCAGTTCATATTTGGGTCACAGCACACTCCTTTGCAACAGCAGTCTCAATATCCGATCTATTGGTTCCCAGCGAGGTATACCTTTTTGCGGATCGTCAAGGCGTACATCAGGCCTATCACGTTCACGCACTTGCTCCTCGCCCATCAGTGTTTGATCCCAAGTGTGTACTCACTTCAAAATCGTATCTCATGCGCTCCGGCTGATCGGATTTTTCCTTATCCCTCGAGACTCCAGGGGATTTGAGAGAAATGGGATATCGCGCTAAGATGGTGTCACGATCGTGAATCGAAGCTCGGATAGCCATCGCCAAATATCGCCGACAACGAGCAACTAGTGCTTCACCCCGACCTTGTACTCTGAAACGAGGTTCGACCATGTTCTTTGTTCCCCGAAACAAGGCCACGTCTCGCTCCATTGTACTCAACACCCTTCCCCCTTGCCTACATCGAAACACCATTGATCTCGAAACAAGACAAGCCGAAGATAGGCCAGGAGAAGAAGGTATAAGAGAGATGAGTCGAGAGACAGAGAGAACCAGCGATTCGAGATTGAAAGTCAACGATAGTCATATAGTTACCTAGCTTTGCCGTACTTGATCTATCCCCTGTACTGTTTTAGCCTACGCGACTCGACCGGCACTTAACTCGGCTACACCCACGCGTGTCCTCGAGTTATTCAAGCTAAGTTCAACAACGGTAGCCTAACCTCGCCGAAGCCAAGTCAACCGCGATTCCAGGAGCTGAGCGTCGGGCCATACTGCTGGTCGACGTAGCACCGTGACAAACCTCTTCCATGTGCTCCTCCACTACTGCCCTCATCTTCTTGTGGCTGAGGCTGGAACAGGAGGTGGAAGACTGGCTGTGAATCTGCTCAAAAGGAATGATACCTATAATGGCTGTAGCCTTTGGTTGGACTGGAAAGTACTCGGCATTTTCGCCTTGCAGATAGATCTAGGACCAGCCGATGCACAGATTTGTCCCGAGTAACGTTATCCCAGGAACTGGGTGCGGAGGACCCGGGGCGGATGTCGAGCCGTAAATGGGCGATGCACTACTTGTCTTCCGCTCAAATTCCTTTTTCCCGTCTGTTTTACTCGATCACAATGACGGAAAAGGCAGGAAGCAGGGCCATCGATATCGGCGACGTCAAACATCATGAACAACAGCTACCGGCAATAGATTCATCTCCATCTGAACGAACTGCCCGACTCGCAGCTCGAGCGACCCTGCAGAATGCCCTACATGGAATCCCCAAGCAACAGCTATTCGCCGAGGTGGACCAGTTCTGCGACAGGTACGACTTCAATGAATATCAGGCCGTTTTTCGGAAGGGTGCTCTCATTGCCCAGCGCCCTAAGGCTTGGGATGCGATCGAGGAGCTCAACGCAGAGGAAAGGGCGTATATCGAGCAAGAACATAAACACCGGTCCGGTCACTCGCATTTGGCTGTATCGGACTAGAGCTGACAGTGAGAGGTGGACCATGTCTCTCGGATTGATCTTCACCGTCTCGGTCTGCTCAATTGGCGCCGCTGTACAAGGATGGGATCAGACGGGGAGTAATGGAGCGAGTGAACGATCCGGACTCGTCAAGATCTGGCTTGCCTGACACTCCCTTCCTAGATCTTTCGTTTCCAGCACAGTTTGGTATCGCTGCGGCTCTCGGCACCCCGGGCGGGACTTACGACAATGTGGGTCAATCTCTACAGAGTGATTAGACGCTGATGTCTTTTAGTGGATCCTTGGTCTCGTCAATGCCATCCCGTACCTATCAGCACCACTTATGTAAGCCTTTTACTTCCGATTTGTATTCGCTGGCTTACGCAGTGAGATAGTGGCTGCACACGTATGTGCCCTCCCCCGTATGCTAAGCTCAAATGGTGATGCGCCTCTTCCTTAGTCTCCGATCCGCTTAACAACGCATTTGGCCGACGTGGTGTCATCATGATTGCCGCGATCAGTGTGTGAGCTTCAACTTATGACTAAGCCATCCCTGAGCGGTACCCCAGTTCTCATCGTGACACCGATCGGCATGGCTGTTACTCAAACTTGGCAGCAACTACTGGCTGTTCGCCTCCTGTTTGGTATAGGGATCGGTCTGAAGGGATCCACTATACCGGTCTACGCGGCCGAGGTGGCTCCGACGGTCATTCGGGGAGCATTGGGTGAGTCAAGTGCATTGAGAGGATGATGAAGATCCTGACTATCGCCACAGTCATGGGGTGGCAGCTGTAAGTAGCATGAGCCGAAGACCAGCAGTCGCTCATACGGCCATCTAGATGGACTACGGTTGGGATCGTTTTAGGGTTCTGTGAGTATGGCATCGAGATCGCTCTCAGCTCTTGACTCAGCTTCAGCTGCGAATGCCATTCTGCGAAACTGCGGCCGTATCACCTGGCGATTACAGATCGGTAGCTCGTTCTTACCGGCCGTACCCCTGGCTCTTCTCATTTACATGTGTGAGCCTTATACACGCGTCTTCCCGCTTTTCTCACCGTCACCTAGGTCCGGAAAGCCCACGTTGGTACATGAAGAAAGGGAGGATGGCTGAGGCGTATGCATCGATGCGGAGGTTGCGGAAACATGACGTGCAGGCCGCCAGAGATCTGGTGAGTACATCCATCAACGCATACAAAGAGATCGAGCTGATCGATGAGTGACACAGTACTATGCTTGGGTCCAGCTAGAGACTGAGAAGAGTGTGAGTGTCGATCGTTAGAGGTCTTCGCGGAAGCAGCTGATTGAGTAAAGGTTATCGGCAATGCGTCCCTGTTGACCCGCTTCGGCGAGCTTTTCACGGTTCCACGCATTCGCAACGCGACATTGGCGGCTGCTACGCTGCACGTCGGTCAAGATCTTTGCGGTATCAACAGTAAGTTCTAGTCGGGGTGATCGAGTTGACTCTACGTGTAGCCATCGGTATGTTATAAACAGGAGCCTGACTCATCTTTTATCAGCTTTTTACAGCTCAACCATCTTCGTGAACGGCGGAGCCAGTATTGCGGACGCTTTATATGCCTCCTTGGGTTTCGGTATGTCATCCCAAGCCCATGCAGTGGTATTCTCTGATAAGAATCTGGATGCAGGAGCTCTCAACTTTGTGTTCACCTGGTGCGTAAGGTTTCTCAAGTCGGATACATACCGTCTAACCAAAGCAAGGCCTGCGGTTTTCACCATCGACACATACGGTCGACGAACCCTCAACCTGTTCTTTTTCCCATTGATGGCGATTAGCCTATTTGCGGCCGGTGTGTTCGATCACCATGTTTGGAAAAATGACTATGTTGATGTCCAAACGAATAGGCATGGCCTTCTACATCAAAACTGAGAAGACTAGGATCGGTATCGTCGCACTGTACGGCGGTTCTTGCTGACACTCGGTGAGGCTGACCTTTTCCAGGTTTATTTACATCTATACGATCTTCTACTCGATTGGCGAAGGTCCTATCATCTTCGCCTATTCGGCCGAGGTTTTCCCTCTCTCTCATCGGGAGCTAGGTCAAGCCTTCCCGTGAGTACATCTCGTCAGATGTCATTCGTCTCGCTTATTCTTCTCAGGGTTTCGCTCAACTACTTTGTCAACTTCATCCTCAGCTGCTGTGTAATTTCGGTAGATGCTGAGACTTCACCTTGAAACTGATTCTCTTCGCACCCAGTTTCCATTCCAGCTGAACAGTCTCGGAGGTCCCGGGACATTCGGCTTCTACACGGCCACAAACATGCTATCATTCTTCCTCGGCTTCCTTTTTGTCCGCGAAACAAAACAGCTAACCCTGGAAGAGCTCGACCAAGTGGGGGATTTTTCTTCCATTGGACCATGACTCGCGCTCACAGCGCTTCTTAGGTCTTTTCGGTTCCTCTCACCACGTTCACCGGGTACAACGTCAAAAAGGTAGTCCCATACTATTTCCAGCGTTATCTCCTGTGTAATCGGAGAGTCACGCTTGAACCGCTCTTCATTGGGGACATAGGTCTTCGGAAGTAAGGAGGATGACATCGAGACAAGAGGTTTCTATTAGTAAGGATAGAATGCATCATCAATCAAACATCGTCCTCCGATTGTATTCTCCCAGAAATGTGCCTATCTCTTGTTCGCTATAGTCTGATAGGGAAGCAAGGGGTATCTCCCGCATACAGGAAATTTAGGAGATTGGAGAGACAAGAATCGGTATGAGCGGTTTTGAAGTAGTCTTCAGGCCGTCGTACGAGAAAGTAAGCCTCAAGAGGGAGCCCACACCAAACCTGATTGAAAAACAGCTGACCACTCTGCTGTCCGGCCAACTCTTGACGGAGCTCCAAGGTCGGGTGTCTGAAAGCCATTGAATCCTCACAGATCGTAAGATTGAGGGCTCATCCTATTGAAAATCCGGATGATCGACCACATGGATGCTGTCATTTCTGACATGGGACCATGTGGTGCAGAGCGGCGAATGAGAAACGGAAATTAGGTCTGTGGTTCATGCATCGTCATCAACAAGAAGCAGCTGCCGAACCCCTTGGATCACGCGGTTAAGGACAAGTCCACTCCGCTCGCTTCCATATCGAGTCCAGCTTGCGCCAATCAGAGTCAGGCTTGGTTGCATCCTTGTCTGACATGATGAGCGCCGACAGGCCGTTCAAGCGTAAAGCCCTCCCGTGTCGCGCAGAAGACCCGGGCTCGCTGAACTATGGCCATTCCTGACGCACTTGAAAGACTCGATCTTGCCAACCTGCCCTTCACCGCTCCAATCATCCAGCGATTCACGCAAAAAGTTGATTTAGGTCCGACATTTCGGCTGGGAGGGATTGGTATGAAGCAGGAGAGGAGGGCCATTGATAATCTTTCGGGCCTCTGCGCCTAGATCAATGATCCTTCGAATAGATGATCCTTCGAATAGATATCTCGCGGATGCTCACTTTCACCACGAAAGGAACTCGGATCCCCCCCTCTGTTGAATACATCTTGTCAAGCTTGCTCGGCGCTGTGGAAGCCTGAGCCCATCTGCGACCGTATCAGCCGAAAGTGTCCTGATCGCCGATATTTTCCAGCTTGTTGTCGTAGGATAGCCTGGCGATACTTAGAATGTCGTCGCCCAAGACTGGCAACGCTTCGATGGCTGCGCCTTCGGACCCATTGTCTGACATGAAGCAGATGAAATTGTCTGGGAGATCCTTTACCCAATGTCGACCGTTAGAGAAGAAGGTGTTTACCTACTGTCTGTTTCGCCGGTTCGATCCAGGTAGGTCCAGCACTTTGCCAATCTTCCTATCCATCCGCTCCTCCTTTCCTGCATACGTTTCCATCGCCCGAGCAGATTCTTCGCCCGCTGCTCAGCAGTCATGCCCTCCCATTGGACGTATGGAGAAACCTGGTGACGACTCATGATCATCTCGTGCGGGATGACAAGTTTGTCCACCAGACCTAGCTCCTTCTATCTGCGGATTCGCTGCTCGCGGTCAGAACTGAAGGGCCGCCATCGTCAACGCCCTTGTATTCGTCTCGATCCTCTTTTGGAAACTGAATTGCTCAGTGAGGGGCCGCAAAAGGGGGCATAGCGAAGAAGCGTTTTGCCCTTCTCCTCAGTCGGCTCAAATGGGGTGTTGCAAGCTCAAGCTCCTTATGTGAACCGGTCACCATCAGCAAAGATCAGCAAAGATCAAGAGAAATTCAGGACGTTTGTCTTGGGTTCTTGACGTCTTGTCAAAGCTGAGCTTTATAATAGTCGGACTTTAAGCACTTTGTGTAACGGGGTTGAGTGAGATGTCTGGCGTTAGGCACGAAGTCAGGCGTGGGAGTTATACTATATAGGCCTAGCCTTCGACACTCCGACGCTCCACCTCACCACGTGTGTCATCCCCCGAAAGCAGGCCGTCAGGGACCGACTTATGGAGCTCGTACTTGATGCGAAAGCATCCATCCGCACTTAGCAGTAGTATCCAAGACTTCCAAGGGAGGCAGATTAGCAATCATGACTACGCTTCCAGACTACCCCCTCGTCTCGGAGCGCGTCAATCATCCTTTGATATCCAACCTCGTGAGCTGTTCTCGACTATGGTCTTCGGCAAGCTACTCCCTTAGCTCACGGAAGACTAGACCAATAAACGACTCCGCAGCTTCTTCACAGGCGACTACGCCAGTCAAAATGTCGCTGCCTTGCTCGACAAAGCTCGAGTTCATGGTGACGAGTTTGTTACGATGACCGCTTGGTCAGCCCATGGCATGGACAAGCCTACTTTCAACGAAGCGATGAGCGGCTTGAATGGAGACCAAGCAAAGACGATCAAGAAGGGTCACATCTTCGGACCGTCATGGAGCAATCACTGGGTCCAGGTGGAGATGAGGATCCCAGACGATTTCCGAAAGGCTGGCCAGCAGGTTCTCTGTATGTTTTATGTTTCATTAGCCTCTCTCTGCGCGAGAGTTCAGGAATCGCACTCACCGAGCTTTACAGTTGACTTTGACTCATCTTCGGAAGGACTCATTTTCACGCAAGACGGGAAGGCTCTACACGGTCAATATCCTTGTGTGAATCGGATACTATATTGACCACCTTCACAGGGCTGACAGGGACCAGCTTCGCACCGGGTGAAGGGCAGAATGTCCGTAGGACCGAACACATCATTCCTCCAGCCGCCATACAAGAAGGTCGATATAATATCCTCATCGAGGTCTCTTGCAATGGTTTATTTGGAGCGGGAATGAATGGATTGGGCTGGGCACCGCCGGATGTGAGTCCACCGATATCTTTACATCGAACGATGAGGCTGACATGCATGCAGATGAACATGCGATTCCCGCTACGTCAGGCCGACCTCGTTCTACCAAATCTAGAGGTGCGCGGGATGCATACAGACTTCCGGATCCTTCAGCAAGTCGCCATGTCGACGGAGAACAGAGCCAGTGACCTACCCAGGAGGGCCATGAAGGCAGCCAACGCGATAATGAACACCTTCAAACGGGTAACTGGGGATAAAGAGGATCCAGACCTGCTCTTGCCCGTTATCAAACAGTGCCGGGAGATCGCATGGGACATCTTAGGACCACTGGGTGATGCCGACAAGGCAGCTCTGGCACCGTCAGACACGAAAATCCAGGCGAATGCTAAGATTTGGGTCATAGGTCACTGGTAAGATCCTCCCCCGAGACGGTCCTCTTTCAGTATAGCTAATCGACCGTGAATAGCCATATCGATACTGCTTGGCTATGGCGATATACGCAGACTCAACAAAAGGTGGCTCGAAGCTGGACCACCCAGTGTGACTTGATGGACCGATGGACAAATCACCAATTCGCTGCGTCGTCTGCGCAGCAGTATCTATGGCTTGAGCAACTGTACCCGGACGCTTTCGAGCGGGTCAAGAAGTACGTGAAGGACAACCGATTCCATCCTGTAGGGGGCGCATGGCTGGAGCACGACTCAAATATACCGTCGGGGGAAAGTCTGGTCAGGCAGTACTTGTACGGACAAAGGTATTTCAAGTCTCGATTCGGAGACTACTGTCGAGAGGCGTGGCTTCCGGACACCTTTGGATATGCTAGTCAGCTGCCTCAGATCTTACGACAGGCCAGATTGAAATACTTTTTCACTCAGAAGGTGAGCATCTGTGATTCAGCTCGGAGGTCAATTACCACTCTTTCTGATGCTCGACCAGCTATCCTGGAACAATATTACCGTCTTCCCGTATAACACTTTCAATTGGATCGGTCTCGATGGGTCCGAAGTCCTCGCACACCTTGCTCCTGCGGACACTTACAATGCTCAATGTGACTTGTATGTCTCCCCCTCCACAAGATAATGAGTCCCTTCCGGTCTGACTTCACAGCCCTGAACTCGAAAAGTGCATCTGGAACAACAAGAATATCGCCGACGCACCCGAGAGCTTGATGCTCTTCGGCAATGGAGACGGTGGTGGAGGTCCTACTCCCGACATGCTAGACAAGGTGGGTTTGGGCATTTTGGGAACAGACTGCCCGCTGACTGACCCTGGTAGCTCGAGCGCTTGAGCTCGTTAGCCATCAATAATGGCGATGTGCCCGCTCTCAAGATTGGCAAACCTGCCGACTTCTTCGACCGATTATTGACCATCACTGACGGTGGGCACACCTTACCCTCTTGGCGGGGGGAGTTGTACTTGGAGTTTCATCGCGGTGTCGGTTGTCCCACCTTAGCTCACGGGGGGGACTTGAACTGATACTTGCTTCGTAGACCTACACCACCCAGTCAAACGTCAAGAAGGGTAATCGGACCATGGAAAGACTGTTGCGTGACCTCGAATACCTTGCTACTCTCGCCGCCATCCGCGATCATGACTACAAATATCCCTGGTCCTTATTTAGCGTCTCTTCACGAACCTGATGACGCTGATGATTCCACAGGCAGCCAATACGAGAGATGTGGCAGGACACTATGTTGAACCAGTTTCACGATGTCTTGCCCGGTACCACTATCAGTCTCGTGGTCGACGACGTGCTCGCCATATATAAACGCCGTATTTCGCAGGCCGAAGGCCTAATCGAAACAGCTTTGACGAGCCTTTACCCTGGTAGCCATCCTGTGCAGTCCGTCCAGGATATTGAATCATTGGTTATCGCCATCGATTCCCTTCGTCTCAATAGGAACGAGCTGGTCACCCTCAGTGACGGGTGTGTTCTAGTTCAAACTGGCAAAGACGGTTCCAGCAAAGTCAACAAACCATCCAACGGCGACGGAAGCGGACCCAGGGCGTACCAAGAGGATGACAAACACATTCTCGAGAATGGCGATTTCAAGATGACCATTTCCCAGGGACGAATCACCTCGCTGGTAGACCGCCAGATCCGTCGCGAGCTGATTCTTCCGGGGCCGGGGGCAGACGACGGTGGATTGACGTTGTATGAGGACTACCCACTGGAATGGGATGCCTGGGACGTGGAGGTCTACCATCTCGATTCTTACGAAGTACTCCGATTCCAGGAGATTGACATTTCATCAACGGGCGAGAGGGCAGCTTTAAAGGCGACGGTCAAGTTCGGACAAAGCAAGGCCGTCCTCACAGTGAGCACACGCTTTGGGTCCTTGCGGATACTTCAGACTGATATTTCGTAAGTTTTCGATCGGCGAAGCTCTCCCCAACAGTCCGTCCAACGCCAGGTCTTTCTTCAAGATCGATGCCCAAGTGGACTGGCATGAGGAGCACAAGGTTCTCAAATGTAAGCATATTTGCAACGGGATCGCAGGCTGCTGAAACTGAGGTGATGGCCAGTCGTTCTTCCTGTCGACATCCACTCCCCTCACGCGACGTATGGAACACAATTTGGTCTCATTGAGCGACCAACACACCGCAACACACCATACGACCAAGCCAAATTCGAAGTCTGTGGTCACATGTTAGGGGATCTGAGTGAGATGGGATACGGTGTTTCACTGGTCTCGAGCTGGAAATACGGGTATGCTGTCGAGGGGAATGTCATGCGGTCAGTCTTGATGTGGTCCTTCATGACACTTGTGACGGCTGAACAGCTTGCAGTATGTCGCTTCTACGGGCACCGACTTCTCCGGACCCTCAGGCCGACCGAGGAAAGCACGAGTTCTCGCTCGCCATCATGCCTCACCCCGGTTACCTGCAGGATGGCGACACCTACCATCAGGCCATGGCTTTCACTAACCCTGTTTATCGTGAGTCACGTCTCAGCCCTTGATCCCGCTTTCAAGGGGATGACATCTACACAGTCCGAACTAATGTTCCGGCCAACGCCGCATCGCTCCCTTCCTTCATGGTGGAAGGGCCTCAGGCACGCAGCATCGTTCTCGAGACCATAAAGACTGCCGAGGAATCAAATTCCGTTGTGCTGCGTTTGTTCGAAGCGTTCGGAGGAAGGGCCATGGGTCAATTGACCATGTGAGTCTGGGTCTTGAGGGGTCGTGAGGGGCTGCACTGATAACTATCAGTTCGGGCTTGAAGATCAAGGCTGCTCGATGGGTCGACATCCTGGAGGAGGCTGTTGCTAAAGTCGAAATGGAGTTTAGCGGCGACGACGCGCAGATTAAGCTCCATTTCAGAGCATTCGAACTCAAGACCTTGATGATGGATCTAGCGTGACAGAGGAGATGCCACCGTGTACGTTGTGGAGCTTTGCACGTGCCAATAGTAGTATGCGGCTGGATAAGCAATCAAGCCGGTGTGTCTCTTTCTATTTAAGATATTCGGCATATGGTAGGTTATTGTAAGTTTCGTGGTTATGCGTCCCCGATCTTGGCCATTCAAGCAACATCTGCGGGAACTTGATCCGCTCAGTCTAAGCAGCATTCTTTCGACTCGTCAAACATACTCCTGCCCAGCAACAATCTGGCTCGAGATCGTATTTCAATGTCTTCGCGCTGTTAACGGAACGGGTTCGAGGCGATTGACTCGACAGCGGAGAGTTGAGTCAATGGATAATCTTGCGGCGGGGGCGATAATCTTTATCGAGGAGTTCCTCTTCGCCCCCGATTGACGGGTGCTGTATTTCATGGGCAAGGGGGCAAGCTCATGCTTCGACATTATCAAACATCTTCCTCACTATACTAATCGGAACTCCTTTAGCTTGCCCTCTGTTTCATACTAATCCATGCAGACCGTCCATCTTTCCGCCATATCGCACGTGTTCGGACACAACGGCGATGGATGGAACCTCTTCTCCCTCAATTCGAGCTGATGTATCGCAGGCTGATCAATCTCCAGCCAACCCACTCTGAGTGATCACAACGGCGGGCGATGCTCTTCTCCCTCATCTCGTACCAATCAATCGTCTTGCGTTCGCCTTGGCACCGACGAGCAAGACTCCCGCCTGGGGACTTCTGATTAAGATAACATTTGCCTTGGCACTGGTGAATCGAGACTTTCCCGCATGGGCACTTCTAACCAATCGCAAGCTGCGTCAATTCCCATTCCTACTGATCTTAACGCAATCGGCAATTGAATTGCGAGACAGGCTCAATCCGCCCCAGACTGACCAGGAGACATTGAACAATCAAATCTACGGCCTCTATCACCGGCGATGGGGACTGCTTGGATATCAAACCGGATTGGACACGCAGGCTAGCTGACTCTATTTCACATTGCTTGTAAGCTCATCACTCGTTTCTTCTTTGCACCTGTCGAACACAGCCAGATCGTCCTAACACAGTCAGAGCGGAAAGGCTGATACATCTACAGGTGCCGTATGGCTTGAAGTCGACTGAAAAGATGTCCCTTCAGAATAAATGGTACCTTTACATCCTCGACACCTCAGGCGACATTTGCTACGGAGCTTCAGCAGATTGATCTTTCTGGGCCACGCGTGAACATGAGTTTTGTTCCCCGTTGTACCGCCTTTCGGTAGAGTCCCCTCGGACTCGCTTTCATCGGAGTCGACAGATATGGCTCTGTGCGCAAGGATAATAGATGAGCTCGGTCGGTAGTCTGACGATCCGGACGGACTAGTGTTACCAACCATTGCTCAACACGATGGAGTCCTACGTACGCTCAAATCGATGTGCAGCACCTTCCGAAGACGATACCCAGAGGATGTATGTCCTTCGCTGTCGTCTTAAAGTCATGCATGCTTAGGTCTATATAGACCCCAACATTCGTCGGCTTCGTAGGCAGCTTGCTCATCTCTGTCCAGCTTCCTACACCATCGTTTTCTCGGTATATAGCTCCATCTGTCTCGATCGGTGTCTGGTTTGACGTCATGCTGTCGCGTGACCGGATCCTTTTGGACCGCTTCTTCTCCCAATGACTTTGACCACTTTCTGAGCCGAGCGTGCAACATCCAGCCTATCCGCGTTTTCTTCGTCCTCCTTCTACTTAGCCCTCCTCCACTCCTCATCCGTCTCGTCCTCGTATCGGACGCGGGAAGAAGCGAAGTCGATCGCGAAACAGCTGCGAGGGGATAGAATGGGACCATGAGAGCAAGGACATGAACGTGATCCGCTGTGGAGTTGGGGTGGAAGGGTAACATGGGGCGAGGTCCCGTTGTTATGGTCGGTGATGGAGGGATTCGTTGCGATGAAGTCTATGACTCCTGGATGAGCAACGAAACTTCCTTTCTCCTCTCCTTCATGGAAATCAGTCGTTATTTCACCTTTGTCTTGCTCGTATCAAGATATCACCCAACCGAACGTCCTCGTTCAGTATCCCGCAATTGCTGATGACGTTGACGAGATCCACCGCGTCGCCGCACACGACCAACGCGGCCATCGACCCGAAGATTTTGCGAGCTGGTGGTCGAAGTATGTTCTGAGAGTCATGGCAGGTATATATTCCTGTAGAACGCCCTTGACCTCGAGTCGATCAATCCTTTGTACCTGTTCGGAGATACCGGTGTCAGGTCCAGGTGTTAAGTATTCAACGATACTGAGCATCCTCGGGATCGATACACCTTGAAGTCCGTTCATCTTGAAGTCCGTTTATCTTCCGATACGCCTCGACCTCCTTCTCCCACATCCTCTCACACTGATGAGACATATAGGCCTCAAATATGCCTTCATCCTCAGACTCATCCTGAGAAAGGAACGAGACGGAATCAGAGTCAAGACGAGGCTTGTCGGGATCGAGTAGATACCTCTGATAGGACGACTCCTTGCGTTGAGACCAAGGTTGACCATTGTCATAATCGACACGGATGTTCGAGGCGTAACGTCGATCGTACAGTTTGAGGATACAATCGAGAGAAAAGACGTGGAGAGCTTGATCGTTCGTGTGCTTGTCACCGTTGGGGTATCTGAGTGAAAGGAGACGGACTCTGCAGCCAACGGCCAAGGTGAAGGGCTCAAACACGTGGGAAGTGATCCCATCCTGATCTCGTCCCAGCTCATCCTCTTTCTCATCCTGGGAGGGATTCATCGACTTGAAGAGGGAGAGGGGAGAAACGAGATGAACCTGTCTTGGGGTTCAGAAGTCCTGGTCGAGAGTTTACGGTGACAACAAGTCGCACACCGAGGGACGTTCCGGACTTATACGATGAAAGTCAGCGACGGAAATTTCGTGGCGAAGGTTGGAAAGGGGGGAGGGATCATCCTGAGGATGAAGTGGGCGGATCAGCGGGAAGCGGAGGAGATTGTCGAAGCCTTAAAGAAGGAAACGGAAGGTCCGAGGAGATGAGTACGTTTCCTTTTGATGCCTGTGGGACATCAATGTGAAGCTAACGATTCCTTGTCACGCTCGCTGCTGTCAGAGGTAGCCCTAATGAACCGTGATGAGCGGTGTTACAACTCTTCTCGCCCACCCAGCTAGCTGTATCTCACCCCCCCTCTCGGCCAAGTTGTTCTGTAAAACCCATCTTCGAAGGTCTTGGCGATGTATGGTACTTCGAACTGGCAAGGACGACCATTGAGGAGCGAGTATCCGCTGAGATACAGTCAGCTCAGCTCGGAAGATGAGACTTACCTCGGACAAGGCCCATTGAAATCGAGAAGCTCGGCCGTATCGTCCGAGGCATATATGCCCACTAACTCGAGTGCAGCTCGAGCTTCGCATACAGCGGAATAGAGGGCGAGCAAGACCGGCTTGGTATGTAGCACTGACATATTGAACCAAGGCTGTCTCTTTGGCCAGCCTTGCAAGACAGGTAAAGATCCGCCCTGTTTTCACAGATGTACATCCAGGCCAAGGGGTTCGTTTCATGAGAATGAGGTTACCATGTAGAAGATCTTCTGTGAAGCTGAACGTATCAGCTTTAGCCAAAAGGTTCCACTCACCCGCTCTCCCTGATGACCATCGACTTCGTTCGGATCTTGGCAAACAATTTACTCTCTCCACCTAGGTTCGACATTTTGAGGTATGAAATGACGAGGAAGAGCTCAAAGGAGAAGCGCTAAGAGATGTGATAATCAACAACAGTGGGCGTTAGAGAAGGCGCGACGCTGAGCGTTTCATTAAAGCTGGCCTTTCAACCTTTTTTCCTGTATGGCATTTTCAACCTTTTCGATCCCACTCCCATATCGCAACGTCCCAATACATCATTTATCATACCCAAAACAAAGGTGTATGTCACGCGCACTGGCACCTTCTTGTCAAACGCCTATCTGACCATGCCAAATATGTTGCTTGTTCACCGCCTAGACTTGGCTACAAATCACTCAGTTGAAAATGTTGGCGAGAACGAGATGAGCGTGGCAACACCGAGTTTTGGAAAGTGGCGTTTAAGCCAGAAGTGCGGATCATAGTTTGGGTGTTGGGTTTACATCTCCTTCCGCCGTCATAATTGGTCAAGCTTCTTGTTTTGGGGATAGCTTTCTTTTCGGGAAACGTGTCTGCTGTGCAGGCTTGGAACAATATAGTGTCGGGACCTCGAAAATCCGAGGAAAGCCCACGAGGTTGTGTGTATGCTTCGAATGAATAAAGACTGAACGACTCAGTTACGGATACCTTCAATCCTTCTCGATATCTAGCCCTCAAATATCAAATTTCAGCTCAGTCTTGTTCTGGTGAGAATGCAGTTCTTGCAACCATCTACTGACGGTCACTTATGTCTGCAGTCCTTGCGGTGCTGGAATGACTGACGATCCTCTTAGATCTTCAAGGTCAGGGAACCGAAGAGGATACCATCATTATCCCTTCCTCCGACGCATCGTACGATCTTTCACTCCTTAATGAAGAAGAAGGTGCGTAACATCATGTAAGCCCTCGTTGTTCGTCTACACCACTTCAAAGGGTATACCACGCTTTGACAGCGTCTCTGCCATGACCCCAAGAGATATCATATTACAGCGGATTGCCGTTCATTGTATTCTACGTCGGCTGTGGGTGGTGTCTGGACCTATCGATCAAAAGATCCTCCAGATACGCGTCACATGACTTATGATGTGTAGAGACCAGTGCTAAAAGAGTATATCGCAGGCAGTGATGGTTCGACTCCACGATGCTCGACGACTCCTTCGACGACTCCAACAACGATGCTGTCGAGTATACCGACAATGGGGACGGAGCGGGTCAACATGGTAAGAGGGTGTGATCAAGGCCGCAGTCGGGGAAGCTGACACTCCACCGAGGGAATATCTGGAGACCAATGACGAGACGGTGGAGAATGAGGGAGGTCAAGTTGACCACGGAGGGCTCCCCATCGAGGATGTCAAAGACAGTGGGGTCGCGAAACCATGAAGCCGAAAACACCGCGTCCAGCGTGATGGCTTAATAATCTCGTATGGTCTGTGTGAGTGAAGCTTCTAGATCATGAGCCTGAACTGAAAATACGAGGACAGAGAGGTGGTTTCGAGAAAGATTTTTTTAGGTCAAGAGATAACTTACGAGATACAAGGCACAATGCAAAATGACATGTACCCTTAGGCTGCTATACGTATGACGCAAAAACATCGCAGGATCACATTCCTGGTTATCGGCTTCCGTCAGTGTTGAAAGATACTCTCCCCAAGATTGAGGAACGAGGACATCGTGCAAAACTTGGTGGCGTTCTTCAGGAATGGGAGACGCAACACGCCGCGGAATGATATATCAACCGACATGGTGAAAGGCGAGCATATTCCGATCGGTCCAGTGCACCGGGAAGACGTCGAGACCATCCAACATCAACGCATCAACCCAACATATCGTAGCTGATATAAGCTTCAAGTCAGTCCAAATTGGTGAGCGACGGGTTCAGTAAAAGGATCATGAGAAGAGGCTTGTCTTGCTGTGCCGCGACCAATGCATTTTCACTCCTCCCTGGTGCTCGCATCTCACACCTCGTACCCCGGTATGAACGGGGTCACAGTACTACCGAGGCTAGATGTTGCTGCCCTCCTTGTTCTTGTCCGCAAGACTTTCCGCTGCCGCAGCGACCCCACCTTTCTCCCTCTGTCCCAGCGCTCTAGTCTCCTTTGACGAGACTTCGCTCGCTCTAAAAAGCCCGTCACCGTCAGAAGGTGTTAGATCTCCGTAAGATGGGGATCGCTCACTCTGCTTGCGTCACGTTCTCCGGCTCATTCTCCATCTTCGGGATGATTCGATCTTTCACTTCTTTGTATGATCCATCTCGATCTCCTTGAGATCGGCCGATCGTGTTGTTGGTCGCTCCTTGAGAGTTTTGGGCACTACAAGGATAGTCAGTATCCAACCACTTCAAAACAGTGATGGTGACGGCGAGAAGGTCGGTCGATGATGGTCGTGAGGGGTAGTGTGATGCGAGTCTTTTAACGACGTCGATGCTTACCCAGAATTGATCTCCTTGGACATCTGTGACTGAGCCTTGGCAGCTGAACTCCCTTTCGAAGGTCCACCTTCCTCCTTCGCCATCTCCGATACTTTCTGAGGTTTCATCGCCGGTTGACTGGTCAGAGTCGCTTTGAGGACGACTGTACGGATACGGAAGGGTTGACGAGCGAGGGGGATCGATCTCTGGATGAGTTTGATGGACATGGTGGAAAGTGGATGGAGTGATGGTCGATGAGATCGAGAAGAGAATGATTTCAGACGGTTACGATCGAATCGTGTATTTGTTGGATTTGGCGGCAGACGATAACATGTAGGCTACGATCGAAACAATCGACCCGCTTTATTACTTTTGTGTCGAAGATCGGGGGATCGTAGAAGGGACGGGCGGAAGCTTTCCTGTTCGCTGGAATCGCCAAATCCAGGTACACGGTACTTCGTACTCCCGGTCCGACCCATCGGATACAAGCAGTAACTCAAGTGCTATGAGCGAAAGCTATGGATCTACGGTCGTCCCTTACAGATTGATCGTAATCGCTCACTGTCAAGGTCAATGCAGACTCCGAGAGTTGAGAAAGGCTGAAATTAGACAATATTGGAGATCATGGTCAAGATCGGATCTGTCTTCTTCATCAACCCTCAGCCACCTTCCCACCCCATCCATCCAGGTTGACCACCTCCGGCACCCTCCCACTCCTCACGATAGCCCAAACGACCTCCTCCTCACCATCATTAACCTCCTGATGCTCCATCCAAGCGGGTATCAGAACGAAATCACCTGCCTCGATATCAACCCTCTTCTTCCCTCCTTCACTGATCACCGAACCTTTCCCTCGGACGGAGAAGACGATCGTATCTTGTTCGCCGTGATGATGAATTCCGGAGGAAGTATGTGGATGAGCGATCATTCTCGTCGCGCAGATACCTGGACAGAGGTCGATGAGTGCGGATTGTCGGATCATTCCAGTTGATTGACCGCCTGAGGTCTTGAGCTGGGAGGATTTGGCGATGATGACGGGTTTGGAGGGGGTGGGGTGGGACATGTTCAAAAGGGATCCAACGAGGGGCGATGATCAATGCAAAGAAGGGAAAAGGAAAGCGTGTCTCACGACGGGATTGTTGAAGGTTTGGTAACTCCGAAGATAATTAAGCTCAATTGCGTACGTGAAACGGCTAAAAAGTATGACGTGGATTTTGTACCGAGAGGCAGCCGGCGTCCGTCCCAGGGCATGTGACATTAGGGTAGTTCATGCTTTTCTATCCCCATCAATAATACTTGCATTGCCGAACCGCGCGTCCAATCTCCTCGCATCTCTCGCTCATCCTAGACGATAAAAATCTTGCTTCGTACGAGCTCAGCAGTATGGACAAATTGACGGGTCTGGGTGATGATCGCGAAGGGGATACCTCGAACGAGGGTGAGAACGGGAAACGGATGAGGTCCAAACTTGCGTAAGTACACGGGAGCACTGGAGACCTCCTCGCCTATCGGCCCCCCCCCTCAACATGGAGTATTGCACAAGATAGCAGGATTGACGAGTATGTAGATGCAGTATATGTCGGACATACAAAGTGAATCCTCCCTTCCCCTCCATAGAATCTCAACAGGTCGTTCAAGCTAGAACCGCTCCTGACAACACCGATAGGTCCGATGTATTCGTCCCCCAGAGCCGAGTGCCCCGTGTACGAGATGTAGTATGCCGCCCTTTCTCATTCGAGTGACTGGTCTGACCTGCTCTACAGGTCGATACCGTTTGCTATGTACCGACCCACCGGTGATCAAAGCGAAAGGTCGGCCACCCAACTCCGTCAGGTGAGCGATCCATCCACACCTCAACGGTTACTTCTCCTCCCCGTTGCCCGTACATGCTCCTGTGTCACGCATGCTGACTGTACCAGACTCGCCCATATAGAATCCAGCTCCGACACATACACCCTCCCCAATCCCACCCCATCAGTCTTCGCCTCAGACCAACCATTTTACCTCTCCGCACCTCCTCGACTCCCGGGTCCCTCCATGTCTTCTCAGAACCATACCTCCCACCACCAACCCCCTCCTCACGCTCTACCTTCACCACAAACATCCCCAGCGACATATCGATCCAACTCGACTCCTGGAGCACAGAACACTCTCAACATGGTGGAATACCTCGACCCTGGGGACAAGGATCTGGGTGAGAATACACCGAAGGCACCGTTCTTCTCGAATGCTCCTGCGAGTAGTGACACGAGATTGGCGGAGGGGGAGAAAGGTAAAGGCATCGAGAGGGATGATCCTGGTGAGTCGGAGACATGGGCAGCTGGGAAGATACAGGAATCTCAGGCTGACTTTCCCTCAGTCTCGCTGTTGGTCCTGAGCGAGCTGGAAGCGCATTCGCTGGTGCACCTGTGAGACGCTTTCCCCTCCTACCGGTGACATCGTTAAGTGGAAGCCAGGTTTCATGCTCGACTGAACCCCATGGTCGCAGTGTTGGATCCCAAACGTATGACATCTATCATTACAGATAGGTAATCGCTAAGGTCGCTCAGTCCACACCCTCACATATCTCCGACTCAACTCCCCAATCCTCTTCTCAACCGTCCTGGCCTGCGCCTCCCGATTCTTCCGGAAAGATCTCCACCCACTCCTCTCTTCGCACGCTTCTACCATCCTCGATCGAGCCCTCATTTTCGGTGCAGCAGATATCGGGATAGTCCAATCTCTCATGCTTAGTACGTATTGGAAGGCGCCGGAAGACATTTCGGCCTGGAGGAAGGTTGGGATGGCGATCAGGTTGGGTTATAGTTTCTTTTGGCATGTGAGGAGGACCAATGATTTGCCGGTGGAGGATATGGCGGCGAGGCAGGTGTTGGTGAGTCATACGGGTCTCGGGAAGACTATAGGCTGAATGTAACTAGAACGCTGAGAGGACGTGGTTCTGTGAGTCTTAGCCGTACTGTTTGATGATAATGTTTACTGATGAAAGACGTAGGCTTGTTCTGTCAGTTCGGCCTCGCCAAGCGATGTATGAGACGCTAACGATCATTCGCAAAGCTTTTGATCGAGGGTGAGCTAGATCTTCCCGTCGTCTGGTCCAAAGCACTGATATTCCCGATCAGCCTTTCGTATGTGTATGGGCTTCCACCTGCAATCCGGATAAAAGATCATTCAGATGTAAGTCTTCACACTTTCGTCATGCCTAACGCGCCGCCCAATTGTTCGTGTACAGCTGAAGCTTGATTTTTGCAGCCGGAATCATGGGCTCGGAGCCATCTGAACCTTGGTCCCAGCGTAGACATGCATATCGCAGCTAGTATCCAGTACGTCAACAATCTACTCCAAAAGGCTGACGAGATTTTCAATTAGGCTATGTAAGCTGAAGGATTATTGGAGCGGAGTGTGCGAGTCGAACGCTTCTGATCTGGGTTATGTGGAGATGGCCATCGAGACTTTGACAGCGCAATGCGATACGCTAGTCGCGAAGTGGTTTTCAAGGGAAGGTGATTTTTGAGCTTCTTCCACTGCCAGCGAGATACTGTTCTACTCGCTATGTGGGTGTGCAGGCCATAGTTGACTTGACTGCCAGCCCCACCGCCATGCTTCGATCAGGAAGCGGAACACGTCCTTCGTTGGTCTATACTCGACTTCGTCTTCGTAATGAGACGATATCGTCTCGAGATGGCTGTGCACGATGCTCTGCGTCTCGACGCATGTTTGGCGGTAGCGACGCAGATCGCCGAAGAGATAGGGGTACTAGCTGGAAATGGCGCGCTGGAGATCATGCAGGATACGGCGAGCTGTATGACTTCGTCGCTTGCAGTCTTTTTACGGAAGGTAAGCACCGCTTTCATCTTGGCCGTTTCCCGAATACCCTTCTCAACACCTTTCATCCTCTCACTACCTAGCTTAGTCCGCTCAATCTTTCCGCTGACGCCTGCTTCGTAGATCTTCCGCCATTCCACCAGATCACAGAAATCGAACATTCTCTCCCTACTCCACCGCATCCTTTTATCCTACACGAGTGTCGGTCATGAAGAGTCAAACACGGCGACAGCATACGTCACTCGATTCCTCCGTCGTATTTTGTCAGCCCTGGGAGTTGAATCTAGGGCGGGGTCACCTAGACCGACGATCGAAGGCGCCGACGCAAGTACAACAGAGGAGCAGTACAACTTCTTCGCGGAATTGGGACTGGTGAGTTCAGCCCATCCTCCTGTTGAGACGGAATTGCCCGGGGCACTACTGGCAATGGTTCGTTTGCGATCAAAGCTAAATTCTTTGCTATTTTAGGAGGAGTTCATCCAAGTGCCCGATTTTGTGACACAGAGCGAAGGCGACGATGGGCAGTATTGGTTGGTATGTTTCTTGTGAGAACGGAATGTGTTCTGATGATCGTAGGGCATCATTATTCGCTGCTTGATGAAAAAGCCAGCGGAATGTTACTTTTTCTGCGCCGGCGAAAAGATCCAATCGATTTGGCCGTAAGAGGCATGAAAGATCATACTCAAATTCGTTAGCGAATCCGCTTGTACGGTTCCATTCCGCCTCATCGCTTGAACCACATCCGGGATACCCTTCTACAACATGTAATAAACTTCGGGAGAACCGCGTTCCCGGATTATCCGGCATCACCTGCAGGCAAAAGATCTGCCCGGCTAAAACGAACTACCCCAGAAGAAGGGGATCACCCAGTGTGAAGACATATATAACGATTACCTAAGTACGCTTTCACGTTTGGATGCATGAGCGGTGACATCCCACCGACGAAAACCTTCATGCCAGCCAGGTACTCGTGCCATGGGTCTGTCTCCCTTCGAAGTTTCGTTCTACCGAATGTGAGGTGAGGTTTGAAGCGACCTGGTTTTTAATTACGACTTCTACAGTAGTATCTCGTGAAGTCATCTGCTGACCACTTGTATCTCCCCAATCATTTGTCGGGTATTTCCGGGGTTATGACTCATTAGTACGTCATGACCATCCGTCATGCGGGTTCCTGGCGACCTCTTATGCTATTTCCCGTAACCAAATTGAAATATAAGCTCAAACAACCAACTAGCTCCAGACACTCACTCTCACTCTTTCCAATACATAAAGAAACAGAAACCCAAGGATGACTGACCCAAACCCAGGACAGTGAGCATACTTCCCCCCCGAGTCGAGTTGTGATCTCTTTGATCTCTTGAGCTGACGAACGTTCCTATAGTACCGGACGTGATGCTCTCCTCGGTGGTATTGCAGGTCACGAAGGTGGTAAAGGCCAGTACGTCGCTCCCCGTCCTCGTAGTCCTTCTCTCCTTCCTACAACCCATCCTTTCCCCCTTCTCTCCTCCTTACCGCCCTCCCCCCTTCTCCTCTCTTCTCCTTCTTTCTCCTCCTAAGGACGCTTCCGGTAAGACATCACCGCTGACACCGCTAAACCCTTCAGTACCGGCCGTGACGCCCTCATCGGCGGCGTAGCAGGCCACGTCCACAAAGGCCACGAAGAGGAACGCTCCGCAACAGGCGCCGGTGCAGGACACGCCGATAAAGCCGAAGGTGGGATCAGTAAGATGATTGGGAAGGTCACTGGGAATCAGAACAAAGTAGCAGAGGGGGAAGCTAGGTCTGGACAGATGTAAAACGAAGACGAAGACGCTTAGTTGCGGATGGGCATAGCTGGGGATGGATTGATGGTAGGAGATGGTACGAGATGAAACTGGGTAGTTTGTCGATGCCATACAAGTATGCTTCGAGTAGTGGTTTGAGCGATATTTGGCAAACGTTGAGACCTTCATGATCTGTGTAACCCGACGTAAATTTCGAACCTCTTCTCTCAAAGGTCTTTGAGAATTGGTTTTTAGGTTGTTTGGACTGATACGTCAAGACCTCCTTCGAAACAGGCAGAGTTGAGAACCTCTTTCTTGACCGGGACTGATCCTCATTCCAGCCGCCGTCCCAAGGATGACGCAGAAGTCTGCAGCTCGGCATCGACTCATTGGGCTACTGTCGATCTTTCCCTTGGCGCAACTGCTAGGTATCAATGGGTTATTCGCTGAGATCCCTTCTTCTCTCGTCGCTGTTCGGGATCGGTGACGTGCAGGAAATTCCGAAGGAACTCTCATACTACCGAGTAAATGGCTTTCACCATACTTGTTCAGCACCACTCTCCACACATCAGAGGGGACACCGAATGAATACACATCCTGCTCGTACGACAACGAGACCCTTCTCACCCGGTAACCTCGCCCAAATCTCGGTAATATCGAGTGAAGATGTATAGACACCATTGGTGACGAACGACGTCTCACGGATCATCTGTCCCCCGCTTCCGCCTCTGAGCCGTACCAAAATCGGCTATATCTTCGAGATTCCACCCACTGGTTCCATTCGATGGAACTCCCGAGTCTTGAGCAGCTCGTCGTGAGGTAGATTGTTCGCCAGTTCACCGGCGTATGGTGCTGCGGCTTCACAGATGGCGTGAAGGAGACCGGCAGCGGGGGACCGTGGCAGGGAGGTGGAGTCGGGTCATAAATGTCGCTCGATTAAACAGTCTTGGCAGCTGGGGTACGGATAGGAAGAACGTTCCTACCCTAAAACCTGGGGGGTATCAGGTTGGGGTAGTCACAGATGCTCGAGTATAGCTGGAAACGATGTAATTCGTTGTGGAAATACGGTTGGACGACATGGCTCATCAGTAGAGGGAGATTTCTAGGCCAATGTGAAGGGAGCAGGAAAAGGTTGGAAGAAGCATCGATCGGAGGTATGTCGCTGGAGCCGTTCGCTTGATCGTAAGCTCTGAGTGAGGTCGATAGAGGGGAAAGGCTTACAACGATGGACCCGACTCCGGCATGCGGTACGCCTCGTTTTCGGCTAATCGAGGCTTCTCAATCGGTCTTCGGCCGTCCCACCACGCGTCATCGAGAGATGAGGAAGCAATCGGGATGATGAAGCAGTTGAGCGGGGAATGAGCTTTCGGAAAATATCGTGAGCGTGGTGAGGATCCGGATTGGAGGTCAAGACCTACTCAGCTGATCTCGATTTTGAGGAGGAACATATACCTGATTCTACTTCCCTTTTACGCTTCCCCGCCGGTCCACAGTCGATATGATCACCATCCCATGTTTCGATATACGGCGAACGCGAAGGTGAACCCCCCGAAGTCGCACCTCCATGTTCTGCGTAGCTCTGGTCGCCGTCCTGAACGCAGGGTGTGCGAGATAATCGCTTGGCCAAGGAGCACGTCGAGAACACCGGATCGGTCATGAATCTGCGCCGCCATTTGAAGCGCTTGTCGTCGACAAGGATCGTATATCGGTTAAAGATGGAGTCGAAGAAATCGTCAGTTAAGTATACCGATATGACGCCAACGATCAAAAGTGCCTGACCTTGCGTCGTTTGCACTATAGGAGGACGTAAAGTCGAGCGGCATCAGCCCATGTCATGGAAAGAGGCACGTTCGACGAATGACCTCGGAACATGCACTATTCCTCTTAAAGTGATTAGAGGATTCCTCACTTTCACTCTCGCCGCCCATCGTCACATGAACAAGACAATACAGACAAAGATCGGGACAAGCTGTGGGTCATCGCATTGATCGAGGAATAGTCGGGAGCCGAGCTATTTCGGCTTCGCTAAAGGCAGAATTCAACGAAGGAAACGATCGAAGAACCTCGATCAGAAGGTTTCGAAATCCGAAATCCTAAATCCTTGATTGTGTTTCCCCTGCGAACTTTTGTCTTGGACGCTCTCGACAGCGACGAACCACAGGTACCCTGCTCACTCTCGCTTGCGTATATAGATGACTCTAACTATGAGCTGATTACATATTTTACATTTACATTCCCCGCGACTGACTTGCAATGGCTGAACTATGGGAATGTCCTACCATCGGCGGTCGACAGGTATCTCCCATCGGTATCGGCGTGTCCCTAATCTTTTTCAATCGTCGAGTTGACCTCGCTGATAAGTCGAACCATCAGGGTGCTGATCGTGGATCGAAAGACGGCCTTTGGACGATTTATCACGGCAGAGACACCGTCAACTATCGCCAGGCGTTCAAAACGTGCAACAAAGCCGGCTTGGCCTTTCAGTACATCGCGTAAGTAGAAGAAGCGATCATGAGAAAGCTGTTTTGGCAACTTTCTGATTGATGGCTGATCTGTTTCGATGGCTTAGCGAGAGTTATCAATGATGGCGATTCGGAACGGATCATCGGGCGTCGTCGAGCCAAGTGTCATGAGTTGTCCAAGAAGAAGCTCTTCATCTCGACCAGATGTACATCTCCTCCTATCGTCCAGGTTCAGCCTAGTCCAGGAGGGCAGATCCCCTAATCCGCAAATCAGCAAATCGCCCGCTTATAATCAACAATGGTGACACAGATCTCCCCTCTCCACTGGCGGGACATTTCTTTCTCCTCAAACCGGGACTGATTCACGCTATCAAGCGATCCATCACCTCCCTCGGGGTAGATGCTATCGACCTCTACGTGGTACGTCGAGTATCCTTTGGCTTCACAATAATCACTCTTTCCGCTGACAGGAGGAAATCAACGATGCAACACGAATAGGTCCACACCCCTTTCTCACCTTTACATCCTGTGGAATCGATCGGGAGACGATTCGCGGGGGCATATTAAATTAGCCCTAGCTCGATCTGTCGGTGTGTCAAATTACAATAAAAAGGAAATGTCAGTCCAGGTTTCCTTCCCATCTCGTGTTTTCACGATCGCTTGAACCAGAGTTGTCAAGCACGAGCTAATTGAGGTCTTCCTCGATTGGGGGGTCTGGTTTGGTTAGGATTTCAAATGGCAGATATACTGGCCAAATACGACGTACCCCTCGCAGCGAATCAAGTCGTTCAGCTTACTCCGACAACCACTCTGAAACTTCCGGGTTGTTCGACGAGATAATGGAAAGGGGTATCACCGCTCTCCCCTGTGAGGTCCGATTCAACTCTCCTTCCTTATCCCTTACGAGGACAAAGCAGCTTATTCTACGAGTCACATCATCCACTTGTGATGGGTCCATTCACGGGACAACACCAAGCTGGCGACTTCCCACCAGCGAGTCGCATGTAAGTCTTCCATACCGATGTTTTTGTCTTTCTCCGTTTCTTTCGAGAGGACTAGACAAGTTTGACTGATGATGATGATGACGATGAGTAAAGATTCGGCAATGACGTCTCCTGGAAAGAGGTTAAACCACTCCTCGAAGAGATGAAGGTCCTCGGTAAGGAATACGAGGTTTCGAACTCGGCTATAGCCCTTAATTGGGTGATGTGTAAAGGTGCTATCCCGCTCGTGGAGAGGAGGTATACAAAACAAGCTCTCAAGGTGGAGTACGATCCCTTCTTCCGTTGCGTAGTGTGATAGAGCTCAAGAGGGGCACGTGGAAATAGTATGCCGAAGCGATGGCTCTTAGGTTTGTTGGCGAAGGAAGTGGCGAGGTTGGGTACCTTGGGATCTGTTGGGAAGCATTTCTGCGCAAAGTTCGGCGTAAAGCGCTAGAAAAGTAAATCATAGCAATTCCGATTACTACCTTATACTGCTTGAGCATTGAATCCGCTACACATCATTCATCCCGTGCCCGTACATGAACGTGTAAACCCAACAACATTTGATCATCCATGATTTCAAGATAATACGAGCAAAGTACCCGATGTGCTCCTGACGAAAAGCAGATCCCCGAACCAATAGAGTGACTCGCTACACATCGCCTCCCCGCACACAGATACAGGAAAGGCAGCCGGCGTGGCCGACATATATCACAACCGGAAGCTTCCGTCCTCCGTAGTCTTCGATGAATTGTACGTCTTGGCTAGGGCATGTAAGGCTGCTCTGCTAAGAAGCTTGTAAGATTCTTCCCAAAGGTGGCGCCTGACTGACTACCCGTGTGCAAGCCTGATAATACGTCGGGCATTGGCCACTCGGGTGCGTCATGCCACTCTTGAGCGGTACAACCGATCTCGCCCGTCGAATCGCGGACTGTGGAGGACGATGTCCTCCGGGTCGGTGAACCACGTAGACTTGGTCGGGAGCCCTGAGTGTTCAATTGATGGCTGCATGGACTATCTGAACTGTGAGAGGTACTTGCGCTTTGGGTGCGTGAACGTGGTCGTCTGTGTGTCGAGTTTTGCGAAGGGGATCTCGATGATAACGCTGGGCAGCTGTTGATTTTGTCAGTGATCATCGCGATACAGCGAAGGAAGGCGTGACCCGCCTGTCGATGCTCCCGTGGCTCTGACTGGTGAGCGAATGCGATGAAGACCGTTTGTTGTAAGAGTTTTGAGTAAACCGAGAATCGTTGTCGAGAGGAAGGCACGGGAAACCACTGGTGTGTAGAATTGATGAGCCCGTGTTGGGATCAAGTAGCCTGCTCTGCTCCGATTGGCCTCTCGTTTCTGACAGGCTCTCGGATTGGAAACCGAAATTCTTCGTAGGCCCTGCGATCGGAGCTTGCGAAACACCTGGTTTGCACCGGGACCGATCGAGGTTCAGTAAGGGTCCGGTGGGCGCGCCTCTGAAGCCCAAGAACCTCGGCCGACAGCTTTGTTTGCTTGGGCCGCTCACACCGCTCAATCCAGCGGGGTCCTTGTCCTGACTGTCCGATGTAAAGGGTAAGAGTTGACCCTCTTTGACACCTGTCTTTTCACGGCTTCGCTCGCGGGACGGCAGGACACGCCCAGAAACATTGGTTGACACCTTGCGCCACATTTTGCCACCAGCGAGCCTTTTCCGCGCGGATCTGACATTGGTTCCAAATGTTGTTGGATTGGTTGACTGCGTGGGGGAAAAGGAAGACTGCGTATTGGTTTTGGAAAACATTGTTTGCAAGGTCTGAAGTGGAAGGTGGGATGATTTGTTGGGAGGGATAGGATGCTCAAATATCTTGGGGGGGGAAGCGGTCTGATGTATTTTTCTTATCGCCGTCATTTGGAATTTCACGTCCTTTCAACCTGCAGATGTTACATGTAAGAAAGACGCTATCCTTTTTGTGTACTTGATAAACAACGGGTCATAATCAAATGCGTAAGCAATCCTCATCCCTTTATGCTTTAATCCTGATACTTACTTGAGGGCTATGATCCGGCGAACCGCCGAGCATTAGCACGCGCCCACCAAGATAGCGCTCGGCGACAAGACGTGATACTGGATCGTACTCACTCAGCGACGATAGACGAAGCAGCTGGCCATGAAACAATCGTTTCCCTGTGGCTTTTGCCGAATCCCTGCTTTCTTCGGCTCAGAGATTGGTTTAGTCGTGAAGGATAGCTTTTCATCGCTCCCATGTGCAGGTGGTGGATCCCCTTTGTATTACTCCGGGAGATCTTGATGTCGGATTTGATTGTCATTCCCTGTAACAATGTCAAGGCAGAACGGGACGGGAGACATTCGTGGATGGACTCGTTTAGTATTTGGTACTCCGTTCTCTCGGGCAGAACACTAGCTTTGACGAGGATACGAGCTACAAGGAATCGATTTGTGATCATCACAATAGGGAGGTGGAGTTAGACGATCTGACCTTACTTGACTGAGGGGACGGGATACCGCTCGATTGGAAGGTCAAATGAAGGGTGGGTCTCAAACACATCAGAATATCGCTTGGCGTATGCGGAAGAACGAGAGCGAGGAAGAGGGGAGTAGGTTAAACCCGATATTGCTTGAGAAGAAAGAGAAGTGGTCGAGGGAAACGTTCTTTCTCTAGCCGACCGCTCTTTGCTGTTTGCAGCATCGAGCTTGGAATCGTACGCATCAGAGATAGGGACGATGGACATTCAGTGTCCTTGTTCTGCACGATGGAGGTAGTGATCGACCGCCACTTCTTCACTCGGGAAATTTCCCTATCCCTCTAAAGCCCGCTTCAGAATACCATCTACCCCTTCTAACCGCTTCCTCGCTTCCTCCGCCCCGCAACTCCATCGAGCCGCCACCAAAGCAGTCTTCACGCTCCCTCCGCACTCCTTGATCAATTTATCCAACTCCGCGTCGTCGGAAACATCGATACTCGGATGTGTGGTAGGGTCGGATTCGACGAGCGGGATGAGGATCGCTCGAAAAATCCTTCGTGCACGGTCGACGAGCTTCAGATTGGATGATTGGACGTCTACCATCTACTAGAGTATCAGCGGGGAAGCTTTCCCTACAAAGGACGGCTGGGAAGTAAGGAGGGTGAAGCTGACGAGGTTGCCGTATGTCTTTCCTAATCGTATCTGTACACCGGTCGAGATCATATTGATGATCTAACCCCCCGGACTCACTTCAGCGTGCTTCCTTTCCAAATTCAACCGCCGAGCTCAAAAGAAAGCCACTCACCATCTTCTGTGCAGTCCCACTCTTCATCCTTGTACTCCCCGTAACAACCTCTCCACCAACCTCACATTCCACCACAACCTCGCCAACCTTACCCAACTCACTATCCCGACTACAACACACTCCACCTGTGAAACATCCTACACTCCGTGCGTGCCTCAGCGCGGCGAGAACGTATGGCGTTCGTCCTGATGCTGTGAGACCGATGACGGAATCGAGAGAGGCAAGTGGTGGGGTGAGAGAAGAGAGGTCAATTATTGGGGCGGTGAGGGAATCTTCGGCTCCTTCGACGGCCATCCTGATTGTGCGGTCTCCTCCCGCTATGATACTGCGCTCGTCATGCCCAGCCTCGACCTATTCCTATTGTATTTCGAGCTTACCCGATGAATTGTCCATATGGTGCACCAAAAGTAGGCGGTCTGCGCCAACTTCAGCTTCATTTCCTTATGAACAGCTTGTGTGATACGAACATTTCCGAAGAATCAAGCACTCCCAATCTCCCACTCGTCCCAGATCCCACATAGATCACTCTCCCTCCCTTCCTTACGCGTGGAGCCAGTTCGTCAATGATCTTCGCTATCTTTGGGAGGTGATTTGAAACCGCTTGAGCGACCGTTGCGTCTTCTCGATTGATCAACTCTGAAACAAAACCAGCTGATCAGACCGAGACCTGATCGTTCTGTCTACCGCAAGAGGGGGAGACGATTGTTTGATGAGGAGGACAAGGGGAAATAATTAGCTTACGGCACATCTCTAAGGTAGATACGACATCTATATCGTTTGTATTTGGATTACGCTGTTCGGTCGATAGTGAGGCGAGGTGGGCAAAAGGATTGGAGACGGGCGTGGGGAGAGACATGATGGATTCCCCCAATCGCTAATAAGCTGAGGGTTCATACACAAGGCAGAGTCTCATCAGATACCCCAATTTCTGATGGAGTACCGGACAATCACCTAATAATAATAATAAAAGTTAAACTAATCGGCGAAAACAGCATTTGGGGAAGGGTGTGAAAGGTGGATTGATTTAGACTTCCAGATTCGGGGTAAGGTTCCGTGCATCTCGACCGTTGATACAGGTGTTGAAAGTAGTACCGCCAATCAAGGATTGTTCCAGTCCCAGAATCAAATGCTTTACTCAAACCGGAGTGGGGTCTTCAGAGATACACATACATCCTCACGCTATGAGTACTGTGGAAGGTACTCGAGTACTGCCCCCACGGGTCCCAGAGCCTCGTCGATCCTCCCTGGAGCATTCCTCATGCATCCCCGGAATTATCATTAGTGAAACCACACACTGACGATCTATCCTCCACAGCCTTCTTTGTGTCTATCGTGACCGATGCCCGATTCCAGCCTGAGTCAGGCCGATCGCAGCTAGACCAGCTCCTCTGAACTTTTCAGCAGCCATATTAAAACAGTATTTGTCCCGAGGACTTCGATACCTCGGTTCAATCTGGTCATGAAAGAGCGGTTCTTGAGGTTTAACCTGGACGAGTCGATGGCGTTACCGCGATCTCTTTGAACTACACCTGACCAAAAGATTTCCTGCAACAAAGTCATCATTATCGTATCCCATCATCTATATTATCTGCAGCATCTACATCATCTAAATCATCTATTTCACCACCGGAATCGCTCTGATCGCCTCCTGAACGATTGCGTTACAATCCCCTGGATTATCAAGATAAACATGATGTCCAGCCTTTTCAACCACATGAACCGATCCACCCTCGTTTCCGGCCTTCTTCAATTCCCTGACCGCGCCATGTCCACCATCTTTATCTATCCAATCGTTGGCACCGTCTATTCCTCATCGTCAGCCTCCTCGCCCAAACCCGAACCCGAACCCGAAATCGAATCCGGACGTGGACGTACAAATAAACGTGACGGGGACTTTTACCTTTCCAATCCGATCCATGATCGGCATCTTCCCATAAGCTCCCGGCGACAAAAGATGAGCTATACAGTCCATCAGCTTAGAGTTCCTCTGGTTTCCCTTCTCCAGGAGAAATGAGGGTTAATTGATCCACGTACAGATGCAAAACTCCCCACTCCCCTTGAGTATACTCATATTATAGACATAAATATAAATGTCCTGGATATCCTGCTCGCTCTGAGACCCGAATCGACGACGAGTATACTTCGTCGCCCAGAGTGGAGCGAATGGACCGGCGTTTCGGAGAATACTGAAGGGGGAGATACCGTTCTCCCATCCCCATGTGAAAACTACGCAAGTCCAAAGTCCAGCTCAGCATTTTACCCTAAGAGACTACTGATGGATTCGAGGGTTGTCTGGCTCACGTTTCATCCCCGTTCGTTTGAGCAACGTAGACCTCTCAACTCCTCGCGACTTTTCGTCGTCGGTCTTCGTCTTCGGTGTATCCTCGCTCCCTTCCTTCTTCGTCACCTCCTGTCCTTCCCCAACCTCCATCTCAGCAGCATCAACCGCCTCCTCCAAACCTCCTTCCCCGTCCTCACCTTCATTCTTCCTCCCCTCCTCAGCTCCAGCATCATAACCCTTCCCCCTCGGTATCCCAGCCGGACTAATCAAAACCAACCCCACAACCCTCCCAGGATACCTCACAGCGTAAGCACAACTCAAATATCCTCCCAAACTATGTCCAACTAAAATCATCCTCTCAATCCCAACAGCGATCCGCCATTGTTCGAGCGAGTCGATGAAGAAGTGCTCGGCTCGGGCTACACGGGTAGCTTCAGGTGTGTTGGAGGGGGATGAGAGAAGGGAAGGGGAAGGTCGGGAGGAAAGTCCCATTCCTAGCCAGTCTAGGAAGAATGTTCGGCGGGATGTTTGGGTGGATGTTTGGGAGATGGGGAGCCAGTTGTGGTAGAAGAAGCTAGGTGGGGATATTAGCTTTGAAGATCTTACGGTGGAATTAGACAGGGCGAGTGGGGACAGGTATAGCGTGTGTTATAACGGCGAAGGGGGGGGGGGCTACTGGGATGGGGACTGGCGTTGAGGGATCTGTAGGGAGAAAGAGAGACCTCCCCGTTGAGGAAAACGAGGTATCAAGGGGAAAAGCCGGTACATACCCGAGTGCTGCTGCGTAACCATGAAGGACCACTACCGCCTCTTTACTCCCTTTGTCCTTCGGATGAGAGATCTCGAGGGTATTGATGTAATCCACCAGTCCGTTCTCTGGTCCAGCTCCGACAGTCTGTTTCTTCCCACTCTTGCCCGCTGTCTTCGATAAAGAGGATGTGGACGAAGCTGCTGACGTGTACGGTGTAGAAGGTGATATCGCCAAATCGGTTGGATGAGAAGGTGCGTCGACAGGTTTAGGTGTGGGTATGAAGACCTTCCGTATCGTCGCGACCAATCCATCATGGTGGCCTACTATCTCTTCCCCTTCCATACTCTCCTGATTCGTACCCGGTGAAGCGGGATCGAGTTGACGTTGAGAAGGCTGAAAACTCGGCATCCGTCTCAAAAGCCTCTCCTCAGCTATCCTAGCCTCTTTATAGCTGGAGTTATTCCACCATATCCCGAGTGAAGCCCAAGTGTTCGTGGGTAGGTTCTTACTTGGTGGTGGAGGGGATGTTGAAGTCGAGTCACGTTTTGGGAGATCGAGGGATGAGCGGGATGATGCTGGAGCTGAATACATCTCGGACAGTTCTCAGTGATGTTTTCGAAGAGGAGGTGTGCTTTCGAAGTAGAGAAGGGCGACTCAAGGTGGCCAGGTAGTAAAAAGTAGCTGTTCTTTGTGGCACCTCAGCGGAAGAGCCGTTGTTCGGGCAAGTTGTTCAGGATTTCTCGCCAAGAAGGACGGACAGGAGGATGGAGCCGAGGTCGATCGTCGTGAGATCATCATTACTCGGCTTCGGGTAAAAGGAGATCAATACATGTCCGCGGCCTGGGTCCCCCGTAACCTCGGAAGGTTGTCTCCGGGCTTCGCACGAAAAGATCTGTAGTGTATGATCACCCTTGACGATGATGGGCTTCCGCTCTTTCCCACGACACGATCACACACACATTCGATTCTGGACGACAAGATGACATCCGAAACGAAGACTGTGGTAGTGTTTGGTTCGACGGGTGTTCAAGGTCGTGCTCTCATCGAGGTATGTCCCCGTCCATCCTTCGACAAGAACCAACGCTGAGTAAAGCCTTTCACAGGCATTATCATCTCACAATACATCATCGATTCAATGGAAGATCATCGCCTTAACTCGTGACGCCGAGTCAGGCTCATCCAAATCACTCGCCAAGCTTCCATTCGTCAAAGTCACCCAAGTCATCAAGAAATGTATGGACGAGCCGGAGAAAGTCTTCTCTGAGCTGGGGATACCCAAAGGTGGGATACATGGCGTGTTTAGCGCTCAGGACTTTGTGGATGATGTGACTATGGTCAAGCAGGGTGAGTCGAGTCGTGCCCTTATGTTGTGTAGACCAAGCTGATGGGAAATAGGTAACGCTATTGCCGAAGCTGCTCATGCTCATGCAGTCAAGCATCTGGTATACTCGTCGACCGATGCTGGTGGTCTCCGATCCCCGGACATCCCATCGTGCGTCTTTTTTTTACCGTTCCATATCCCAGGCCCACCGGCTCTCTCCCCTACCGTGCTTCTCTCTTTTCCTCCACTCCCGTCCGTCCTCATCTCCCGTCCAAGCCACCATCACCCTCGCTCCTCTCTACAAGTACCCCACTTCACCCCTCCTCAACTGTTCTCGAGCTGTCGCTGATCCTAAATAGGTTCTACGACGTCAAACTCGTCGTCGAAGAACATGTCTCCACCCTCACTTCCCTCGGACACACCTACCTCCGCCCCGTCCAATTTATGGACAATTACCTCCCACAGCTCCCTTCTTCCTAAAATGGGTCGTACCGTCCTTCTTAAATACACACTCTACACCCACCCTGAACGAAAGCATCAACTCGTCAGTGCTCGTGATATCGGCCGAGCTGGGGCGAAAGCTTTTGTGGAAGGACCAGATTGGTGTAGTGGAGTTGTGAGGTTGGCTGGTCATGGATTGACTGCGAAAGAGATTCAGGCGAACTACAAGGAGGTGAGTGTGATTGAGTCTGGACGGTAAGGATGTGAAGCTGATTTGAGGATGTTTGTTAGGTGATGGGAACACCGATCCCTTTGGTGCCTTTCCCGTTGGCGTGGCTAATCCGGACCGCTGTACCAATGATGAAGTCGGTCTCGACTGTGAGAGTTTCCCATTCCTTAGAGGATGTGCAATGGCTGATGAAACGCTTGATAATTCTTCGACATGCATGGGTATAATATCGCTGAAGTGGAGAAGGAGCTTCCCGGGTTGGAGAACTTTCGGTCCTTCCTCGAACGTAACAAAGCTGGTCATTCGTGATGATCATATTCGGTTGCCTATGGCAGAACGGACAACTATATTTGGGTTTACGTATCATAATGAAACGCAAACAGTCTGACCAAGTCAGACAGTCTTAACGATGGAGTGTATGTCGATATTGACGGCGTTTCCAAAGACGGCTGACGTCTAAGGGGTCTCATCATCGTGCTGGAAGGGAGGATACCTGATGGAGTTTCATCGCCTAGACGGTATCCTTGACTAGTAGGTGGTCATCTTTTGGCGCTAACGATTATGTCCTCCTCATCTCACTACCTGCTCATAAGCACACCATTAAGACCATCAAGCCACCCACAATAGTCATCGATCTGCGTTTCAGCCGGTCAAGTATAACAGGGATGAGAAGTGGAAGAAGCGCACTTACCCTGCGGGCTGATGCAAGCCCTCGACATCGGAAATTCTACTGTATCGAACGTGAGCGATGCAATAGCGGAAATAAACTAACGCTAATTTCAACTTTAGCGTTCCGACCATCAATTCCTACCTCACAGGCGTCGACTTGATCGATATTTCCAGCATCGGCCCAGTCGGACCTGTGGGCATCGGCACCATAAAGCCCATGGACATCATGTCCGTTCATCCCAGGGCTCTCCACACCCTTAGATCCGGGGCCATCGACATCGTCAGCGTCACGCACATCGACCCCATCGACCGCTCCAGGAATATCGACAGGCACTCCGTCCCAAGCAAAGCAACCCTCCCTCATACAATGAGGCGATACAACGCCCGGGACGCAGTCTGATATCCACCATGTTTCCAGTCTCCACTTGCAAAGACACGAGACTACATCGAGGTCCACCGATGCTCACATCCGACATCCTCGATACAGCGATGAATCAGATTGCGTATCCGTCAGACGCGATATCACGGCTCAGCCGATCGACACGTAATGCATCAACTGGGCGAAGTCAATCGCCAAGTCCCCTGATCCGTGCGAGCACAACCGAACCGAGGGGTACTCCATAGCATGTAGGCCTACCTCCATCGTACGAAGATACGCTTCGAAGTGTGGGGCGCTCCATCCCATCATCGCGAGGATCCAGCGTCAACCAACCTCTCAACGAAACCCTCTCATATGTGGCGGAGTGAGTGCTGTAGCAAAAGGACTTGAGTCTGATTTATGAAACGTAGAGTTGGCAAAGGCCGGAGTATTTCGTTCAAGGGCCATGGCACCTCCCAGAGATCTCTCGAGAAGTTGAACCAGACTGTCATTAGCGGATTCCCATGTGAGTTCCACGATTGCAATCCCCCTTCTTCGTGATCTTCACGAATGACTTGGTGCTGAGACCTTTCAATAGGCTAGCTTTGGGATTTCACATGATTGGATTTTGGTCGAGATCAGAATTGACTGCACTCAACTTCATTTGGGCACTTGCTTAGTTTCTCTGCTAGTTGAATGCAGAGCTCAAGGGTTTCTCCTATTATCTTGTTGATACCTTTCCTTTTAGCTTGATGAAACTGCCTGCCATCGGACCGACACTGGTATAGATTTAGTATCGCATCGGTATTTAGGACAAACGTTATCCCAAGCCGTTAGCAGTGGTTCAACCAAGTCAGAAAAGCTTATGAACACCTCAAGCTGTTGATTTGTATAAACACTTCCATTGTTTGGTGAAGCTCGCTAGACCAACATACAGTATCACCCCATCCAATAGCTCAGTCTCATCCATACCCTTTGATATCCCGAAATAGGGATGATGTGGTGGTGGCGAAGTGATCGACAGATGACGCTGCTGTTGATAAACGCGGCTACCATTCTGCGGAACCTGATGAGCGAGTTTTCTCGGGGTACTCGAGCAAATCCTTTGATGACGAGTCCTCCTTTACGAAATAATTGACGCGGTGACCGTCGAGCCCGCGGTGAATAATACGTCATACGTCACACTTTCTGAAACTGGACCAACTTTCTTATTGTTCTTCCTAATCACGGATAGGAGATCCGTGACATAAACTCTCAAAATCGACCACGTCAACGGTTTATGGTCATTATAGGTCATGATGGATTCTAATGCAAAAGTCGTCATCTCTCCTCCCCAAAGAATCAGTAAGAAAGACTTCCGTTTCTCTCGAACGCTGTCTCACTCCAATTGTGGAGCTGTTGAGAAATTGATCCGCGCCCGAAGAGAGATCATTCTTACTCGATCCGACTTCGACTCGTCTCCTTTCTTTTCTCTCACGTCAACGCATTTACTTGTCCCTTTCGGACTCCGAAGCCCGCCAAGTGATATATAACATCGAAGTACGAAGGAATATAACTCGAACCACCATTTGAATTTCACGCCACCGCTCGATCCCACCTTCATCAACGAAAGACTCGATATCCTCCGCCCCAATACTCGAATCACACATCCAACCAACACCTCACCCATCCCCCCAACCTCCCGATATGGCACCTCTAGCCAACATCCGTTCCGCCCCAACCACCTTCCCTATCAACCCCATCGCACACCAAACCAACACTTCCGACCCACTCCATCATGAGAATGTAGGTCGAACCACTTCCAACTCAAGCGACGAAGCTTCTTCCTCAGCGACTCTCGATGGTACCCAAGGTGTACCTCCCGCCGCTGGAGGATTACACGGTCAACCATTACCAGGATCGAAGGCAGCTCACGGCGGTCTCCCTGAGAAAGATCATCAAGCGGCTGGGATGGGAGGAAGGACCGGACCGGAGATCGCTTCGTTGGCAGCAGGTGATCTAGGTCTCAACCAGAAAACCGGGGAATATAACGAGAAAGTCCCTCGACCACATTCGCCCACCGATAAAGTCAGGAAGATCGAACGGACTGGTTCCGGTACACATGTCGGTCATTACACGCAGACCAACGCTGGTGGTCAAGCTGTCCGAGGATTGGGGATGGTCCCTGTCACGAGGGTTACTACTTCCGGAGCGCCGGCTGTTGGGATGTTTGGCGGTGTTGCTCCGGAAGGTATCGATGCGGAAGAAGGGAGGAGAGCGCCTTGGAGTCAGGAGGAAGAGGAGCAAAGAGATCAGGAGAGAGAGAAGCACGGTCGTGATCCATGGGCTGTACGTTTCGAGATAGGCGACAAGACCAATCCAAAGGTGAATTTCTCAAATCTTCCTTGTTTGGTCGAGCTGAGCTGACTCTTGCAGAATTGGAGCGTCGGCTATAGGTGGCTCCTCACTGCTTTCGGCGGTATCCTCGTCTTCAACTCAACCTTCGCCTCAACCGTCCCCTCCGGTATACTCGACGACATGAAAGCCTACTTCCGTTACAGCGAGGAAGTCGCCATCCTCACCATCTCCCTCTTTGTCGCCGGTTATTGCGTTGGTCCGCTCTTCTGGGGTCCGGTTTCCGAGTCATATGGTCGTCGTCCAGTCTTCGTCATCTCCTTCATCTTCTACACCGGATTTCAAGTCGGTTGTGCCTTGTCCAGGAACACCGGCTCGATCCTCGTCTTCAGGTTCTTGAGCGGTTGCTTCGCCTCCGCACCTCTGACGAATTCCGGAGCTCTGCTCGCCGATATTTGGGAGATTGATCATCGTGGACAGGCTTTGGCGCTCTTTGCGCTCATGCCCTTCGCTGGTCCTTCTATCGGACCGATCGTTGGTGGTTTCATCGAGACGGGAGGAGCGGTGAGTGTCACCAGTCTCAAATCGGAAACAGCTGATATTTTGTTTTCTTTCCCTCTCAGTCTTGGCGTTGGGCATTCTGGGTCTCAACCATGTTCGCCGGGTTGTGTCTCGCCATTATCGTCATCGGAATTCCAGAGACCTACGCTCCTCAACTCTTGCTGGAGAAGGCGAAGAAGATGAGGAAAGAGACTGGCGAGGAGAGGTGGTTTGCTCCACGTTAGTCACCCCCCTGGTAGACTCGAGCAAGTACTGATTGATTCCCACAGTTGAACGAGCCGATCATTCATTCAAAGCTCGGTTGAAGGAGATCGTCCTGAAACCCTTCGTTATGCTTGGTATATCCTCGATCGACTCCACCACTCAAGTGAAACGCTAATGATCTCTTCAGCGCTCGAACCGATGTTACTCGCCGTCACGATTTACATGTCATTCTGCTACGGTGTAGCCTACCTCCTGTTCGAAGCCTACCCTTTCGTCTTTATCAAGAACCACGGGTTCAACTCGGGGGAAGAAGGCCTCGCTTTCCTCGGTTTCTTTGGTGGTGGTTGTATAGCCGTCATATGGTACGTTCCTCCTCCACCACACTCGAGGACATTCCAAGCTGATGAAGTTGAATTAGTTTCCTGACGATCTTTGAACCGAGGTTCCAACGTCACATCGCTCATCGTCACCCTGCCCCACCTGATCCAGAGAGTCGATTGGAAATGTGTATATTCGCAAGTTGGACGATGGTCATCTCCTTCTTCTGGTTCGCTTGGACTTCTTACCCATCCGTCCATTGGATCAGCCCAGTCCTTGCAGGCGGTCTGCTCGGTTTCTCAATCCACGGGATATTCGTTAGCCTGTGAGTTTTAGTCTTTGATGTTTTATCCCAGCTGACCAATTGGTCATCGATTATCTCCAGGTTCAATTACATCATCGACACTTACCTCTGGGCAGCGGCGTCTGCACTCGCAGCGACAACAGTCATCCGTTCCTTCGCCGGTGCGGGTTTCCCAACCTTCGCAGTACAGATGTATAATAAGTTAGGTGACGAGTGGGCTTCCTCGTTGCTCGGTTTCATCGCTCTACTCTTGGCGCCAATCCCGCTGGTTCTTCATCATTATGGACCGGCTTTGAGGGCTAGGTCGAAATTTGCTCCGTCGGGTGCGCATGAAACTTGAGCGTCAGACTGAAAAAACAACAAACGAAGTAGTGAATAATGTAGCTATAGTCTTTCCTTGAAAATGAGATAAGAGTGGAGTGGTGTGGATAATGACGATGCATCATCTTGTTGAAATGGTTCTGAGTGCTATGGCGAAAGGAAGCTGGGATCGACTGGAAGACTTGTCTGAAAGTCTCGGAACTCAGGAGGGGAATGGAAGGGTATTAACCACGGCAGACCTTGAAGCCCCTTGTAGGCAAGATAAATTTTGCTGCTCGGAATGAACCTTAACCTTGAGTTCGGATGGCGGAATCAGCCCAGTCGGAAGCGCTGACATGGTGTTGGAAAGCGATGGACAAGTCGGTCGGACGTGGCTGGATCGGTAAGCAGTGAGTTGAGTGTAGCCTTGTGAAGGGTTAATCAGTCGTATTTCCGAATAAGTGCCCAGCGGCCTCTGCTCATGGGAGGACGATGGGAGCGAAGAGGCAGCAAACTTGACGAAGAAGACGGAGACCACGGGGTGAATCCATGTTCGGCTGAGGGGAGATGTGGGAAAAAAGACATGGTGGATGACACTAAAACTCTCTCCTTGTCTTCCCCCTCATCCACCGGATATATACCTTCAACACCATCTGGTATTGAGAATCAGAGTCGACCTTACGAGCACGACTTCCTTAACAAGAGGTACAAAGAAAGAGACCCAGCTTTCATCACTTTCCCTTCTTTGATCGCTTAGAACCCTCAATCGTATACTCCGACATCCGACATCCCACATCATTCCCTCACCTCCTTTCCCCCAACCAGCTTCCCAACCCACCTCTTCTCCTCCAGCTCGTACCCAATCATCTCGGCTACATCCTCGATACAGTCCTATATCTGAACGCCATTACCATGATCTCGAGTATCATCCCGATGTAAGGGATGTACATGAGCCATCCTGTCAACTGATAGTCTGGCGGGTGAGCTGAAGAGAGGATGAAGTTATGCTTCGGTGAAGACGAAGTGGACGAGAACTAGGAGGATGGGAGAAGCTCGGTGATACGAGGGGAGCTGGGCGTCATTTTGGAAGGGCAGTAGATTGTCCATTCCAGGGATGAGGTTGGGATTGATTGAAGGGTTCGGATGGTCAACATGTGTTCTGGGCGGAAGGATGGCCAGCTACAATGTTCTGCGTCAGCTTCCCGAGGCTGGTGTATGAAAAGCCCAGTCAGAAAAAGGTTCAGCGGGGGAGGGGAGACGGCTACGACAGTTTTAGAGCGAAAGGACCGATTAATCATGAAACGTCTTCCCTTCTTTCCCCGGAACATCCACAAAGATAATCCCAGCTAACCACCAACCCCTCAACGCCTTCCCTCTCTTCCCTCCAACTGACAGTGCTTGCTGACGCACCAATATAAGCTATACCTGTCAGATTATTGAAATCTTACGCAAGAGTCTCATTCGTGTCCGACCTCTCGCTAATATGGCCTACTATCGCTGGGAGGTATGAGAAAGTGTCGGGGCTGGGCGAGGAGGGAAAAGGGGACTTTTCTGTGAGCACCGGAATATCTGATGCCAATAATGAAACCTCGATTGATAAATTTCCAAGCTCAGACTGACAGGATCGTCTATTCCTTTTTCGACCCAGATCCTCACTTCTTCCACCGCCTTCCCAATCTCCGCAGTAACTCAGTCATCTCTCAGCCCTTTATCTCCCAACCTCCCTTCGAACGCACATATCCCCAACCCCACCTCTGCACTCCTCGCGATCCGTTTGACCACCTTACTCCCTTCCAAAAAGTTCGGTACTAGGCATCAAATGGATACATATCCTCGGTGATGCGTCATCATGCAATCGCTCATCCGACATCTCTCCCATTTTTACGTTCACGGTCCTCTGTCTCCCTTACCCGAGAACGAGTATCCGAACTATGGGACCGCATATCAGCTTACCTACTTCTCCGCGTTCCCAGGAGGTGTTGGAGAAATTCGACGTACCGCAAGTCCAGCCGAGGGAGTTTGCGCAGATGTTCGATGCTTTTCGGAAGGACGCCGAGACATCTGAGATGGTTTCGATCACCCTGACCCGGAGCGAGATAAAGGGGATGAAAGATGAGAGCCAAAGCTCTGTGCGAGGAGAAGTTGTCAGATCAGGATGTTTTAGGCGCTTGGTGGATCGGTCTGCTGGAAGGGATCGGGACGAAGGTCGACCCCAACATGACTCGCACTCGGTTCTCTCCGCCCGCCCGACAGGACATTCGCTACGCAGGGTACCATGACTTTTGTACCGTGGGTTGCGCTTCATCCTTATACGGCAGCATATGTCTCATGATCTCACAGCAGCAGCCCAAGTTCGGCAGGACCTCCTTTGCCAAGCAGAAACAGAAAGATTCCGCCCAACCGAAGCACGGTCAGCTTTCCTCTGGGGTCAAGCTCCATTCCGCCGATCAGGCAGTACCACACTCTGGTTTCGGACCCAAATGCAAACGGTCTCGTGCAGAGGAGGGATTCGATGACTTCACTCCTACCAAGCCAGAGTGAGGGTCCACTTGAGGATTATTACTATGACGCCAGCTTGACGCCCATGCCTGACGATGCCGTGAGTCAGCATTTTACATGAGCTATGAAAGATGTCAGCCTGACCTATACACAGCTGGTGGCCGCTGTGTGGTGGATTTCACGGACACCGCAGTCTACAAGCATTCAACCAAATCTTTCATACCTGGCGCCTTTCCGGGTACATCTTGGAAGGATTATGGTTTCCCGTCTCGTCGATCGTTCTAAGACATGCGACTTATCGAGCGGAGCTGAGCTGGTTTGTACGCAATGTTGGTGGTTTCTTGACGGTGGCATATATGACGGGGTACATATCTATACATAGACTGAGATGCATGGTGTGATACAAATGGTGGATGCGTGGAATATACAAGCCGCCACTGGAAGACTTAGGCTGGTATTTCCAGACACTGGATGGTCCGAGCTTTCAACGGTAGCCTGTAGACATCAATTAGCCACTCTCTCCGGCTCCCGTGAGAGGCTGTTTATCAGAAAACAAAACAAAACAAGAAGATACTCAGTCTGGTGTGAACTTGAAAGAGCTAGACCCACTTTCGCCTACATGTGTCAGCATAGAAAATGGCAGACGTCGGTGACAACATTGCACGTGCCAACAACGGTGTGCAGTATTCTAGAGTGATAAGCGATGGCTGTTGCACGTTTGAGGTCTGACGAAGCACGATCGAGTCGTTACACGTTTCAGTACCACTTCAAAGGTCTCATCAACAATCATTAGATGGTATGAGGTATAAGAAGCGGTCAATCCCCTCAGCTTATCGACATTTTTGCTACGGATTGCAATCTCAGTCTAACTTCTTTCCTGCAGACAGACTTCATGAGGCCTATATTACACGTTGATACCAGTTGCGGTGGGAATTCTTATGCCCCCGATAAGGCCATCCAGCTGAAGGCGTCTGGTTTCGGCGAGAGTCAGAGTCGACCTGGAGACACCGATCTTGAAAGGCGGTCCAACTCCTGGAGCAGAGTATCCGAAGGAAGGGGGCTTGCACCGCCAAACCAGGGCTGGCCATGGTATGGGCACGGAAAGCGCGGTACGGTAATCTTTCGGTCGATCTGACTTCTGATCACCTGCGGTAGCCCTTCTTCTCTTGGCGGCACGAGGCAAGACCCCGGGCAAATCACCTCCGACCATTGCGCAAGAAGGCGCCACCGTTCCGACAGCCAAGAATCGTTCAAGTTCTGGCGGCGAGCATCGAAGGACCTCCCTGTTTGGGTGTAATGACGGTGTAAATCTGATAATAATGTGGAGAGCCCATAATCGCTGACTCCTTCTTAGTCTTCGATCGTATCAAAACAATCAAGCAGAGATGGCAGTGATTTTTACAGCAACGCACAGCTGATCGATGTGACTTCTGCATCTACCTCAAGAAGGGTCATTCCGGGGAAAGCGCTTCCCAAGCAGAGTCATTGGGCTGAGCTGGGGGAGTTGTACTCACCGGCCCCACAGCACAACAGCTTCGGCACGCGAGACCATGGGTCCGGCTGCCCGCCCAAGTACACGATCTCAAGTTTTCTTTCACAGAATGATTTTCCTCCCTACAAGCCTTACGGAGAGGAGTGACGATGTGGAGAGGTAAAATAGCAAGGTGGCGGGATGAAGAGCAGGTGGAAGGATGTTTGATATCAGTCAAGAGATGTACCAGCAGTTCATACCACATACATCTATCTATCAGCGTACAGTAGATTTACACTTCTAGTTGATTGAATTTTCAGCGCTTAGACGAGGTTCACTTCGTGGAGGAAGTACTCTGTTGTGGGCATCAGAGTACACCAAGACGATTGCGGAATGGAAGGATTTTGACGGGCAAGAGCTTCAGAGTGGCGCAGAAGGAGAATTTGCCACTCGCTTCCGGGGAAGCAGAGTTTTTTCGTCCTTCACGTCAGATTGTCTATAGTTCTGTGGTGATCACGAAGCTTTGTCGATGGTGATATCTCTGCCTACCGAGAATAGTCGATATACCTGAATGGTGAGAGATCAGGAAGAATGGAGGGTTGCCATGCTACACGTTAGAGGCGCGGTCTCAGCATGAGCTAGCTCGTGCCAGATCAAGGCCATTGTCACCAGTGATACATAATCGAAAATCTTCATGCGGGCTCAATCCTCTCTCTCTCGACCTGCCACGGTCTACCACCACCCATGTTGTTAGATGTAAACTTGCTGATCATCGTAGATCTTGAATTCAACTCATCCGCTGGATAGGACTCTTCAACAGCGGTACCATACAACAGTTAAGCGACCATAAGTGAGTATAGACATTCATCAGTTTTCATCACCCTGAGCCCTATCACATCCCCATAATGGCTAGCGGCCCAGAATTCACGGATCTCTACATAATTACACGTATCTCTGCACACAGTGATCCTCATCATCGTTCGTAACAGGCCTCCAAGGATGATAAGCAGTGATGCGGAACATACATTTTGCCGATGAAAGGATGATCACCTTCTCACACGGTTGGTAAAGCTCTACAAAAGAGGAACCTGCCCACGGGTGAGCCAGTGAGTTATAAATGCGCTTTGTTCTTGAGGTCTTCCCCAAAAGCTTTCCTTTTTGTTCAGAATTGTATACTTTGCCCCCACCATATTTACTTATGTCGCCATCTCTTGACAGTCTTAAGAGTCTTGTACCGTCTGGATTTAGGTCCTCGGTGCAAGACGATCAGAAAACTGTCGACCGTTTCAGCAGGCTGCAAAGACGATCTGATTCTCTCGATCCTTACAAGAGACAGAAGCGACTTGCGTGGACTGTGCGGAGCTCAGCCAAGAGCAGTGGGGAAGCTCGAGAGTTCAACAGATCTCAGGAGGATCGGTCAGTTCCACAAGTCTGCGATGTTAGACCTTTGCTGAGAGAAGATCTCGTCAGTCACGGCCGCAGCGCTCCAGATGACATGCGGAATCAGTCGGCTAATTTGCCGACCTCCCGCAGCGCTGTCAATCACCCTCACAGGTTAGTTGTATGTACTTGCAAGGGAGGTTACACTGAGGATCCTTCTCTTCAGTCGCACAGGACTTGACAGTGGTCAGCGTGACTCCAGGTCTCCCTCACGTCGAGGAGTTGAGCTCTATGATGGGCCTCAGATCAGCCAAGATTCGCTCGTACTTCCAGAAGGCGATACCTCAGATGATGAGTCAATTCTAGCTGACGGTCTTCGTTTGCCTCAAACAGCGAGTCCAGGTCGTGTCACATCAGGTTTGTTGTGTTTGACAAGGAAAGTACCGTAAGCTGAAATCCACTCTTCAGGGTCGGATGCTTTAAAGCCGCCAACAAAAATCTCCAAACTGAAGGGGAAAATCAGAAAGCCAAGGGAGACAACATCGACATCTGCCCCGGACGTTGCTACTCGCCCGGTGATTGATTAAGTGTGAGGCGTTACAGCAGCATCAAGTCGGTAAAGTACACGTTTCCCCATTGTGAGGAGAAAGCATGACGAAGAGGATAGGGGAATGTGACGCCTCTCTTTTCCGTATCATTGGATGTATTGTTGGTCGGTTGAGCCTTGACCGAGGGCTGTACTAAAAGCACTAACCCCGTGACTAACTCACGGTCGGTTTGAGCCTCATCAATTGTTCATCCTGCCGTGACACATCCAAGCAGGATTTGGGATCGTCGTACACCAAGGCGAAACGTATACGAACATCCCAGGCTGTCGGGGAGGAGTCACGAGCGAGCACTTGTCTTATTCCGAGTTGGCGTAGGCGTACAGCGAGGTGATGTCATATGCGCCCACGCGAAACCTGACAGTCGGAAGATCCCAACGATGGGTTGAGCTAAGTGAGATCTATGGATTGTACGAATGATGATTCAGTGAACGCATTTATCGGAAGTGCGAAGGGGTATACGTGAATGCAGGATGTCAGCTCTGAATGTGTCTGTTTGAGCGCCTCATTTCTTCGCCCCGAACGGATCGGCTATGTAGCCGTCGCTACGATCTGCGTCATTGAACGATAGTGATACTAGATCCGCGCTGTCGCTGGTCTGCAGGCATCAGCGTGCTCTGTAAGGTATGTAGCGTACCCACCTGCACACGGAGTGCGTTCGATGAACGTGATCTCTCCGACTCCGCATCGAAAAGAGTGAAGTCACCCGCACCAAGAAGTGGCTGTCTCCCTACCGACGACGGTGATATCGGCGGACTATCCCGGTAGATCGATCTGGCTGGATGTCGGGATCTGGACTTGACGGACGAAGGTGGTTCATACGCTTCGTATCGCAGTCTACTCGCGGATAATGGCGGGGATCTGACCAGGACAGAAGGCGAGGGAGTCGGTGACGGCGAAGCTGGCAGCCTTTCCGCTGATGATGCATGGAACGAAATGATGGCGTTCAGGAGGTCTGGGATCTTGGCAGATCGTCAGTGGTGTAAACGGCAGTGAGCTAGGTAGACACACCGATGACGACTTCGCCGTCTCCGTGACTTGATTGATCTGTTCCTGCTCGATGATATCGATGACCTGCTGACATTGCTGAGGAGCGCATTAACATGACATTTTCCGTGCTATATGCGCACGGGACTGACCTTGCGAATGTATTTGCCACTGGTTTTTTGAACTGTCCGCAATACTTCCGTCAGCTGCAGAGAATGGTCCGATCCTCGCCCCAAAAGAGACACGAGCGCGACGATGATGAGCTCTTGTATGGACGCTGAAACACGTCAACACATTGATCGTCTCAGATGAACTAACTTACGGGGACAATCGGGTAAGGCATGAATCAATACCTCCGCACAATGATCCGCGACCTCAGCGTACTGAAAGGCGACCGTCGCTCGTAGGACCAAAAACGTCGAGCTTGAGGGAGCGGCCTTCGCATCGAAAATGGCAGAAGCAAAAGCCATTGAGAATGCTCGCGAATCTGAGAGATCGATCAGTCCGACATGCGACTTCCGGTGCCTGCTCACGGTCGCGAAGACTTCCGAGCATCCTCCTCAAACCATCCTCCCAAACCCGAATGATATCCTCTCGATTGCCCTCACCCATCGCAGTCAACAGCCCCGCCACCGAAGCTCCGAACATTCGACCCTTCAGCGCTTCGTCTAATTCTACCTCGCGAACGGCCTGTACTTCGGCTACCTCGAGCGCCCGACTTGCCGTCTCGTCTCTTCCTGCCCTTAGCTTCTGCTCGAGTAATGCGTCTTCCGGAAGATCAAGCGGGAGAGCCAGAGCTGTCGAGGTTTGAAGTGACTCTAGGTAGTTGGTGAAAGATATGTCGAGAAGGTCGGGGGATAAGCGATGAAGCAATCGTAGAGTCTGGGAGGATTCAGGTTCGGAAAATATGGTGGCGAGGGATGACTGACCATTCGACGAATAGTATCGTCCGGACTGTTCAAACCCTCCATAAGGACATCCATTTCCGCTTCTCCCAACTGACCATCCCAGCTCTCCTTAGGGAGGGTCAGGAGGCATCGGAGAGCAGAGACATGATCATTTGGTATAGGGGCTGTGGCAGTGGAGCTAGATGAAGTGGGGAGTAACAGGCCGGATATCAAGTGAAGCGTAATATGCGAGAGTTCGGGTGACACAGGTTGCATCTTGGCGATAAGTGCACTCGCTTCGAGCAGGAAAGCTGCTAGCCCATCAAATTCTCGATCGAAATATGGAATGAGCGACACACCTGCACTCCAGCTTCTGCACCGCTTGATAGCCCGCAACTGCTCCTCCAACCACTCTGCTGCAGCCGACACTGATGAACTACCGCCTTCATCAGCTCAATACGGATGCTCCTAAGGAGCGACTCACGCATCGCTTCGCCCTCCGCCTACAATCAATTGGCCAAGTAATCGCAACACCTCCAACCCTATCATCCCGTCGACACCCACTTCACACCGCCCAGCCGCCTCCAAAACTTGCTGTACCAGGTAAGTACTCTCACTCTGTTCTTTCAGCTTATGCGTTCCGGTCTGTGATTATCAGCGTCGTTCAACTTTAAGATCAGCAGCACCCACTGTCAAAACCTCTCGGATCGTCCTCAGAAGGACCGCCAACACCGCCTCATCCCCCTCCACCGAGAGAAGCTTGACCAGCTTACTCATCGAAAGTGGGAAGCTCTTCGGTCCAACGATACTCCACAGATCTTCGTCCCTCGTTGTCAAGTACAGGTGCAGCGCAGCGAGAGCCTCAAGAGTCTGTTGTCGTACCGCCGAACTCCTCGAAATCAGCTCGATTCCACCAATACCTAAGAGTATGACTGACATCTTATGCCGAAGTAGTACTTTTGAAGTGAGCAGAGGCGTAACAGCCGGTCCAAGGTCTGACGAAGGGAGTTTGACAACCATCCCCAGAGCCAGGATGATCTCAGAAACCTTTGAGCTGCTCAAATCCTACTTACGACCATCAACCGTCAGCACTTTCTCCCTATCACTCAACCATCACGGCGGAAGGACTGGGAGGAGGACGGAGTGACAGACCTTCCTAATGGTGTTGATCAACAATAACCCCAACTCATGTTCAGCCGGCATCATCTCCGCCAAATACAGGTAACCTATCCTCATCCTACCATCAGTCCGAAAATCCTCTCCTTCTTGTTTGCAGCTATAGCAGGCAGTATTGAAGGTGAGATTTTGTGAGACTTACCGATTCGACGCTCCTTCATCGTCCGACCGGCTTCAGCTACCTGTAAAGCCGATACCAACGCGAACTCCAACTTCTCGTCGGTCGAATATCTGATCATACCGATATGTAACAGTATCAAGAGTGTTTCGGATATTTTCGCCTGCCACCCATTAGCTATATTCCCAGCCGATGGATTTTAGTAAGTACAGTGGATTGCCCCTTAACTCCTAAAACCTCCTTCGCACGCTTGCTCTCGGAGGTGAGGAGGGTATCTTCTTCTTGTGGGGATGAAGTGGAATGAAGGCGGACGAGTAGCGCATGATGGGCTCGAGATGAGGCTCCGGATGTCAGATAGGGAGGTAGAGGAGATGGTGGCATTGTTTGCGCTACATCGGTAGAGTTGAACGTAATGCAGAAATACTCACTTATGTATACTGTTGATGATGGTAGAGCCGGGGAGTGGATCCAAGCGGAGCTCGCCGCTGTTTTGACACCGACAAACGATCATGCCTATACCAGTAAGATTCTTGTAAGATCCGGCGGCCTGAGCAAAAACTGCTACGATCACATGCATCTCGTGAGTGCACTCATATATACCTCTCCAACCTCTCTATCCCCTGTAGATATACGCATCCTCATGAGCCGGTGTGTGCTTATCATGCAACATCGCTACGAGGCGCTGGTACGTTGAATCCGAATCGACATGCTCAAAGTTCACAAGCTGCCATGTCATCCCTGCAGCCCCCTCGTCCCGTCTCCGCTGTCTCTGCTCGTTCTAAGTGGTGACAGTATCAGCACGAACGTAGATGCAGCGAGACGACCCACCTCTATCCTCGTTTTATCCTGTGCAGCGGCATCGTAGTTCCCCGTACGGATCCCCTTCGCCACCTTCTCCCACAACCGCCGACTCTCCCACTCCCCCTGCTGCTCGATGGGCTTCACCGTAACCTCCTCCTTCGGTGAGCTAGTATCGAGGAAGAGGGAGCCTTTTCCGCTACCAGTCGTGGAGACACCGGTCCATTGCCCCTCGTAGCTTTGGACGTTGTGAGATCCGCGGGTGACGACGGCTTTGAACGAGTGAGACTTTCCGGTGAAGTAGCCTTTCCCTTTGTAATCAATCTGAGCAGATCAGCGGGTAGGTAACACTGACGAGGCGAAGGTGAAGTACGGCGGCAGTGTATCCGGTACTACTTTGGATCGCGCTGGTATCTGCTAACTCGACATACGGTGATCCCCAAACAATCCCCTCGATCCGTAGCTTAGCTAAGAGAACTCAGCGGTGAGCCAGTTCTGAACTCGTCGCGCAACTCACGCAACGTGATCAAGTACTGCTCCTGTCCTTGTCTCGTCTTAACCGTGAGGATCGCATGTCCGGACTGCTTCACTGCGGAAGGTGAGCATCGCATATGTGGGCCCATACACATCACCTACCGTGGATGGCGGTTCCGGAGAACGACGTCTTCTGCCCCGAATGGCCCTGTAGAGATACCCCAGCCCTCTGGTTCTCAATGTAGCTACAATCGTTCAATGAGCACTAGACAATCATTCAACACCTCGATACTCACTAGGCAGTCTGGTCGACAAACACGGGTCAGCGGGGTGAAACCGATCAATAACAGTATGTTATAAAGCTCACGATCGGAGGATGATGCGACACCTGCTCGACGATCAACTTTGTCTCCCCCCGACCTCCACCATCCGGCCAGACTCCATAAAACAACTCGCCAAGTACCGGATTCAAGGGCTGAATCGTTCATCAGCTCGTGATCCTCATCCCCTCAATTGCGGCGCACCTTCTTCTCCGAACCCATCTTCTCATTGCGGGTCTATTTCCATCAGCGCGGAACAAAGGCAAACCGAGAAGGTGATACACACCGTATACTGCCCCTTCAGCGTGGCGATGAACCACTTCAAAACCCTCTCCATCCGATCCTGCTCGTTCACTCCCTGCGAGATCGAGGCGAAGAGTAGTGGATGTTCACACCAATACGCCGGGAACTCAGTGAGGGAGACAGGTGACAGAATGACTGAGGTGACCAAGGATCAGCCTGTCCCACGGTAAACCGTCTACCTGAAAGCCAGGTGGAGGGTTGTCAATGAAGGCTGGGAAAAACGTACATGGTGGAGCTGTCATCGTCGAGAGATCCCCCGTCATATGCGCCAAAGATTTGATGAAACTCGCCCATCCTGCCTTCTGTTCTTGAGGAACGTCGGCGCCTGATACCGTCTTGTCAGTCGTCATGTCTTATTGAAGCTCGACCAAGGACGAAATCATGCGATATAGGAGCGGTAAAAGGTAGAGAGTCGCCACTTAAATCAAAGGAAGGTTACAAAAGGCGGGGCAGTAGCCCCTTGATTTTTCCCACCAGAGTGTGGTTGATGATGGCATCAAGGGGTTGAGGGATTGGACTGGACCTGTTTGAAACCACGCACCTTCTTCCTTCTCCATGATGAAGGTCTGATCACGCGATCTACCGGCTTGTCGAAGCGAAGCGTTTCTTAGCTGTGGTGTTTGGCAGGGTATCAGTCGACAGTCTAGATGGTGTTTGATGCGGTAGTCTTCAACGTCTACGAAGTCGTATGCGCAAGAATACTCCCGATTTTGTCGATGTTGATTTAGGATATCAAATCAATTGAAGGGGCAGACGACGACCATCGGTGACACGTCAAGCCCGAGTGAAACTATAACTTACGGGAGTGTGGCACCTGCTCTTTCTTAGATCTATTACCGTGCTGGGTGACACCAAGAAAGATTGACATGCTTTTGGCCGCATTCATCTCAAGCATCACAATCTTCACGTTCACAACACTTTCTCACACGATTTTATGAGTCTACCAAAGATCATCGGAAGAAGTGAGGTTTATGGTTGTCTCTTCCTTATATCCCTTGTTTGTCCCTTGTTTGTCCCTTGTTTGTCGGTCTGTCCGGCCCGTAGACTCACATGGGCTCGCCTATTCTCATTGCTGAGTGTAGCTTGAGGTAACTGAGGCGAGTGTTGGTAGTTGATGGGACTGAAGCATTGGTCTCCAGATCAACGGAAGATGTCATCTCTAACAATCCACCACTCATGTTCACTTGGGTCTATGCGCCAACGTCCAAAGCAAGGACAGGCCGTTTTCGAAGCACTGTCCAAGCCAGGGCAATCAGTGTCTGTGTCTTCCAGAGAATCTCGAGCTTCCGCTCGACCCGTATGGCTTCAGTATTAGTTTCTCCACGTAGCGCTTGAGCTACGTGATATGTAAAAGGATGGTTGTTGTCACATTGCCGACACCGGATCACCTCTTCAGTCTTTTCTTGGGCAGATACTCGCATGAGTCTGTTTCAACACGGCCCAGAGGTCGTGATCAGTATGTGTACCTTCGGTATCAAGGTTCTCGACATAGCGGAAGATAGAGCCGAAAAGGTTGATTCCGAGGATCAGGCCTCTACAACGACGGATGAGTAGAGAGGACCTTTTCTGACCTTGAGGGACGATGGTCATCTCACTTCAGTACGTCGCGAGGGTAGGGTAGATATATGACTCGCCTTGCCGGCCCTGCCCCAACGTCCTCTACATAAGCGCCAAGAGGACATTTGAGCAACGTACTCTTTTCTCGATCCTTCACGTCCAGAAATACCAAAACTCGGTGGTCTGAGTTGATGGAGAACGAATTCACGATTCAGCATTCATCATTTATAGCTGAGCCCAAAAACCAAAATCCGATCGGATCATCCCCGGTTTTAGGGCTAGCTCTGTCATCGGCCATTCTTGGCAACTGAGCTCGAAAGTGGACAAAGGATCGTCAAGGATTGCATGTAAAAGTACGGCTTCTATATCACTTGAGGAAGGCTCCCTTGGAAGTTTTTGACTCCTCCGTTGCACCATTGCACAAGCTTACCTGGTCAACCTTGATTAACGCCCAGAGTACAACAAACCTACAAAACATCGGAACGGACAAGGTGTTCATCATGAGATCGAAGCAAATACAGAGAGGAGATACTGAGGGGTGTTGAGACTCGCCTCGTGACTGATCTGTCAGCCAGCAAAGCCTCTTGGTTGTCCCAGAAGACGATGGAGAGGGCAGCGAGGACCCTGGTCACGAGACAATTGAAGGGAAAGATCGAAAGAGATCTTAAACAAATCATGGGCGATTCCAACAATGATCAGTGAAGATCTCGGTAGAAGTCGACACCAAGGGCGACATTTTCGAACACAGTTCAAGGTGTTCAGTTGATGAAATGGAGCAGTTCCACTTCAGAGAGCTAGGGAAGCTGTCTTCAGGCAAGGTGAAGTCGAACCCAGAGCGGAAGCAACGTCACATCTGCCTCTACGTCTTCCTCGAAGTCAGGGAAGAAGCCAGCGGGGGTGGAGGGGACGACTGAGTCCAAGGTCACCTACACCTACAACAAAGCTTGACTGCCTCATCCCCCAAGAGTCTCTGTTTAATGATTTGGATTCCGCTGCGATAGGTTGCTAGGTGAGGGTCTGTTCGAGATGCATGAGTATCATGAATGCCATACCTCATCCACAATGCCTTATCCCGAGTAATGGTGCACCTCCTCCTTCTCCCTCCCGCGCATGTACGGTGGCTCAGTCCCCTTGTACTGTGCTACATCAGCTCCACTCTCCGTACACCGTCGACCGCTCACGTAGATATCCGTCCAGAAAGCCTTGAGATCAGGGAAAGGACTCTTCTTAGCCTCTTCGACAGCTACGTCCACCTCGTCCCTCGCAGCTTTATCGATGGCCTAGACGTGGTCAACAACTGAGAATACAGAAAGGTTATATGTGAACTCACTTTCAAGCTCTTCTCATCGGTCACTCCCCATTCTAGGAGATACTTCTTCAGTCCGGCAATAGCATCCTTCTCAGACCTCATCTGCTGGATCTCGTCTCGTGTCCTGTATGTCGTCCCGGGATCGGACATCCTATCTTGTCTCAGCAGCTATCGCAGATCGCGCGGTCACATCGATTTACGAGTGCCCTCCATATCGGTAAGTGACCATCTCCATGACGAGCGGACCCTTCCCCGATGTCGTCCACTCCTTCGCAAACTCGCAAGCCTTCTTCACAGCGAGGACATCCATCCCGTTCACTTGAAGACCTGGGATCTGGTCGCCTCGAGTGAAGAAGGAAGTGTTCATGGAGGATCGTTCGGCTGATGTGCCCATACCGTACTTGTTGTTTTCACAGACGAAGACGCAGGGGAGGTTCCACAGCTTGGCCTGAGACGAAGCTAGTCAGCTCGAAGTTTGATCCTTTGGAGGTGATCGACCAACCATGTTGTACGATTCGAAGACTTGACCCTGGTTGGAGGCACCATCACCATACAAGGCAAAGGTCGCCGTCGACTTCTTCAGGTATTTCTGAGCCAGAGCAATACCAGCTCCAACAGGTACCTATCCCTCCGTCAGTCTAAACAAGTCTAGAACGCCAGCCTCGCTCACCTGCGCACCGACAATCCCGTTTCCACCAAAGAAAGAAGGCGTAAAGATATGCATCGACCCTCCCTTCCCATGCGACATGCCACCTTCTCTCCCTACAGACCACAGATCAGCTCATAATCCCTCTTGGTCCCACACAACCTGGCTACGGCCCATGCCACAGCTAGGTCACGTTTCTGAATCCAAAAGGGAAGAAACGCTTCGACTTACCCATGAGTTCCGCCAAAACACCCTTAATAGTCCCACCCCTCATCACGGCATAAGTGTGACACCGATAAGCCGTAATGACCCTATCTTCCTTGTCGATCGCCGATTCCATCCCGACTGACACCGCTTCTTGCCCGATGGCGAGGTGACAGAAGCCACGGATCATCTTTTGTTTGTAAAGACCGTCGGCGGCTTGTTCCATTCGTCGCATCTGGACCTGGAGAAAAAGTGTTAGCTTCAGTGATTCAATTACGGTATCTGCCTTGGGGGGCGGAGAGGGAGGGGGTCGAGGGGAAGCAGCGTCTTCAACAGGACAAGGGGAAGGAAAGGGGACGAGGTAGGCGGTAAAGAGGGAGAGACATACCATCTTCTGATACATATCCACAAGCTGATCCTTGCTAACCTCCGTCTCCGGGGAAGGAGCATCACATCGATAAGAGTGGAATGAATCGGAATGTAGCCGGACCTGGAACTATAGAAGGTGAAGGGTCAGTATAATATTTGCTACCCTTTTGCCCTGACAGAGCATATTTGTCCTCCGGGATCACGTTGAAGGGACTCGACTGACTCGCTCACTACCGCTCTCTGGGACTTTACCGATTGGCTCGCTCGTGTCGGCATCGGTTTGGAGGTACCGAACCTGGGGAAGGGTTGAACGGAGTGTTCTCTGACACCATCATCAGCAAAAAATGTCCGGCACGATACCCATCGCAACATACGACACCAGCCACACGTAATCGACTTCGAAGGACTAGCGAGGACATGGCGAGGGGTGTAGTTCCGAGTCAAGGAGGAGGGGGAGAAACGACGAATAGGTCCAAGCGACAACATCATACTGGAACGGACGTAAATCTCGGTGGGGAACGGCAGACCACGTGGCGCCCGACCTTCCATCACGGCAGAGGTCTTCTAGCGATATATACTGCGTCAAAAGCTCCATAATCGTCCCACTAAGTCTACATCGCCCCTGACTTCTGCCGCAGCGGCTTTGGTTGGGAAGGCATTTCCGACCGAGCCATCCGGTATATCCAACGGTATAGCCAAAGCAGGCGGATACTTCAACTTCCGGTTAATCTCTGTCTCGAACAGCTAGTCCAAACGTCATTTTCCGTGGTCTGAAGAAAAAGGACGGCTCACCGTTGCATACCCGTGATCCAGGAAGTCTTCGAGATTGTACTCCGGCTTCGTGAAAACCTCCTCGAATATCCTAGCCAGGGTCGATATGCTCGCCAGGTAATGGTTTCGAACCGGGGCGAGCTCCCATAAAGAAGATTCGATAGCTCTCGAGGTCAAGGGAGATGGGTCAGTCTCCCTGTACGGATCTGATCAAGGCACTTCAGCCTAGTAAAGAGGCATATTGGGAGTTCTGCACCGGTGTGAGGCGAACCATCGTCATCGCCATGCCTTTGAATCATGACCATACATCCGGGATGACGCTTGAGGAGGTTGTAGATGAACGGGATGACCATGATGATTCCCGCTGGTGGGGCAGTGAGGGTCAGTCGTGCGAGTCGCTTGATGAATGACGCGATAAGCGCTGCCGGTAGCAGGCTGAACCCCATCAATTTCCAGCCGGATTTCGCAGTACACTCATCGGACTTACGTGGATGTCAGAAAGGTATCGAGGAGTCGGAAGAAGCGGGCTCGGTATTTAACGTGCAAAACGTTCCTGTCAAGTAGTGTATAGAGCTTCTCGTAGAAGTTCGGGTAATCCCTATCTCACCCATAAGCGACCACAAATTCAAGGAAGGAACGGGACCTTACAAGTTGAACTGCGTCATGAGCACGAACAATCCATTCATAGCTAGCAAAGCATTCGCTCCACCTCGATCGACCAGTCCTCCCAGCCAATCCGCTACTCGCACTCTCCGCTCAGGCTTCATATGTCCAAGTATCCCTGTCTCGCCATGCAGTCTGACCAGGATCTTCGGCGTCCATTGCTCATCGAGCGGGACAGTGCTGAAGACCGCCTCCCATAAATCTGTATATCTGCTCTGATGTGATGGAATGGAGTGGATCGATGCGTGGATCGAAAGCTGGTTGGTCCGCGCTCGAGGGCGTTTCCCTGCCTTCTCCGTGACGTTGGTCGTATCAGATGACGAAGAATCGGAATCGAAAGTCGCCATCCAATCCGGCAGCTTATCGACGTCTTCATCCACCTTTCGCTTCTTCTTCTTTCCGTTTTTCGTTGATTCCAGCTTCTTTAACTTCTTGGAGCCAATGGTCGACGGCGGTTCGGCAAGTGAATGGATGAAGAAGGTGTTGAGATCTTCCTGTAGTCTGGGTAGATTGGTGAGAGGAAGGAGCTGTCCGAGCAGGTTTTCAGGATGTTTCAGACTGGTCGTTCCGTCTCGTAAGGCATGGCTGTCAAAGTCAGTGGTCAGAAAGAAGTATAGTGTGAGGATAGCTACACTGCCTCGCGGAAGAAAGCCCAGCGCAAATCGTCATATTTCGCCCAATACTCCTCATACGCCATTTTCAGAACATCTAGGGGCAGAACACCTTCTCCCTGATTGTCGGGCATGAGGCTTGTATCCGCATCGGCTCCTCGTAGCGAAGGTGGTGGATCCAGGAGGTAATTCAGAATGATCCGGAAGTACGGTGTATGTATCGTTTGTTGACCGAACTGGGAGATTGAGGATGACAGCGGTGGTAGGAGGGAGAAGAGCAAAGGCAGTGCTGAGTTCTGTAAGGTGGTAATTAGCGCTTCACATAGCCAGAGGAAGAAACGAAAACATACTCCTAGGGCTATTTCGGGATCCCGCATAAGACCCCCTAGGATCTCGAGGAAATCCATCATCCTCTCCCTGACCCATCCTCGTACATCGTCTTCTCCATCTACAGTCTCATGGTTCCTCCCACTTCGAAACCCAGTGATGGTACCGACCCTTCCATCGTCAATGAATCGGATGAAGACCCGATGTAATGCCCAGACCGCTTTGTGGACAATCTCGGGCGAGGGGTTCCTGGCAAGGGCAAGAAGAGAAAGTAAGGGATTTGGATCGAAAGGTGCGGAGAGCAGAGTATTCTCAAGTTTCGCTATCGGATCGGTTTGCGCGGCAGTCGACGAGGAGGGCTTTGGTGTCATGATTCGAGTTACAGCGGCTTGCCAAATCTCGCAAATATTGACACTAGATTCTCTGGTCGGGAGCGACACATCACTCAGAATATTCGGCATGAAGCTTTCCCACGATCTCCTTCCAAAACTCAAGGCATTCCCACGTGTCGACAAACTAAGACAGTCGGCTTTCCCCGCTTTGACCGGCCGCATACCTTTTCCTGTTCATTCCTCTTCGTTCCTCTCATCTGCCTGAACCCATTCCCGGTCATCACGACTTCATGCCGAGATCACCTGCTAGAACACCGCTGCTCGGGAAATCTGATCAAACCAAAATGCTCGTCCCGTCGATGCTGCCTAAAGGATGGACGAGCACGGATACGAGGAGGATGGGGGTGTTCGTGATGTCGGTGTTGGTCGGGCTGGGTAGTGGGTCGAACTACGTGAGTGAAAACGAATGTATGTACAGAGAGTGTGATTGATATGATATGATAGGTATACTCCGGTGAGGGTTGCATTCTGACAAACATCCAGCGCATCTGCGCTATGCTTCGAGGGATAACGAGCTCACTTCCTGCTTTGTTCAGCATATGCACCTCAACTCGCATCCCAGCTTGTCTTGTCATCCACGCAAGTCAATCTCATCGGTGTAGCTGGTAATCTTGGGATGTACCTAATGGGTCCATTGTAAGCTGATTCTAAATTGTATGATATCAGTCAGCTGAGCTCTGATCCGCAGATGGGGAAAAGTAGTCGATTCCCGTGGTCAGCAGATGTGATTTCCCTCGATACAGGAGCAATCCTTGAGCTGATGCCTGCAGACCCCTCCTGATGGGCTCCCTCCTCACGTTTTCCGGTTACATCCTCGTCCGAGCCTTCTACACCCTCCTAATCCCGATCCGCTCCGACCCGACTTCGCCAACATCGACACCCCGCTTCGTCTTCCTTTCACTTTGCATGTTCATGACCGGTGCTGGTGGGTCAGCAGGCCTTGCGGCATCTGTCAACGCTGCTGCGAAGTCATTTCCTGACAAGACGAGAGCTTCAGCGACTGGGACCGTTCTCGCTGGATTCGGGTTGAGCGCTTTTGCTTTCTCAACTGTGGGGCATATGCTCTTCAAGGGCGATGCAGGAGGATTACTATTGCTCCTTGCGATAGGTACGGGATTACCAATGTTTGTTGGGAGTTTCGTGGTTCGACCGGTTCCTCCGACAAGAGAAGTACAAGGGTACGAGCCAATCGCCAATGTCCCGGATATCATGATCAACGGCGAGGAAGCTTATCGAACGGAATCGAGCGACTCCTACTCCTGCGGAACATCTCCTGAGCTTCCTCGATCCCGCTCACCCGTATCTCGAGGTCGGACCGCCTTACCATCTACAAGTCCCCATAAGGATCGAAATACCTCCCTCGCCTCCCTCGGACCCACTGCTTTCACCTACACACCTCTTCAGCTGCTCGCCTCTGCAGATTGCCATATCCTATTCGCCGTCCTCGCTCTTCTCTGTGGGACTGGGCTCATGTACATCAACAACGTCGGTACCGTTGCGTTGGCACTCGCTCGGAATGGCTCATTGCTGTATGACAAGAGGGTGGTTAGCGCTTGGCAAGCGAAACAGGTCGCCACGATCAGTATTTGGAACTCGTCTGGGCGTATCTTGGGTGGTGAGTACCTTTGCCTCTTCTGAGCTTTGGCTGACTTAAATCCCAGGCCTCTTTTCGGACTTCTGTAAAGCAAGGTTCCAAATGGCTCGGGTGGGTTGCAGGTTCTCTGGTATCACTTCATCCATTCGCTGATTCGCTTCAGATATGGTTTCTACCGATGGTAGCACTCATGTTCGTCTCCTCACAATTGGCCGGGGTCGAGACTACCCGTGTGGATTATCTCTGGATCGTTTCGACGATGCTTGGGCTGTCTTATGGGAGTCTGTTCAATGTTGTGCCGATGTTGGTGTTGGAGTGGTTCGGGATGAGTGAGTGCGAGCGAAGCGGTCTATCAGGTTTCCCGCTGATCCGTTGATTCCCGTAGCACACTTCAGCCAGGTAAGGTGTCCATATCGCGGACGTGGCGGGATTGCGCTAAAAGTTGTCAGAACTATGGGTGGATCTGCGTGGCTCCGGTGATAGGAGGGAACGTCTTCAACGTCGTCTTTGGGAGAATATACGATTCCAATACCGTGAGCCTGATCTATGATTCCCACGTCATTGCAGCATCGTCGCTGTGAGATGGTGGAGTTTTAGCTGACACAGCCTCTCATCAGGTCGGACGGATCGGGGCGCCTGCTGGGATGACTGATGCTGGTGATCTCGTACGGACATTGTTTAATCGGGTAGCGGGCGATGTAACGCAGGATAGTAGACATGATTGTGAGTCTTACTGCCCCTTATCTGCACGTCTAGAACCTTCTGCTCTGCACGCCGACCCATTCCATGACTCGACTTAGCCGAAACTAGGGGTGATAGCTGACTCGCTTTAGGTCTCCTTGGTTCACGATGTTATGCCACAGCATTCCGGATCTCCAGGTCTGGATGTGCCGTAGCTGTCTTATTGAGTATAGCGGCTGGAGTCAGGAGAGAACGGATGAGCCGGGATCGAAAACGCTTAATGTGAGCGGGTCGTCTCTCTCTTTCTTTCTTTCTCAGTCCAACTCGAGCTGACGAGCTTGTTCTCTTCTCAGACGATTAGAGCAGGCTGAGCATAGTGGGGAGACTCTTTCTGCTTGATCTTCAGTCGGCTTGTTTCAGAGGTTCTGGAGTATTACCTAGAGTATAATGATAGATTGCGTAAGTGCATAGATAAAGCTATATATACAAATCCCCTCAGTCCTCATGATGAGAGGCGATTCAATGCGCAACTACTGGGAAAACGATAAAGAATGAACGAACAAAACGACCGAACGATGGATGGATGGTATAGTTTTTCCGAAAGATATATTCTGATCGCCCAATCAACCTCTCCCTGGAGTATCGATATCCATCCCCTCGCCTTCTCCAGCTCCTTCGCCATTGATAGCTCCATTCCTCTTCCAGAGGACTGCCGCATCTGGATCTCTAGGGTAGACTTCTGTAGCCATCCCCGTCCCTGGAGGTGGGTAGACGTCCGATACAGCTCTCATCACCATCATCCCTCTCCCACCTCCCCCTCCACTTTTTACTCCACCTCCAATCTTCCCCGTCATCCCTCTTGCTCTCTCACTCGTAACTCCACCTCCACCTCCTCCGCTCGAGTAATTCGAAGAAGGCGAAGGACTAGACCAACTGGGAGCAACAGGTAAAGCAGGTCGATTCCACAAAACCGCAACGTGTGGGGCATACCTCGGATCGTGAAACCTTCCGGAACGAGGTTGGTATGCCGGTAAACCCCTCGATGAAGAAGGTGGGGAAGGGTGAGGTGTACCTCGGGTAGAAGAGGTTGGGAAAGGTGAATCTCCTTCTTTATCCTCGTCGTCGATTCCCACCCCAACCCCGGCGAAGAATGGAGAGGAAGAGGAGGAAGGATCGTTGTTTTTGGCGAGAGGATGGGTGCTCGGCTCGTGAACTTGACCTTGAGTGTCGTATTTCGCGAAATGGTAAGGGTGGCCTGGGATTGGACAAGGGGATGTACCGGTGGGGTTGTACATGCATGGTCGGGAGAGGATTGATTCTTTTGGGGCGGGTGGGATGGAGGCGGCGGCTGTTTCAGCTCCTGCTCCGGTTTCGACTTCGGCGGCGGCAACGTCGGCACCGACCTTGTCGTTCGAGGTAAAGGTTTGCGTTTGTGAGGAAGAGGAGGGTTGAGCGGAGGTGGAAGGAGAGGATGTGGTGAGTGAGAGGGATGTGAGTGGGGGAGCTGCCGAGATGGAACCTCTTGGTGTCGAAGGTCGGGAGAGGGAGGTAGGCTGGGAAATATAGATCGGTTCGGGCCAGCCGGAGAGTGCTACCATGTATGGCGGTGGGGCGGACGCGGACTCGGGGGGTTTGATGGATTGCGGTCGATGGGAAGTGTAGTGTGGGTATGGGTCTTGGTATGAGGGATAGGAGTCTTGATGTGATGAGTGAGGGGAAGGAGAGCTGAGTGGGTTGGAAGACATGGTGGAGAATCGTGTCGGGGTAGACATTGCTAGCTGGGGGAGGAGAAAGGTAGGAGGAAGAGGAAGGAAGTCGGAACGTTTGCTGTGAAAGGCGGTTTGAGCGGTGTCACGGCAATGTAGATCCTTTTTAGCCGATTGAAGAAATCATATAGCCTTTCAAGGGTTGCGATGGGGAAGGATCAATATAGGTGTGCGGATTTGGGATTTTGGGGAAGCGAGATCAGCAGTTCCTCTCCCAGTGATAGTCCTGCACCGTGGTGTAAAGACAAGAAGGTAATTGCCCGAAACTTCGGTTCCCAGTCCTTATCCCCACCCAAAAGAACCGCCCCCAGCGAGTACCGGTTAATCGCATTAGGCTAGACTTTTTTCATCCGACATAACCGACAGTGACGCAGTGGGCATCAGATGCAGATCCGGTTAAGACTGCTCAACCCGGTGGCGCCGTTGGCCTTCCGGCGAGGGGTAGATCCTTTTCGAAGGGATGCACTGGATTCTTGACGGCTTCCTCCACGATTTGGGCTCGAGCGAGAGCGCGGATGTAGATCAATGCGATCGCTTCCCTCGGCGCCGTCTGCCAATGAGGGTATGGGCAGACCGGCTGGACGTCAAGGCGGAGGCACAGGGATGATGGCATGGAGGATAGCACCCTGAACATCATACGTACTGCGCCGCGACTTCGTTGCATGGGTAAGGATGGGTATGGAAGGCGAATTATAGATTGATGACCGGTCTCTTCCTTACCCTTCCTGCCCCAGGCGACAACGGAGTGCACGATAAGTAGTCCGCTTTTTCGGATGCTGCATGCCAACACTTGTAAGTTTTACCCCAAATGAAGTCGAGTCGATAAGGCTCTGTCGGTATGCAATTCTCCCATCCAGTCAAGCTATGCGTACGATGCACAAGATCGTGAAACCTGTTTTCAGGGGCCACTAGTACCATTCTTAGTATGCCAGAGAGTCTCCGATCACTGTGGATGTCTAATCTATCGTGGACTTAAAAAATTACAAGACTGCATGCGTTGGAGGTGTACCAAAGCTACGAATCATGCTCGAGGCGCAGCAAAGTCACAGGCATGATGAGGTACTGTCGTAGCCCACGGGTATGAGTTGTTGGCGGAAAATCGGGACCCCACTGCCTTGTTGGCGGAGAATCGGGCACCTTGTTGGCTGAAAGTTCGGGATGCCAGGTTGAGCCTCTGATCATCTTCATGATAAGCTCAGCGTGGAATCGCTGACATCCGTACTGTATACCTTCACGTGATCGGCACCCTTCAGGCCTATTGATGTTCAGGCCTGGGCGAGATATAGGCCTGTTGAAAGTGTGAGAGAGCGGAAGATTTCCAACATCAAGAGCAAACTTTCAGCGTCCTAGCCAGTCTAGGAAGGTGGGGGAGCTCGCGCTCCCTGAAGCTTTATTGCTATAAGTCTCCGAAGACCTGGCATCGATATTTCCTGGTAAGAAATGGATAAACGTTGATTGCCTCCGAGAGCTAGCGTCGTTTCAAAAACGAAAAGGATACCTAAGGCTCTGGGTTATTCCGGAACAGCAGCTCTTCCATCGTTCTCGAGATTCCGATTTTTATTGGGAGTGCATTTGGGTTAGAGGATCGCATACTCCTTGAGATCCGGAGTCTGCCGAATACCAGCTCTCAATCATACTGGTATCCGCGGGGTCGAGTCGTTTAATCACTAAGATTGGGTATCACATCTCGGTCATACATCGCATTTGCGAAACCATTCCCTCCTCCCTTGAACACCTTGATATGCCGAGAGAGATCTGCTCGACCCACGACGAGGATCGCCTTTGACCCCGTCATTAGCCCGCGGGGTCAACGGCATCCCTTTCGCAAGGAAGTTGAGGGATCAACACGCCAAATTACGGGCCATCACAGCTGTTACTTTTGGGCAGGAGGTCAGATCCCCATTGGCTCGGTTAAGCTAGACGTAAGCTCCTTTCATCCTCATCTCTTCCCATTATCACTCCCGTTTCAAATCCATCTATCACTTGGCCTTCCATCCCGACCTCATATCTCTTGCTTTGCCCCATCACGATCACCGTCCTTTCCACTCCTCCCTTTGTTTCATTGAACGAAGCAGCGTACCAGTCAGTAGAAGTGCGAGACTTGACGGTTTATCCTTCCACCATCCAGCTCGAAACGGATCGCACAAACCAACACCCATCAGACGGAAGTGTAGAAGTGCGACCAATATCATCATCTACCTCAACCTCAACCTCACGCTGCCAGTCCCGTCCTTCTCGACCTGATGTCCATATCTTCCCTGCCTGACTCACCACCTCCAGCTAACGATCCACTTTCACCTAACGACGTCTCATCATCACCTCCTCATCCTTCCCCACAACGCGACCCGTCCCCACCCGCTAGTATATCCCCACCACCTACCACTCTCCCACTCTCCCTTCTCCCAGTGACCGCCCAACGAGCTCTCTCCTCTCCACCAGGGAACGTACTCATGCCCATCGATCCGTCGGTTGAGAACATGCTGAGACCGGCAGAGAAGGGGAAGGATAAAGAAGGTTCGGCGGGTGGTTCGGCATCGGGAAAGACAGCTGGGGAAGGGATGGATTTCGCTTACGAGTTTGTTTCGGTGTCACAGGTACGTGAATCATGTTCGAAGGTGTTGGCGTTGTGCTGATGGACGCAGAGGAAAGGAGGGAGACAGAACATGTAAGTGGGATTCTGGTTGCTTCCCATTGCAACCTTTTTGTTTTCGCCTTCCTTTTCTACCTCCTCCACTTTTCCCGGCACGACGGAGACCACAATCTGGAAGACCTGGAGCTCTTCACGGGACTGCAGCGCTCCTGCTCTCGACTCTGCCTTACCGGCCTCCTCGGGATCCCCGACATACACAATTAGGCGAATAGATTAATCGGGTCCTTTCCTTGGGATCCGCTTCAAAGCACGACAAAGCATCGCCGCTCTCTTCCGTTCCTCGGTTTTGTGCTGTGTTCGACCGACTCGATTCTTTGCGTCATTGGCGAGGAAGGAAAGCGGATATTGCTAAAGGGGGCCCGCAGCTCGGTTCCACCGTGAGTGTGTTCCGCATGTCCTGCAGCTTCGATGCTCATGGATTGCATTGTTCTCCGCACCTTAGATCCCTTCTTTTACATCGTCGATCGTCCACGAGACCCCCTCACACACAAGGTTTCCCCGCGGAAGATTGTCTATTCCGCAACACACATGATGTTTTGTGTGCAACCTCTGTTACCGCCATCCCCTTTCCGTCGTCCCGGTTCGTTTACCGATACAAAGGCGTCGTAGCCTTAAACCGCACGATCCTGATCCGATCAGGTCGCGCTTTGTCCGATTCGAGGGGACGGGGAAGCTTCACCTCTGGTCACCTTCGAAAATGGCCGACTTCCGCCTATCATAATGTCTTCCCGCTTGCGGTCTTCCCCTATGTCCTCTTCATCCTTCTATTCCACCTTCATCTGCCTCACTGAAAACCTGTTTGAAACCCTCACTGACCAATGAATTACGCTCTGCCACTGTTCTTCCCGCCTTTGGCTCCTACGCACCAACTCATCTATATCCCTCCCGCTCCACTGCCTACTCCACCTCACCACTGCTCTTCTCCTGGCGATCACGACTGCATCCTTAGATCTTACGAGATGAAGATGCGACAACAGCCAGTGCAGGCGAGGATGTGCGGGGTCGGCGAGAAGTGTAAGTGGCAGAACAGGGGTGGTAAGCCATGCTGAAGAGTCTTTAGCCGACCGTCGACCTGTTGACCCTACTCCTATCATCCAGCTCAAGGTCATCGACAAGAACAATGACCTGCCTCCGTCGTCAGACCCTTCATCTCGAGATTCCTCCGACTCTGGAAAGCGGAAACCGCTTCGTCGGCCCGACCATGGACAGCATGGGATGAGCTTCATGCAGAGTGAGCAGGGTCGCCCTCGATAGATGAAGCTGACGAGAACAGACCCTTACTACTTCCTCTTCGCTTGCCTCGTTGGCGGGGACGAGAAGGACGACGAGCTTCATGTCATCGATGATGGGAAGACTCGCTTCCTCACCGGAACTCCTGTCTCTTCGCTCTACCACCTGAAAGACCTCGATGGCTCGGATGCGGCGTTTTTCGTCTTTCCGGATCTGGGTGTTCGGAAGGAAGGGCGGTATAAGCTGAAGTTGACGCTGTTTGAGATCGTTGAGTGAGTCAGTCATAGCAGGCCGTGAAGTCTGAGCTGAAGAAGGTGGCTATGAAGTCAAGAGGTGTATTACTGTACCACGATGCACACCTCCACTTTCTCCGTCTTCTCCGCGAAGAAGTTCCCAGGGATGCAACGTAGGTCTTCCCGCATAGTCTTAGTCGAAGCTGACCTCTTTAGGCGCGACAGACCTATCGAAGACGTTTGCCGACCAGGGGTTGAAGATCCGTGTTCGGAAGGATCCGAGGAGTAAGTGGTCCCCCTCGTCCCCCTTCCGTCCTTGTTCCCCGCATCCATTCCGCTGTCGCCATCAATGCCCTACCTCAGTCGTCCATATGTATTTCAACTTTCACCTCTGCCCCATACCTCCTCGGCTGCTGCCTCTCTCCGCCTGATCTCCCTGACAGGAGCAGAACGGAGCTCGAAACCGAAACGCAAATCCAGTGCAGACGAGTCCGATGATCGAACCGTCGACGGATTTGAGAAACGCCCGCGGATCCAGTCGATGTCTCAGAATCCGTATTATTTTGACCCTTATTATCCGCCACCCCATCCATACAGCTACGGACCAGGCCCGAGCGATTATCATCCCTCACCTTACCCCCCAGGTCATCATATGCCACCTCCGCCCGTCCCGTACGATCCGCATCGCCCGCCTTATCCCCCATACGGGCGACCAGTGACACATCCTGGCCCAAATTCGAGTCGGCATTATCAATCAGCTCCTCCTGCAGCTTATCATCCGGAGCAAGGTCACCATCCAGGATATCCACCTAGCTCGTACTACCCGCCTCCTCCGGGCAGTTATGATCGACCTCCTCCCGGTGTGCCGTGGCCTCAACATCAGTACCCTCAGACGCGTCAGTCACCTCGTCATCCTCAGTCTAGCCAGCTTCCTCGAGTACCGCAGTCCTCACAAGCTCAAGCACCACACGCGCCCCAGCCGGCGCAGTCATCCCAATCGAACCAACCACCTCAAACCTCTCAAGCGCCCTTACGCATCCCATCCCCAAACAAGCTCCCACCGATGAACCCCAACACGACCAATTCTATCCCTCCACGACCTGTCCCTTCGGCAACATCTTCACGCTCAGACTTGAGTCAGGAGAGTCAGAAACCGTCTGATGAGTCTGGATCGGCGGTGACAACTCCAGGTGGGACGAAGCCTACGAATAGGATGGGTTTGGGTCATTTGGTAGATTGAGGCGAGCGCTGTGAGCCGGCATCGTCCGATGAGAAACGAGAAGGTGGGACAGATCACAAGAGGTGAAAATGACGGAGGTGGAATATTCAAGGAGAGATGGACGTTTCATGCATGTGTCGTGTCGCATATTTGTCTTCTAGAAGAACAGTCGGAAGGAGATCAGAGCTTTTCTTATCTCTTATCTCCGGATTGTCCCGGTCGTCTCCGGGAGGCAGCAATGCATTGGTTTACCTTCTCAATTATACCTATGCACCTGGGTATCATCGGGGCATGCATCACTCAAATCAAGAGGCTCAGAAGAATCGTGATTAACGGGGCTATCAATCCAAGGTGAGAGCTTCGGCCATAGTATGTGCTTCTTCTCCTCCTTCTTGTACCGTGTGATGACCCTTGCTGGGGTTATGAGCCCTCATCCTCGCTGGGGAGGGGGTTGATGATCACAATCCAGCTTCATTATGCTAATCACGCCTCTGGCGTCTGTTCCTGATCCCCGTCTTGCTCATGCCCCCTCGACCCAATCTCGCCTGACAAGCTTGCTGATGACTAACAGCCAGCTGAGTGCGACCTCAACCGATCTTAAAGATCTTACTTCATATTCCCGCATTCGATCTTTGATTCGATCTTTTTCCTCGTCTTCCACCGCCCCATCCATTCCATCTTTCCGTCTTGAACTTCCCTGATCTACTACACTTCCCCTCCATCCCTCGCCCTGGTCGTCGTCGTCCGCCTCCTTAACGCCTCGCTCCGCTCGACCCCCATGCCCCAACGAACCCTATACCACGGACCTCTCATCCATTCCCTCTCCCCAAACCAACTCCAATCCCTCCCTAACGCACTCCTCTGCATATCCTCAGAAGGGATCATCGAATGGGTCGAACCCGATGTCCCTGAAAACTATCTCGAACGGACGGCCACTAAACATGGGGTGATGATGTCAAAGGATGAGGTTGAAGATGAGGTTGAGGTTGTTAGGCTTGATCGTGGGAGGGGGGAGTTCTTGTGTCCTGGTTTGGTTGATACGCATACGGTGAGTCCTACTTAGCCCTTCCTGATCTATCCCTGTCAATGGTTTCCCTTACTGCGAATCATCCATCCGGTCGATTGAATCGTTCCATGCGCGTTCTCACTGTACTGTGACTGTGATTGGCTTCTGAGGAGTCAGAGTTGACAAATGCTGATGGCACGTAGCATGCTCCGCAGTTCCCAAATAATGGATTAGGAGGAGGTGTTCAGCTACTCGACTGGCTTGAACAGCTCACCTTCCCTGAGGAGAAAAAGTATGGTGATCTGGTGTATGCTAGAGGAGTGTACGACGATGTGGTGAAGCGGACTCTGAGTGCTGGCGTATGGGTTTTCACTCCTCGCTCTTCGGGTGGCGCTGATTCGAGGCAGTAGACGACGACTTGCTGTTTTTACGCCACGACGCATCTTGAGTCGAGCGAGCTTCTCGCGGATATCTGCTTGGATCAAGGCGAGCTCAGCTCTTCGGTTCACCTTGGTGTAGCGCTGATCCTTATGGTGCCCAGGTCAGCGTGCATTCGTCGGGAAATGCTGTATGGACCGGAAATGTCCCTCAGACTACGTCGAGACCACCAACTCCTCCATCGAAACCACCAAATCCTTCATTGGCCACTTCACCCATCTTACACCCAGCTCAAAATTTTCCAACCTCCCTCCACTGGTTCAACCTATCCTCACCCCACGTTTCGCTCTCTCCTGTACACCTGAACTCCTTTCCTCCCTAGGTGACTTAGCCGCCTCCCATGACCCACCACTACCCATCCAGACGCATATCTCTGAAAGTCCGGCAGAGGTGAAGCAAGCTCTCGAACTCTTCCCCGATTGTTCGACCTACGCTGGGGTTTACGAGAAGTTTGGTCTATTGAAGGAGGGGACGATCTTGGCGCATTGTATCCACCTTGGCGATGAAGAAAAAGAGGTGATCAAGAGGAGTGGAGCCGGGGTGAGCCATTGTCCGAGTAGTAATCTACATTTGAACTCGGGTATGGCGAGGATAAGGGAGATGTTGGATATGGGGATGAAGGTGGGTTTGGTGTTTCCCCCGGCTTTTCGCTTGAACTCCTTGATCTTGGTTCCTTGTGTCTCTCTTCTCTCTCTCCCGGTCAGAGTTCCCTTTATTTCTTTCTTTTTTCATATCGATTGATCCGTGGTTGCTTGTGCTGATTTTGGTCTAGGTCGGCCTTGGAACAGATTGTAGTGGTGGATACTCGCACAACCTCCTCACAGCTATCAGGAACGCTTCCCTGGTCTCCCGCTGTATCTCATTCACCTCACCTTCTCAACCTTCTTCACTCACCCTTCCCGAACTGTTCTACCTCGCTACATTAGGTGGTGCATCCCTTTGTCGACTGGAAGGGTCGATTGGGAATTTTCAACCTGGGAAAGAATTCGATGCATTGAGGATACGACCGAAAAATCCTGGGATGTGGGTGAAGGAAGGTGTTGAAGGGGTGGAGGTGGAGAAGATTTTCGAGAGGTGGATTTGGGGTGGTGATGATCGGGATGTGGCGGATGTTTGGGTTAGAGGGAGGAGGGTGGGTGGGGTGGGGCGGTGATCAAGCACGGTTGAGCTTGACCGGCTTAGACGAGATGAAGTGATGGACAGATTTTTGATGGTTTTGTGCTCAGTGGCAACATCAGTGCACTTTGTAGGCGGAGTCTTGTCAAGCTTGGTTTTCGAACGTGAAACTTCGTGACCAGATTACAGACATGTAGAGGAAACAAGAGAAGATTTCGATTAAAGAGGTTCCTCCTTTCCCTAAACCAGAACGGGAGACATATATCCTCCCCGCCTCACCCAAATCGATATATCTACTTTGCTTAAAAATCCGTATTCAAACCAGATACATTCAGATCAAGTACGGCTTTGCATCCCAAACACTCTCGAAACAACCACTCCCCTTATCTCACCCTTCTCCTTCCGTTTCACCTCGTAAGTCTCCAAGCTGAAATCAACGATAGGTCTCGGTCTCTCCCCATCTTGCTTTGCACCGAGCAAGACATCCAGAGCCTGAGCCGAAGCTTCCCGTATTCTTTGCTGGGTCCTGCGATGATCATTCGGGTTACCTGCTGTGGAGAGTGGAGGAAGAGGTGGGAGAAAGGCGACGGCATCTTCGTCGGCGACGATGACGGGGAGATCATGGTCCTCTTGTTCGAGTATGGCGACGAAGCGGTATCGCAATTCGGCTCGATTCAGGTCGATATCGTTACAAGACTGACAATAAGCTCCGCCAAAACTGCAACGATCAGTCGAATGCTGAGAGTTGTCTAATGTAGACTCACTGTTGCGAGCATTTGACGCAGTGATACTGAACAAGCGAGGAATTCCCCGCCAATCCCCTAGAATGAACCGATCTGACCCTGGCTTGAACACGATATTTGTTAGGAAGAGTCGCGTTGGCTATGATGGCCGAGAGGGAAGTGACAGGGTGTTTGATAGGGTCGTCGTGGATGGTCGCGACGTGTCTTGCAAATGGAGGTTCGGAAGTGTTCGGCGGATCGGACTGAAGCTCTCGAAGCGGTACTGAACGACTTTGCGGCCTTTCATTGGGATCTTCACCTCGCTTGAGTGCTCGTATCCGCCTGCACGAAGTCAGCTCTCTGTCTCTCTTCATCCGCAGCACCCTTTCCTCAAAGATGGATCTGAGGGCGAAGGTGTGGGAGAGAGCCGCTATGGATGTGGATCCGTAGCTCACGCTTCAATCGTCTTCGCCCGCTCATCCCCAGCCCCAACAGCCTGACACCGCCTTCGATTCCACCCTCGAGCAAACTGCTCTCCAGTAACCAATTCCGACCAAATCAACTCCAGTCCCCCTTGATAAGTCTTCACTCGTACGTTATTCATCTTCACATAGCTACCAACAACGAGGATAGGTCGTTCGGCCATCGTAGGGAGGTCCTTGATAGCGAGCGAGAAGACCGCATTGGAAGGGAGGGATACGTCGATATTGTGGAAGTTTCGCGTGGGGAAGGGGGAGGTTGTACCGTCGGATATGTAAAGCTCGAGAACCGGACTTCGTGGAGCATTGGTTATGATGTGCATGATCTAGTCGAGGCGTCAATGTAGAGTTAGACACGATGAACGAGGCACTAACCTTAAAGGTGGCATCGAAGAACATTCCTTCCCTAGCCTCGCTCAACGTCAAGCTCCCATTTCTCCCTCCATGTCCCTCAGAACCACCACTGACCCTCCGATCGTGAGCTCCACCTGTAGCGGATTCGACTTCTATCCCTCCATTGGAAGCCGTCCACCAACGCCACAACGCGACCATCCGATCCAGCTCCACCTTCCCTAACGACGGAGTCATATGGTTCGCATGCGCTAACTTCAGGTCCTTTCCACGCGGTAATGTCGCCCAGGTGTTTGTGCTCACCATCGCCCCATTGGGAGTGAATGCTTGACCCTTCGATTTGTTGTTCCATACCGTCACCTTGACCTTGAGTCAGCTCAAGATGGGTCCAAATAATGAAAACATCCCACCTTGATACCACGGAAGAGGATAGGAGTACCAGGAGCGATGGAGGTAGGAAGCTCGGCTGCAGTCTTGCGGAAAATAGTGATGACAAAGTCGGTGCTCCCGTAGCCGTCTGTATGGGATGTCGGATCGGCTATGACAACAGACATCGACCAGTCGCCTGGGAGACATGAGCCAACAGGTAATTGAGCTCATTCGCGACTAACGCGTTTTCGTCTCCTTCGGGGCTTGCGTCTCGATCACCACTCCGACGATATTCGCTATACCGGGTGTCATTTCCGAGATTGGCGTATACCATAGACCCTATGGACCATTAATGCGGTCTCGATCACAACGGGGACGTACCGAGATCGTGAAAGCCTTCTTCAGCCTCCTGATAGAGTCTGTCTCCTTCTGCTTCTCAAGATCACGAGCAGCTTGTCGACTTGCGGCCTCAAGTCTAGCTGCAGCTTCCGCCGCCTTCCGTCTTTTGGCAAGTATCGCTTCTTCCGCTTTCCGCCTGACCTCCGCGGGATCAGGAATCACTTCCGCTCCAGCTTCCTGCTGACCTCTTTCGCCAGCACCTACGCCGTTATCGGAAGCTTCTGACGGCTGGTGCGGAACTCGATCCACCGAAGGGAGCGGAGGGTCCTGGTCTATCGCGATAGGTACCTCTGACGCGTCCGCTCCCGCAGTGATCGACGTGATGACTCGATCTTCTGTCGACGTAGTCCTCGGAGCGAAGGTGCGAGGAGTTTCTTTCACTCTTCGGTCAGGAGGACGAAGCTGTACGACCGTTCGAGCCACTTCACTGTACTCGAGTACTGCATTTTGCGTGGGCTCATCCTCCCCAACTCGAGGACGCTTGACAGGAGATGATCTTGGGGATGCCGATCTTTTGCTTGAACCTTTAGAGGACGTGCCGCGCAGAGAAGACTTAGTGACGCTCGGAACAATATGGGTAGATAGGGGACGCAAGCGTGAGGGTCCTGCTGTGGCTTGCTGAGGTTCTTCTTGGTGAGAATATGCGTGATCGGTTGCGAGGTGTTGAGTAGGCGAAGTGATATCGGGTAAAGATGAAGTCGCCAACCAGCTCGGTGCTGTAATCGTCTTCGGCGAGACTGACTTTCCTCAGCTAGACGTAGTGACCGCGGCGTGCAGTACTGACCGGCGAGGATTCTCATCACCCCAGATTTAGTTGCTATCTGCCTCTCACCGCTCCCCTCGAGGTACACCGACATGGTAGCTCCCTGCTTCTCCACTTTATCCACCTTCAGTCCTGAGCAATCTACCGTCACGGTTTTCCCGACGAGGCGTAGGAGCTGAGTCCTCTCTTCTTCCATGCGCTTGAGGTCTCCATCATCTGTCATAGACATTGATGAAGGACGAAGAACGAGACGGAAGGAGGTACAGGACCGTGTCTGCCCATTTGGCCCCGATGGGACATAATCGCTCGAAGCGGGTGATTCCGATGAGAGTGTCGCCTTGAGGAAGCAAGTGATAGCTTGACCTGACCATTTGATCGACGTGAGACTGCCCCAGACTAGCGTGATCGTCCCGGTCAAATGGGTGGAAAGGGGTAATGTCGAGTTCTCAACGATATGAGAAGCAGCTAGATGTGTAGACCTAGGGAGAGGGTCCTCCATTGTTCAGCTCAAAATGGATCCTACATCGTTCGACTTCCAATGAAATTCATTCCCGTTTGAACAAAACAAATCCGTCTCGAAACATCTTGCGAAACATTACGTAACCGATTAGTGACGTGTGATTGGCGGAGGTCGCGCGCGGGACCCGAGTACTCTATCTAATATTCCTCCCTCTCTCCAGGCGATATCTATTCCTTCACTGTCTTCTACTTGCCTATTCAACCGAATCTTTTTGCTCCACCATGCCATCCAGTCGCGAATCCCATGGCGGTGTCTCCACCCCTTCCAGGCCTTCCGATTATCCCACCTCTCGACCCGGTTATTCAAAGCCAGGAACACCCAATACCTCCTCAACAGGGCACTCGTCGTTGATACTGAGAAAGCAGCTGATGGGTGGGTTATCAGCTCGTCGGAACTGGCCCGCGTCATGCTCAGCGGGCTTAAACGGGTTTTAGGAGATTGAGCTGACGATACCTTTCATTTGGGTAGACCTTCGAAAGAACCCTGTGGACGGGTTTAGCGCTGGATTGGTGGATGATGAGAACATCTTGGAATGGCAGATCGTGATTATGGGGTGAGTGGAGTTCATTCTGGTTTCGGGACAGAGCGTTTTGTCGAGGTGGAGAGGTCAAGCTTCGTATCCGCCCTTCCTTTAATCCTCTTTCTAACGGCAGCGTTGCTTTCGAAGTCCAAGGCTCGAACGACCCAGCTAGAATACCTGTTTAAACAAAGCTGACGATGATTCATCTTCCTCCTTCACCCACTCATCACTTCCACTCGACCTTCTCACAATTCCTTCGCTACTTGCTTCCTTTATGTCCTCGACATTTCACTCCTCGATTCAGGCCGGCGGATACCCTATATGAAGGCGCAATACTAAAAGCTCGACTTATCTTCCCGCATGTCAGTTTGGCTTCGAAGGAACCAAATGAGTTTATCCTGACTATGTCGCTGCAGGAATTCCCTCTATTACCACCAAAGATGGTCTTCGATACGGAGATGTGGCATCCTAATAGTACGTCTTACACGATGCGATCTATCACCTGCTCAAGCTCATCTGAGGGGGTTATCAAGCTCTAGGAGACGAAGTTGACTTCATGATTGCAGTCTATACGAAAGGAGATAAGAAGGGGGAAGTCTGCGTATCTATTCTCGTCAGTTCCATGCTCTACTGATCAACCGAGTGGCTGGTAAGACTTCAAGCTTAGAGCTGACTTATATTGACCTTAGCACGCACCGGGCGAAGACGAGTGGGGATACGAGGATCCGGGAGAACGATGGCTACCGGTTCATACTGTAGAGAGTGTGGTACGTCAACCTTCGCCGCTTGCGATACCCTATCGGGTACGTCTCTCAAGACACAGAAGGGCTGACGGGTTTTCTCAGCTCGTCTCGGTCATCTCCCTCCTTTCCGCCGATGTACCCGACCTAAACTCACCCGCCAATGTCGATGCAGCAAAGGAGGTACGGGAGGATTATCCGAGTAAGTTCAGCTAGTAGTATCAACGGTGAAAGGCTGGACACAACGCAGTGTCGAGCCTCTTCCGGGCATGAGCTGACTGCCGTGGCAGCTTACAAAAAGAAAGTGAAGAGATTGGTGAGGAGGTCGGCGGAAGAGGCTTACGACTAGGCGGTTTCGCGGACTTGGACGCTTCTCTCTCAACCTACCGTTCCTTAGTACCGCTGTTGTATACCTGCGACCAAGTTTCAAGGGGCACCATGCATTATCCTTCAGGGTTGTACTTCGCCTCTCCGTCCTCCGTCTTGAGGCGCAATCATTTAGAGACACTCACGTAGGGGTGACAGAGCAGTGCCATAACCGGATCGCATGCACGATACCGGTCAGCGGAACAGGTGAACTAGACCGATGCTGCATATCACATACTAGGCGAAAAGACGAAGGTGTCACAACAAACATGCTTTTGTCTCTTCCTCCGTCCGACTCGTTCTCCTTTCCCCCATCGCCTTTCATGGTCCTGCTCAAGTACCCCTTCCCCTTCTTCCCCTGAAGCCTACTCCTCTACCTCTGAAGTATCCAGCTCGTTCACCAGACCCACCTCCACCTCCTCCGCCTACTCCTCCTCTTTCTCCATAATACCCATCTTTTTCTCCTAGATACCATATCCTCTCGACTCCGAATCTACTTCTCACCCCAGTGAATCCTCCTCTCTCGACTCCAAACCCGCCACGTGAACCGCCAAATCCTCTGCTCGGTAACGAATCAAGCCCTCCTCGACCAGGTCCAGAAGGGACGGCCGCAGGCGACACAGGTGGATTCCCAGTTCCCGCTCCTCTCGGACCGGTAGGTGGCATCTTCGGTCCAGTAGGCGGGAGTCGCGAAGTCGGCGTCGAACTTTGGTGAGGTGGCGGTTCGCGAAATGACAACGGGAAAGGTATTGATACATCCGGCTTGGGCGGTGTAAGTGGTCTTTCCTCGCTTTGCCGAGAGATAGAAGGGGGTGTCGGATCAGCGGAACGTGAGAGGTAGCTCGAAGGCGTATCCGATAATTGACGTGGGACGAAGCTAGGTACAACCGCTGAGACATCGGTATCGATCGGCATGGAAATCGAGTTCTGCCGAGGTGTATAACTTGAGCTGACGCGAGGAGCGAAGACTGGCGGTGGCTGATTGGGGAAATATTCCGATCGAGGGACGTAGGCTGCGCTTGGAGTGACCATCGGACGAGGACTCTCCATGGGTAAAGCTGCAGAGGGGAACGAAGGAGTCGGTTGAGCTGGAGTATTCGGGGTACGAGAACTTGGGAGATGCTCAAACAGGTTGACACGGGTTGATATAGATTCCGGCTCAGTCTTGATCCGGATAGTGCTGGCGGTAGAGGTGGTGATGAACCCAGGGATCCCGTCGAAGCTCGTCTCGGCCAGCGGAACTTCTGCCACATTAGGAGGCGTGACGAGTGTCTCCTTCCGAATCTTGTGGTTCTTGAGATACTCGGATAGAGAGACCTTCTTCGGCGGTTCAGGCGGAGGTGGAGGCGGTTCCTTTGGCGGAGGGGTCGGTTCTCGAGGTGGAGTAGGCTCCCGCTCAAGTCTCGCTTCCTCCGCCAAAGTCGTCTCCACGACTGCGACATCGCCAGGAACATCAACAACCTCTTCGGCGTCAGTCATAGGCGCTACGGTTTGTTCTGCCACAGTCACACGGGCTTCCTCGGCTTGAATAGGCTTGATAGGAGGTGTAAGAGCAGTATGACGTCGTGGCGGATCGTCGATATCCATATCCTCATCATCTGAAACAGGCGACGAGACAATCCGATTTTTCCGTGGCCGGCGGATACTCACACTCTTGGGTGATCGGTTCTCCGCGACTGATGACGTATCCTTGAGCCTCTCCGCTTTGACCGCCCTTGTCTTCACAACTTTTGATATCCTGCCCTTCTTCTTCGGCGAAGACTCCTGCTTCTCTGCCGCAAAGCGCTCGATGTTCCCGGCTTTGTCGATCGGCGAGAGCACCTGTCGTCCTTGCTTAGTCTTGCTAAGGGGTTTTGGAGGCTCTTCGGGTAGCTCAACGTCCGACTCCCCATCTGACTGCGAGAAGTGGCTTCGTGGTACCGTTGCGGTCGTCGCATCAGATTGATGGCCGTCATCGTCCTCCATCTCGACATCCTGGTCGACCGCCAGTGCACGTGCAGTAACGTCGGACGACAGTAGCGAGGGAGATTGGGCCGTCTCCTCAATCAGTGCTGGGGTCTCGAGCTCGAGCTCAGGTGTTTCTTCCTCCTCGATGATATCCTCCATCTCGCTATTTGTACTTTGGCTGGAACGGCGTGCTCCAGCGGCAGGAGAAAAATGGATCGTGCGTTCAGGGAGTACTGTTTCATCTTCAGCTGCTTGCGGGAAGTCGAGAACATCCTGATCCAGCTCGTCCTCCCGCACAGATTGGTCCTCGCTCTCTCCCGGCGTCTGAGACCTGCTGTACCGCATCTCGAACGCCTCGGGCATCGCCCAACGTCTCGCAGCATCCGCCTCGATCTCCCGCCTCCTCCATCCTCGGACAGCACCGACGAGCTCGCCGAGATCCACTCGACGTGCTCTTCGCCGGTGAGGAGCACCAGGTTCCTTACCTTCAACAATATGGCGCATTTGGGCTAGCGCACATCCTGCTGGCTCAAGACAGGCACAGGCCGAAAAGGTACCAGAGAGATGGGTGAGGACCGCATCAAACTTGTAAGCGATCGTCCTCACCGCTCCTTCGCCGACCGAGAAAGCTGGAGAGCCTAGAGATCGGTCGGCGTTGACTGTCGCTACGACGATAGACCGCATCGAATGCACCACATGCTGATCATCCCATTCCCATCCGAGGATCACCTCTTCCTTTCGACCGATATCCCTGCTCGCAAAGACGCCGAACTTGAGCTTGGATGTCTCCGCGTCGGGTGCTCGCCAGAAGAGAGGGCGGATGACTGCGTTGGGATGGCAGCCGGACCGGATGAATCGCATATCGCAGCCGTATCCTCTTGCATCGATCATGAGGTTGATAGGGGGACCGATGGTGCGAACGTAAGGTTTGGGCATTCCGAGACCAGAGTACTGGTTGATCGGATCCCGTCGATAGGTCTCGCAATCCACTATCTCTCCTCTGAACTCGCCGATGAAAGAGCCAGACGAAATCGGTTCATCCACATATACACCGTACAGAGCGGGACGACTGTAAACTCCGAATGAGGACACTTCGGAGTAGCTTAGCGGTAGGAAGGAAGAGTTATTGTGGACATGGTGGACGGAAATTGGTGCTACTAAAGTATCGAGATCAGGGGCGGTGAGGAAGACTGGCGGGATAGGCGGAGCAAGGACGCTGAAATCGGGTGAAGGGAAGATGTTCTCGGGTGATAATCGCAAAACGCCAGTCTCCGTTGGTGAAGGTAGTCCGGAAGGATTGGAAGCTGGCCGTTTTGACTCGCTCATCGCTTCATCCTCTGCATCCACCCACTCCCGATAGATGCTCCCCAGTATTTGCCTCGCCAGCTTCCCTCTTACCACATTCTCCTTGATCGGCGTGAATTCCAGTGTCCAAGGCTCGATCCCGAAGTATTCGTCTTCCACCTCCAAAGGTGGTAAGGGCTCTTTGGACGACGGGCCAGGAGTAGACTCGACGGTTCTCTGCTTCGGCCGAGGTTTGTTGGCCGCTGACTTTCGCTTTGGCTTGAGTATGGGTTGGGGCGGTCCCATGACACTCGGACTTGCATCCTTCCCTATCTGCCGGATCTCCCCTTCATCATCGACAACACTCCCCGTTCTGGCCCGTTTCTGCTTACTCCGCGGTTTGGACCTCTCCTTCTCCTGAGCTACATCCTTCTCAGTCGTAGCCGCGGCTCTTCTCGCATCATACTCCATTCGTCCCGCGATCTGCCGTTGTCGTGCACCGACCGCATCGAACTGCCGAGGCATGCAAAGCTCACAGAAGTACGTATCTGGAGCGGAGGCTTCGTCGTGGTGGCCAAAACATTGTCCATGTTCCCATGCTCCACAGCCCTCACACTGAATGGTGAACCCGTCATCTTCAATCACTCCGCAGATGCACCGGATGATGGTGTTGTCCTCCCCCATCCAGTGCGTGGGTCTATCCCGGTCTGGCGAGCGACGATCATTGGACGTCCGCCGTGATGGTCCAGCTTGTGGATTCCGCTTCCGCTTGGTCTTTGGTTTGATAGGAGCTTCAGGCGGCGTTCTGACGGGTGTAGGGGCATTTGGCTCGACTAGCGACGGAGCGAGAAGGTGAGATAAGGAAGCGGAGGCGACAGTCGATGGAGGTGGAAGATGAGTAATTTGTGGATCATTAGGAGGGGTGTAGGGGTACGTCGCTTCCGAGGGATTGGTGGACGAGGATGTCGATTCCTCTACCGCGAATCTCTCCAAGGCTGAAGGTGGCCGTTGATCGACTATTGTTGAGATGCTTAGAAGGAGCTGAGCCGCTTCCTCCGAATCTGCGCCCAGTACTCCTCGCTCGGTACCCTCCATACTCTCCATGGTCACGTCCGCTTCAGCCTCCATCAGAGGTGGCGAGCGAAAGGATACGGTTGGGGAAAGTCTGGATGGTCCGGCTACGGCTTGTATGTTGAAAGAGGGGTCCACAGGACCTTCAGTCAAAGCGAGAATGAGCTATCACTGGTGACTGGTAACAAGTATCAGCAGAGCCTACGAAGTGACGCGAACGGAATCACCTTTGGGAGACCTGCGGACAAAGGGGAAATGAAAGGCGGGTGTCGAAGGACGTTGAGAACAGCCTGCAACGTGTCAAAGACCTCATCAGCCCGTCTTCGAAGCACTCCTTCGTGATAGTCCGCGGCGGGTAGGATGCTCATACCTTGGCCATCCGTGTATGAAGGGGTATCTTTCGACGGGTATCGGGGCAGGAGGTATCTAGGCTGGAATGTCGGACGCGTTCATCCACCACTGTGTATTCTACACAACGATTGGCGACTCGATGTTGCCCTCGATGACCGTCCTGGAGCGCCCGGTCCGAATGAGTGAATGATTCGAAAAGAAGAATTGAGGAAAAGAAGGTGGATTGGGATGCAGATGTGGAAAGGGGGCCTAAGAACGGCTGGAGGTTCATATGGAAAACTCGCTAAAATCCACGAAAAAAATGGCATCATGCTTACCGCATCGGGTAATTCGCGACCTTCGTCGAGAAGTTCAAGCTGGATCCTAGACTTTGACCTGTCTCCTCATTCCTCTTTTTGGGCTTCCTTGGTCAAAAGACGGAAGTAGCTTCCTCGTGACCGCTCTCAATACCGAGTATCGTTTGGAAAGCTGTGTGTCGACTAGAAGACTGTTGTTGATCTGCGAGAGGGAGTAGTCTTGCCCTCTATTTGCTATTCATTCCGTTTAGAATTAGAACAGCTTGCCCAGCATGTCGGGAGCAGGAGGGAAGAAGGGAGCGAGGGATCTCTCGGGGTTCAATTATGGGGCGATGAGTAGTTTGGTCGTTAACCAAGGTACGTTCCCCCTTCGTGAATCCGATGGCAAGGTATGTGAGCTGAGGTTTTGTGCCCATCTTAGACCGCTCTGTCCTCCGTACCGATGAACCCACCGGAGCACCCGAATCCCTCGTCGGCCGTATCAACCTCAAAGACATGGGTTCCCGTGTCGTCCGAGAAGCACCCAAAGATCTCGACAAAAAGAAGGCTAGAGCGAAACTCACCTCCGCCGAAGAGGTTGAGCGGAACATCCGTCGTGCCCAAGAGAAGTCTACCGCACGATTCGGAGCTGCCGACGTACTGGAGAGTGTAGCGCAGATGGAGGGGTTACGGTATCGACCCCGTACGACGGAGACAAGGGAGGTTTATGAGCTGTTACTTGGACTTGTACATCAGGCTTTGGGAGATCAGACTCAGGAGGTTGTGAGGAGTGCGGCGGATACGGTGTTGGAAAGTCTAAAGAGTGATGATTTGAAGGAGTTCGATAAGCGGAAAGAGGTGGAGGGTGTCGTGGGGCAGCTGGGAGAGGAGACTTGGAATCAGCTTGTCAACCTTGCAAAGAAGGTCACGGATTATGGAGAGGAGGAGGAAGAGCCTCAGGGAGATGATCGGGAACGGGCTGTCGAGGGCGAGGGTGTTGCGGTGCTGTTTGAGGACGATGAGGATGAGGAGGATGAGGAGCAAGCTTATGAAGTGAAAGGGCGGGATTCAGAAGATGAAGGGGATGAGGACGAGGAGGATGATGGTGAAGAGGGATCAGAAGATGGAGATGAGGCGATGGGTGAGGACGAAGCGCTCGTCCTCGGTAAGGAGACGACGAGAACCAAGAACAAGTCCGATAAAGTCTCCCCTCACGATGTCGATGGTTTCTGGTTGCAACGTCTCATCACTGCTTCATACCCTGATCCTGTCCAATCATCGGACTTTACTACTCGCACTCTGGACCTTCTGGCATCCGAAGCCGAACTCCGAGATTTGGAGAACTCTTTAGCCGAGATCTTCGGGTATGAAAACTTCGAGCTCGTCGCTACCCTCACGAAGAATCGCGAGGTGATCGTCTGGTGCACGAAACTGGCGAGAAGTAGTGAGGAGGAGAAGCACGATTTCGAAGTGGCTATGCGAGAGAGGGGCGCAGGTTGGATCTTGCGGGAACTACGAGGAGATCGGAAACAAGCTGCTCAAGACACAATGGAGACTGTCGTCCCATCCAAAGCCACCTTGGCGCCTGGTTCTGTCGCTCAGCCTCGTCGGGTCATCGATATCGACTCCCTGATCTTCACTGAAGGTGGACACCTTATGTCCCGGAAGAAGGTCAAGCTGCCCGAGGGATCATTCAAGCGGCAGATGAAGGGATACGAGGAGATTCATGTGCCAGAACCCAAGCGGAGAGAAGCAGGGCAGAACGAGTGGATGTCTGTCGGGAAGATGCCGGAGTGGACACAGCCGGTTTGGCAGAGCGTCAAGGCTACTCAGCTCAACCCGATCCAGACCCGTGTCTTCCCCATTGCTTTCGAAACGAATGAGCCGATGTTAATCTGTGCTCCTACCGGTGCGGGTAAGGTGAGCAGTTCTGGATCATTACACTCCGGAAACAGCTGACGATTAACCAGACAAATTGCGCTGCTCTCGCAATGCTCCGCACCATTTCCCAATTCCGCGATCCCGAAACCGGGTACATTGACCGAGACGCTTTCAAGATCATCTATGTTTCTCCAATGAAAGCGCTGGTACAGGAGCAAGTCGCGGCATTTGGCAAACGGTTCAGCGCTCTCGAAATCCGCGTGGCGGAGTTGACTGGTGACAGTCAGCTTACGAAACAGCAGATTTCGGAAACTCAGATCATCGTTACAACACCCGAAAAGTGGGACGTCATTACCCGGAAGTCAACGGATACGAGCTACACCAACCTCGTCCGGCTTATCATTGTCGATGAGATCCATCTGTTGCACGATGATCGAGGACCAGTGCTCGAATCGATTCTCGCACGAACGATCCGGCGAATGGACCAGACGCACGATGAGGTTCGGGTTGTCGGCCTTTCCGCTACGTTGCCGAACTACAAGGATGTCGCTGCTTTCCTTCGGGTGGATGTCAAGAAGGGTCTCTTCTACTTCGACGCCAGCTACCGACCTGTTGGTCTTAAGCAGCAGTTCATCGGTGTCACGGAGAAGAAGGCGATAAAGCGACTTCAGACGATCAATGAGGTTTGCTACGAGAAAGTCCTGAACCAGGCTGGCAAGAGTCAGACTCTTGTTTTCGTTCACTCGCGGAAGGAGACGTCAAAGACGGCGAAATTCTTGCGCGATATGGCGATGGAGAAGGAGACTCTGACTCAGTTCATCAACCCGGAAGGCGCATCGCGTGAGGTCCTGCTGCATGAGGCGAATGAATCGAAGGATAACAACCTCAAGGATATCCTTCCTTTTGGTTTTGGTATTCATCACGCCGGAATGAGCAAGGAGGACCGTCAGACCGTGGAAGAGCTCTTTCTCGACGGTCACATCCAAGTCCTATGCTGTACCGCTACCCTCGCATGGGGTGTCAACCTCCCCGCCCATACGGTCATCATCAAAGGTACCCAAATCTACAACCCCGAGAAGGGCAAGTGGTGCGAGCTATCTCCACAGGATGTGCTGCAGATGCTTGGACGTGCTGGTCGACCGCAGTTCGACACTTACGGCGAAGGCATCATTATCACCAACCATGCCGAGCTGCAGTACTACACCAGTCTGCTGAATCAGCAATTGCCGATTGAGAGTCAGTTTGTTTCGAGGATGGTGGATAACCTCAATGCGGAGATCGTGCTTGGGACTGTGCGGAACAGAGATGAGGGTGTGCAATGGCTTGGATATACTTATCTGTGAGTCTCCTCGGTGGATGTGCGATCCGTAGACTGCTAATGGCCTGCCAGGTATGTTCGTATGATCGGCTCGCCTGCTTTATACAACGTTGGTGCGGACTACCTCGAGGGCGACTCAACGCTCGTTCAGAAGCGAGGTACGCACGTTGTGCTTCTCGGCGTGTCACCTGATCTGACTTGCTGTAGCCGACTTGATCCATTCCGCCGCGGTGCTTCTCGAGAAAGGCGGACTTGTTCGCTACGACCGCGCAACTGGTGTCTTCCAGAGCACCGATCTCGGCCGGATAGCTTCACACTACTACGTCACCTACTCATCGATGTCAGTCTACAACAAGCACCTGAAGCCAAATCTCGCGATGATCGACCTTTTCCGAGTCTTTGCCCTGTCGAATGAGTTCAAGCTTATCCCCGTCCGCCAAGAGGAGAAGCTAGAGCTGGCGAAACTGCTAGAGCGAGTCCCGATCCCGGTCAAGGAGGGTGTCGATGAGCCAGTCTCGAAGGTCAATGTGCTTCTACAAGCGTACATCTCGCAACTTAAGCTCAGCGGTTTCGATATCGTCACCGATATGGTATTCATCCAACAATCCGCTGGGCGTATCATCCGTGCTATGTTCGAGATCTGCATGAAGAAGGGCTGGGCTGGACCGATGAGAGCGGCACTGGACCTTTGCAAGATGGTTGAGAGGCGGATGTGGAAGTCGATGACTCCGCTTCGGCAATTTCCGAGGGTCCGGGGGGAGATTATTACCCGAGCGGAGAGGAAGGAGTTCCCCTGGTATCGATACTTCGACCTCGATGCGGCAGAGTTGGGCGAACTCATTGGTCTGCCGAAGTCTGGACAGCTCATCGAGAGTTTGGTTCACAAGTTCCCGCGACTTGACTTGCAGGCACATGTCCTCCCCCTAACTCGGTCACTCCTCAAGATCAATGTGACCATTACTCCGGACTTCCAATGGGATCGGGATATCCACGGAACGACCCAAGCATTCTGGATTATCGTGGAAGACGTGGACGGCGAGAACATTCTGTATCACGATACTTTCGTCCTTCGCGAGCGGTTTGCGCAGGACGAGCACTACGTGACTATCACTGTACCGATCTCGGAGCCCGTCCCGCCTAATTACTACATTTCCGTCATCTCCGATCGATGGCTACAATCAGAAACGCGGCTACCTATCTCCTTCCAGCATCTCATCCGTCCCGAACCCTTCCCATCTCATACGCAGCTGCTCGATCTCCAACCCCTCCCGGTTTCAGCACTACACAACAAGGCGTTCGAGGACCTCTACCCGTTCGAGTCGTTCAACAAGATCCAAACGCAAGTCTTCCAAGCGCTCTTCACGACCGACGAGAATGTCTTTGTTGGTGCGCCAACCGGATCAGGCAAGACTATTTGCGCCGAGTTCGCCCTCCTTCGCCTTTGGTCCAAGCGAGATCCTCCCCGAGCGGTTTGTATCGAGCCGTATCAGGAGATGGTAGATATGCGGGTGACGGAGTGGGCCGAGAAGTTCTCTAATTTGAACAAGGAGGTCGTCGCACTTACTGGCGAGTCAACAGCCGATCTTGCCCTGCTTCGAAAAGCGGATATAGTTGTCTGTACCCCAAACCAGTGGGATCTGCTATCAAGACGGTGGAAGACACGGAAAGATGTGCAAAACATCGGTCTCTTGATTGCAGACGAGCTTCAGCTTATTGGAGGCGATGTCGGTTCGACTTACGAAGTCATTGTCTCCCGTACCCGCTACGTATCGCAACAGACGGGGACCAAGGCCCGGATAGTCGCTTGCAGCGTCTCGCTATCGAATGCGCGTGATCTGGGCGACTGGATCGGCGCTGCAGCTTCAACGGTCTACAACTTCTCCCCTTCCGCTCGACCGCTCCCCCTCGAAGTCCATCTGCAGAGCTTCAACGTGCCTCACTTCCCCTCGCTCATGCTTGCTATGGCCAAGCCCGCTTACCTATCCATGGTGGAGCATGCAGCTGGACGACCGACGCTATGCTTCGTTGCTTCGAGAAAGCAGTGCAAGCTCACCGCGAATGACATCCTGACGTATTGTTTGGCGGACGAGGACGAGACTCGCTTTCTGAACGTTGAGCCGGAAGAGCTTGCTCCTCATTTGGAGCGACTTCAGGATCAGGACCTGGCGGAGACCCTCAAGTATGGGATTGGGTATTACCACGAGGCACTGAGTAAGCTGGATAAGCGGATCGTTACGGCGTTGTTCCAGGAAGGTGCGATCAAGGTTTTGGTGGCTTCAAAGGTGAGATCGACTGGGATGACCTATCCTTGACGAGAGCTGACATAGTTCAGGATACGGCATGGAGTCTACCTGTCACTTCCTATATGGTCATCATCATGGGTGTCCAATCCTTCGAAGGCCAAGAACATCGCTACGTCGATTACGCCATCGCCGACGTCCTCCAGATGATGGGTCGAGCATGTCGCCCAGCAGTCGACACCAGTTCCCGATGTGTCCTGATGTGTCAGCAGACCCGGAAAGACTTCTTCAAGAAGTTCCTGAATGAGGCACTACCTGTCGAATCGAGTTTGCCGAACTACATGCACGATCATTTCAACGCGGAGATTGTGGCGAAGACAATCGAGAATAAGCAGGATGCGGTGGATTGGTGTACTTGGACTTGGTTCTACCGACGACTGATGCAGAATCCAGGGGTAGATGCCTCCACCCTGATACAGCATTGTACTAATGCGACTCGGTAGTTCTACAATTTGCAAGGTACTACGCCCACCCACGTCGCGGACTACCTGTCCGAGCTTGTCGAATCGACCCTGAACGACCTTGTCGCGTCCGACTGTATCATGGTGCAAGACGAGATGGACACGCTTCCGAACAATCTCGGGATGATAGCATCCTTCTACTACATTTCGTACGTCACAGTCGAGACCTTCTCCGCATCGATCAAAGAGACGACCAAGCTCAAAGGCTTGCTCGAGATCGTCTCTTCCGCGCATGAGTTCGAGACTGTCCCAATCAGACATCACGAAGACACCCTCCTTCAGCGGATATACGATCGAGTACCTGTCAAAGTCGCCAAAGTGGACTACAACTCGCCTTACTTTAAGACCTACCTCTTGCTCCAGGCGCATTTCAGCAGAATGACACTCCCGCCCGATCTCGCTATCGACCAAGCAGCGATCCTTGGCAAAGTGACAGGGTTGTTGTCGGCTTGTGTGGATGTAATGTCAAGCAAGAGTTATCTCGGTTGTCTGGGGGCGATGGATCTGAGCCAAATGTGTGTCCAGGCGGTGTGGGATCGGGACTCGCCATTGAAGCAGGTACCGTACTTTGATGTGGATGTCCTGGGGCGATTTGCGAAGGCGGGTCATGATTCGGTCTACGATATAATGGAGCTTGAGGATGATAAGAGGAACGATTTGCTCCGGATGTCAGACCGACAGCTGTGAGCTCAGCGTCTGAGGATGAGCTGTGAGCTGACGGTTCGCAGAGCACGAGTGGCCAAATTCGTCAACTCTTATCCAAACATCGAAGTATCCTACTCCATCCCCGATTCCACTTCCTTGACATCGTCCGACCCGATCTCCCTAAACATCACCCTCGACCGAGAAGCAGACGAGTCAGACCCGGACGACCAAGTGGCAGACGCCCCTCACTTCCCACACCGAAAGATGGTTTCGTGGTGGCTCGTCGTTGGGGATCCGACGACGAAAAATCTCTACGCGATCAAGAAGGTCACGGTGAAGGCGAAGTTGGAAACGAAGCTGGAGTTCACTTTGGGTCAGGGGGATTGGAGGTTGAAGTTGTATTTGATCTGTGATAGTTATTCAGGTGAGTCGACGTTTTCGGCTAGTCATTGGTGTAGTGTTGCTGATGGTACGGGTTTTAGGAGCGGATCAGGACTTTGATTTGGAGACGCTTAAAGTGGCGGAAGGGGAGAGTTCGGATGAGGAGTCTGATAAGGAGATGGAAGAGGACTAGGGGAGTTCGGGAGGTGATGCCAAGCTGAGAAGCGTTATCCACAGCATGTATACCAGGTTTGCATCAATCCGCGAGATTAAAGCCAGGATATTCGACCTGCTAACAATCAAGACACGGTAAAAGACCTTTAGCGTGGATCTGACGTGGTTTTACGGATTTGCGCGATACTGAGCAAAAGTTGCACCCGGACGAAGTCTACTGAAAACTTCGCTGCATGTTGGTCTCCGTGCTTAGTACATCACCAGCTTCCCAATAGCTCTGGTCAAGCGTAGACGCAATGGCGACTCAACCATCAGCTTCAACCTCAACCGTTCCTCTCCCCTCTACCTTCTCCCCGGATCAAGCTCAAAAAGCCATCACCGCCCTCCTAGCTCATCATGCCAAAATCACCCTCTCCAGAGAAGATACCGACCTCCTGCCACGGGAAGAACATGTCTGGCTCATTATCAATACTAAACGAGGAACCACCACGCGCAAACTCATGCCCATTCGAATGTACGTTCCCTCTCCTCTCCTTCCTCACCGCCTTACCATCTTTAACCTGAGCTGATATTTTGTATAATACAGTCAACTACCAAACCCACCTCTCCCAACCCCACCTTCAACTTCAATCTGCCTCATAAGCAAACCCCCTCAACGCCAATACAAAGATCTCTTGGCCAGTCCAGAACACGATATCAAGTTCATCAACCGTGTCGTTGATACGGACAAATTACGAGGGAAATGGAGACCTTTCGAGGCGAGGAGGAATCTATGCAGGGAGAATGATTTGTTCTTGTGTGATGAGAGGGTTTTGGGGAGTATGTCGGGTTTGTTGGGGAAGGTTTTCTTTGAGGCGAAGAAGTGAGTTCGGGTTCGGGGCCGGGGCCGGTTTTTCTTTCTCGGCTTTGGACCTTGTGAGGGGAGAGGAGGGGAGAGTGTTCGGTGGTTGGGTGGTTGGGTGGTTGGGTGGTTTGGTGGCTGGGTGGTTAAGTCTTTGGGGTGGTTGGATGGTTGAGTGATTGAGCTAGTGCTGATGGTTGGGGTGGTAGACAGCCAATACCCGTGAACTTGAAGAGGAAGGATCTAAAAGCTGAGCTGGGACGAGCGATTTCGTCGACTTACTTCCATCCTTCGACAGGGACTTCTTAGTACGTTGTCTCGTCCCGCTGGTGATTTTGGTGGAATGTGTTGGAGATTGACGATTTGTTCGCAGCTCGATACGAATAGCCACACCTCTTCATACGACACCCGAACAGACCTTGGCCAATCTGCTGGCGGCTATACCCAGCGCTGTGGCGTTGATACAAGACGGATGGGAGAATGTGCTTAGTGTCGGAGTGAAGACGAGTTCGAGTGTCTTATTGCCGGTCTGGTCGAGTAAGCTTGAAGGCAGGTTCAAGGGGAAGGACACTGGAAAGGGGGCAGACGATATCGAGATGAGTGAGGAGAACGGAGGGAAAGCCAATGGGGAGAAAAAGAAGAATAAAGGGGCGGTAAAAGCGGACATTGAGCAGAGACGACCGAAGCAGGAGAAGTCAAAGGTGGGCATCACGACCTATGCCGAGAAGAACGGGAAGAAGGAGAAGCGAACACTTGTTGAGGAAGCGGGAGAAGCGTTCCCCGTCAAGAAGGCAAAGGCGGTCAAGGCGGTCTCAATATCCGACCCGACGAAAGCGGAGAAGATCGCGAAGAAGTTTGGGAAGAAGAGCAGCTCGCTTGGTTCTGGTGGGGCCGGGAAGCGTGCGAAGGAGCTGGCTGTGGGGCGGAAGGCGTGATGAACCCCTCACATGCAGATATGACCTGATGATCTTACAGTCTGTACCGTCAACTGCCTATCTTCCAACGGACGAGAGCACCCTTAATATCTCCGTCTTGTTCTCGGTCTCGAATATCGTTCGAGATCTCGAGAAAGGCTTGGGATACCTTCCTACCCTGATGTTCTCGCCGGTACCATCTCATCGAGTCCTCGAGCTTTCGCTTCAATGCTTCTGAGGACTCACAACACATTATGCTCTCGCGAGTAACACTACACCTGGCCCTATCTCGATGACTAATGAGACAAGTGAAGTGTTCGAGGCGTGCGAGTCAGCTACAGCACAATGATCTTCAGTGTCTCCCCCGTTACAATAAGCAGACAACAACATTGACCGGAGTCGGAGCTTGGTGGTCGCTCTCTCATGCTTGTAGTCCAAATCTACCAGAGTATCATCCAACGAAAAATTGTCTCATGGCATTTGGAACGATCACCTTTTCCGGCTTCTACCAACGATTCATGCAATCAACAAATTTCCTTGATCCGTACACGAGAACGGGCCAAAATCCAACAACCGATTATTCTCGAAATCGCAACGAAAGCTGAGGAACCCCTTGAGGGTCTGTCCCCACAGTCCAACCGCTTCATCGTCCAAACCGTCTTTTACCTAATTTGCCACCAGCACCAGCACCCATCCGTCTCCTCATCTCCTCCCGACGTTTCTCTACCTCTTCTTCTTCGTTCTCCTCTTTCTCCCGCTTGGATTTCTGCGAAGCTTTGACGGGTGAAGGTGAAGGAGTAGGTTTATCAGGTGGTGGTGTACGGTTTCGTGCTGGTTTTGCTCGGGATGGCTGTTTGGACGGTGGTGGAGATCCTGAGTCCGACGATTCGACGCGATTAGGATGATGACGGGGTGGCTTTGGTTGGGCGGGTGGGGATACAGATCGCTCTTCGTCTGCATCGAGTGTATCCTTATCGTCTCCTTCCATCGCCTTGTTTCCGACATAAGGTTCGGCTTCCTCCTCAGCTTCCTCTTGAAAGTCCGCTTCTTCCTCTTCGTCTGCTACTTCATCCTCATCAGGGCTATCTGCTTTCTTCCGAGCAGTCTTCTGTAAACCGGTCTTCGATCTCTTCCTTTCCCGAGGCTCTGAGAGTCTCTCCACGATATTCGGATCAGCAAGTACTGCTGCAATCGTCCCGCTACCATCCACTTCGATCCCCCTGTCTCGGGCAAGGACCGATGCAAGTGGTTCGACCAGATGTTGAGCTAGAAAAGCGACGGGTTGTCTACCTCTCAGATCGCTATTTGTCATCAGCCACAACTAGCTAAAGAAGGAGAAGCATTCTACGTCATGTTGAAAGCCCAGATGAATCCCTCGGAACGCAATACGATCACTGCGTCCTATCGTCGGTCAACTCTTCAGTCCAGAGCTTGATCGATGATTTACCACATAGAAGTCATGTTCCCGAACTTCCATCTCGACTCCATCAACGTCTACCATCAATCCCTTCACCTTCTCAAGAACCTCCTCAGTTTGCGTCATCGTATCATGTACATCATTCTCGCTCGTCGAATGGTGTGCAACCGGTTTCGTCCGTTTCGAGGAAGACGAAGACGGGATAGCAGCGATCTCATTCAACCGACTAGGTACGGATGGAGCTGTGAAACATTCAAAGAGGACTCGATCGAGATCTGTAGCCTAGATCTATCAGTTTTGCTTTGAGCAGTACGGAAGGACAGGAAGGAAGGTGAGCGGACGATGAGGAGGTAGCCTGATCTTTCGGGATGGGCCGCATATTTCTGGATAGATCAGCTAGGTGTATCAAGGATCAATGGAGGCCAGAGGGACGAACAAAGAGATACGGTTGGCTTGAGGAGTTTCGGATCTTTGTTAGCCATCGGGATGGGAGAAGAGCGCGATCGTGTTTCTGGGTTTTTGTCGGATTAGCGTGAATGGAGGGGATGGAGAGTTGATTCATACCGTCTCAAACGAAGACATTGCTATAAAAGAAGGATCTATGATGGGACGAGGGAACGAACACGTTGTAGGACGAACGATAAGCGGGAACACAGTACAGGGCAGGCGTGGACATGCAAGGTGGGGAGCCTGTTCATGCCACGTGGCGGGTTACACGAAAGAAGAGAGTGGAAGCGCTTTCGCTACTCTCGACAATACCTAAGGCTGTCTGCGCTACATTGCTCACACTAGGAGATGAAGTGAGTACCTTGGGGAGGTGAGTTAACCTATCTGTCAATAATGTTCCTTCTAATACGCTCATTCCTAGCTCTCGTCATGTCCGGCCCTCCTACGACCAGTCCAGCCGAAGTCGATCTTGCTACCCCGCCAAACGAGCCTGCTCCCCTTCTCCCTGATTCCGAGCACCACTCCACCATCGCTTACCTCGCTTCATCCATCGATTCCAACTCCACAGATATTCCCCACTTCATCAATGACCTTCTCGCTCCTCACTTGTCAAAACCCCTACCTGACCTCTTCTCACTCGACAAAAACCTCAACCACCTCCTAACCCGACTCTCCCTCCTCTCACAAGATACCTCCTCCGCACTCGAACAATCCATCCACGATGTCTCCCGTACTGTCCCTAGACTCACCTACGACCTCCAGTTCATGCGTGAATCCGCTACTTCCCTCCAATCTTCACTCCAACTCGTCCAGACTCGAGTTTCCCGTCAGACTGAATTTGAAACAAACACAAATTCGGACGAAGCGAAGACTCATCGAGCTTTGGAGAAATTGAATCATCTGGATAAGTTGAAAACTCGGATGGAGAATGCTCGTGATATATTACGAGAAGCGGAAAGCTGGTCGACGCTCGAAGGGGAGATCACTTCGCTCATCGCTTCTCAATCGTGGGATAAAGCGGGTGAGAGACTGGCCGAAGCTTCGAGGAGTATGGTGGTATTCCAAAATACACCTGTGGAGTATGAGACTCGACGTACCTTACTCGTTAGTTTGCAGAACGAGCTGGAAACAGCACTCAGTACGGCGTTGGGAGAGGCGATAGGGAAGAACGATGTGGAAGGTTGTGCGAGGTTTCACGATATCTTTGAGATGATGGAGAGAGGTGCAGAGTTTAGGAACTATTACTTCGCGGCGAGGAGAGCTGGGGTTGTGAGAGAATGGAACGAGGTGGTTCTGCTCGATACGGCTCAGGCTATTCCGAGAGGGGAGAGTATAGGAGTTCCCACGAAATTCACGATATTCCTCCCGAGGTTTTATGGGAGTCTGTTATCGACATTATCGGCGGAACGGACGCAAGTACCGTTCATCTTCCCTCCTCAAGCTGCGGCGACTATTCTCTCTACCTTCTTACAGACGACATTGGACGGTCTTTCCCCTTCGACGCAATCTCGACTTGCGGCATTGGCGGATTACTATAGCGCGGAAGCTTTGCCTGAGCTGATACGAGCGTACAGAGCGACGGAGGAATTGGCGATGGGTGTTCAGGGGGTATTGGATAAGGTGGCTTTCAACACTCAAGGAGGACAGATGATCGGATCAGCCCTATCCGTTTCGCCCTCCGCGGCGAGTCCAACACCATCCGAGCCAAAGACGTCGATGTCGAAGCGTATGTCATTCTCTCGGCGATACTCCCGAGCTCGAGCATCTTTTACCACGGATCCTGGACCATCTGGTAGTCCGACTGAATGGGAAACGACACTATACGAACCTTTCCTAGACCTCCAATCATCCTACGCCTCACTCGAAAGGCGGTATCTCTCTCACATACTGAAGCACCATCCACTCCTGACCTCTTCAGCCGGCTCTCGACCAGAAAAGATCTTATCCGACCGAGCTATAACGGTATTCAGCATGGCGGACGAAGCCATCATCCGAAATACAGCTTTCACCCATGGATTCGGTGCGAAAGGCTTGGTCGACGCTCTTGACGGCTTCGTCGAGACTTTCCTAGCGAACAACCAGGAGAGTATACTGGATATGGCGAAGAGGTCGGCCTCCACGAGATCTAGTGCGCCGGACGAACTGGATTTTGAAGGATTGGATTACTCGACGGAAGATTGGGGTGCTTTCCAACTTGGTCTGCATATCCTTGAGGCGTGTCGGGATGTCCGGGATCGATTGTCGTCTTTCGAAGGACGGTTATACTCTGCTCTCTCTGGTATATCGACTACTTCCCCGGAACATACCGGTACGACGATGGGGGCCCTCACCCTCCTTCAACAATCTTCTCTCAATTCTGCTGAACTCAACTCCCTTCTTTCCACTTTACAGCCGTCATCTCATCCCCTCCCCTCAGCTCGAGACGCTCTCACATCATTTACCCGCGCCTTCCAGCTCTTCTTGCAAGATATCATCCTCTCCCCTCTTCGGGCTCAGCTCGATACCTACCCATACCTAGGCGTATGGTCTCAACCCGAAAAACCACAACGTCGAGGGGAACTCCAGATCCCTTCTTTCTCCCTCTCACCCACGGATACCATCGCTCGAGTCTCCGAAGGTCTACTCAACCTACTCCGGGTCTTTGAGGTCTACGCTGCGGATGATGCCCTAGCCTTCAGCTTGGAGACATTACCTTTTGTCGATCCCGATACTCTCCTTGAGATGACGGGGACGACACCTACTTCAGCTCGAAATAGAACCAACGGAAACGGGACCAACATCGGGAATGGTACCGGGAGTACGATGAATGCTGAATCGGTGCTGTCCACTTGGATCTCATCACTCTCCCTCACACTCCTCTCACACCTTACGAGGTCGATATTACCTGGGATCAAGGTGTTGTCGACGCCTGGAGCGGCGCAGTTGAACAGTGATTTAGGGTATTTGAGTAATGCTGTCAGGGCGTTGGATGTGGAGTGGGATGAGTTGGAGAGGTGGAGGGAGGCTGTTGGTTTGGATGAGGAGGGTTGGAGGGAGAGGTTGAGGGAGGTGAGGGATGGGATGAACGGGAGAGATGGGGAGGGAGAAGACGTTTGGAGAAGGGTTGGTGGGATGAGAGGGTGAGTGTGTAGGAGTGGGGATCTGGATTGAGCTCATATTGACATGATATTTGCATCATTCACGGTGTGAGAACCTCTTTCTTACATGATCGAGCACTTTTTCTATTTGATATGTCGGACAAGGCTGATGGTGGCGCGATATCGACGCGAAAACGCGGTCTCCGTAAGTGGGACGATCGGGGGCAACCAGGAGGCAGACGTTTCAGCTGCTTCAAATCTTTTCATCGTTCTCGCCAGATCATATCGTTTCGCTACACTCACCTCCTCACTGAGCTCCACCAACCTCCTCCTCCTTCTCCTTCAGAGCCAGAATACTCAAGTAGCCCTATCCTCCCAACACTCGGTAACGTTTTGATCCGATCTTCACGGCGTCGATTCAAGGGACCCGGGACTTTTTATCCTTTTCAAGGAAATCTGCACCATTCCTTTTGAATCGTCCCAGCTGGTTTCATCCTGTCAATACCTCTTTTTCGTTATCGATTACCCAGCATCGATTCTTAGTTGGAGGACAAGTATAATCGCCCGCCCCAGCCTCTTTTTCACGCCTCTACGTACCGAGCTCGAGGAACGACAGAAGAACAAAAGACTTTTTTTCTCCCGTCTCGAGAAACACCCTCTTGTCTGTTTCCCGCATACGTATCGAACCCGGCTATATCGGATCTCGCTCTCACCTTACCCCAGCCAGACTTCCTCGACGATGATACGAGGCCGGCTTCGGTCGGCCCTTCTCACCCTCTCGAGCGTCGCAGCGACTTCACCGATCGAAGCTATAACCGCCACCTTCATCCTCGTCACACTCACTTACTTCCAACTTCTTCACGCGATAAAAGGTTCAGAATTCTTCCATGTCCCAGAGACTTCACCTCCACCGAAACCGATACATCTTGTACGATTATCCCATCCCCCGCTTGTCGATGAAGCGCCTTATATCCTCCCTTCACCCCCGAGCCCGCTTTTCAACTCTTTCTCGAATAGTAATACATGGCGACCATTACCTATTCCCGAGTTTCGGAAAGTCCTCGAGGCGAATGCTTTGGAAGGAGGATATGTCTTCCCGAGCGATGCTGGAGGGAATGAAGCTGGGGAGAAGGCGAGTGTGGTCTTGATCAAGCAATTGGCAGTCGTCCGTGAGGATGGTCGAGACTCATCGTCGGCGGAATGGGAGAGATGGTTATTACATGATGTTGGAGTGGAGGTTGGCGGGGAGAGATATACCTACCAAGACCTGTGTTTCGAATGTAATACCACCCTCACCCCTCATCCACTCCACTCTTCTCAATCGACTTTGACACTCTACTTCAACCCGCCTACACCGGATACACCGACTCTCACGTATCTCAACCACATTTCGAGATTACCGGCTTTCACTCCACCTGGATCGAATACGACGTTCCGGATACTCCCTCCAGCAGGCGGGTCTTGGGGTATCCTGCCCTCTATCGAGGGAGCGGGACTATTTTCGGGATTGGGGAAAGCATCGAGTGGATATAGTGAGAGGGAGGAAGAGGACTACTTGAGCGGATTGAAGGATGTACGGTGGTTCGCCTATGCCGTTCGAGCATTCGTCATGCGTTTCGTCACCCTCGCCAAGGTGAGTGCTTCCCCTCCTTCAAATCGACTTCCGATGAAGGCGGACGCTGATCAATCGGTTAGAACGCCGACTCCGCCGACATCTTCGTGGTGCTTCTCGGCTACATCCTCATGCACGTCACCTTCGTCCACCTCTTCATTAACATGCGCAAGATAGGGTCCAGCTTCTGGCTCCGTAAGTCCGCACGATCGATCCATCTATCCTTTGTCCTCTCTTCCCCGTGGTACGGAGCGGAGCGGTGCTGATCCCGCTTAATTTGTAGCCTTCGGAACGCTCATCTCCTCGATCTGTGGATGTTTATGCGCCTTCCTTGCTGCATACCTGCTCAACGTCCCTGTCGACCCTGTCTGTCTTTCCGAAGCTCTCCCATTCCTGGTCATCACAGTCGGTTTCGATAAACCTTTCACACTCGCCAAAGCTGTCTTCCAAAACCCCGAGATAGCACCTATCGCAGCTTCCCCGGAAATGTCACCTATCACCGAAGAGACCTTTTCCGGTTCGAATGGGACTGGACTGGGACTGGACTTGGGTGCATTGCATAAGGAGTTGGCGCCGTTGGAGAGGTTACAGAAGTTGGCCGAAGGGAAGGGTGTGAGATGGGCTGCTCCTGTTGCGGCAAAGCAGATCGTTGTGGATGCTGTGAGGAAGGTGGGAGTCAGCGTTGTCAGGGATTATGCTGTCGAGGTGGCGGTTTTGAGCGTTGGTGCTGCTAGTGGGATTGGAGGGTTGAGGGAGTTCTGCTATCTAGGTGAGTACAGCTTCCTTCCGAGTACACGACGGTGGGAAAGGTGAGCTGATCCCGCTCAGCCGCTCTGATCATGGTCGCCGACTGCCTCTTCCTGTTCACTTTTTACGTCGCCATCCTCAGCGTCATGGTCGAAGTCCACCGGATCAAGCTCATCCGTGGTAATCGTCGTGTCAAGTCAGTCCGACGAAGCTCGAGCCAAGTTTCACTCGATGGATTGAACGGGACCACCCCTACCACCTCTTCCTTTCCAACCAAGACACCTGACCAACCGGAGAATCCCGTGGTTCGGCTCAAACTCTTCCTCATCATCTCTTTCCTCACCCTACATATCCTCAACCTTTGTACCACTCTTACCGAGCAAACCGCGATCAAGCGGCACTCCACTCACTCCATCCCTCGACTCTCGACACGGATCGATACTCGCTCGCCTAGCTTATCACCCATTCTCGAAGCGCTCTATGCCGGTCAACCGCCAGAGACGGATATGGCCGTCCAGATCGTCCCGTCTACCAATATCGTCATGTCTTTCGATGGACATACACCGTCACGCATGGCTTCGATCGACCACTTTATGACGGAATGGACACAGCTTGTCGGTGATCCGGTTCTCAGCAAATGGATCGTTGTCACGCTTGGGATCAGCGTCATCCTCAATGGTTACCTCCTCAAAGGTATCGCATCAAACTCGATAGGCGGGAAGGGACCAGTAGCGGCTGCTGCTCAAGTGTTGGCCGGTGTCTTCGAGACTCAAACCGTGACTGAGCCGAAGAGGAGACGGTGGAGTGGCGGGGAACAGTTTGAGCACTATCGACAGGAGAGAATGCGAGACGCCCCTCGGTCGATCAGTGGAAAATCCGCTACTCCTAAACCTCACATCAAGACGGACCTTCCGCCTACTATGCCTCATCCGCTTCCCGGGACTGAGGGAGATCGCACACCTCGAAATGACGAGAGAACAAATGGTGATGGGATTGGTCATGTTGTCGTTCCGAGTACTCCAAACGTCCCTATTGTCGCGGAAAACGGGATAGGTCGATCTCCTTCTGAGTTTGGCCCTACAACATTCGGTCGAAGGCCGCTTGACGAGTGTGTGGAGATCTATGCTGGTGGAGTCGGCGCGAACAATCTATCCGACGAAGAGGTCATCCTCCTTGTCGAGAAGGGGAAGATCGCGTCGTATGCTCTCGAGAAGGCGTTAAAGAACCTTGAGCGAGCTGTCCGAATCCGACGAGCTGTCATCTCTCGAGTCTCCCTCACCCAGACACTTGAAGCTTCCGCTTTACCCATGGTAGACTATGATTACAAGCAGATCATCGGGGCTTGTTGCGAGAATGTCATTGGATATATGCCTGTACCAGTGGGTATTGCCGGACCGCTCAATATCGATGGTCAAATGCTTCATATCCCTATGGCGACGACGGAAGGTACGCTCGTTGCGTCGACATCAAGGGGATGTAAGGCCTTAAACGCGGGTGGAGGTGTCATTACGGTATTGACTCATGACGCGATGACTCGTGGACCTGCTATCGATTTCCCTTCCATTCGGATGGCAGCAGATGCACGGATATGGATCGACTCACCTCAAGGTTTCTCCTACCTCCGTTCAGCCTTCGATTCGACATCCCGCTTCGCCCGTCTACAAACCCTTGAATGTGCTCTGGCCGGTCGGACGTTATATGTCCGCTTCGCCACTTCTACCGGTGACGCGATGGGTATGAACATGATCTCCAAAGGAACCGAACGAGCACTCGAAGCACTCCGAGAACGATACCCGGAGATGCACGTCCTAGCTCTTTCGGGAAATTACTGCACAGACAAGAAACCAGCTGCGATCAATTGGATTGAAGGTCGTGGTAAATCCGTCGTTGCGGAGGCGATCGTACCAGGACGTGTAGTGAAGAGCGTTTTGAAGACGACGGTGGCGGCTTTGTGTAATTTGAATGTGAAGAAAAATTTGATTGGGAGTGCTATGGCTGGGAGTATTGGGGGTTTTAACGCTCATGCGGCGAATATCCTTACGGTACGTCGGAATTAAGCCTTAAATTGTTGGGTGCGCGAGAGCTGATAAGGGACAGGCGGTGTACCTTGCTACGGGACAGGATCCTGCACAAAATGTGGAAAGTTCGAATTGTATGACCTTGATGGAGCGGTGAGTCGAAGCGACAGCTCGCTGAGATTGAGATACAGTGCTGACGGGTCTGGAACAGGACAAACGACGGCGACGACCTTCTGATGACCGTATCCATGCCATCCATCGAAGTCGGTACAGTCGGAGGCGGCACAATCCTTTCACCTCAACGATCAATGCTCGAACTCCTCGGCGTAGCAGGCGCTCATCCAACAGAACCAGGAGCAAACGCTCAACGACTCTCTCGGATCATTGCTGCAGCAGTAATGGCTGGCGAACTTTCTCTCATGTCGGCTTTGGCGGCGGGACATCTGATACAGGCGCATATGAAACATAATCGATCGGTACCTGCTACACCTGGAGCTGTTACTCCGGGTGGACCTGCGGCTGTCTGGGGTGGAGGAGCAGGAGCAGGAGCGGGAAGTGGTGGAGGAGGAGGCGGAGGGGGAAGTGAATTAGGAGGATTGACGAGTATGAGTCGGCAGTGGGAGGGTTTACCTACGCCTAGATTGAGTCCGAGGGTTAGTCAAGGTTTGGGGAAGGATGGAAGGGAACGGGAACGGGAACGGGAACGGGAACGGGAGAGGGAGAGGGAAGGCAAGCTTCAGCATTTCAATATTCAGTAAACCACAGTACATGCATGGCAACGAGGGCATTTGGGCACGTCAGTTAGAGCTCGCGAACCCCGGCATCTTGCGGAAAAGCGTACGACGAGAAGCGTACTCCAGGTGCCTCGCAAGGGTATGGCTACTGTCAAATCACGTGACCAACATGGAAAGCGAAGATCTCGCCATTCGCAATCTTCCTGGAAGCGAGATTTTGCCTTCGACTCGCGAGGTATAATCGGTATAATCAATAGCTACAGCAGACATGTAGCCTGACAAGTGGGATAAAATTGATCCTAGGACTAGTGGGTCACCTGTGATGGCTGAAGCAATTTATTCCACCTAAACTTGCAAGAGAACTGTGCAGATAAGTGTCATGACGGGTAAGTTATGACTCATATATAGTCGGTGCAAGTTCAGGTTTCGTGGGACTTGCAACTGGTGTTTTTAGTGAATTGCTAGCATAGCGGTTAATGGCCGACTACATTATTCGAGGTGTGACAATAAGGTACAGATGAGGTAAAAACCCAAATCCAACCTTTCTACTATGTCTACAGCGGAAAAGCAGCTGTTCCAAGTGGAACAAATCAATCCTAGCTGGACTAGGGGCTCACCAGTGATGGCTATAGCAGCTTATTCCACATAAACTTGCATGACAAACTGTGCAGATAAGGTCCAAAACCGAATCCACCCTCAATTTGTCCTTTGTTGACCTGTCACGATCGTAAATCGTTGGTACAGTTACCTGTCACGGGGACGAGGCGGGGTGGTCTAGTGGGGCAATATTCTCTGCATACAATCTAGGCGAGACTATATAATAGCGGTTAAGGAAGAGTACAAAAGGGGATGGACGATGGTTGGAGGACCGGGTGGCGTTTCGGCGGGGATTTAGCGGTGTTTCGACGAGTGGCGCGTTTAGACGGGATTTAGCGTGGCGGTGTGGGGCATGACGGTGATATTACCTCACATTGGGGCGCCTATATAACCGGGATTGGGAGCATTAATCAAGCTCCGAGTCATTGCTACCTTTTGCTTGAAGGGTTAGGCGGGCTACAAGACCTAAGGATTACCTAAATTGGCCGGTTACCATTTAGTAGTACCTACGCTCGTCAAAACAAGGAGCTGAGTGTTCGGACATACCCGCTGGTCAAGTAGCACCGTGACACTATGATCGGCGATTGAGTGGCTATGGTCGGCGATTGAGTGACTATGGTCGGCCATTGAGTGACTATGGTCGGCGATTGTAATTCATGGACCTCGCTAGCGATTTATGGGAATCGTTATCATTTCTTGGAATTCGTCGAAGAAGTTCGGAGAGGATAATGTTGAATCGATTTAGATCCGTGACAGATACATATTCACTGCCATCACGTGCATTGAGAAACAAACATAGACAAACAAACATAGACAAACAAAGATAGTACAATACTGATAAACAGGGTGTACTTTTTGTACTGATAGGCTCTGTACATGGAATTCCTGAGCAACAAGTAGGCAGAACACTTGACTGTGGTCTGCAAGGTGGTTCAGATTTAATATGTGTCACGAACCTTGCCTCCGTATTCGACCGGGGCCCGTTCACTCAACTACTTGGACGATGACTCGACGACTGAGACGCGACTCGACTACTGGGGAAGCGACTCGACTACTGGGGGAACCATTCAATACCGCCTAAAGGGAAGCTTTAGGTGCGGTCGACGAACGAAGGAGACTCGTATGCGACTTAGTGGTTCGATAGACAAAAGACAACAATCAAGGATCACTAGGGATCCTTCTATGAACATGTGGCTACCTATATATCCATCCCCCACCTGTAGACATTCGTCGAACGATGACGGCCTCGTGGATATTTGTCGGCTGAGCGGAATAGAGTCAAATATTTGACCGGTTAACCGGAAGTATTTTGCCGCACGTGCTGGAGGATTGTCACGGGGACGAGGCGGGTGGTCTAATGGGGCAATATTCTCTGCATACAATCTAGGCGAGACTATATAATAGCGGTTAAGGAAGAGTACAAAAGGGGATGGACGATGGTTGGAGTACCGGGTGGCGTTTCGGCGGGGATTTAGCGGTGCTTCGACGAGTGGCGCGTTTAGACGGGATTTAGCGTGGCGGTGTGGGGCATGACGGTGATAAGGATATCGTCGGTTGTCATGACCGACAAGACAATATGCTGGTAATGGCCTGAACTTATTGGCAGACATCCATGCACTGGTCAAGACAAAAGCACTTCATCAAAGGATGAATCAATCTCAAACAACTCTGGGCTGTAGCCTTTCATAGGAGGTGAAAGGTCTAGATGTGGAAGTGCAGATACAAATAAGCAGCTCTTTACTTTTTGGATCACACCACCGAAACACATCATATATCCTTCACTGCATAGGATTACAGATGGACAAGACCGATGAGAATGCCATACGGCAATCAACAAGAACTTCACTTGATGATTCACAAGGCTCCCCATCCAAAGGGAAATCGTCAAGCAGCCCTACAATGACTGTCCGGGTGTCTATCAAGAGATTCAACCTACAAACCACCGATAGAAAGCTCGGGCTTCACTGGCCAAGCTTCATCCTGGTGACTACCGAAGCTGGTGACGCCCATACACAAGAGGCAACCAAGCTGCGCAAGCAGAAGGGGACAGAGCTGCAGAGGAGGCTTAATGCCTTCTCCTTCGAGGAGCGGGATCAACGGGCGGATGAGGAGAAGACGGACATCTGGGTGAACGAAGCTCGCACTGTTTTGAAATCCATTCCTGACCATCGGAAGGAATCGGGCGATTGCGTCACTGTTGTCAATGCGAGCACATTTGATACACTTTGCAGTGAACACCAGGGGTCTGCATTCATCACCGGCTGGAAACCTCCCAAGCTGAAAGCGAAGAAGTCGCCAAGGAAGGGTACAACCACTGCTGCAGGGTCGTCAGAGCCGCGCTCCAAGTCGAAGACCTTCCTCGATAGCCTTTTCACCAACAAGAAGAAAAGACGGAACTCAAACGACGACACAGAGGCTTTGCTGTCGGGTTGAAGCACTGAGACACATGCCTTTCCCATTGGATGGGCTTTGCAATGAGCACGATCGACATAGATGATGCCTACATTGTGGATGACCAATGCATACCGCTACGACTGGTTCCTGTGCTACCGCTTTCCTCATACTTGCACTCATTACCTTGTCTCACCTTTCCCACTTCAGCTGTAAATGACGTGTTAAGGCAATATGAAGATGTTGTCTACTTGCATGTAATATCCTTCTACTGAACGACCCATCTCCTCGCTTGGTTACCTTCATTTGTCCTTTGACTCCGCGTTCTCCACCCATTGCCCCTTCTCATCCTTATGTCTGACAGTAAAACACGCGATCCCGGTGTGTTCCGTTCTGCCGCCCAGCCCCAGATCAGCGATTGATTCCCTTTCCCATAGCTAAGGGACTACGCACATTTGCCAAATCACCTCGCGAGCGAAACGAATGTAGTTCAGGAGCGCGACGAAGAACGACATCCAGATGAAGACGTTCGCAGCGACTGGACTAGCTTGGACTAGCGGTTCCCTGATACCCCATGAGCATCTAGACGAGAGAACGGTGCGATGGTGACCTACCGGCCAAACAGCCAATGTGCATTCGCGTCCAGCGCACCGAAGAGGGAGTAGATCATCATTCCGTTCCAGTAAGGGAATGGTGATTTCGTCACATGCGCCAGGATAAGCTGAGAGACTTGGTATGAGAAGCTGATCGAATGTAAGCAAGGCAGCGGCGCGTTGTAAAGAGGGAGAGCCTACCTCATACCCCAGTACCCGAGGAAGGGGAGAACTCGAGAATCATGCACCAATGAGACACCTCCTCGAAGCTCTGCTTGGAGCCATACTACGAGTATCGTCGTATGCGCCAAGAAAGGCAGGTAACCGAGTAACGGCTCGAGTATCGGTTTTCCCGCTTTCCGTCGAGCGTTGATGACGTTCCAATAGCTATTACCATCCATCAGTCTTCTATCTGTAGCGAGGTAGTCGACTCACCTATTGACGATATTTCCAACAGTACCAACCGCACCAAACATCATAAAAGCCACATTGACCGGCAACCTCGCCAAACTCGTACCTCCTTTCAGGCCGAGCACTTCGTCCACCCATCTTGCAGCGGTGAGTGCGAACCCGCCCGGAATAAGACTGGCGAGGGGAGTTTCCCAAAAATGGATTCCTTGTGGGTGGATAGCGGTGATGAGGTAGATGACGCAGATCATGAGGATGCCTTCGACTGGACCGGAGAAGGCGGAGAGGTAGAGTGTCCCGGTGTGGTATTCTTCCCACCTAAAGACAAAGTCAGTCAGTCGCAAACGCCGAGGTTGTACCGGCGACGATGTGCTGGACTGACGTCGAGGCGAAGAAGTTTGCTACAGTTCCGGCTTGTGAAGCTATCGTCCACCATGACCGGTTGAGTCCCAATGCATGAGCGCAGAGTGCGACTTCGAGCTGCAGACAATTGGTCTCAGTAAGGTCTCACGACAGATCTTCCTCGTCTTGTAGCTGCTCGGCTTCCATCTAGCTGAGGAGATGTCTTGACCGTGCGGACGATGCAGGCATTCGTTGGATTGTGGTTGTAGGAGGTGAACTAACAGTAGTGTTAATAGCATCTGGAATCCATCAGCCGTATGCCCATTCTGACATGTCCGCGACCCACCACACCCATGATCAAACATCTCCCCCAAAGCCGAGGCCATCCCGACCCTCCTAGCCTGCTTCCCATCGATCGCGTCCATACCTACGACATCTTCTAAGCTCTGGACCATCTCTCCTTCTCGGATCACCTACTCTGATACGCAAACAGCCCAAAAGACCATCTAAGCGCGATGAGCTTTCCTGTAGTATATAGCTCGGAGGAAGACGTACGATAAATACACCCAACTAGGTAACTCCTTACCCGTATATCTCGGATCGAAGAGCATCAAAGTCCCAACATTGGCAAAGACGAAACATAACCCCAAGAAAGTAATCTAAACCAAACCACAAACTCCTCATCAACAAAGCTTTCCCAGAAAAGTGGAACATGGGATGTAGGCAGGACACAGTTCGGCGTTCAAAAGTGGTGTGAACGTGACGCTGACGTACGGTATTTGGAGCGAGTGTTTTAGGGAAACAAGTGACGAGCCAATTCCAGAATGGTCCTAGGATATGTCGGGAAACGACCGATTTGTCGATACCGGAGTATTTGTATTGATCCAACCCTGCGAATTGAGTCTTGGTGATACGCATGGCGAGGGAGGCGAGGTTCGACCTCTAACTCTAGCTTAGCTAACACGGCTAAATCAAACCAAGCAAATGGTGATAGGTGAGAAAGAGTGTAAACAACCTCAGAGGGTAACGGAAATACCGGAACTACCTGGTCTATGACTCTTTTCCGCCAAGAACCTCCCTTGGAAACCCCTTTTTTTCACAAAAGTCCCTCCAAGTGATACTTCTTAATGTAGTACGAGACTGATTGTCTTATGTTACAGTATACTTATAGGAAGGAGGACGATGAGCAATGGTCGAGGCTACCACTGCATAGAGCTGGGGCCATACTTTGTACCGCCGCTAAAGGCATAGGCAGTCCATGCATCCTCTACCCATTAACGGGATAGAATCATCGAACGGCAGACAATCATCGAACAGTAGAACCTAGCGAATTTCGAAACACACGAACCACTTCATACAAAGCCCACTCCACACAATGAGACCTCCGTGAGATGGTTTCGAAGATGTGAAGCGAAGGAAAGAGCATAAGGGATAAACGAAAAGATGAGCGAAAAAGGATAGTACGGATTCGGATGGGTATCTCGGTTTGATGTGAATGTAAAGGGATCACTCGTCGTCGTCTTCGTCATCGTCGTCCTCCTCACTATTCCCTCATCAGCACAGAAACTGCGTAAAGCGGGAGAGGGACTGACACCTCAGCCTTGGCTACCTTCTTCGATGCAGCAGGCTTCTTCGTCGTCCCTCCTCCACCACCACCACCTTCATACGCAGTCTTCTCAGTCAAAGCCCTCGACTTGTCTTTCTCCGCCGCTTCTTCGTAAGGCTACGTAAACCAACCTCATCAGCTTGACCCTAACGTTGGAGAGGCGTATAAAGGGAGAGCTCGCTCAACTCACCTTCTTCTCCGAATCACTCATCTCCTTCCACTTCGCTCCGAGCAACTTTCCGACCTCTCCGAAAGTCACATCCGGGTTCTCAGACTTGATCCGCTCGCGATAATCTTGGACGAAGAACATGTACGCGGAGAGGGCGCTAAGACGAGCAGAGCGAGTCAGCTAGAAGTCCCTTCCTTCCACAGCTTCGCGTTCTGTCTGACGGCAGGAGAAGCGAGACGAGAAGGAGGCACGGCGCAAGCTCACCGCTTCGGCTTGTTCGGGTCTTTCTCCTTCTTTGTTCGCTTCTTCTTCTCCGGGGCGACGGCTTTCACCTTCTTGTCTTCTTTGGTGGAGACTTTGGGCATGGTGGCTGGAGTGAGGAGAGGGAAGGCGGGTGAAGGGGACGAGATAGTGGGATGAGGTATGCAGGCACGACGAGCGAGTCGGCAAGCGGGTGTCAGAGGTTCGGCGTCGCACGACACGATTGAGAACCGGAGGGTCGGCGGAGTTGACGGTCGCCAGCATAGCAGCGGGGGGAATGTCGATGAGCGTTGTTGACGGCGATGATGGTGGAGTGAGGAGATTGACAACGTAGGGATGGAGACGAGGTGCAGGTGTAGTATGGTGATATAGGTTAGGGGAAGGAGGGGATATATCAGCGTAGTTCGGATATATGAAGGACATGATGTTGAAAAGCACGAGGAGAAGGAGAAGAAAAGAGAGAAGAAACGGGGAAGACGGTAATGAGGAATGCAGTCAGTGCAAGTAGTCATAGGGTATCAGGATAGTCGAGTAGAACCTTATGCTCCGCTGAAGCAGGTTGAGCGATGCACCACAACTCCCTCTCCTCATCCAGCCACGTATGAACCTCGATAGTGAGCAAGATACATCCTCTCGTATCCTCGCAATTCCCTTCGACATCACCGATCGATGAAGACACCAACCCACCTCCACCCAAAAAATCAGGCGCCACGCGACGCGTCAAAACATTACCCCATCAATCAAACCTCAACTCCACCCAAAAACACAAACAACGCCGAGACGCCCCACAACGACGAGGAAGGACCTTTCGGAACTCCCCAAAACAGATCCTGAAACATGCCAAGTAAAGTGGAAAAGGTTGCTCACCTTGATACTCGACTTCGACGGTTGATCGGTTTTTTAGGGCTAGGCGAAACCGGAATCTAAGCTTTCAATAGGGATTTAGTATGGGCGGGCGGGAGGGGAAAATTGGTGTGAGTCTCTTTAGGGGCGGTGAGTGCGGGTGTGTTTGGCTAGGCGCGGGAGTATTTTGATGACCAATTTGCTGGATCGGGCCATTTTGCTGACGCCGTAAAGGACTAACAAAATCCCGCTATTACCGACGACAGTATCCCGTGATCTTTGATTCAGGCTTGGTTCGTCAACATCAGGGTTAGAGAGGAATGTGGCACTTTTCAAATCAAGCATAATTTGACGATCCAAACGTCGCATTACTTCTTCATAGAGACATAATAACATGCATGGATATCGTACAACAACTTACTCACGCATCACAGTCAGGCACGTGGCCTCCGTCTGCTTCGCTATGCACTACAAATCTCCCTCAGATCCGGCATTGATCCGCATTGCCTCACCCTTCCGTCCAGCGGAAGGATCCTCGCGCCAACCTCCCCTGCTCGGCGTGAGCTCGGTGACCTCGAAGTAACACCCTCAAGCACTCCCGAACTCGATGTCGACCTCATCGTCGAGGGTGTAGAGAAATGGGAGATATCCATTCCTACCGAGAGCAGATGGGTCTGTACTGCTGGTTTCCCGGCGGAACAGCTGGAGCGGGGAGAGGACGGTACATCGAGCTGAAGGTTCTCCACGGATGTTTCGGAGACTGGAGAGAAGCGTGCGGAGGAAGCTGCATATGGAGGAAAGTCAACATCCGGGTGACGACTTACGAGGAACGAAGCGGTGCCGGGCGAACGATGGGGTCGATCAGGTGCAAGTTTCTCGTCAGCCTCGAGAAGCTGTTCGCGACGAGGATGCAGGTGAAGGTGAGAGAACAATGATTTGAACTTGAAGGAGAGGCGGCGTTTGTGCCCTGTAGCAGGAGGATGAGGAGCTTGGGCTTGAGGGGAATGGATCTGGATCACCACACCCCCGCCTGCGGTGATCCCTGCCTCGCGATGAGAGCGCTTGATCGCTTCGTCACCCACCTTGTTAGAGGGGTGGAGCACGAGCGGAGCAGACTTGATCAATGCGGGGTGCCGAACGGGGATTGCGCGGATGATTGGCGGAGGAAGGGATGTGATGATGCGAAGCTGGGGACGAGCGGGATGAGGTAGTGGGTGAGGGGGAATAAGCGTGAATGATGGAGAGGATTGGAAGGGCGGAAGCGGTCGGTCGTGCCTGCTGAGGGAATGTCGGAAGCACTCATTGCAAATCATGAGATATTCTGGTTATAATGGTGGATAGATAGCGGCCAGCGATGCGATTGGTATTGTGGAATATCGAGTTTGGGTATGTTTGCCACCCGTAATCCATGGCGGATGCCCTTATAGGCCAACTTCGACTTGACCGGCTGTGTCGACCGGTGTCGATCCTTTGATCATTGACTTGCTGCTACACCAGGCAGCTTAGTCGCGCATCGCCTCTGATGAGCGTTACGTCTCGCCTGTCCAAGAACACAAAGGATGCATTGTCGCGACTCGCTTGGATCGAGTGGCGAGTCCGTCCCGTGCTTCAGTAGTGGCAGCATCGCGGAGAGGGACCTTGCGGATTGCTAGTCGATCCACTCCGGCGCATACCGTTGATCAAGCAAAACCTTCCTCGGCTCGAACATCGCAATGAACTGTTCCAAACCCTTATCAGAGTCCCCCTCTATCTGCAATGGCTCACTCACTTCCCTCCCCGCTTCGCCGACACCACCACCTTCAGCCCCACCAGCAGGTCCAGCAAACATGTCGCCCTCCGCAAAGACACCCGTCAAGCTCCACCCTTGCATCCGGCGTATGATCGAGCAGATGAGCGTGACCGTCGATTTACCGGAATCATCGTGGATGAGGAGAGGGTGGTTACGGGTGTCTAGTATCATTTTGAGAGCTTTGTCGAGTTCTGCTCGGCCGAACGGGGTGGACAGGTCCTCGCTGGCTATTGGCTCAGGTTCACGAAGGGGGGCAAAGGCGTACGGCTTCTTTAGATAGGTTGAACCGGTGTAGAGTCAGGCTTTCGGCTCGGATAAAATCCATCGAGTCTTTCCGGTAATCATCGGATCCTACTACGTACCTGATAGAGTGAGAGTATTTTCAACGTAAGGTAAGGCGTAGCTCACATGATACCCTTGAGCTTGAGCCGACGGAGGAAGCTGAAGTTCCTCCTGTTCGGGTGTCCACTTCGGTAGACGTCAGGAGCAACGAGTGAAAAGTTGATAGGCGGGACTACTATCGTATCCCTGCTTGCAAAACAAGCTGTAGTAGCGTTCACATCAGTCATCATGTGAGGTATTGGAAAGAAACGGACAGTCTTTCCCATCAGTAGGAAGTCGTCTCACACCACGTGGCTTGACTGACTTTCCGTCGCGTCTCGGATGTATGACTTTCGCTTCTGCCATCTTCGTAAGCGGTTCATTGTGGCCAGTTTCTCGGTGCAGCATGGACCTCGACACCGCCGACCTTGATGCACAGATAGCCGCACTTCAAGCTGAGCGAGCGAAAAAGTTACGAAATGCGGATCAAGCGCGACTGTCCAGGGAAATGGAGGAGGCGAAGGTGATAATCGGATCTACACCGACGAAGGCAAAGGCGGCTGCTTACAAAGGTTAATGCCTACCTTGGTCAACACTTGCTTGTTCGCTGAACGTATAATCGAAGATGTCGCACTCCCTCCCAAACCCGCTCAGCCGATCTTTACTTCTCGTACAAAACCGATTCTGCAGTCTTTGCCTTCAGTACCAGAAGCTGGACCATCTCGGATGTCAACCTCCCTAGCTTCGCTTCGTCGACCGATTCAAACTTCGTCTTCCGCCGTATCTAAACAAGTCTCGACGGTCAGGTCGTCGTCTTTTATAAATCGAACCCAGCCGAAGCTTCAAAGAAAGCCTCTTACGGACCGCGAAAGCTTCGATGAGCTAGAAGTTGAGGACCAAAAGGGAGTCACACGAGACGAAGATAGCTTAGCTTTCATTGAAAACCTCGTCCCTGGACCAAGAACCTTCGGTCGAGATCCAGAAGGAGAGGAAGAATGGCTTCATCTCGAACCAAACTCCTCCATCCGTCTATCGTATGTCCCTCTCGCATATACTACGGATCGTCTAGCTAACCCTCTTGGCAGGAAACGATTTCTACCCCATTCTTCTCTCCAGGAACACCTTTCTGGACGATACCACCTCTCCCCGTCACTTTTATACTCGGTGATCCGATTATCGAGAGATGGAGCGACCTATGACGTCCCGGTAGAAGGGGATTGGGTAGTGATTGCTGTTATTGCTGAGAGAGGAGAGGTACGGGTTAGCGGGATGAAGGAGGGGGTTGGAAGCGATGACGACGATGAGGGTGTAAAGCCGAGGAAGCCGGTGAAGCCCAAGCCTGGCTTACGAGGGAACGATAAGGCTAAGGATGCCAATACAAATGGGGAAGGAAAAGGCGAAGACGATAAGGAGAGGAAGGAGAAGGAGCAATGGAAGAAACGGCGAGGACCGAGAAAGTACATCAACCTGAAACTCTGTGCCCTCCCACCTCGAAGCAAAGCCACGTCCGGTCCAAGCGGAGACGCATTGCTGCAACTACTGCTCTTTGAGTCGGACGCGGTCGTTCGGGAGGAGAAAGAGGAGGATGGGGAGATTAAGCGGACGTACAGAGGTGGATCTGGAGGAGCTTATGAGAGATGGTGTAACCTCGGTGTTGGAAGTGTCATTGCAATTCTTAACCCTCGCGTCCTAAGACCATTACGAGTGAGTCTTGCTCTCGATACTCCCCTTTAGAGGCTGAAGAGCGTAGTCCGGCTCTCAAGCGCCTCATCCACTCACATTACCTCTGGCGCTCAACCCAAATTCTGCAGATGCGATCACCCTCATCGGCCAAGCTAGAGATCTGGGATGCTGTTCTGCTCAGCAGAAGGATGGTAACCGGTGTAAAGCTTGGGTCGATCTGTGCGTCTTCCTCCGATTCGACAGTTGCTTTGTTGACGGAAGTAGGCGACAAAGTCGGGTGTGCGAATATCATGTGCATGCTGCGGTTCATCGAGGACGAGCAGGACGAGCGGAGTTCACCGCGAGGTAGGTGGTTCTCCTCCCCACAGCCATTAGATTTAACAGTACACCCAGTACGAACGGCTTCTCGCTCCAAACTCGAGGCGGAGGACATCCCTCGAAGAAGTCGGGCTTCGATCCTATCCGTCGAACCGGTCTCCTCCCAGCGTCAGGTCCGCAAGCACCTCCGCGACTCGACAACGGCGGAGGCGGCGCAACCTACGTCGTCTCAGGCAATACGGTGTCCACTCGCCGATCCGATGGCGGTCTCAAACATTTCGGGGACGAGCATCTCTCTGAAAAGCTTGGCAGGAGTCGAGCGGAAAAGAGAAAGCGGAAAATGGAAGATCGGGTTGCCGAAGAGGCTTTGACTAGGCTATTGGAGAGAGATGGGAAAACTGGGACGACGGGAGCGAGGTATCTCGCTGCGCTTGATCGCGGTCCACTGAAGGGGAAGGGGAAGGGGAAGGGGAAGGGCGGGAAGGGTGGCGATGAAGAGGAGGGGGACGAGAGGAAGAGACCTTTCTCGGCTGGGGCGATCAAGAGGATCGGATTTGATCCTGCTGGTCGACTTGGAGTTCGGGATGGGGAGGATGTCGCGAAACGGGTAGCTCGCTTCAGTTGAGTCAGTTGGAGATAGGCTGAGATGGGAGCATAGCTCGATTCGATCGCTTCGCTCAAGGAGAATCCGGATAGACCGATCAAGCTCGGTCGACCGAAGGGTTTGGGAAGGTCAAACGTCCGCGCTCCACCTCACGAAACGCCTGAAGCGGAGCAACGGGACGTCGCGGTTGACTGCAAGGACAGTGAGGGGATGATAGACCTTGACTGAAGAGATGCACCTGATTGAAGCGGACTCACTTCGTTCAAGTCATTGATATTCATCAAGGGCTTCTTTCGGAAACGTGCTGCCGCTCAATCACTCTATGCATCCTGTGTGTATGTTGTTGAATAACACTGACTCCCTTCTACTACCGATCCCGCCAAACATCATTTGCTCACCGTATCAAGTCACACTGAACTCTAAGCGCCACAGAACGCTGCTGGGCGCTGAGGCTGAGGTGCTGGAGCGTTGTGGATCTCTCACAATAATCGTAGCGTGCAGTTGATCGTATCGGTCATTGCGGGCTTGTCGTCCGATGAGCTCCGTAAACTCTTTGGAAGTGCAGTATATTCTGGAAAAATCTTCGTCACGCCCCTGAAAGGACGTATCCACTTCCAGTGGCTTTGAAGAAAGACTGAGACGGAGATTAACGGTTTAGCCTTGCACTCCTCAACATTCAATGGGAGGAATCACATAGATTGTTTCAGCCAAGTGCGTTCAGTGAGGAGCTTGAGCAAGTTCCCAAATCTCCCAGTGGTAGGCTTCATGAACTGTTTGCTTTTGTAAAAGGACTATCAATATATTGATGCACTATCAATATATTAAGCACTAGCAGTATAAAGCACTATCAGTATAGTAAAGCAATATGGACCAGACACTGCAAGGATGTATGTTCAATTGATGAGTGTGAAATGGGTGTGTTGTCACGGATCGATTCAACCGCCGAACTTCTCCGACAAATTTCATAACAATTCCCACAAATTCGCTAGCGAGGCCCATGAATCACCCAATCGCCAACCACAGCCACTCAATTGCCGACCACAGCCATTCATTCGCCGACCACAGCCAGTTAATCGCCGACCACAGCCTTTCAATCGCCGACCACACAGCCATTCAATCGCCGACCCCAGCCTGTTAATCTCCGACCAGTCCCTAGCATAGTCGAAACGAGGCGTCCATATTTGACATCGTCTGGGTCCTACGAACTGCTCATCCAAGACCCTCTTTCCTTGACCTTATCAACCCATGCAGTACCAAGAGGATCCATATGAGCCTACGGGCCGGTCCGACCGACGGACAAGAGATATAAGGAAGAGAGACGAGAGAGGGATTTTTGTCCATCTCAACAACTGGAGTAATCTCTGTGAAGCTGCACAGCAGCGTCAACATGCTAAATCAGTGAGCCTCATTTCATTTCCCTCAAGGAGACAAAGGGGATCAAAGGATCATGGAAAAAGCATTGCTTCTCTGATTTAGCAAGGTCAATCGACCTATAAATGAAATGCACCATGTGAACTCTAGGTTGAAGCAGGACACATGTCACGGTGCTACTGTATTTGACCAGAGGGTATGTCCGAATACTCAGTCCCTGTTTTGACGAGCGTGGGCTAACTTCGGCGAAGGAGACCTGCGTTCGACAACGGGCGACGGCATAACTCGAGGACACACGAGGGTGTAGCTAAGCTAAGTGCCGGTCTGAAGTGGCGTTCTCGATGAATGCAGAAGCAAGGCTAGAATAGGCTATGAGACTATAAGTACAAGGAAGAAATCAATCTCGAATCGCTGGGGCTTGTCGGAAGCCTTGTTTTGCAGCAAACCCTGCTTTGTCTTTGAGGTGGATGGCTGATACAGCGATCTGTATTCACTGACGCGAGGATGTCACTCCGTAGTAGCAAAGAGGAGATTAGTTTGCAAAAGCATTCCCCATTTACACCTCTGCTGGCTTTGTTCAGCGCTACTTCATGCTTCCCGCACAGGTAATCTTTTGTCCCCGGTTCCGAATCGTTTTGGGACACCTCCGTGAGGGACAATAGTGTGAGTTTGGTAAATGGCTTGCACGAGTCTGTAGTATTGGGTGACATGTCTCCTAGCGTAAGTGAGAAGCATTCTACATGATGATTGAACGCGCCAAAAATCCCCCGCAAGTCTCTCTCTTGAACACATTCATCCCACGTAAAGCAGGATCGGAGATGGGTTCCTCGGCAATAAACGCGATCACAGCATGATGACTACGTGGTTCCAAAGACACCTCTGTCAGGATGTCAGTCGCATCGAGCAGATTGCTTCCTTTCGCCTTGATGAAAGAGGACCTGATGACCGGTCTTACTATCACGTCTTCGCTTCGGGATTTCCGTGCAGAGTGCCAGGTCAAAGTTACGTACTATTTAAGTAGTACTTCGATTGTTCACAAAGATTAGACCGTTGCCAGCGTCCTCGCAACATTGGAGGGTGTAGATGAAGTTCGAAAAGAGTTGTGAACCCGCCGTTGGTCATTGAATCATTAAGGAACACTTCAACAAGCGAGATGAGTGACCCGTGTCACTCGTGGTCCAGTAAGTAACGTGGACCGGACAAGATTTGATCAGCGGATCTTAGCGGTGCGTGACCCTTCCTTGTCCATTGGTTTCAGCGCAACGACATGCATGCAGCATGACGTGTCGTCTGAGACAGAGGTTAAACGGACGAAGGATGATTAGCATGTTTCTGTCGGGAGGTGAGCTAAATGCAGATTTCGGAGAAATGCAGAATTTGGAGACAGCATCAGCTGGATGGTCCAAAGCCTCGATCAAGCGTGAGTGTTTCCTGCGCTGACGCACTAAGAACACAACCAGAACGCTCACGCGCAAAGATACCGACATTCGTTACTCATCCACATAGTTCAATCTTCATCATCATCCAATCCCAATACTCTGACACTCCTCACCTCCCCTCCAGGCGCATAAACGACCGTCTCATTAGCCGCTCCGCCCTCAACATACCCCTCAACGAGATGAGAGATATCCGAATGGCTCTGACTCCTCGCCCTCGTAGTCGGATGAGCAGCTGCAGACAAGGTCGGACTCCTCGGTCGTCTGCGTATTGACGGGGTCGGTGAGACTGGATTACTTTCGTGCTTCGAAGCTGCTCCTGCTGTCGGTCGACGACGGCGGACGGATGGGACGGGTGGTGGTGGGGATGTGGGGGGTGAGTTGAGGGTGGAGGAACTGGCGAGGGCCGTGAATGCTCTTCGCAGGAGAGGAGCGGAAGATCGACCGGTGGAGTCGGGAGAAAGTGGTTGGACTGGGGAACGAGCTCGACTGCGGGTGGGTGTTGGTGAGCCTGAGCTGGAGGAAGGGAGAGAATCGATATCAATAGATGGTTCCTCGGTGTTGGGCGGAAGATTCAGCCGCAGAGCACTCCGATCGTGTACCGCTGCCACCTCGTCGGGCATACCTTCCACTGGACCGATCGGCATGTCAACTTCTTCTCCATCCGCACCGACAACTCTCGAAGGTCTAGATTCCAACTCCTCGGTCATACCTTCCGCCGCACCCACTCTTAATCTACCAGGTTTTTGTAACTTGGCCTCATCTCCGATACGCGGTAGAGTGACACGCATCCAACGACCGATCGAGGTCAAAGCCGCTTTTGCTGCGGGAAGGAATGCGAGAGCTTGGAAGACGTGAACCATATCCTCGTACAGCTCGTGAGTGACGTTGACTCCGGCCAATGTGGCCTTGTGTGCAAGAAGGGTGATCTCGTCTCGAAGAACTTCCGAGTCGCCCGCTTGGATAAGCATGGGTGGGAGGTCGTGTAGATCACCAAAGAGCGGCGAGGCGTATGGATGGGTGAGGTAAGTCGCGATGCCTTTCGGACCGAGATAACATCCGACGGGGTTCAGGTGGTCTGCCCGTCTTGTCAGTGTGACAGTGACTGTAGATAGGAGGAGACTGACCATCCGCTGTAGGTCTCGGTACAACATCGAGATGCTGATTTTCATCCCAACTCCCACAACTCATCGTCAGATCCACCCAAGGGCTCATGATCACCATCCCGGCAGGCGTCTTATACCCCTCATCCCGGAGGTACATGCACAGTGCAAGACAGAGTCCTCCACCAGCCGAGTCACCGGCGAAGATGATGTTCTCAGGCGGTATAGACAGAGGTGGCTCGAGGAGACGACGGTAACCGATTAAGACGTCGTGTAACGGTAAGGGGAAAGGGTGTTCCGGAGCTAGGCGATAGGTAATCGCTTAGTACCTTTATCAGCTTTGGCGGCTTTTCGGGAACCTTTAGGGCGGGGACATACCGAATACCCGAGCATTACAAGCTTTACTGACACCAATAGTCACCATTCGATGCGTAGCAGCATTCCCAACATAGTAAGCTCCCCCATGGATATAGTAAATCACCCTCTCGCCTACAGCACCTCCTTTCCTCGCAGTACCGACCGATTCAGGATCGGTATCAACGTCCGGGCTATCTCTCCATGCCGAAGATCCGCCGTTCAGCTGATTCAGAGAAGTCCTGTCCAGCGAAGTAGCTTGTTTCCGTCGTCGTTTCCGCTCGAGGTCTTGTCGTGCTCGTCTTTCCGCTTTGAGTCGTTTCCAAACTTCGGTGCCGACTACCCATTCGCCTGCTAGCTCGCGAGTTCCACTCTCGGCGAGGTCCAGATCTCTGTACGTGTGACGTGTGTCAATAATCATCCTCAAACTGGTCCTCTTGTGCAAAAGCCCACCTGAGAAAGCCTCGAGCCACCTGATCATCCGGACGTCGGGGTACGACGAAAGTTATAGGTGTGACCACTGCATCCGCAGGTAATGGTATGAGAAAGTGCAATGAGACGAGCCGTCGGACCAGGACGATATCCGCCAAACTGGAATGATCCGCTACATTCCGCATAAACGAGGTGATCTACCAACCATCATCAGTACTTAAGCCAACCCCAGAAGGTGCAGAGATAGTGCTGTGAGGGAGGAATGACTCACAAAAGTCATCCGATAACCCCAACTCCTTCTCGGAGGACCCCACAAGAAATGCTTCAAAAGACTCCAGATCACATGGATCGCCTTACCCACGGTGAACCTGACGAAACTGATCCATGTCGGGATGGTCCATACCAAAGGATTCACCGATGCGGAAGGAGGAGGTTGTCTCTGGGTGATTTTGGGGTCTACACGTGATGATGCAGGGAGAGGGGAAGGTGAGCGGAGGGGATGGGAGGTCGTGAAGGATTCGAGGAGGTGTTTCAGTGGGTCGGGCGAGTGGTCCATGGTTGTGGTTGACATGGTGCTACGGTGAAGGCGGCTTATGATTGTCGTTCAGGATTGAGACGCGAGAGTCGGGGTGATCATGGCGTCGTTCTCTGCACTTAGTCTCGTTGTGAGAGTGATGGGAATGTTGTAGAGGCAGAAAGATGCGGCCAACGGCGAATCCCTCGTTGTTTACACAATTTGCTTCCGCCCGCTTAGCGACATCTTCCTTTTCGCGCTCAAGCTCCTTATTAAAGCTTCTTACTGACGTCGATATTACAACGCGTAGGCGCTACCGCAAGAATGTAGGAAAGTTTGCATCGGCAAGACTCGGAGCGACGATCGCGTCGAGTCTCAGGAGAATCGTATCACGGCGACGAGAGCGAGTCATCATTCCGCTGGGTATACATGCATGCCAGAAATGAACGGAATATGCGATGAACCCACGCGTTCTACCTTCATCCCCAATCTCTATATATCTCACTCTCGGTTGATATAGCCGAAGGTCGGAGGTCAACCTCACGCTGCAAGACCGAATCCCGCTCATTCACCTACGAGATCCCACCTCCCAATACCTGTCACAAGTCGTCAAAGCAAGCGATCTCCTGAGAGTGGAACCCTGCATGATGGTCTCCCACGGAACCGACTCCGTCCTGAACCTCTTCCAACTCGACTTACTGAGACGAAGCTGCTCCCCGCGCGACAACATGTCCGTCAAGTACTCCTCAGCCGGAGGGAGATGCCCATACTGCGTCCTTTGCCAAGCTCGCAAGGTTTTTTTTTGTTTTTGTTTTTTTTCCCAAATGATGGGTGTTGATCGGATTCTGAGGCTGCCAATTGTCAATACTCATGACTTTGCGGAACATCGGTAAGTGACAAATGGTACAAGGATCGTCACTCGCTGAGATTCGGATCTTTCCCAGTATGTAGCTGGCGTCCACAAGGGGTACACTCTGTCTGGGGTTCGTGCCTTGTGAGAGCGTTCCGCCTCGTGAGAAGGTTGTGTTCTTGGCAGTTCGGGCTTCCGTGTGCGCAGCGACTTGGTGTGGTCTTCTCCGGCGACGCTTGACGCGGTCGATATACGTTGGTTCCGTGGATGACCTGTCACCCGCATGGGAACGGGACGAGTTGAAGCTTGGCATCCAGCGGCGAGAGGAGTTCTTGGTCCCATTGATATCGTTGGGAGCGGTCAGGGCATCTGTAGTGTGAGGAGGTACCATGGCGAGTGATGTCTCCCTGCTGAGGACAGGGGTATGATATGAGTTCTTCCTGGAGTGAGACCTGCTTCCGGCGCTTCCGGGATGATCCAGGTTGGACGGGACTTCGGGATTCATATCACGTGCACAGTTCACGGTACACCTAGGTGATATCATGTGATTCAAAGTCCACGTGAGCTTCGATCGTGGAGAATAAATCTTCGTAAGTCCGGGTTGAGAAGGAGAGAGAGAGAAGCAAGTACAGTAGAATGGAAAATCACCGCTGAATATCTGTTCCCTGGTGTTCGAAGAACAGTAAGGAAGGACTTCGCGGTCACACCATCCTTTCAGGAATGAAACACTTTGAGACTGTGCTGATTCGCTTCACGAGTCGGATATTACGGTCTGAGCTGCTCCGTTTGTTCATTGTGCTTATGTATGTACAAGTGTCCGAAGACTCTCACGCAACAAAGGGAATCATCCATAGTCTCATCTCTAGCTGCCCATTGCCAATGTAGGCGGTCCGCAAACGAAATTTGCACAAACATGACATACAATACGCTCTCCAGTCTGCTCCTCCAATCCGTCAACTTGTACTGTTCCGCCTCAGCTTCATTGTTTGGTCTGACTTGCTTGATCTTTCCTGGGAAGTCTTCTTTGGCTTGAGGACCCTGCCAACCTGTGGAGGTCTTCTCCATGTAGATGTATCATGTGTCTTGAGGAAAGGAGCAAGTCTTTGGAAAGTCATCCACTCAATGTATGTGATGGATCGTCACTCTGTCCTTGGTGGGCGTCAGAAAGGACATGCTCAAATTCTGTCCCAATCGCCTCCTTGGCTGTGGCATCGAGGGAAGGGTCTTGCTTCACTTCATCCATCCATATCATTTCGGGCTTGGTGGCAAATTGCATATTTACTCCACTGAGATCCTCTGTGTCTCTGCCATCTGCTTGATTATCTTGACAGCTCGAGTTCTGGCAGTGGTATCAGAGCTTGGGTTGAGCAGCTTCACTCTCCCTGTAGCCTCTGTTTTGAAGGGCACTTGTGGACTTGTCTGGGAATGGCTATCCACAAGTGCGGAAAGATAAACCTCATGCTCAGGCCCCCCGGAGTAGTTCGGGTAGAAACCAGTAAAGCATCGTTGGAGGGTTTGGAGCGAAATGGCTGATGGAAGATATTGTGGTGCAGGTAGAACGGAAGGCATGCGGGATCGTGTCACGGTGCTACGTCGACCAGCAGTATGGCCCGACGCTCAGCTCCTGGAATCGGCGACGGTTGACTTGGCGCGGCGAAGTTAGGCTACCGTTGTCGAACTTAGCTTGAATAACTCGAGAACACGCGTGGGGTGTAGCCGAGTTAAGTGCCGGTCGAGTAGCGTAGGCTGAACAGTGCAGGGGTTAGATCGAGTACGGCGAAGCTAGGTAACTATGTATGAATCGTTGACTTTCAATGACTTTCAATCTCGAATCGCTGCTTCTCTCCGTCTCTCGACTCATCTCTCTTATACCTTCTTCTCCTGGCCTCTCTTCGGCTTGTCTTGTTTCGAGATCAATGGTGTTTCGATGTAGGCAGGGGGAAGCGTGTTGAGCACAATGGGTTGAGAAGTGGCCTTGTTTCGGAGAACAACAAACATGGTCAAACCTCGTTTCAGAGTACAAGGTCGGGGTGAAGCACTGGTTGCTCGTTGTCGGCGATATTCGGCGATGCTATCCGAGCTTCGATTCATGATCGTGACAATTGGCTTAGCCAGTCTGGGTCAACGTGGAAACAGATTGTGAGAGATCTATGGTGTTTTGCTCGACCAAAATATCTATTAGTATGTTTCCAAGCAGAGAACCCAGTCCATACTTGTGACTCAGCATAGATAGATTGATGCAAGTTGGGAATCGCTCCTTTGTAATCGCTTCAAACAGATACATTTCCATTAACAGCTTCTGCAGGTTTCTTTCATCAATGATACATTCGGCTGACAAATTGGCAGAACTTCCTTTGGCATCCTTCGAAAAGACGCATTGCCCTGCGCAGCTTTGCAGCTTTCTTTCATCAACATCAACAATACACCTGACTAGCGGAAGGACTTGTCAACGCTTCTCCACATTCAACCTTTTGTTTGTGCACTATCCCTCACGATACAAAGGTGAAGCTTTAATACACCACCTCAGATCTGTTGTCGACTGAAATCCTGGATGGAACAGTCCCATCAACTTGGTTACTGAAAATTTTCGTTGACTTCCCCGAACGGGAATACCTGATGGTGCACGGACTATCCCTGGACGGACGCTCGGATGTATTGGTGCTTCTAGAGCAAACTGTTATCCCCATATGCCCATCTACATACAAGTGAATGTTGCGTAGGAAAATGTAACGAACTGGAAGACACATATCCAACATCCCTTCATACTACGAAGCAGAACGGGGAAATCGACGATCCATCCCGGGACACGATAGACTGGATTGATAATATCTACATTGTCGTATTCCCTCAACAGTGAAAACAGCATTCCGACAAGCAATGCGTGTTCACCCCCTTCTCGTTGAGGAAAGACAGCGAGAAGAGATGGTTTGGTCATTGCCAACTATAGATACTTCTCCCTTAAGGGACTTCACTCGGTGTGTCGCTTGACTAGCTTTCAATATGTACCCTTCCACTACGTTCATCTCCTTGTAGTTCTCAGTGATACATAACAGTATATCTAAGCTTGGAGCGGTCCACCTTCACAGCCCATCTATACCAAACTCAAGACTCCTCCCCTCCCTGATCCGCACGACGACCCTCACGAAGCGCATGGACCGCTCCACCGCACAGGTCCCGTCTTCAGACCGCCAAACCAATCAGATTTACCATTCTGAGCCGCTCTCACCGCCCAATCCATGTCCTGCACCATGGTCTCCTTGGTGAATAATCGGGCGGAGCTTGTTTTTAAACTGAGATCTGTGGAGTATCTCCTTTCGATACTCATCAAGGTATTTCCTCGACAGTCCGTACACTAGCAGAAGGGGCGATTTGACTGAAGGGTAGGGTTTCCCACACTCGAGGCTGACGGAAGGGGTCACTTCGGGATCGTGAAGGACGTGTGTGATGTCCTCCCAGTGTTGCATCCAATACTTCCCTGGCTGCCGAACGGAAGGTGGGGATTGTCGCGAACGCAAGGATGTCGTCGATGTCGCTGATGTCTGCCGGTTTGTTTCAGCTCGCGACTCTAGCGTGTCCAATGATTCTGATAGGTGAAAGCATATCGCCGACGGAATTCGACCGAGAGAATGAGCCGCAAGTGGTAAACCGAGCGGACCTCGCATCGGTTATGTCCATCTCTGAACCATGTCGATGGATACAGTGCAGAAATGTCACACAGTGGTGACGTCAGTCATCTATGTATTAATCAATATAGTTCTGCGGTGATCAATCGCGACTCCTTCAGGAGCTGATGTTCGAGTGAAGCATGAAAGGAGGACATTATGGATCCTTTGGCGAAGCAAACGCGTTACATCCGGCGGCCAGGAAAGGAAAGCGAGGGTAGCGGTGATCCGCGCCAAGGGTTGACGCACGCCTCTCTCGCCGCCATGGATTTGAAGCACTTCACCAACTCTCCTCCCCGCCTCTACCACCCTCAAACATGTCCTCAACATATTCCCTCGCTTCTTCCCCCCCCAAATCTCCAGACCCATCCACGCTGATACACCAAGCAATTGCTTCTCTCACTTCTCGAGGCATGGCATTCGAGGATCTAGACTCTATCAGCATCATAAAGGTTGCAATCAACCTACTTACCCTGAGATGTATACGTGTCCTCTCCGATCGACAACCCATTCCTTGATCAGGTCTTTGTCCCGTCTGATTAGACGCTGTACGTAGATCTTATCTTCTTGATCTCGACTAGCAGCGACTTCGATCCGTACGCCAAGCTTGCGATAGTGTTCCCACTCGGACGCGTAGAACAGGTCGGACGAGGCGGAGCGGCAACCAAAGTAGAGGATCGTATCTGTCAAGTTGGTACCTCATGAGCTTCTGCATTTATGGTCCATTGAGTAGCTAACGTTTCACCGCGCCTTGCTGTACCCGCTCCTCCAAGAAAGCTCGCATGGGAGCGACACCCGTTCCAGGACCAACAAGAATGACAGGTGTAGCAGGATTCGACGGTAGAAACAGCGTAGGTGGGCTGATCTTGATTGGCAATCTCATACCTATGAGAATCGTTAGCAAAGATCTCCGCGGGATTCCAAGTGGTACATACCGATCTCGAGGCTCTCAAGCCATGAAGAGCATAAACCCTTCCTTGTGATTTTCATGTTTGTCTTATATTCGACCAAGGCAACGAGTAGCTGGACCTTTCTTGGGTGGGCCTGGTAAGACGTCAGTCTCCTAGGGACCCCAAGCTATGACATTACGATGCGGTGGGACTGATGGATGACTGACGCTCCAGGAGCTGGCTATGGAAAACTGCCGTCTTCTCAGTGGCGGTAGAATCTCCAGGATATGCGATCTCGGGATGATTGTATTTCGAAAATCCGCGAGCGTTTCAAGGATGGTCCGCGATGGTCGAGTAGCGTAAGTATGTATCTCATCCTAGTGATGCAGCTATCAGCGTGAAGCTACCCCCTCTGCAATGAGGACCGACAGGATCCGAGATGAAGTCGTCCAGCCGTTCTCTTTCCCTTTCATCCGGTGTCAGTCGCCGCAGCCATTCAAAGAAGCTTTTCCGAGGTGAGGAGCGGAGATTCAGATGGTTCGCAAGTAAAGACCGGAGGGTGGTAGCGATTTCCGAAGATGGTAGGTGGGATGGGAGGGGTTGATCTGTCCAAGACATGTCAGCATGGCCATCTCGATGTCATGAGACTAACATACCTGGCATGATAGATCGGATATGGAACGGCTCATCTGCCTCTTCCTCTAGATCCATCATCTTAAAAAAATCATTTACTTCGGCTGCACTTGTCCTAGGCTGCAGATTACATATTGACCCCGGAGCATAGCCTTCTCTAAAACGTCATCAGCTTTGCTTCCGGGGCTCGTGTATTGGTTTACATATCCGGATCTTCGAACTCTAGCTCGATCTCCCTCACATTCTGCCACCATCCTTCAGCCGAGACTCTCCTAGTTTGGGTCAATCGAACCCAGACCCAGTCTGATGGCTTGATCTCACTTCCTCCTGGGTCATATGAGCGAGTTGGAGCAGTCTGCGAGGGTGTGTGACCATTGCTGACTTTTGCATTGCCGTTCGGGAGCGGGCCATGAACGTTGTCTAGGGGAGCATGACCATTTGGAGGTAATGAGTGTCCGTTGATAGATGAGACAATGGAGAGGCGGTCGATCTTTCGTTCGAGAAGCGGTTCATGAAAGTATATCGGTGGTGGTAGTTCTGTTTGCGATGGGGCTATGAAGCCGGATGGAGGAGGGTGAAGGTAAAGCAGCATGAGATCGAGACTCTGCTGTAACCAAGGCAAGAACGTCTCCTCGATCCTACTCTCAGTCAGTCATTGCCAATCGACAAATAGGTTGGACCAACCCGTTCGGCGCTCTCTCATCCCCCCAAGCAGGTTCCCCCATCTTCATCGCTCCCAACCCCTCCATCCTCCTAACCAACATCTTCCCAGCATAGCAAAACTTCTCGTACGACGAATCCCCTAAGCCGAAACATGCGTAACTGACGTCTTCGAGGATGTCGGGTGGGAGGGAGGTACGAAGCAGAGCGGTCCAAAGGGGTAGCATGGTCGGTGGGGGATCGCCTCGGCCATGGGTCGAGATGATCAGGATTAGAAGTGGGATATCGGGTAGCTCAAACTGTGGACATTATCAAACTATGACTGAGAAGGAAGGGGGTAGCTTACGATATCGAAGGTGTCCATGCTGAGCACGACAGCTCCTCTTCCAAGTCTCCGAAACTCACGCCCGACTCGCTCAGCAACATCCTGAGCGTTTCCCGTCTCAGAGGCGTAGAGGATGGTGACATGCTTCGGAGATGATAATGCATCATCCGAGAAGCTTGAAGAGCTTGATGCCGAAGACGAAGCGATCATCAAGCTTGCAGGAAAGAAAGGATATATGACAGTTCAACAAAGTTTTATGTCGATACGTAGTCAAACGTGGGAGTCGATGCGGGGCTCCAAGGGGGAAGGTCCCGCCAAGAATACGCGCTGAGGGGTGAAAGATGGCGTAGATCAGACTGCGAGCAGTAGCCTATCCAGCGGGAACGAAAGAAGAGGGAAAGACGTCGACATGATCGAATTGTACAAGCTCCCCGTCGAACGGTTCTCGCCAAAGGATAAACAGAGGTATGTCCTTCCCCACAAATGAGGGTCACACAGCTCAGCTGATGAGGGTTCCAGCTTTGCGTAAGGTTCTGTACATGCTCCGGGAATATCAACACTGATTGACCATACATCTCCACTAGTTATGCGACCGTAGTCAAGAGGTGAAACCCAGCTATCGACCAATACTGATCTGCACTAGATGGCCAGTCATCATCACCAACATTGTCTCAACAGTCTCAACAGTCAACCATGATCTCTCCCAAACCCCTTCTCTCACCTGCGAAGGGAAACTCGCCGAAGGCAAGGGAATCATCTCGAAGCTTTCGGCGTTGAAACATGAAATGGGTCGGAATGCCGTACTCTCGTATGTTGCCCGCTTTAACGAGCTCTCATAACACTGAATTGCAGTGTTCAGCCCAATCGATGATGACGGACAAGGGAATGTAGCATGTTACAACGATGAGTTGTCGACTTACCCGGAAGAGGAGAAGAGATGGTTCTCCATGAACTGGCTCTTTGCCGAATGTTACCTGTACGTTCCCTCCTTCCACGATCCAAGTCAGATTGCTGAGGGAGAGGTAGTTACCGACGACTACGGAACTACTTCGCCATGACCGAGCACTGGCGGGACTTCGATCCTTTCTTCACGAGTAAAGCGGAGACCTACAAGTCGAGTTCTGGAGCTATCGTTCGTGTGTTGCATTATCCGATGGCTTTGGTTATGTTTACTGATTGAGTTAGACCTCGCCAAGGCGATCAACGGGATGATGGATCAGCCTGATCTGCAGAAAGGGCTCGAACATCCGGGATCACCGCTGGAGATTGCTTTCATGCGAGTTTACTTTTGGGCCAACGCGACATACAGCTGAAGGACGTATAGGGAGATGATCCAGGCGGATCTCTGGGGAAATGCTACCGTTCGTCTTGGATCACCTCCTTTCTCACTCCACCAGCTGACTCTATACCTTTGCGTTGACAGGACCTCTCCCTGCTGGTCGATTTGAAGTACGAAGATCTGCAAAAGTTGCAAGCAGTCGGCGCACAAGCTCAGGCTGAGCAAGCGAAGCTCATCCTTTGTAACGATTTGGGCAGAGTTTGGGAATACCTGAAGACCGCCAAAGGGGGTCGAGTGGATATTGTTCTGGATAACGGTAGGTCTAAATGTTTCACTCCAGTAGTGTTGATTGCTGACATCATAGCAGCCGGATTCGAGGTGAGTCCGGTCAGTATGGCTGGATTGACGTGGTAGCTGTACACCGATTTCATCTTTGCCGATTTCCTGCTTTCATGTACGCCTTTCGTCGACGAAGTCGTTTTTCAACGAGTGCGCCGCTGAAAGCTATGGGACAGCTCATGGTGATGATCTTTGATCAGTCCGAAAGCCATCCCATGGTAATTTTCTTCCTACATTTGAGGCGATGATGTAAAACCCTAATCAGGTTCGTCTCTGATGTCCTACCATATGACTTCAAGTCCGTTCCTCTTTCCTGATAATCAATACCAACACCTGACCATTACACAGCTGGGCCGTCGACTCCCTCTTCGATCACTCCTTCTTCGCCTCAGCCTCAACACCACTGACTCCCTCCGACCTGGAAAACCTAGCAACCCTTGCAATCCGATGGAAGTCGCATCTCTCAAATGGCCGGTTCCGGCTTTCCGTCCCAGTCGATACGCCACTAGGGGATGCTCAGGATATTGAAACGGGCTTCTGGACGACGCAATATGCCTATCAGGATATGCCAGTTGTTGCGCCGAAACTACTATCGGAGCTGCAAAAGAGCGATTTAGTAGTGTTCAAGGGGGACTTGAATTACCGGAAGTGAGCTGCGTGCCGATGGTTCAGCCATTTAGGCTTATGGATCCAGGCTGTTGGGCGATGCGAAATGGGCGACAACGACGTCTTTCGACGAGGTCCTCGGTGAGTTGCATGCAGGGTATGCCTGGTTCAAGCTAATGCAACTGTGCAGGGCCTTTAGTGGGGAAGTTGAGCCTTGTCAGTCTTCGCACCAATAAAGCGGATACCATGTGTGTCTATTTAAGATCCAGCGTTATGCAGCTGATGCGGCTCGTCTCAGCGCTGGCCTTCCAGAAGGGATCGAAGCAGAGCTGGACGCAATAGATCCCCAATGGCGTGTCTCCGGGAAGTAAGTCTTCCAACAAGCCTTGACTGACGATAGGTACGCCGTGGTCTCCTTCTCTCAAAGGCACTAGACACCTCCATGCATACTACCTCTTCCCAATCCCCTTGATGCTCAATCCACTCTCGAGCTCCTCACTCCACCCATCCACAGTTCCTCTCGCATAAAGCCCTCCATCAAGCTGAGCAGCCGAGACTATCCTAGTTGTTCTCTGGGTGAACATGTCTCGCGATGAGGTGGGTGATTTCGATCGACCGCGTACGCCGTTCTTGTTCGGGGATGGCCACATGCTGGTCGCTCCTTTCTGTCTCGAGGTTGGTGTCGTAGGTGAGTGAGCGAGATTCGGGGCGTGAGGTGGTGTGGAAGGTCTAGGTGGAGTGGAAGGCCTGGGCGAATCCTTCTCTTTCGGTTTTTGGCGAGTGGGGGTTGCGTGGATGTCCATTGGGAAGGCTATGAAGACGAGTTTCCCTGCAGGCTGATCGAGGGAGAGAGCGAGGTTGATAGAGCTTGCCGAAGAAGGAGCTTGGGCGATGGCAGAGGAAGTGGAAAGTTGGAGTGGACTGGTTGGAGCACCGTTGGAGGATTCTCCGTTGGATGGTCGGCATCGACGGATCGAGACTTCCCATTTCATCTCGTCGCCTTCTTTCCTCCGATCGACGCATAATACCTCGACCTCATATGCTCCAACTCCGACCTTCGAACGGCGTCGGGTGGCTTTCTCGCCTATTTCGCCGTCTGAGTCGGCGCTCGATGATTCCGCGTCGGTCGATATGGCTCGAGCACTCCGACTTTTTGGCAAGCCGTTGGAAGCCCTTCTCACGTTGGACATGGCGGACGAAGGGTCTTTCCGGCTCCGACCCGAGGAGGAAGGTCTCCGTTTCAGCCATTCTGAGGAAACAGTCGAACGGAGAGGAGAAGGTGGATCTGTCTCAGGGGACGAAGCACGACGAACTGCTGAGACAGACTCCATCATACTCGCACTCTGCGGACTATGTGTCCAATCCCTCCCAGCGGCAGCAGACTGTGCACGAGGCGACTTTGGCATCGGTCGACGAGGTGGGGAGAGTGCAGTGGGGTATAGAGGGAGAGGTGGTGTTTCAGGTCTCGCTCCTACTCCAGCATCGATGACGACCACTCCACCCGCCCATTCTGAATGCTTCAGGCTCGGACTCGGCTCAATCCCTCTCCGGCTGTGACTCGCTACAGGGGAAGGAACCCCTCCATCCTGCTGATCGGCAAGACTCGATGTAGTTGACCCGGTAGTTGGACCGGTGGTACTATCACTATCGATGGACGGACTTCCTTTGATACTCGCTTTCCGACGGAGAAGTCGGGATGGGTGGTATCTTGAAGGTGCAGTGGAGTCGGGAGTCGCCGAAGCTGGGGAGGAGGACGCGCTCGCCTTGTCACTCTTCCTGAAAGACAGTGGAGCCATGATGACCGACAGCTACCGAGAGATACTCCCACTCATGTGTATGTGAGGAGGTGACGATGGTGGGATGCGGGGGTAGGAACAAGGAACAACAACTGATGTCAATCGCGCAAAGCCGTAAACCCTCCCGTCCAGCGTGATACCATTGATAATCGTCCTAAGGACCCCGGTTTTTTTTTTTTGTCCTCATGTCACGATGCGTGGAATTGAAGCGGATAACGTAAGGACGTGACATGATTGTGTTAAGTCAAGGTGGGGTGGCGCTGTGCCTGGACGTCGGGGAAGGTGGAAGTTCGACGTATTTATCTTCGACTTTGTGGCGGTGGCGAGGGGACAAGGAGGACGTTTAACTGGAGATGGAGGGTGACGGAAGAAACTACGGAGGCCAATCAGTGTCTCTCGTCGATCGCAAGGTATGAAGCAAAGGCGACATCTCTATGCGCCCAATCGTGACATCGGTGGACCAGTTGCCTTGCTAATGCTACTGATGGCGCTGCACTGCCAAGGTGATTTCAAGCTCAACCGCTTACCATAGCCCAGGCGAGATCAGCACCATCCCGATCGAAGATATGTAATCGCGACCGAACGAGTGGTGGTGCAACCCTATGCCACGAAGTGAATGCACGACACTCAATGGCGCAGTTATGAAACCCGAAAGCTCCAGCAACGTACGACCGAACAAACATCTCGATGAAAAAATCGGGGGATGGTAACTGTGTTACCGTGGGAGAATAGATCTGATGCTGGATGGTAGCGTCTCAGTGGCGGATGGTGTAATCCCACTGCCGGATGGTATCTTTCAATGCCGGAAGGCAGATTCCATTGCGGGATGGTGACCACCTAAAAGTCGGGTGGTCGCTTCCCAAGGCTGGATGGTAACGTTTCATGCCGGATGATATCCATGCCTTGTCCCTCATGGGAACAACTCAATGCCGAATGGTAACAGCTAATGTAATACAGGATGATACGGTTCCAATGTCTTGATGCGCCCTAGTGTCTGTAGCGGAAGGATCCCGGTTCAGTGCTTGTGTGGAAAATCCTGTAACCGGAATCGAGACAAACTCTGTCCCGCAAAATATTGATCATGCCTTGACACTCTGACTCAAGAGACGCAGGTACGGGCTGGGCATTTCATACACGATCGTGCGCCTTTGCGGATTCGAGTGGTGGATGTCCAGGTCAGGCTCAGGACAGGATCAGACACCAAAAAGCAGGTCAGGATCAGTTACCGTGTTTGATTTATCGTAATGTGAGAAGAGAGAGTTGTGGGACTTAGGCGAGTGGCGAGAAGAAGCGAGCCGAGACCAAGGATCAAGTTACAACTTCCGCCTTTAATTGTATTGTCTTCGTGCCAATCGAGGTTCGATCCCCGCCCAACGCTTCATGATCACTACCGCTGTTACGATCTTTGTTTTATCTCCCTCATCCCGGGGGACCAAAGGCACTGACGGTACAATTCACTCATAAACAGCGCAGCGGAATGAAGATAACGAGGTCAAGGTCCAGAATACAGTTACGTAGAGTGTTGCCTTCAAGACGTCGCGCTCTCACCTACCCGCGCCCGGCGAGATAACTGAAACCGATGCACTGGTAGCAGGGGAAGTGCCTGGGGGGGAAAATGACTACGATCTTAGTGGCAAGGGGGTGAAATCTGAGCTCTTGGTTTTTAGGGTCATCGAAAGTAATGGGAGTACGACTCGGAGGCGTCCGCTTGCCGCAATTACGCAGTAGGAATAAGTCTTTGTATGACTCCTTTTTTGCGGGCGGTCAGATGGCGAGATCTTGGACGGTGGTGCTGTATACCAGACTGCGGAACGAGCTGCGAGCTGCACAGTCTGGTATAGTTTTCCATGGACAGATGGTGAACCTAGGATGCATGGATCTTGTTGCTATGGTGAATAACCTCTATGCAGGTAGCGTACAAATAGTTCCTATTATCTCCCTTGTATCCTATACAGTACTGTGATGGCAAGTATATGTTGTATGAGCTGCATTACGATGCGTGATATCCGAATGTATTCCTGATATTCTAATTTCGTGTCCCGTCGGCCTATGTTATCGGAAGAAAGGGTTGGGAGCGGTGGCGGAGAGGACGTCTGGTGATGTGGGGTTGATCCGGAGTTGCAATTTGGAAGGGAGGGGTTGGGAGTGTTTAATCGCTTCCCACAGGTTTGAGGGAGGTACCGGGATGTGATGGGCGGATTCAGAGCCGAGTGGGGTTGGAGGGAGGGAACCGCCATTGGAGGAACCAGAGCGAGAATGGTGAGCTGGTGGTGAGGGGGAACCGGAGTCGGCTCGTAACGATGGTGTCTCTTGGTCATCAAATACAAAGACCGTCTCCTCTGCCCAATGCTCCCCCTCCGCCATCTCAGGCATAGGGCGTAGTGTCTGTACCGGTCCACAGACGGGTGTGCAGACGGTGGTAGCAGCTGGAATAGGGGGTTGAGCAGCAGCATGTGCCCGTCGAAGTTCCTCCTCATCCATCGTGAATGTCTCGACCTCGAGGATGAGTTTCCGTAGCGCACGGAGAGATATACGTTGGTAAGGGTCGACGGTGAAGATTTGGGTGAGGACGTAGAGGCATTGTTCGGAGATGGGTAGGATGCGACGGAGGAAGTTTGGGTCGGCGAGGAAGGCGTTGAAGGATTCATCGGACGGAGAAGCGATCCGCCACGGATTCCGACCGCAGACGAGGTTGACGAGGATCACACCGAGAGACCAGATGTCACCCTCCCGTGTGGGGTAGTGGGAGTCTTCCGGGTACCAGTCACCAAGGGATTCTGCGAAAGTCAGCGGGTCATAACCATAGCCTGAAGAGGTAACTCACCAGGAGCGATGTAAAACGTTGACCCACAACCGAACTCATTTGACTCCACCTCCGATGTGGCGAGGCCGAAGTCACATATTCGTACTCGCGTCCCGTCGTCTGAGCAAACGATGTTCTCCGGTTTGATATCTCTATGTGCGATACCGAGTTGATGTAACCATTGGACGCCATCAAGTAGTTGTAGGAAGACATCACGGATCAACTCGTCGTAACCAACATACTACACATCATCAGCTCAAGCTCTGTCTCATGGTCTTGCAGGACTTACCCGTTGTCGGTCGGTGATCATGGCGAATAAGTCCCCCTCCTCTCCATAATCCATCACGACATACAGGCAATCCCCTTCCTCCAGCAATCGATCCATAGTGATGATACTGGGATGCGAGGAAGCCAGTCGATGAAGAGCAATTTCCCTCCGTTGAAAATGGCGTTGCCGACTGTCGAGACCATGTCTTCGGAGACATTTGACTGCTCGATAGACCGGTTGACCACACCGAGAATCAATGGCCAAGTAAACGACACCGTACGCGCCCGTACCTATTATCGAGACCAGCTCGATATCACCGTTATCGATGAAGCGCGGTGAGCCGCTTGCAGGGTGGGAAGAAGAGGAAGCATCCATGGTGAAGATGGGTTTCGAATGGTTGGGAAGGGTATATTTTGGGGGCTAGCGTTATAATATAGGATGAGAAGTGTGATTGATGACCCGACGAAGGGGCCTGGAATGTGGTGAGTTTTCGTGATTGCGTCGCAGAATATACACAGCTATGGGACAGGACGACAAAGAACTCGGTCGATAAAGAAAATGGGAGGTGTAGTTGGGTGTAGGCGGAACAAAAGCTCACTGAATTACGTGTTGCTTAGCTACTTTAGAAGCGGAGTGCAACAGCGCTTTCCTTGTAAACCGCACTTTTGGGTTAGTACGTAGCCTCCTATAGTCAGGACGCCGAAGAAAGATGTTCCTGATTCAGGAGACTTACGTTTGCCACGGACAGATTAAGGGCTGCGGAAAAAGTCCCGCGATTTTGTCATTTTGTCTTCCTACGTACGACTCCGAACCCGAACACGAGCAGGAACCTTTTAGGGGTCTCTGTAAGACCTGTCACAAAAGGAGCAGCTAAATCCGGTATCGTAAGCCACCAAAAAAGGAGATGACCGACTTCTCGATCAGGTACCCCTGTGGGTCATCATCCCCCACCTCAAACCTGTCCCGCCGGAACCCGTCCAACTGCAACGCACGCTCTTCCCGTTCCCGTTCCATTTCCCCGATTTCTCGCTTCCAGGTCACGATCGTGCCTTTCACGAAAAGCCTGCGCCCTCCGCCTCATCATATGCCGTCATATCTTCATGCATGTTTCGAACCGAATGTCGTTTTTGCTGGTGTCTGCTTACTGGAATGCGGGTCATCGTTTTCCCTCCACAAAGCGTCGTGGGTCCTGCTCCTATAAATCATGGGCTGTCGGTGTCATGCGAGTTCCATGGGCTTCTTGCCCTCATTCACCGTTGTATCGCTTTGGCCCCACGCAAAGGCGTTGGCGTTGAAACGATCTGTAACCAACCAGCCTTCGTCAGCTTCAGCCTTGATTCGGTGAGAAAATAGTTCCAAACTCGTTCGCCCAAAACAAATTACTATCGATGTCGTACTCACCCTCAGGAAAAAAGGGAGTTTCACCTTTCCCTGAGTGCGCTATACTTATGGGGATTCCATCCATTCCACGTCACATCACATCACATGAAGAGATTGCTTTTTCCTTTGTCGATCGCCAACAACTCCCTCCATCGGACCGTTCCTCGGCAGCTACAATTGATGGGTACGCGTAATAGGGGGTTTTAGGGCGATAGTCTAGCGCATTCCCGATGCTCGGCGTGGACGCAAACCCCATGCCGGATGCCATCTTACACCCCTCGGTCGAGTTGGGTTTTTACCTGAAGGCCTTGATGTCGAGTGGAGTTCTTCACTTTTCACCCGACATGCTTAGTGACCGACTTCGACCCATGTTCATGACGAGATGACCTCAGATATGACTCGTCAAGGTTGACATCTGGATTTGCCTTTGCGAGCTCCGTCTGCCAAGATGGAGAAGATCATTGTAGCAAGAATCACGCGACAATCTTGGTCCAGATGCTACGAGCTTGAATTGCGAGGCACGCTCGTGAAAGAACTGTTATTAGCTGTACAAGATGAGACTCCCGCCGCGGTCTAGTTTGGTCTCGGATGCAGAAGGGGACGCAGGATCTTCCTTATACGCTAAACCTACCCGTAATATGAAGGCGAGACTGCTACAGGATGCGGTATCCTACCTAAGCGCATAGGTCTCGATACAATCGATGTATCATATGATACGAAGAGGCGAGACGTGATTAATACGTGCTTGGCAACAATCCCGCGGGGTCACCGGCACGGATAAAAAGGGACACACGGCGCGCTAGGCTTCGGGATGCTCGGATGCAGTTCTATCTTTCGTTGCCGCCTTGAAAGAATGGACTACATTTCCTGCTTATGCGATGCAAGATCTTACTCAGTGACAGGGTTCCTTCTCTGACACAGCTCCCACGGATTCTCGACGATGTCACCGAAAATCCATCGATCCTTTTGAGCCAAAACTTGACCCGTTTCCTAACCCGGTCCACCCAACCTGCTTCCCCTCCCACGGCCTCGATACTTCACCAAGCGATGCAGTGCGGTGATCTCGATCACGCCAAGCTTATACTCGTTTTTCCATGGCGAGTTCTTGTCAGATGTCGCAGATTTGGAAGCATTGTAAGCATCCGGGTTCCACTTCTCCGCGATCTCGAGGGAGGTAAAGGTGACGAAGGATTTTGGATGGACGGTGACGATGCCGACTTGCCCGCCCTGCGGAATGGATCGGGAGAAGATCAGGCCGACGTTTGCGTCTTCCGGTGGATCGCCAGTAGCCGTACTTGCAGCTGCTTCCCTCTCAAACGAAGCATTCCTGTCCCCCATTTTCACCAGTTGTTCATTTTCCAGCTTGCCACGATAGTCAAGTTTCGTATAAGTCAACGAGTCCCAACCCCTTGGATCGGTGTGAAGCGAGTGTGAGCTAAGCAGAGCTTTCCAACCAATCGTGTGGGCTGACATCGGGTCAGTAGCTTCGACCTTGACTGCTGAGGTCTTGTTCCAATCGGGGGTACCACGGCGCTCATTTGCCTCAGTGTCTCATCTGGTCGTGCCATTTGTTGATGAGGTACGTTTGGACCTATTGGCAACATTGACATCGCATTATCCAGCTCAATCTTGTCAGATAACGACATGGGCCCGGTGACCAGTGGTATGACCTAGAATTGGGATGATGGGTGATCGGCCTTCTCAAGTGTCCCAGAAGACTATTTGGGCCATCGACGGCGCTTGTGGCGAATGACTCTTGTAGGTTCTCAGGATAGCAAGGAACAGCAATAGTATGCTGGTCGTTTGGTTGTTGTGGATTTGTGATTCGCACGATGTCCGACGTAGGGACAGATTAACAGATCCCTGGACTGGGGGTGCCAGTGGCAAAATGTCCACTCCCTTTTGCAAGAATTTCACGATGGCAAAACAGATGTGTCTCTCCTTCCTTTACGCGTCTAGAGACCAGTGCTGCGAAGTTGAATATACGACAACTTCTCGTCTGCCCGCACCGATTCGTCTTGGTAAGTAGATTGATTGCATATCTCAAGAAATCAGTCCTTCTTTTATCTTTGAACGAGACATATGAGAAGGCATATCCAGCGTATCTGCGACCTTCAATGCATGAATCTGCCGCGCAAATATGTCGAGTGACAAAGCAGAGGACTTCAGTCCTTTGAAAGCATACAAAAAGTGCAGTCTGCTATCGATCGTTTCACGGCCATGCCAAAGTGCTACACCCGAGCAAAATATCAAGCTAGCCTCACGTAAATTATTTTCCTCAGCGATCCGACAGATAGTGACGAGGCAGAGTTACTTAGAAGTAGATGGGTAAGAAGCTGCAATAGATGAAGAAACAGGTTGAAAACAAGCAGAGAGTAGACGAAAAGATAGATGAGCAAGCTACCCGAACGATGACGCAACTGATCACAATGCCTGGGCTATCAGAAAGGATCAACTTAGTAGCTGAATTTAGTATTCGTAACAAAGTGAAAGGATCTGCTGCCTGTTGCCCATCCGCTAGTATATTTGTAGAACAAAATGTTTTCCATTTCCTTCTCTGACCAACTATCCCGATACCCTCAGATCGCATTACCCTTTTGTCCGCCATTGAGCTTCCGAGATGTTTCGCGGACGTTCGCCACCATCGTCTGGACAGCCTACCTCTTCTGGACCCTCTCGACATATCCCCAAACCGGGCAATATCACTACGAAGCCAGATCGGTATCCGTGCAGCTTGCATCGTCTGATCGCAATCAACACATGTGAACTGGATTGGCGAATGCCGCGAAGCAGATTCATCAACGTCCCCAGGATCAACCTTTGTCCTGAAACCCAACTCAAAAAGAAAGCAGTGAGTGACTTCATTCAATCCACGCTGTGCAGCAACACACATTCGTCTCACCAAGCTGTTCTTTTTATCCGAAACACGCCACTTCATCGATCGAGAAAGAGATCACTCACGATCCATCAAATTGATGGAGGCCAACAGAGCCATTCGACTGGGAACATCGTTTACACCACTAATGGCAAGTCTGAAGAGTTCGGTATCAGGTTTCGCGGATGGGATTCGGGCATCATCACCACACCAGCGCGTCTAACGCGGTGACAAAAGAAATGCGTCAGATTAACACTCAGTTCGAGAAGAAGGCAGCAAAACGAGCTTCAAAATACGACATCGTCCCCACAGAAGGGAACGTGGGTCATGTCCTGCAGAGCTCCAAACTCCAATGGTAGGTATTGTCGCCATCGATTTTTCAATACGTTCCCCTTCATTGGAGAAGTGGCTTCCATCGGCTCACCAGGAATACAGGATATTCCGAATGTCACAAAACTGAGCACTAGCCGGACCCTGCTTTCGGCACGAAAGACTCCAGCACGAACAACAAACAGCATGTCTCCAGCAGTCACAAAGCACGAGCAAACGCAGGTAAGTGGCTGACCGGAACCGCAAGCCAAAAGGGGTCCGTATCCGTGAGGAGCAGGCGAAGCCAGAGGAGTGCGAGAAGTGGACTTGATGGCGTGTGTGTGTGCACGTATAAGAGATCGATATATGCATGAAGGCGAGTAAACCTCCTACTTCCGTCCCGAAGCATCTAAGTCGTCATTTGTATACAGTGAAGGGTATATCTTTTATGCAGGGGTGATGATTCCGTCAGGTATCCTCTAAATCAGACATGCGACTCCACCTAATGAGCCATCGCCCCATCCTTGCCTCTATTTGCTACTCGCTCAAAAGGCAGCGCCAGGCTGCATCCCGCTGTCACTGTCAAGATGGCAGCGGAGGCAAAGACAGGCAGTGAAGGGGAGATGGTGAGCAGGAAGCCTGCCGAAACAGGGGCGATGATCCCAGTCCTATGGCTCATGTTGGCATACTAGACAGAATCTAGCTCGCCTCAATCCCCAAATTTGACTCACAGTCGACTTAGCGCGGCGGATGTCCCGCATGCTGTTCCGCGTATAGTCGTACCGAAGGTCTCCGGTGTCATCCCATCTGCTCAGGTCAGCCATAACACATCCCATGTATGTCTTTGGCTTGACGTACACAACACTGCATACATCGCCGTGGCAGCACCAGAAATGATCATCGAGCTAACGATGACCGCCCAATTCGCTTGTACGCGGATGAAGGCGAACGTAGAAAGGGCTGTAGCTATTGTGCAGATGGCGAGGGATTTCCGTCGACCGAGGCTGGTTTGAATCATCCATGCGCCGATCTAAGCGAGTCAGCAACGCACAATCATCGTGACGAGATCCCGTCTCACGATAGATCCAGGACAACCAGCGACTGAGATGAATCAGTGCTGCGAATGCGACTTAGTGAATTATCGAAACAACTCACTCGAGTACAGGACAAACTCCCTCAAAGCCTCTGCAATAGCCTCATCCCCCTCGCCCGTCGCCCGACTTTCCAACACAGCTGGCAACCAAACATTAAACATTGTATATGCTTATCGCATCAGCCTTCCTCGAGACCTACATATCATTATACTCACAGAAAGACATTGAACCCCAAATGATCCACATGAGAACGACGGTCCTCCTCCATTGCGGCACGAACAGCTTGCTGAGCTGTTCAAGCCAAGTGTCCCACCATGTCCCTTCACTCCGACCATCGCCAGCCCGGACTTTCTCCGTTACTTCCCGCATGACCGCATGACCGTTCATCAGACCATCCTCCTCCTGATCTTCCGCAGCATGACCAAACGATTCATCAAACGCATTTGGCAGCTCAACCGGTGCTGGAGTAATGGTATAGAAAGCCGAACCAGCTCGAAGAGGTCCTTTTCGTTGAGGTGGTGGCGGTCCTATACCAACCGAGTCATATCGTGTCCTCGAACCAGGTGTTGACCCCTCGCCATCCTCGAGAGTAGCGGAATATCGAGGTAAAGGTGATCTCCCTGCACTCGGATCCTGAGGATTCGGACTGGGTAATTCCGAGTTCTTTTTGTCCTTCTCTTCCTCGTCGGCTTGTACATCCGCTTCATGAATGTCCAGCGATTGATCGTTGAAAGTGGCTATGGCGCGAAGGACCATGACTGCTTCCTGTTCTCGCCCGTTTGATACGAGATATCGTGGTGACTCATGTAACCGAAACAGACACCACCGACAGAACGAGCAGACAAGATTCTATATCGGATCAGCTCTCTTTCCCTTGGCAAATTAGATTGACCCACGAATATGCCCAAAACAAGAAGAACCCTCCTCCATCCGTCATTCGCCTTCCCCTGAATATCACACCCCTCAAATGTTCGACAACTCGCACCAGGTAGGAAGATGAGGCTAACGGTGGAAGAGAGCACCGCGCCAAGGGAGAAGAACACGGAGAGAAAGGTGAGGAGGTACTGCTTGCTAGGAGGCAAGTTTTCCAAGAATAGTGTCCCGTCCGTTGGCATGGATCCGCTGCAAATACCTTTAGCTTGATGCTATCACCAGAAGGACTTCAAAACTGATAAACAAGGGAAACGAGCTTACCCGACAGCACTACCCAGGAAGAACATCCAAAGACACAAGATCCCAAAGTTCGGTGCGAAGGATGCACCGATCCCAAAGACGGCGGTAAGGAAGAGTGTCGAGTTGAAAGGTAATGCTCTTCCGACCAGATCCGATACTGTCCCCCAACCTATTGCTCCTATCATCATCTGCCCAGAATCACGTCAGCTTTACCTCCATCGCATGCGTTATGGGCGTACCCCTGCCATTGTGCTCGCTGAGACCAGCCCAACGACTTTTGATGAGAGGTTGAAATGAACCTGTACCCTCGGTAATATCACAGCTGCACGCCCCAAGCTCTTCAGCACATGTTCACTAGCACAGGAAGGAAGACAGACCGATACACTGTAAAGCCGAATTATCAGACATCCAACCGAACCCACAAAGAGCCAACAACCTCCACTGATAAGCTCCAAACCCAATACTCTCCAACGTATTCTCCAAACCTCTCTCATCATTCATTCCATCAATCTCCTCCTCCATCTCCAATCGCGTTTCGAAATCTCCTTCTTCCTCGTCATTATCATTTGGGTTCGCATCAAGGTCGGTCACATGTAAGTGGGATTGTGAATGGGGACGGGATTGATGGGATGGTGCGTAGGAAGGGATACGACGGGAGGATGAGGCGCGTCGGGGTAGGGTGTAGTTGTAGCTCGCTTGTCTAGAAGCGGGGAGAGGAGGCAGCATCACGCTGACGGTAAAGGATGAAGAGGTCGAGTTGACGCCACGTTGTTTTGTTTTGGCATGACATAAGTGGTGGCAACGGCATTTTTGGGATTCGAAAAGGCGACGTCGAGAGATGCATAATTACAATGGATGAAATATGATTATCGCCTCTCTTTGACTAAGAACTCCAAGACGAGATAGCTAGCTAATAAGAAAACGCCAAAGACTATGGCTAGAAGGCAGATGTCCGGCCACCAGAACGCTTGGGCGTGGAAGCCGAACGATGACAGGACTGGTAAACAATTAGCACTTGAGTCTCAAGATGGGAAGGCAGAAGTCGACTCACTCGTCGCGCTTGGCACTTGGATGTCGAGGCCAAACTTCCGCTCGATAAGCTGGAGATACCGAAGCTCATTGACGAGGAGTGCTTCGTATCCTGCGTGGAAGAAGCTGAGCGTTTGCATCCACTTGAGCCCGTCTGGGACCCGGTCGTAATTCATCAGTAGCCCAGCGAATAATAGGCTAATATCCATTAGCAGCGACTCAAGAAGACAAGACGGAGGCCACTCACTTGTAGAGCATGACAAGACTGCCGAGCAGATTCGCCACACCTAGATCTGATACCGCAACGGAAAGGAACAGCACGATACTGCTCGCCGCGAGATTGAACAAGACAAGCGTCAGGATGAACTTCCAGAAACTTGAAACATCGGGTACAAGTCCGGCTAGACCGTATACGATAGATCCGAGAATGAAGGGCGGGATGACGCGGAGAGGTATCACGTCGAAGAGAACTTTGGATAGGAAGTAGGTGGCGGGAGCGTAATACCCGTTCGCTCTGAACGTCAATTCAGTAATCATGCGATGGAGAGTATCAGATTACGACCCACCGCTCCCGCATGAAAAGCATCCGCTCGTCTGCGAAAATGCCGAGCGAGCTGAGCGTGGAGAAGCCGAAGAGACTGAGGATGAAGAGGAACAGTCCGAGACGGTTTCTAAGCCTCTGTCAGTATTGGACCTGCCATATGATGAGGGCGACTCACTGGAAGCCCGGAATATCGTTCGTTACTTTATAGTAAAAGAATCCGCAAACGAATGCAACGACGATAGCCACCGCGTAGTGTGTCACCATCAACAAGGGATTCCTTCGAGACTCATCAGCGATCCACATAGGAAAAGCTGATCATCTGCACTGACCGGTAAAGATTTTTGAAAGCCCTCCCGCTCAGCAGCTTGAACTGCGTCCAATAGCTGGCCTTCTTATACCCCCTCAACAGCTCTGTCTCTTCCCCCACATCCCTTCCATCCGCTAGGGCCCCGCCGGGTGTCTGACCGGACTGGATCCTGCTAATCTCCGCTTCGACGATCTTGGAGTCATCACTCGCTCGACATGCCAGGACCAGCGAAGCGAGCTTCTCGGGGATCTGGCCTGGATCTGGCGTGGACGAGCCGGATGCTGAGGATGAGGTAGTGAAGGCGCCAAGCAGCTGGTGAGCCTTCCGCTTTATCTCTCCAACTACAGTGGTTTTCCGAACCTCCTCCCGTTCATCATCGCTATCAGCGGATCTGGAAGCGAAGCCGTTCTCGGAGTCTACGTGAGCGTCGGATGTACGGGTGATATGTCCGTTGACCTTCCCGTTGGGCCTCGGCTTCGATTCCCTATGATCTCCTGAGGCTTCCACGGATAGGTCGATCAGGTAGTCTGCTATATTATAGCCTGGAGGGCAAGAGTGTCCCGCTTTTTCGAAATGAGCTTGAGCACGAGAAGCCTTGCCAGAGTACACGAGTTGACCCTTTGCGAGCAGGAGCAGCCGATCGAAGAGCGCGACAATGTTCGATTGAGGTTGATGGATTGTGAAGATGACCGTCCGGTTGTATTCCTTGGCAAGGGTCTTGAGGGATTCGATGACATTGTAGGCATTATACGAGTCGAGTCCTGTGTGGGTCAGCTTCCGGCAAACTTGGACTGGGAAAATAATCCACCCGAGGTGGGCTCATCTAGGAAAAGGATGGAAGGCCCCGTGACAAGCTCGCAAGCGATGCTGACCCGCCTTTTTTCCCCACCAGAGATACTCCTCTTCCCGCTTTCCCCGATCCTCGCATCTTTGATACCTAAGATTCCTAGCTCATTCATGGTCTCCAGCGTCCTGAACACCTTCGCTCGTCGGCTCATCTCCCGAGGGAGCCTCAATACTGCCGAGAATAGAACCGCCTCGTAAACGGTCAATGTGCTGAGCAGGGTATCCTCCTGATCGACATATCCCACGACACGACGGAAGATGGCTTCGTCATTGATCTCTCGGCCATTGACATACATTTCGCCCGAGATGGTACCAGTTTTGGCTTTCCGCGCAAGGATATCCAGGAGCGTCGATTTGCCGGCGCCAGATGCACCCATGATTGCCAACAACTCCCCAGGTCGAACAGTACCGGTGACATGAGATAGAATAGATTGGCCAGTCGGGAGGGAGTATGAGATGTTGGAAAAGTAGAGAGTGGCGGGAACATGATCGGTCATAAGCTTCGATGCCTCATCTTCCGGCAGCTTGACACCGCCAAATCCTTCAGGGTGCTGGTGTGCCCGGCCAAGATACCACAGGACTGCTCGGGTTAGCTGCGGAACAATCGACTCGAGTAATTACTGACGGAGACAAGCGACTACGAAGATAGCAGCAGCTAGGGCAACGCTCAAGGCGATCCATAAGCTGTTGTCCGGCTTTTCCGGCCTCTTATATCCAGGTTCCTGAGCCTTGTGTAGGCATTCTCCACTTTCGCAGTCCAAAGTGATGGATTTATCGCCGAAGATATCGTTGATGAGATTGTTCATCGCCGGTTCCTCGAAACTACAGCCTTTGCCGGAAATGCACCTGAATGAGCCGGGACCTTTGACCTCTTCGGCGAGGAAGTCATCTATATCTGTTTAGTGATCAGCAAGGTGGAAGGAGGGGCAGGAGAGACAGACGCACTGACACTGCCGTCCTCGCCACAGAGGAAACGACCGGGGATGCACGAACACTGGATCTTGTCGCACTGGTAATTGGTCTGGTTCGAATCTGCCCAATTCATTAGCTTCGTAATGTTTCAGAGTCAGATCAACTCGCCGGAGCTCTCCTTGCCTTGCCAACTACATCCATCCAGCTTGCAGTGAAAACTCTCTATCCGATCAACCCAGAACTGGAAGCTGCATTGACCCTGCGCTTCCTGGGCAAGATCGGGCGAATCGGCGAAAGAGTGATAGGGCCACGAGTCTGGTGCGAGCGAAGTCATGTTAGACGAGAGACCGTTTGCCGTACAGGAGAAGGTGACCTGAGGCGGCTTGTCGTCGGGAATGGTGTCGATGATCTTCCGATCTGCGATGCCGTCAGTCGAAGCGCCATGATACCGCCTTGAGATAGGCAAAAAATGGAAGTCCGACTCACTCGTAACGTCGCACATCTGAAAGTTCTCTTCTACCGCTATGCCTCCTTTGTAACAGACCATATCATCCTTACTTGAGTCTCCGTCCGATCCGTCGCTTGGTCTTCTCCGAGGCCGGAATCCGGAGCATGCTCGGTCGTCCTTGCAGACTGCAGTGGAGCATGTCAGCGGACAGACCCAAGGAAGAAGCTTACAAACAGCTTGGAGGACTTTCACTGACCATTACAATTGATACCTCCCCACCCTTCTTTACACTCGCACAGCTCCCCTGCTGGTCTCGGAAAGCGCTCGTCTCCATCCGCGAGGGATCCACATACTATCGCTCGTCAGCTAATATATAAATAGAAGCGATTTCGCTCACGAGGTGTCAAGCAGTCCTGTCCGCCAAACCCAGGTGGACACCGACACTGTCCGTCGTAAGGACTACATTCTCCAGCATTGCCACAGCTGAAAGCAGGAAGGAGGCAGTTGAAACATGGAGGACAGCCGTCTGGGGTAGTTGGTCTTCGAGTGGGCCCAGCCTTTTACGAGCCTTGTGAGCCAAGGGACGATGACGACAGCGGATTGAGCTGTGTGATGCCGAAGACACTCACTAAAGATGCATTCCAGCTCGATTGCACCGCGTTGTACCCGACGCCGCGAAGATCGAGCAGCTCTGGAGTCTGCTGAGACTTTCGAGAAAAGACTGCTCCATATCCTGCCCGTTCGGAAGAGGCAATGATCAACGGCGCGAATAAAAGGAGGCGAAGACTGGACAGGATCATGTTGGAGGATCGCCGCGTCACTGCAACCTCGTTATTTCGCCCGGAGTTGAAGACTCCCCCAGGGGTTTTGCGGAGCGCTCCACCGCCCGGCCTAGCGAGCACTATCTGACAGCGATGCTTACCAGCGACAAGACAATCCAAAAGCCAGACGCGGCGAAGGACATGTTCAATTCAATTCCGGATCACCTCCATCCCCGGAAACGGAAGAGGGGAGGAGCAGACAAGCTTTTTTAACAAGGCTTGTCCGTCGCCGAAGCTGTGTGTGACTCGCTTCAACCCCAACATACCGTAACAGCGATGACAGAGTCAATAAAATGAAAGATCGGACGTTCTGCCGAGACCCAGTGTCCGGATCTAGCTCACGCACAGACCTTCTTGACGTCACCGAGCGGGGACCAGAAGGAGGTGACGCGACTGCCCATGTTTCAAGGACCGAAAACTCCCTCCTTTCCGGACCTTTCATTTTATTCGTTCCATCACTAAGACGTAGAGACTACTCACAGATATCTCTCGTCACTCAGACCCACCTCAACATAGTCAAACACTCCCAAGACCACTATGCCACCGAAGAAGACCAAACCCGCATCAACCGCATCTTCCACCAAAACTCCCACCTCGAAATCGACCTCGAAACCATCGAAATCCACTTCCGCTCCCCCTGCAAAGAAAGCCAAGTCGAACGAAGACCCACTCCCGGACTATGACGCTTTCGCCGAAGTCGCTGAAGCGCTCACTATCGCTGTCGGCGATTCCAGCGGGGACGAGCATTATGTCTCCTTCATGGCTGATGTTAAGAAATTCTCGACTGGGTGAGAAAGGGGTATCACTTGACAAGACCCAAATGCTGATCTTAGGAGAAGGGCGTATGGGTGGACGGGCAATGCGAATGAAAAGCTACCGTATGGAGATGATGGGCAGATGATGGATGTTTCTGTAAGCTTCGACCTTCGCGACAGGACTCTATTTAGCGGGCTGACAATATTCTCGTCTTCCTCATTGCATTCTCATCATCTCTCCTGGCTTCCCTCGTCTCTCGGTTGGTCGATATCACTTCGTCATCTCTCACCATCATCACCGAGCCCACCTATCTGTCTAAACCTTGCTCCTTCTCAACACTGTTTTATACTGTCCGGCATCTGTTCTCACATTTCCTCGCTCGTAGATCTCTATCAATATGAACGTCAAAGGTTCCAAAAAGGCAGTCAGCTCGAAACCCTCAAAACCCGCAAAAGCCTCCTCGAGCAAAGTCACGAACGACAAGGCGAGGAAGAAGCGTAAAGTTGTCGAGGCGGAGGATGATGACGAAGAGGATGGCGAGGATGACAATGGTGACGGAGAGGGGGAAGAGAGCGATGTCTCTGGTGGGGCGGATGTGGACGATTGAGATTACAAGAGACGATTCAATGGTCTCTGTTGCGGGAGAGAAATGAACGAAGACGTATATGATCATGCATACCATTTCGTGTATCAATTTCCCGAGCGAGATTGGCTGTCCTTATGATAGAGATGGATGGAGGAGTGAAGCAAGGTTGGAAACACGCATTCCTGAGATGTATTCCCAAGCGTCGTCATCCCGCCACACGGACTGTATCAACAACAAACCCTTTGACCTCCGCTTCACTATCAGCCCGGCTTAATGCAATCCGCCAATTTGAGCAGATACATCCAGGGCTTATCAGCTTCCGGCCATGTCCTTCGGTGGTGCACCCCGATGTACGAGTTGCGGAGATGCGGTCTACCATGCTGAGCAAGTCATGGGTCCTGCTCGGAAGGTTCGTCCATCTCCAATCCCTTATATATTCCTTACTAACCGATATCGGTCAGATCTACCATAAGCGGTGCTTGAAATGCGAAAACTGCGGTAAACGACTAGATCCAGGTGGACTAGTAGAACACGATACACTGGTATATCCCCTTTTCTTCCCCTTTACATACAAAACTCAGCTGAAGAGTCGGTACTAGCCATACTGCTCCCGATGTCATACCCAACTCTTCGGTACTCGTGACCTCCGACACGCAAACGTCCTTCCCTCCTCACCAAATCCATCACCAGTGAAAACTCCATCTCGCCCACTTCCACCTCTCTCACCTAAACCAATTCATTCCCCTCGACTCCTCCCAACTCCAACCGAATACTATACCCCTCCAAGCCTATCCGAGCCTTTAACTCCCGTTCAGAACCTAACTGCTTCACCTGATCCGAGCGCTTCTTTAACACGTCCAAATTTCAGGGCAGATAGACCGATAACGGTACCTTTCGCTGGGAGGGCGGAAGCGCTGGATGATAGAGGGTTATTGAGGAAGGGTGATAGTCCGAGAAGTAAAGTTGGGGAAAGACCTATGGTTGGGGAGGAGATGTGTTGGGGTTGTGAAAGGAGAGTTTATGCCGCGGAACAGGTATATGCGGTCAATCATAAGTGAGTGCCGAAAGGCCTCATTCCCTATTCCCCAATATTCTGTTGAAGCTGGATTCGAGACAATGGCTGATGAGTGATAGGTGGCATAAGGGATGTTTGAGATGTTGGAGCTGTAAGACGACGTTGGATCCTAGTAAAGTATCGGATAGGGAAGGCACGCCTTATTGTCGGAATTGCTATGCCAAGGTGCGATAACCCGCTTTACACTGATTGGACAGGGAAACTTGCTGACGAATATGCAGGAACATGGACCAGGGGGGATTATGGGGAAGCGGTAGAACGAGAAAGATCATCGGAAATGCAATTCAGGTGATATGGTCATCGGGGTGTCATCGCTTGTCGCATACGGAGTCGGCTAGCCTTACCGTTATCCCATTCCGTCTTCCTTCACCGGGATCATGATCCACCCTTACTCAACGCCGTAAGAGGTTCTTCTCCTGTCTCACTATTTGCCGCATCTAGCTTCTCCAGCCTGACCAGGTTTCGCTTCTTCACCAGTAGTCGGATGGTACGTTCCTGCTCGATCGGGTGAAGTTCTTGCCACTTTTGTATCCGTGATAGGGTCTGAACAGGCATCAGCGCAGATTACAGCACCATTCCTTCAATTCCCGCTGAGCCTTCCTCCGCAGCACGCGCCCAGGAGCTTTTTCTCAAAGACGGCATCGAGCAGAAGTGCTGCTCATTATGGCATGCCGGAAGGACTCACTCACCCCATCGGAGTTAATGATCATTGGGCCCAAGTCATCCAGCTTGACAACGTTGCCTTCCCCCAGATCCAAGGTATGCACCTCCTCGCAAACTCCTCCTTTGGTTGCTGTGGAACGAAATGTATCGGTAGGCGGCTCGATGGCCAATGGCTGAAGCATTTCGGTGTATGACTGACAGTCAAAGAAGGTGTCGGCGTCTTCGGCTCGTCAGGCATAGTTGAACTTAGGTGACGCAAAGGACTATAGTCGTTGTATCACCTCCACACTCTCGGTTACGGAAGTGATAGCACGTGATCAAATCTCACGCTACACGCGTTTAGAGCGGACGCGACTGAAAGTCATGGATTTTCTGGCCGCTCATCCGGTTACTTGTCCCATTAGCCCCTGTTCAGCACGATGATGGCTACACGTAAGGCGGATAGTAAGGTCGATCGTTTTGCTGCTCTGAGAGAGGCTCGAACGAAGGGTGGAAGGTTGAATCAGTGGAAGGTGAGTAGGCCAAGACAGAGTACAGGAGGTACAAGCGGTTGATGATGGACTTCCTATCTTTTGTTCCCGATCTCTTCGGCTGTCGATTGGTTCCATATAATGTAGTACTTGTGTGCTGATTTCCACTGTCAGCCCGATGATTCCGAGCTGTATGATGAAGTCACCGACGACCAGTACCGCTCTATCGTTGGCAGCCGTTTAGAGCGAGATGACTTCATCATAGACGATGACGGTAGCGGATATGTGGACAACGGAGTCGAGGACTGGGATGGGGCGGATGACGATGAAGATGAGAGCGAAGATGAAGACGATTTTGAGGGGGAAGACGAGGAGTTGCGGAAAGGCGAGTCGGCGAGTTTCAGCTTCATATTCCCGACTTACTGACTATCGTATCGAAACAGCTAGAAAGCTGAAACGAGCGAAAACAAGGGCGAAAGTCAAGGCTGCTTCCAAGGCGAAATCGAAGTCTAATTTCTCCGACTATGCCCGTCCAGCGACATCATCCACCTCAACCTACCGTCCCGCTCCATCCGCAATCGCAGAGGATGACTTTATGGCATCCCTTCTTTCCTCCGTCACCGCTGCTCCTGCCGCTGCCAACGGGAAACGGAGATCGTCACCTGAGATTCCGAGCGCTGACGGCCTGGCACCGAGCTCTGACAGTAGCTTCTTCAGCAGCCGGAAACGATATGGAGGGGAAGATGATGACGAGGCTTGGGGTTCGAAGCAAGGAATCATGGGCAAGAAACCGAGAGTGTCGAATGTGACGGTCGTCGTAGACGAGAGCGTCAATATGAGCATAGACAAGGAGGTGGATGAGTTTGAGGCCAAAGCCGAGCCGATGGATGAGGACGAGGACGATGATACCGATATCAAAGTCCGTGAAATCCGACCGCTCACCTCCGCTCCGACGAAGATCAACGGGGCGACCTTACCCAACGCTCGAAGGAGAGTAGTCAACTCATCCTCGGTCAAACACGTCATCGCCAAACCCGAACCTGCTTCCGTCAAAATTGAACCTGAGCTCGCCAGACCTTCCCCTCGTCAACCTATAGCAAACGGCAAACCCCCACCTCCAGGTTCGGCACATTGGTCAGCCGTCCAAGAATCGCTTCTTCCCTCTCCTAAATCATCCGAGTTCGACGAGATCAAAGCACCGCAAGGTTCAGTCCGGGCCGAGAACGTACTGGAGGAGGATGGGAACCTACGGATATTCTGGCTCGACTATATGGAGCAGGACGGAGAAGTGCATTTCGTGGGGAAAGTCTTGGATCGCCAGAGCGGGAAGTATGTGAGCGCTTGTGTGAGCGTCTCTGGGATTCAGCGGAACCTGTTCGTCAAACCGAGGGCAAAGCGGTTCTGTAGGTTATACTCTACAAGTCGGGAGTCAAAGCTTACGGACATAGCAGGCGGCTTTGAGACCGATATCGAAGTCACCAAGACCGATGTGTATCAGGACTTCGATTCGCTCCGGCGTAAGGCTGGTATCGAGGAGTGGGCGGCAAAGTTCGTTCAGCGGAAGTATGCCTTTGAAGATAAGGAGGTGGAGAAAGGGGAGAGCGAGTGGATGAAGGTGGTCTACGGGTTTGACCGTTTGTCTTGTCTCAAAATGCCTTGTAGTGGAACTGACAAATGAACCTTCAGAGCCCGAGATTGCCATAGACTGCAGCGGACCCACCTTCAGCCATGTGTTCGGAACCAACACTTCAGCTTTCGAACTGCTCGTGCTGAAGAGGAAGATCATGGGTCCATGCTGGTTGGAGATCAAGGGTGCAGCCCTTAGCTCGAAATCTGTCAGTCTTGCTACTTGACTTGCGATAGGTTCTGACAGCAGCTATTCAGACATCCTGGTGTAAGATCGAGTTCAGCGTGTCAGATCCTAAGAGTGTCAACCTCCTGTCCGAAGAATCGTCAGCTACGAAGGAGACTCCACCTTTGACGATGATGAGTATCTCAATCCGTACAATCGTCAATCACCGAGAGAACAAGACGGAGCTGCTCTGCGTTACGACCCGAACTTGGGAAGGCTGTAAGCCTACCATACGCATCACGAGCAAGAAGACTGATATGCGATTAGGTAATATCGACGATCACACACCGCCTGATCGACTTCCCAGTCAGCTGAATACCATCATCCGTCCCATCGAGAAATTCCCACCCGGCCTCGAAGCCCGCGCTAAGACCGAGAGATCGCCTTTCCAAACAGTTAAAGCCGAGCGAGCGTTGCTCAACAGCTTGCTCGCAACGATTCAGCGTCATGATCCCGATGTCATCATTGGACACAGCTTCCTCGGGAACACCTTCGAGGCCCTGCTCTACCGTATGAAGGAATTGAAGGCAGATCACTGGTCACGGATCGGCCGATTCCGGCGGAAAGCATTCAATATCAGCAAGGCTGGGAGTAATGTGAGACTCATGGCGGGAAGGTTGGTGGCGGATCTTTCAAGCGATGCTGCCAAGGTGGGTATCTGTCCCCCGAGCAAGCTTTCTGCTGACGTGACCAGGGGATGATCTCTTCTACCAGTTGGTCGCTCACCGAGATGTGCGGAACTCATCTGAAGATACAACGAGAGGATATCGACCCGGAAGACACCCACTCATGTTTTGACCACACACTTTCTGGACCGGACAAGCTCATCAAGTACATCCGACTATGCGAGGTCGATGCGTACTTCCAGATGGCCATCGCTTCCCGTGTCCAGATGTTACCCCTTACGAAGCAATTGACGAATCTTGCCGGTAATTCTTGGTATGTCCCAATCCATGGGGGGAGGCCCCAGCCATGCTGATGAAGGATAGGCAATTCACGCTAAATGGTGGTCGAGCGGTCCGAAACGAGTTCATTCTACTACACGAGTTCCATCGCCTAAAATACGTTTGTCCGGACAAGGTGTACAACGACAAAAAGAAGGCAAAAGCCATCGCCATCGATGATGAAGACGGAGAAGATGCCCCGCCTGCCAAAGGTCGTGGGAAGGCGAAGTATGCTGGTGGTCTCGTCTTCGAGCCGAAACGAGGGTTATGGGATACGTATATCCTGGTCATGGATTTCAACTCGCTATATCCGAGCATCATACAGGAGTATAATATCGATTTCACCACGGTGGAGCGGGAGGATGACGAGGATGTGAGTCCCAAGGGTTTGGCTTAGACTTCACTAATGGGGCGATTAGGCGGAAGAAGAGAAGATACCCGACGTACCGGCCAGTGATGTAGCGCAGGGTGTGCTGCCGAGGATCATCGCTACCCTTGTTGGACGACGGAAGCAGGTGAAGGGATTGATGAAGGACAAGTCGGCATCTCCGGCCAAGCTTCAGCAGGTGAGGTCAAGGCCAACTTCGGTGAAGAAACCACTGATGAGTTGAGATAGTACGATATAAAACAGCAAGCACTGAAGTTGACAGCCAACTCGATGTATGGCTGTCTCGGTTTTGCCGGCTCTCGATTCTCCTCCCGACCTCTTGCGGCTTTAACGACGTTCAAAGGTCGAGAGATCCTCACGCATACACGCGAGCTGGCGGAGTCACTCCAGCTTGACGTAGGTCTGTTTCTTGAGCTGAGTCACTCCCGGCTGATGTAAGCAGGTCGTTTATGGAGATACGGACTCAGTCTTCGTCAACTCAAACGTCTCGACATATCCCGAAGCGCTCAAGATTGCAAACGACTTCAAAAAGCTCGTCAATGAGCGATATAAGCTCCTCGAGATCGATTTGGACGCAGTGTTTGAGCGGATCTTGCTCCTAAACAAGAAGAAGTACGCGGCCGTGAAGATCGATGAAGGTGGGGAGAAGATGACGGAGGTTAAGGGGTTGGATATGAAGAGGAGAGAGTTCTCGAAGATCTCCAAAGATGCTTCAAGGTGGGTCACCATCTAGGCGGAGTGACAGTGGCTGATGTGGTATAGCGCCGTGTTGAAGGAGATCTTGTCTGGAGAGGCGACGGAGGTGGTCGTGGAAAACATTCATGAGCTGCTTTCTGTGCTTGGGGAGACGGTCCGAGCTGGTTCCATACCGCTAGAAGAATTCATCATCTTTAAGGTGAGTAAACTTTCCTGTCCATCGTGATGGTCGAGCTGACAATGTCCTTAGCGACTTGGGAAGAACCCAGAAGATTATCCGGACAAAAAGTCACAACCCCACGTCCAGGTCGCCCTCCGAATGAAGTCGAAAGGCTCAACTGTCCGTGCACACGATGTCATCCCGTGTATCATGTGTCTAGGCGAGGACAAGAAAGCCGCTCGGACGGCTCAAGCAGATCGAGCTTTCCATCCTGATGATCTGCGAAGACAGGGATCGGAGCTGAAGATCGGTTCGTCCTGTTCTTAGCCACTCAAGTAACCCTAAGCTGAAGTGAGGCAGACTACGACTTCTACCTGGATACTCAGATTCTTCAACCGATCTTGAGGTTATGCGATTCGATAGAAGGGACAGACCGAGCACGATTAGCCGAACGTCTAGGTCTCGACCCGTCTCGGTATTCCGCTCAAACCGGTGGAGAAGTCGCCGAGAAACAATTCTTCACGTTCGAATCGCAAATATCGGATAAGGAGAGGTTCAAGGACGCATCGCCACTCGCCTTGAGGTGTATAGGTTGTGAAAGTACTTTCTCTTTCGAAGGGCTTCTTGACGATACCGTGAGCTTCCTTCCCCTCCGTCGGACGGGAATCAGGTAGCTGAGGTGGGGTCTTTTATAGGCAAATATGATACAACCGATTGGAGTGGTCTGTCCGGCATGTTCGACCGTCATCCCGACGCCAAGTATTGCCGTGCAGTTGGAGAATCAGATAAGAGTACATATTTCAAAGTACTACCTGGGATATACAGTATGCGATGGAGAGGGATGTGGAGCGAGAACGAGGATGATGGGTGTTTATGGGAGACGATGTTTGGGCTTGGTGAAGGAGGGGTGCAAGGGTACCGTCCGGCTTGAGGTGGGTGATTTTTCGTGCTTGTATCGAATGAGAACGCTGATGGAGGGATAGTATTCGGATTCGAAGTTGTATAACCAATTGCTCTTCTATCAATCCCTCTGCGACACCGAGAAAGCTCTGTCCACCGTGCGAGGGACAGGTCGATATGGTTGGTTATCGCTCCAAGCTATGATAACAGAGCTGATGAGACAATAGAGGAGGTCCAAGCGCTCGCATTGGCCAACCAAGCGAGTTTCGCTCAGATTGCTGCAGTGGCAGAACGATATCTTGATCGGAATGGACGGCGGTATGTCGATATGAAGGGGCTGTTTGGGTTCATGGAGAGGGTACGGATCTAGGGGCGTGAAGGGTAACGTCTCTGCTTGTTGCATGCATCATGACATCGCATCGTCCTATTTCCCCTTGGAAAATATGCATAAGAGGCTTCTGACGGGACTGATGGCGTTACTATTGACCTTGTTGCAGCAGAGCCAACCTCCCTGATAGTTCGACCTGACTCCTAACCAGGTTCGCAAGGTAACTGACCGTCAAGGTATCTTGCAACCTCGCTTTCACACCGCCTTCGTCTTCTCCAGAACCTGACCACCTGCCAACACCTTCGAGGAGATATCGACCGACTTCGACGTCTCCCTCTTTCTCGCCGGAGTTGACGGATTGGACGTAGGCTAGGATTGTGTCGATGAGGTCGGATAGCTGAGAGAGGGAGGCGGAGAGTGTTGGAAGTGGGGGTAGGGCGGGTGAAGGTGTTGGATTGGTAGTCAGCAGATCGACTGGAGAGTATCAGCTAAATCTGTACGACGGAGGGAGAACATACGACCAGCACGCTCTGAGTCGGCATACTTGATGACCACAGGTATCGGCAGGAACACGCAATTCTCCGGTTTCGGCTCCAGACCGAGCTGTTGAGAGAACCATCCTTTCACACCTAGTCCTTCGCCGGATTCGTTCAGCTCGGTATCGACAGTCAGGTGGACAGCAGGGTACGGAAGGGTCTCGTTCGTGAAGTAGTTCTGGATCAAGGCGGAGTATCCGTTTAGTGTCGGATGTGTCGCATACCTGAAAAGCTTCAGGGTTAGCGACGGTACCAAGGAAAGAGGATTTCTCTCGCAAGGACTGATGAAAGTTAGGGCAGGGCGGGGACCTACCATCCGACAATCTGTTCCTTTGCCCCATTCCTCGACAGGAGATCAACCATAGCCTGATGAAATGGCATATCCAACGCGATCTGATCCTCCCCTTCTGAATGGGGTACGGCGAATGATGATCGGATGTCTACCTCACCTGACTCGGCGCGAGTGCCGAGTAGGGTACCGATGACTCGCGGTGCGGTCGAATCAGGGGAACGACGGGTGTGATGGGTTAGGATGGAAACTAGGACTGAGGGGTGGATAGTGACTAGAACTGGAGGTCGGCTAGCGAAGTGCATCAGAGTTTACCCATATAGAACTTGAAGTCAAATGGCAGCGAGCTTTAGGCTAGACGGTATTGGCTTTGATGGAGGGAGGACCTACGTTTGGGAGGATGAGGAGGGTGGAAGGTTGAGGTGAATTGCGGATGAAGCAGGGTCAAGCGGCATCTTGCAGAGCTCTCTTCCTGAGATAATCCCTTCCTTCTCGTCGCAGCACTTCGCTGTTGAAGCTGGAAAATTCCGATCCTGAAGCTATGAAATCCAAGTAAGGGGAACGATTTTGGAAAGCGCGAACAAAGAGATCCATGAAATTGTTTGAAAATGTCAGCCTGACACTAGCGAATTCTCCGATAAAGAACGATTTCAGGAAGTCATGATCACGTTATTTCCGGTCGCGACTACTTGTTCATTCCTCCCTCCAACTTCTATTTTACTGGTTCCTAGTCGTTCTTCGGTATGGCCGAGCCTTCAGCTGATGCGCTGAAAGTGGAGGAGGTCAGCTCCTCTCTTGATCGTATCGTCATCATTTCCGTCACCCTTGTGACCGAGTGCTTACCGACTCGTCTCACAGGGTAGGTTCACAGGTGACGGCGCCGACCTTCTCCTCCTCCATTGGCTCCGACATGCCGAGCAGGCAATCGAGCTTCTTCCCCCGGAAACACTCCTTGCCAGCATCCAGCTTCTCCATGCTTTCTTTCTCAAGATGCTTCTCCCAACCATCTCACCGACCTTACCGAAGCCAGGTAGACCGATACGACATTTGGTCACACGATGTCTCGTCAAGTTACATAAGCGGATCGAATCGAGGAGCTTGTTTGACTTCGTTCAGACTTTGGTGAGAGGTGTGGGAGATGGAGGAGGGAAGGGGATGAGCTCGGCGGAGAATGTAGCGAGGGTAGCTTGTTGGTATGTCATCGGAGAAGTCATCAAGGAGCTGGGAACCAATGTGAGTTCCCTTCTATTGTGACTTGAAAAAGGGGGGG
>JAABUH010000060.1_pt1 | contig 158009 bp, 244 predicted proteins | sample 5559121 | NCBI WGS metagenome assembly JAABUH01 (sample SAMN10711871, study PRJNA513364) | rock metagenome | isolation source: Antarctica rocks | place: Antarctica: Victoria Land, Battleship Promontory nord | collected 2015-12-28
CCGTCAAGGGGATTCGAGCTATGGTGATTGACCGGCGGAAGAGCATAGCCAGGTTCACAATGGCTATGCGTCTGTGGCAGCCTTATGCTGGAATAGTCGGTCAGAGCTGACGGGAATCTTTCACCCTTCCTCAGGTACCGATTCACTCAGTCGTCCCCTGTTCCTCACCCTCCGCCCGTCGCTCCGCTCCTCCCCTCCTCACACAACCCATTACTGTCTTTCCTCTCACTTCCCATCGACATACTGCGCGAACGAGTAGCAGAAGTCCGCAGCAAGGGCGCCATCTTCACCTTCACCTTCATGCCCGACGGTCAAGGAGATAAGGGTACCGCATGCGAAATGGATCAGGAGTGGGAACCGAAGGATTGGGAGACGAGGGGTAAGGGAAGGGTGAAGGTTCAGGGCGAGGGCGGGTGGAAATGGAGATGCAAGTGAGTGTCCAGACCTACAACCTTCACTGCTCAGCCCGTCATAATCCTCCAAACCCCTCTGCAAGCTGGCTGACTGGTGCAGCAACACCTTGACGCTGCTCTTGCCGATCTTGCCGCTTCTCCCGCCTCAGCTATTCACGATGGATCCACCCCTCGAGCTCGCTTTCTCGATCGACGATGGACCGCGAGGTATGGTGCATAATGATCTTCGCGAGCGGAGCGAAGCCCTAGCGTGGGCCGGCAAAGGTCGACTTACTGTTTTGGTCCCGAAATCGCGATGATGGCTGACGTCTGGAGCAGTGTGGTCGAAGTCCCAGCTCGCCGTGGCCGAGAAAAAAATGGGCTGGACCTACGGATGGTCAGCTTGGCCCTTACATTTGATGAACCGTACTGAGATTGTCATACAGGCAATGGTCATGTCCAGCTGGTTCGCCACTGAAAACCCGCAACACCGATCTCCTGCACAACGACCTCGATGAGGCCGACTTCGACCTTGATGCTGATACTAGTGAGCATAAACAGAGTCAGATGTCCTCCCACTCATTCCATCTGACAGCTCTCGGTCGACCGAAGAGCTTCATTGCCGACTTTGGCAGAGCGGCGGACTGCTGCTATAACCCCGATCTGATGGACTACGTGGTCGCGCCAAGGTTTTGATATGTCCAGTACTGACTTGTCGTAGCATCACGTCCTCCTGTCTGAGCAGCACCGAGCTGCAGTCGATCTAGTACCCGTGGTCGTCACATGTAGGGTAGGTCCATGGCCTCCCTTGAACCGCTTCACTGGCTGACCAAATCAGACCAAGTGGAATTCCGATGTAGTCGGCGTCCCTCTGGACGGCGTCCATGAGACAGTCGAATACGTGCCCTGGGAGGAGAAGTCGATCGGCAAAGCCTTCTGGGTACGCGTGACATGAACTTAAGGCTTAGAATCTCATCGCTTTCTCAGCGGGGCACCGCTACCGGTCTGTTTCACAGTAAGAACACCCGCTGGCGCTCGTCCCAACGTGAGAGACTTCACTTCCTCGCGCAGAACGGCACCAACGAATTTCATCCTCTACTGCTGGATAGGACGGGGTATGGCGGCGGACTAGGGGTCGAGGGGTGGAGTACGAGGGATCTCAACGACAAGTGGCTAGATGTCGGACTCAGCGGGAGTCCAGTCCAGGTGAGATATGCTCGGCTTCCAAGGTAACTCCATTGAACCAAGCTGCAGTGCAGTCAAGAGGATGGGACGTGTGATGAGATGACTAAGGATATCAACTTCATGGGACGGTCACGGAAGGAGGATTCTTCGAGGTATGACTATGGTCCTGCTTCGTTGACTCTATTGACCAGATAAACAGATATAAATTCGTAATCGACGTCGACGGGTACGTGCGGAGTGACCTTCAAATCAACCAGGGACTGAGCAGAACGTATCTCTAGGAATGGGTGGAGTTCGCGGTTTAGACGGTTGCTCGCGGGGAACAATGTGGTCCTGAAGAGCACGCTCTACGTAGGTCAGCCTTGTCCTTCCTGGATCTGAGCTGAAGTGCGTCACATGATATCAGCCAGAATGGTTTCAAGTATGTATCTCTCGATCTGCCATCAAGTGTCTGCTGAGTCAGCGGTCAGGAATTGCTTATTCCCTGGTAAGAGCGCTTCTACTCCGGCTCGCATCTGCTTATACCCTTTATCTTCTCAGGTATCACTATGTACCCCTTAAGCTTGATTATTCGGATCTCTAGTGCGTTGCCATAGTATCAATAGCACGACCCTCACTCGTTACAGCGATATCCTTGCCTTCTTCCAAGGCGCACCAGACGGCTCTTCTCCCGGTCGCGATGACTTGGCGAAGGAGATTGCCGAACAGGGCCTCACTTTTACCGAGGACCGATGGCGGTGAGCGCTTCTGTTCCGACTCGCCGCATGCATGCTGATGAGAATCAGGATGGAGGATATGCAGTCCTTCATGTTCCTGCTCATACTGGAGGTGAGTCGCCCTGTGTCGAGGCGGGAGGTATATTGACCGCTACCGTGGCAGTATTGGCGGGTCATGTCGGAAGATCGCGAGGCAGCTTCGTACCAATCCTGAGAAGGACTATTAGAGGTGAACAGGAGAAGAATGCATAATCTTGGGTATGTTTGAACGACGTATGGAAAGTATAGCACGGTCTTTAGCAGAGATCAAACGGTAATCCTCTGCCCGGTGGGTGGCAAAAGCGATGCATGAACTCGACTGATCTAGCCCCAATCTCATGCAGTCTGTATAACGCGTCTTCCTCTGCTCCATCCGGTTGGGTACTTGACAGCTTCCACTGTGCTACTCTGAATTACGACTCTCTCGGTAGACTTATAATTGAGATTCGTGGCGAGTCGGGGTCGAAAGATCACGAGGCGGCCTTCTACCCGTCCTGAGATTGACGATAGAGGTGGACATAACAGGAAAGCATAGTCTGGGGCATATTGCAAGGAAAACCCGAATGCATTGGGCGCATTTACGGGAGAATCAAGTGGTCAAGCCTGCAGATTGTGTAGCGGCTCCAGACCAAGTCTCGAGATTGACAAATGGAGGTAAACATGAGAGGAATGCATGATATGGGATTGATTACAACGACATGGGGAACGCCTTGGACGTCCGCCAACACAGCCAGTGTTGCGCGCGAGACTTCGCCCAACCCCGTAGATCATACAGTCCTCTTCGAATGTAGGATCACCGATTGAGATGTGGGTGACATGACAAGAATCATTGAGAGAAAGGATGTCAAGTGGCAAGGGGATGTAGGTGGTGATCATGTCGATGAGATCATCGTTCAGCTTAGCCCAGGGAGCTAGTGATACGGAGGGTGGCTCACATGACCTCCAGCCTGAAGATGGGAAAGCGTCGGCATGACTGTCGTAAGACGAGTTATCAAGGGAGTTGTCACTCCCAAGCTATCATCGGCTCAACTAAGATAGGAGAGAAAGAGGGGATAATTTGACGGGAACATGGAGAGAAAGAAGGCAGTGGCGAGACATTCAACCGAGTATCGTCCGAACCGGGACACCATCACTTTTGATTCAACCCCTTCCGACTCTTCCGAATACCGCTCGACTCCACCTGACGCCAGTAAAGTCACGAGCTAGCAAACTACTCGTCATCATCCATCGGTTATCCATTCTGGACAGCCCTGGAGCTTTACGACACTGCAAAGAGCTTTCTGGGGCCCTCCTCGATACCTCTTCTCTGGCCTGACCATGGCTTGGACCTGTAGCGGTCGTACCAATGGCGAGGTGAGCTCCGATTTTCTCCATTGCGCCTTTCACATTTGGAAGGACCCTTCGAGCCATCCGAGCTGACTCCCACAGCTCATCGACAAGCTCGAACAGAGCGGTCTCATTCAGTCCAAGCGAGTCGCCGAAGTCAGCACTCATCCTTCGATCCGCACTCGCTGACAAGGCTAGGCGATGCGGAAAGTGGACAGGAAGAACTACGTCCCCCATACCGGTTTCGCATACCAGGATTCTCCGCAGTACGCCTCTGCTTCCTGCTCCGCGGATAACCGGGACTGATATGCTAATGTCAGACTAGACGGATAGGCTTCGGCGCGACCATCTCCGCCCCGCACATGCACGCTCACGCCTGCGAGAATCTCTTACCCTTTCTACCGAAGGGGCACCAGAAGGGAGTTGCGATATTGGATGTGGGAAGTGGTTCGGGTTATCGTCAGTCCTTCTTGTCCCTCATTCAGCCGTAGCGCTTTTGAAAGCAGAAAAGTGATGGACGTCCATTGATTGGTAGTGACGGCTGTTCTTCATCACCTCGCTCCACACGCCACTGTCATCGGCATCGACCACCTGCAAGGACTGGTGGATATGGCGAAGGAAAATCTGAAAATGGATGGGGTGGAGCTTGGAGCGGCGGAGGGACGGGTGGAAATTGTCTGTGATGATGGCCGATTAGGTGAGCGACTTGCGAATCGAAGTACCCTCTCTTTCCCCCTCCCTCTCTTCCCCTCCCTCCTTTCCTCTCTCTCTCTCTCCTCCTCCTCCTCCTCCTCCACCCCCCTCCCCCCGCCCTTCCTTCTTCCACCCTCTCACCCACCAAGCCACCTCCCCCTTTCCGACCGCCCACTCATCCTTAACCCCTTACACACCCCCTTGACCTTCCCGGCATTCTAATACCGTCTGAAATCTGGTTTAGGATCGCCTGAACATGGTGCGCTCCCTCGAACACGCCGACGTGTCCTGACGAGTGGACAGCTCCCTTCCAGATCATCCATGTCGGTGCAGCGGCACCTCAAATACCTCAACCCCTGATCGACCAGCTCGCGAGCCCAGGACGGATGTTCATCCCCGTCGGTGAGAGGTCTCAGGATATCTGGCAGATCGACAAGTCGGAGAATGGCGAGGTGACGAAGACGAAGTTGTTTGGGGTGATGTATGTGCCGTTGACAGATCCGCACAAGCAATGGCGCGGCGGTGCGGACTAGCTGTGTCATGCTATGCATGGAACCGGACCATTTGTTATATCATCATGCAGGGTATCTTAAAGTCTCCAGCTCATGGCCGTACAAGGACCAGCAATCCATCCTTCCCGATCCCCGCATTCTCCTGGGCTCTACCATTCAACACCTTGATCTCGCTTCTCCGTTCTCCCTCGCCATCCCATACCTTGACTCTCGGTAACGCAAACCAACCTGTTCCGCCTACAGCCATCATCTCCAACCTCAGCTCTCCCGTCTCTCCAGGCAGGATCTCAGAGATCCGAGCGGACCGACTACCATGCCATACGAAGGCCTCTGCAGTGTCTACTTGTACCGACAGTCTCGATGCTGAGAGGGTGGGGTGAGAGTTCCTGACACGGAGGATGAGTGGAAAAGAGGCATGCAGACGGACCGAAGCAGGCGGAAGAAGGAGGGGGGTGACGAAGCTTTCTTGAGGAGGAAGCATGAGAGGCGGCAAAGCGACGACAGTCTCGGTAAGAATCGCAGTATCATCGCTCCTCCATAACAAGACGAGCTCCGCGGGCGAGCTCGTTTGAACGGCGAGCGAAGATGGTTTGCATCCGGGCAAGATCGCGAACTTGCTCATTACAGAGAACGAGGTCGATCGATCCCATGTCTGAGGAAAGCTTTCCGATATAGTCTGCTCGAGCGAACATGATCGAATTTCCGCCTCATTCCCTTCCTTCGCACGGACCTTCAAGCTCTCCGCATGAACGGCCCGTGGTCCAGGAGCTCTGATGGTCGTGGAAACCACCGCATCCCCGCCTGAAGCAGATGCTGAGCCGGACTGTCGATAGCTAACGGCGAAGACGCATTCGAAGGGCGCTAGCACCGGTATCACAGCGGTATGATTGACCTCTTCGGCCCGATTTGTCTGTTCACTCCTACTATCGGGTGCCAAGTTCGGTGAGGAGGCCCAAGAGACGATAGAATGTAATGAAAAGTCGATGATCTTTGTTCCTGGATGAGGGGAGCGGAGGTGAACGACCTTCTCCACGGAGGTCTTCGGGTTGAGGATCGCGAGCGGGATATCCTTGAGAAGGCTTCGTGATTCCTGGTCGTCCATGGAGATGGACGCGGAGTCCTCTTCGTCGGCCGGTTGCAGAAAGACGGAAAGCCGAATATCCATCTCCCGCTCATCCCGATTCTCGACCTTGACGAGGAGATCGAATGACTCGTCCACGTAGGCCGACGCTTGGTGTGTGACGGCGAGAGTGATCAGATGCGGTTGAGGCTGAAACATCACGGATGATGAGAGGTCTTGGATCGGTGCTAGGACTCCGTTTGGAGTTAGCCAATCCTCCAGATCGTGCGGGGAGAAGACGAGTTGGACATTCCAGACGCCTTCATTGAGGACAAGCTTGACCGCAGAGATGCTGACCTCGCCCTCGACATCGCTTGGTAATGTGCCGGAAATCACTAGACTTCTATTCGCATTCCACCGGAGCGAAGCCTCTGCCGCGTCAGTCGCACCAGTCTGTTTGACGACGCCAACAAACACGAAATCAGCACTTCCGGAAGCGGCGACGACGACATCGGGCCTTCCATCGGAGAACGAGATGTACATTGCCGAGAAGCCGAGATTGCTGATGTTGACTGTTTCAGGGCAGGTCAGAACGACTTTGAAAGCTGCTGTGTCGGACAAGACGGCAGTGGACTGCCAGAAGCCAGCTCGGACATCGAGTAAAGGAAGGTCTGCCATGTCGAAGACGATCGGCTCCGTGGTAGACGGCGCAGTAGTCTTAAAGAGCGAAATCAAATCATCCTTAAGCGCGTTTCTTTCTTCGCCTCCGATCCCGCTCCCCGGACACATCATCTCAAACACTATCCTTGCGGCCGTCTCGATGCTATCCGTCCTTTGTGCGCACTCGTACCATAGTCCTCGGATCTGTCTAACAATTGGCTGCCATCGCTCACGCCTGAAACTCGGGGATATTCGGTCGAAGAAGCGCATAGCCATTTCGTGTTGGCCAGATTGGCAGTAGGTCTCGGCGATACGGAAGGCCACGAAGAGCGCCATGCGAGTTTGGGGGTAGTCCTGATCCTTGAGAAGGGAGTAGGCTTTGGTGAAGAGCTCGATGACGAGTGCCGCGTGATCGACCTTCTTCTCGTTCGCAAAACCTGGTGCTGTTGAGACATATCCCGAAGCAGCTCCTGCCTCCGAGCTGTCCTGGTCAAACTCCACCGCGAGAGCCTCTTCGAACCGCTTTTGCCGCTGGACAGAACAGCAAGCCGCTGTGTAGAAATAGAAGGCTGGTTGCTGAAGCACTTGCAGGGGATTGCCAGACGATATAGGAGTACAGAAGTAGTCCGACGCGGGAGGTGCGGCCGAAGCTGCGGCTGTGGGAAACGTCGGCGGAGCGAGAGCGGGTATCCGCAGGCCAGACTGGATGGCGAGCTCGAGTAAGTCGGCGAAGATCCGATATCTGCAGAGATCTTCAACTCTGAGCCCTGATGCGATGGATCCACATACTGCCGCGCGATCCAAGACCAAAACTCGAAAGTCTCCTCGCCAATTCCCCATCCTCGGGACAGATCACCGAAGCGTTTGAGGTGGACGAAGAATGGGGTGAGGACCTTTAGACCTTCACCTTCGTATAATAGTACTTTGCAAATCTGGGCTGCATTAGCAAACTCCCGCTTAAAGAGTATTCGCCTACTTTGACAGCCACGCAGTCCGCAAGCACCTTAGCCTCGGCCCACCGCTTCGTCCTAGGTGGCAATGTCTGAGTCGACGCAAACATCCGTGCCAGCTCGTTCCAGCAATCCTCGTAATGCCTGTAGCCGTATAAGTGGCTGCGGAACAGTCAGACCTGTACTACGCACCGCCTAGCCACGTCCAACTCTCCCCGGACCTCAGCGAACCATGCAGCTTTCCAGTCGTATCTCACCGCCCATCCTTGCGGTCCCAGTGCTCTTCCACTCATGCCGGCAGTCATCTCAAGCTGATTGACAGGTACGCGAGCTCGTTTTCGCCGAACTCGCTTGGCATGGGTCGTGTAGTACTCCATCGCCGAGTCGTATAGGGCATCTTGGAGCGATTGAACGAAGTCTGGAAGCTGGTCGGCGGGGACTGGGGTGAGGACGAAGAGTGAGGCTTTGGAGGAAAGAGCGGAAGCCCGACGGAGATACGACAACCGCGGATCCAGCGCTGGTGAGTCTGGGAAAAAGCAATCATCAGGTCTCGGTCAGGTGGGCGGCAGCTTGACAGACCCAGAGTCGAAGCGCTAGCCATAAGCACAACCGTCAACTTGATGCCCCGCTCCCCTAGCCTTCTCCTTCTCTCCCCAATCTCCCGAACCAGCAGCTCATCTTCCGCCTTCTCCCTCTCCCTATCCCCCGCCTCCTTCTTCTGCGCCTCGTCCGCGCTCAGCTCTTGGCCGTCGCTATGATTCGGCGATTCGAACAGGCGAAGAAAGAGGACGAAGACGGATGGGACGAGCTTGGCGTGTTTCCGCACCCAGACCGGGGCGATGAGACCGTCCGGGTAAAGTGGTGAGGATGGAGTCATTGGAGAGAGGGGAGAGTGGGGAGTAGGCGGGGCGCTGTCGGCGGACGTGGTGGTTGGGTTGATCTTGCGCATCGGCAATCGGACGCCCTGCACAAAGGGGAACTCTCAGCTCCAGAATGGAACACACACACCCTCGCACCCCCCTCGCCCCCTCCCTCCTCTCGTCACGTTCGGACTCACCTTGTCCACGAGGAGTATCCGGAAATCCTTCCTTTCCGCCCCAAACAACCAAACCTTCCCCTTCCCTCCCTTAGGCATCAAAGCCCCCCTAAGGTTCTCAACCAGTTCCTCGAACTCTCTATCCCTCTCATCCACCTCCATGGGTCGGGGCACAGCCTCCAAAGGCGGCGCAGCTCGCTCCGGTGGCGGAGAATTCGGTAAGCCGGCATGCGGACTTGAAGCTGGCGAAGTAATCGGGGTGTTCAAGCTCAGCCCGACAGAACCAGCTGCTGAAGACGGATCGAGGCTCGTACCACGACTGGCAGATGGCCGTCGGGAGGAAGGTCGGCTTCCTGAAGCTGATGCGACCGAGGTGCTTCGTTCGCGGGTCGAGGCTGTCTTCAGGCCGGCGACGAACATGAGGGGTTGGGGGTGAGCGAGGAACTAGGGGAAGAGGTGGATCAGCTGTATTGAGACATTGAATGAGGGAAAAAGATACCTCATGAGGGTAGGAGTTCATCCCACCAGCTACTCCAACAACCAGGAGAGCTATCCAAGTGAATAGCCTTTGACAGGAGCTTCCGTGTTGCAGGAATGGTAACACCTACGTGTTGTAAGGCGTGTAAACTACACCGCCTATCTAGCTAGCTAGCAGGCCTAATTGGCAGCTTCCCCATCATCTCGGACATTCAACTAGCTACTATGCGTCATACTTCTGCATCTCGATAACACCTACTTAAAGGTGGTTGCAACTCAAATGGATGAAAGCAAAGAATGCGCCCGTGCCTGACAGCGTGTCAACTCAACGGTGATGACGCGGACTGATGTTCATCCGCTTCACTCTTTCTACAACACTTCCAGCTCCCACAATCTCACACATCCCCCCCACATCATGTCTGAGCCCATCGAGCTCCGCCTCCTCGGCTCTTCAGCTCCCCGACTACCCCCTCGTCATCCCGACACGAAGTCGGGTGGACTCGGCTCGGCCTATCGCGCTGCTGAGGACAAGGCTAGAGCGGCTGTCCACCTCCAGGAAGGGGGATTAGACAGTGTTTCCGTTTGGGGATGTGGTGTTGCTTCCTGGTACGCTAAACTTCCTCTCCTTGATCTTGATACTCTATGAATCCAGAAGGGAATGTTGACGCTGGGATAGGTATACGCTACTAGCCATCCCCCTCCTCCTCTTCCCCCGTATCCTCCTGTTCTTCGCCCAAGTCCCCCCACCCCCATCCACATACACGACCAAATCCGCCCCCGCCTCGGAACACTACGACGCGCTCACCCCACTCGAATCCTTTCTGTGCCTCTCACTCTCCCTCGGTCTTCTCAGCATGGCAATGATAACCCTCTTCGTCCTCGTCCCGTCATATACCGCGCCGGGAGCGAATCCGTCTAGGACGCCTTTATTGGCGATACTGGTGGGATTGATGACGATCGTGGCGGTGGTTAGTATCAATACGGGGAGTATTGGGGGGCTGGGGAAGGTGGTTGGCGGGGGACATATCATCATGGCGATTTGGGGTTGGTGGGTGGTGGTTTTCGGGAATGGACGGGGGAAGTTGACGACGAAGGGGAAGAAGCATACTCCAGAGCGGTTCAAGAGGCTTTGACGTTCGATAAAGTGTGTAATTGTAGAGTTGTGAGAACGTGCATGCTAGTCCACATTACTATAGTCCTCGTGGGACTGATGACGATCCTGGTGATGGTCAATACGGGGTTGTCCGCTGGGGACCTACGATCATGGCGATCTGACGGTGGTGGACGGTAGTATTTGGCAATGGAAGTAGCAATCTGACCAAGAAGTGGAAGAAGCACACCCTGGAGCGCTTCAAGAGGCTCTGACGGTCAAGGAGCTGTATGAGCTGTTTTACTGTATTACCATGCATGCTAGATAATCGTTATAAACGTGTTTCCCCCAAATCGTCATGCTCAGCTCGCCGCAGCCGCCTGATCCTCCGCGAGCATCCTCTCGCGATCGCGCTCCGCCGCCTCCGCTGCTCGAACAGTCGCAGCGTTTCCCTCGGGCGTGTCCGCGGCGGGCGGGTTGGCGTCGCTCCCACCGACGACAGCGGTACCAGACGCCCCTGGGCGCCTCCGAGGACGACGAGGAAGCGTGATGATCTTGGGCATCGGGCGATCGTCGAGGTCAAGAGAGACGTTGGCCGCGGCTTGGAAGGCCTAGCATATTGTTACCAAGTTCGAGGAGACCTAGCATTCGCTCACCTCGATCCAATCCACAACATCCCGGGCGTTCTCCGTCTGAAGAAGGAATTGCTCGCCCTCCGCTCGCACCCGCACCACGTTCTTCCTCTTCATGTAATCCGCAGCGAGACCGCTCTCCGCGTTTTGTAAGGTGTACTGCTTGACCAGCGAATTGTGCTGGAAGTGCGAAACGAGCGGGCTTGGGCCGGCGGTTGAGGACACCGAGCTCGTACTGGTGGATACGGAAGCACGTCGAGGTGAACCAGCGGACGGGAACAGGCTGGCATCTTTTTCGGTGGAGGTAGTCGAGACGGATCCATTGGAGGAAGAGATCGAAGCTCGCCTCGCGCCCTCGGGGCTAGTTGGGCTCTGACCGACGAGAGGCGATGGGCCCGATCCCGAACCGCGGCGCGTTCCAGGTCCTGCATCACCGATAGATTCCCGCCGGCCAGCTGGCCCAGCGGTAGCAGCATTGATCGGTACAGTGATCGATGGCCGTCGCTCGCCCGGGACGTGGACATGCAGGTGAGCCTCGGAATCGGCTTCCGAGACTAATGGGATGACCCCAGGCGTGTCTCTCCCAGGGTAGCGGTGCGGGTCGAATTTGTAGACTAGAAGATGGGTGCCGTGGAGGATGCAATAGAGCTTTTTCCAACCTCGATCGCGGGCTTGTAAGCCCGGCGCAGTGAACTCCATTTTACGCGAGATAGTTCCCTCGATGTGCACCTATGACGGTCAGTGCAGTTCCCGCTCCGAACGATCGCACTCACTGCGCACCAATACGTCGGGAGCTTCTCCTTCCCCTCCTCGTCCCTTGGCCGCGGGATGATCACGCCCGGCCATGGTGGCTCGTAGGCAGGAGGCGGGGCTAGCAGATCGTCGGCTGACCTTCGCCGTTTTGGAGCAGGCTTGGTCTCTTCGGCCTTGCTCTTACCCCAGATGGAATTGACAAGCCCAACGGCCGGTGTCGGTGGGGCCTTTGTCCACTCGGAATTGGGCGACAGCATACCATTGGCCATAGCCATCGTTCTGGGCGGGAGGACGATACTCCTGGGTGCCACTTCGCGGGAGCGGATGGTCTCCAGCTGAGGTGCCACACTTGCCTTGTCCTCACGCCGTGCGATGTCGGCGTCGATCTGCCCGTCAGGCTGCGATGTTACATTGGACAGGTTGACCATGGATTGCGAAGTTCGGGAGTAGAACGAGGGGCGCTGTGATGTATCAGAGCGGCTGGCTGCTGCGGCAGTAGGCTGGGATGGCAGTGGGACTGCCGGACTTCCGTGATTCAGCGAGCTAGTCCCTTCTGAGCCATCGGGGCTGCCCTCGTCACTGTCGTCGCCATCGTCTCCTTCGTCGTGCGGCGAATTGCTTGCTGCCGTCGGAGCTGCCAGAGGCTCTCCCATGGCAGGGCCGAGACCAAATGCTCCCGGACCAGTCACCGCCTTGCCGGCGCCCTGCGACAGGACTGGGTCCGCGAGTCTCGGGGTGACGATGCTTGATGACGGTCGTGAGTCAAAGTAGCCGTCCGAGCTACCTGTGCTCGACTGGACAGAACCGGTGTTTGAGTGAACTCGACTCGGCTTAGCGGCGGGAGCCTGAGCTCCACCGGACTGGCGATCCACCTCCGGAGTAGCTGCTGGTGAGCTGGCGCCGAACTGCATCCAAGATCCTTGCACAAACGAGTCTGGTTCCCGCGCAGTCGGGGTAGGTAGAGACCAGAGTGATTTGCCCTCGGGCGGGGCAGCCGGGATCGCGGCCCGTAGATTGCTTGGACGAGTCGATCTGCGCGAAGCCGAGCCAGTCGCGCCGTCTAGTAGTCATCAGTCAAGCTCGCTGAGATGTAGGCTTACCATCTTCCTCGGGGACAGCTGAGCTAGCCAACTTCGACGGCGCTATTGAGCCTGATGCAGCGGCCTTGCCCTTGCCTTTTCCCCCTAGCTTGCTCTTCATCGGCAAGAAGGTCTTTCGCGCTGTCGACGCAGCGGGCTCCGTCTCCGTCTCCCCATCCGAACCGTCCTGACCATGGTTCTCCATCTCCGTGTCAGATTCCCCATCGCTCTCGTCGGAGTCGCCGGCCTCGCCGCCATCGTCTGGATTCGGAGGGCGAAATGACGGCTCTCGCAACATGACGGGCTGTATATCAGCTCAGCTAAGCCTAGAAACTCACCATCGCCCTCTTTGCACGCCTCAACTCATCTTCCGACATCGCCTTCTTCACCCTGCTGTTGTTTTGGACCACCGATGTGGTCGAGAACGGGAAACCGGATAGACCAGGCGTCTTGGGTCCACCTGGTGTCATCGTCGGCCATCCCGGTGTCCTCGGCCCATTTGACATCATCCCTCCCATGCCTCCGGGAGTCTTGGGTCCGCCTTCCTTCGCCAACGCGCCCCAATTGGGCGTCACCATGCCTCCGGCCCCCTTGTTGAACCCCTGCCATCCGGTAAGGGTAGGCAGATTTTTGATTGGCTGCGGCATCGGCGGGCTCTGGATGAGTGTGGGCCGTCGCAGAGGCATGTCAGGTCGGCTTCGGGACACGGCCGGAGCTGCCGGATTGGTGGGAGTGAGAGCTGTCGGGGAATCGCTGGAAGAAAAGCGGGTGGGTGCAGGTTGGGGGGCCATGAGTCCGTTTGATTCGCCAGTATTGAAGTTCACCGACAGACGAGGCGCAGGTGAGGACCTGGCTGGCTGGGTAGGGGAGCGACCCTGAGACACTGCGGAGGAAGGGGGCGTAGGGAGAGGCGCTTGCGTTGGAGGAGGGGTCAAGGGCTTCGATGCAGGCTTCATCGCCGGCCACGCGGAGAGCTCCTCTGGACTAGGCGTGTGAAGCTCATTCGACCGTCGATGAGCGTTCTCACTGGCCATTGCCGTGGTTGGAGAAACCATGCCGTTCGGTGCTCGGCCGTCTGGCGGGACCTCGGCGTATGCGTCGTCGACTACCAAGGGGTACGAGGGCTGCCAGCTAACCGAACCTCGTCGAGGGGACGCAGCTTCCGGTGAGTTGGTGCCGGAGAGGGAGAAGTTTTCGGGAAACACTGTGGGCGAAGGATACTCTGCGCCATTGGGTAGTGCTGCTCGTGGTGCGGGGTTGTGATACCGGTCCATGGCCTCGATCGCCGGGATCGGAGGTGACTGCCCGTCGGCTTGAGGCTTGTTGAAGAAGGTCGAGGGAGAGCTGAGCCTCTTTCTTAGCGAATCTCGCTTCGCCTCGTCCGGCTCTGGTCTATCTCCCATCGTACCGAGGAATGCCTTAAACTTTGCGCTTGCCGATGGGGGCGGGCGCATGTCCTTCTTGTCAAGATGTGAGACGTCGATGGAGCTACGCTTATTTCGGAGATAGGACTCGTCGGGAACTGGCATGGGAGGGCAGGATTCGGAGGCTCGTCGCCCCTTGGCGAAGATGGATGGCATGATGGAGAGGGGATGCGAAGTTCAGAATGGGAGGTGTGATGCTGATATCACACTAGATTAGCGCTACGTGACTGAAGTCAGGATGGTCCGCAATAAGGACGGTGCAGACTGAACCACGATCACCGACACCCCACGATGACAGAGTGCGGGTGATGCGGTATTATATAAACAGTCGTGGAAAGATGTCTGCTCGATGCCGCCAGGAATAGACCACTCACCTGCCGCACGAAATCTCACTTCCAAAAGCCCATGAAGACCGTGCTACTGCTGCAACCGACAGCCAACAAGACCGAGTACCGCTGTGATCGAAACAAACGCCTGAAGGGTCTTGAGCTGAGACGAGATGGAGGATGGGTCGATGGCTGAGCGAAAAGATGGATGCCGGAGTTCGCCGAATCGCCGAGTGACGTTACCAGAGAGAGAGGTCATGAGAATGGTTCTCAGTTATAGTTGAGATGCTGGACGTCGAGATACGAGACGGTGTTGAACATTAAAACGTAGCCGAGAGGCGCTGACCGCGTGGGTGAACGACGAAGTATAGGTAAAACGGTCAAAGGGAGACGACTCCGGTTGGGAGATGAAGCTAGCCGCGTGATCGGTGTACCTTGGGCCCCTCAAGATGCTCTGACGTTCCAATTCTGAAGCTGATTCCTCGAGGATTCTGGCGGTACAAGGATATGAGGGGATGCTGAGAAGGGATTGCACAGGTACGATACAAGGTAGAAAAGGTAGAGAGCTGTCGCCTGACATCCGACGGTGAGCGGTTGTTGGGGAAGGAAAGAAATTACCGGCGCATCCCTGAATTTCTCGGCTGGGAATTAACTATTTTAGTACGGTCATCTCAACGTAATATTGACGGTAGCGACGTTACCCATACGGCCGCGGTTCCTATTTTTGTCTGGTCGATCATACAGATCTTGCGTGTCCCCGGCCAGTCTGGGAATCGCGCTATTGGAGCGTGCTAGTGAGCAATGCCAAACTTGGTCAAACGACACGACATTATCGCTCCTTCTCTTGCTCAACCGTGAGAAACCATTCGAAAAGGCGTAATCAATGAATACATTGTCCATCCGAGTAGATTTCAATTGGATGCTCATTCCACATGGAGACTTGACCGCCATGAATGTATCGCGGCAATCCCTTTGACGGCTGCTTACTTCCCAGGGGTCACTCCTTTAGCATGACTCGCATCTCCTCCAGGGGTTGCGCTCTACCTTTGTCGTATCATCTCCCTTTGTCGTCTCTCGTCTATATGAATCGGTTGTTGGCCCCCGTTGTACATGGTCGGATAAGAACACAGTGAACCTACCACAAGAACAAGGAACTATGGTTTCTCCCAACCTAAAGTTTCCAATGCTGCTGGCACTTGCCGCTTTCATCACTCAAAGCCTGGCAGTCCCAATCAAGCCCCTATGCATGGACGGTTCGGTGATCATCAACGAGCAGTCCGGCACGACGTTCTTCGTGAGTTCAGGCTTATCCGCGCTTGTCCGCTCCCTCCAAGCTGACGTCATGTGTTGATCGAAATAGACGGGCTCAGCACCGCTGGGAATTCATACCATCCTCGGCTCCGCTTCTCCCGTACCCTATTGTAATGGAGACAACATCCAGTTCTTCATCGGGGCTTATACCGGTGATAATACTAAACAGTTCAAAAATCAATACCATACCGAGACGGTGCGTCTTCAACTATCTCCCCGTTCTGGGCAGTGAACATAGCTGAAAACGGTACATTCAGTGCACGTTGCACATCGAGCCTGGTGGCTTCAGGGGCGTCGGTCTCGCCGTCCTGAACGTTTACAACGAAAGACCTTGGATGTACCTTGATCCGCTCGACCAGGGAGTATCGGTCACCTGCCCGTGACGCCTTTGGTATGAAGAGAAGAAGCGTTCAAATATCGGTCGATACCGTGTATACTTGTAGCCGTGATACAAACTTTCTCCATGCCTTCGCAGCCGCCCACACCGATATTGATATCCGAACAGGTTGAGTTCAGTCCGGTAAAGCCACGTAAGCGGTTTCTCTGCGAGACACAGCGAAGCATCCGACATCCTGCTGAGCATAGCGACTTGATCTTCTGCTCCTTCTGCAGGCTCTCACGTATGCCCTCTTGTAGCGCTATATCAGCCACAACTCATCACAGACCGCTCAAGCATCCCGAAAGGCTTATCAGACCGATTCGGAATAAAAATCGTCCCGCCTAAAATGCCAGCCTTCCAGCGACGACGGGGCAGCGCATAAGGGCTGCTCCGGCTCGCTCAAGTGCCTCTAACGATCTACGAAATTGACTCAAGTGCCCTGCTCAGTCTCCATTCAGTTTCTCATTCCATTGACGTCCGACTCGGTACTGCTTGATCTGGCCGAGGGGACTTGACACATTGCTTACGACCCAGGCGGATCACCTTACAGGTCCGATTTCGCTCAATCTCTTTTTAACAAGCCTTCAGACCACCGCCATGCCGGAATCCCCTCAACTTCCCACTCCGTCCCCTCCTCGAGCCCGAGACTCCATTCGCCGTGGCCTAATCCGCTTCGAGAAAGAGACAGCCGCTACCGGTGGGAAGGCTTCAGCAGATCAGCCTGGTGATCCTAAAGTCATCGGGCCGTGGCGTATCGGGCGGACCATCGGCAAGGGTGCTAGCGGTACGTTCCTGTTCAGCTATATCCTTCGCTGACATCCGTCAGGTCGAGTGAAGATCGCCAAACATTCCAAGACCGGACAATACGCCGCCATCAAGATCGTCCCGAACATGCACTGCTGTTTCCTCCCGCATGTCAGTCGCGGAAGCGGGAGCCAAGCACGATAAAGCGGTCTTGCGGATCGAAGGAGATCGTGATCATGAAGCTCACCGATCATACAAATGTCATGAGCCTGTACGACGTTGGGAGACGGCCAAACGAATTGTGAGTGCTCCTCGCTAGTCGAGTCAAGTCTAATGTAGTGAAGGTATCTTGTACTTGAGTACGTCGAAGGCGGGGAGCTCTTCGACTACCTAGTCTCGCAAGGAAGATTGCCACCAGGTGAAGAGTCGCGCTACTTTCAGCAGATCATTGCTGGTGTCGATTACTGCCAGCGATTCAATATCTGCCATCGCGATCTAAAGCCGGAGGATCTACTGCTAGACGCCGAGAAGAACATCAAGATTGCGTACTTCGGTATGGCCGCCCTTGAACCGAGTGATCGATTGCCGGAAACAAGCTGCGGCAGTCCTCATTGTGCTAGTTCAGAGATCGTCGCGGTAAGTCAAGCTTTCCCCGACTGGATGAAGCTGAAGACTTACAGGGTATGTCGTATCATGGCGCCGCGAGCGACATTTGGTCTTGCAGTGTGATCCTCTTCGCTGTGCTGACCGGCCGTCTCCCATTCGACGACGAGAACATACGCGTCCTCTTGCAGAAAGTTAAGAATGGTCGATTCACCATTCCAGCGGATCTCCCAGCGGACGCAGAGGACCTCATCACCAGGATGCTCGTAGTCGATCCGGAACGTCGCATCTCGGTGAGCTAGCAGCTTGCATCACGAGTCACGACTGAACAAAGATTAGATGGCGGACATCATGAAACACCCGTTCTTCCAGCGACGACAAGATACCGATTCTGGTCGGAGACTGAACGGGTCAAGCCGCCTAGACTTGAGGAGATCTCTCGGCCGGTGAAGTCGGAGAGGGAGATCGACCGTGAGATCCTCAGGAGCCTTCGCTCCTTGTGGAATGGCGCTTCTGATCGCGAGATCGTACAGTCGCTCCTGTCAAATGAGTGAGTAAGCTGCAGAGGAATCAGGCTCATCCAATCTAGGAAAACATGGGAGAAGGCTTTCTACTTCCTGTTGCTGCAATATCGTAACAAGCATCTCGAGAACTTCGATCCCGAGCCCGGGCAAGAGAGACGCAATACGACAGGTATGTCAACATGCCCTGTTTTCGCTGATCTCCTGCAGAAATACGCCGTAAAGCCGAAAGTCAGGTCATAGGCGGACTTCACGACCGCCATCGAGTACCGCGGTGCGCAAAGCGGTACCTCGTGAGGAGCGACACAGACATCACAGCCGCCCAGAAGACGCCCACACGGCGACCCGCCCGGCTCCGAAATCGCCTGCCACGCCTTCGCGCTTGTGCAGGTCCTCGCCCAGCCACTAGTCCCGCACCCGGTCTCGCTGCGGACTCTGGAATCGCGAGTCCGCGTACACCCGGGCATCTCGAGAAGTCCGTTAAATATCCCACAAGTGCTACTCCAGTGGATCCTCGTCTACCCAAGATCACCCTGCAGTCACCAAGTCTTCATCAAGAAGGCTCACCAGCTCCTGCAGGCCTCGTCTCTCCATTGCGATCGCTCCACCAGCCTCTCCCTCACCAGATACACACAGCACGATCACCAACAGCCCGCCGCTCGGCAGCATCAATGTTGCCCAAGTCCAGGATGCCGCTCTCCGGAAGTTTTTCCACGACATCGCGGATCAACTCCAGCTCATCGGTAACGCATCGCCCCGCTCCTCACCTGCCATGGAAAGCTCGATGCAGTCACCTGCACTTAGCCAAGGGGAGAGCACTGCTCCGCCCACCCCGCTGCCTACTCCCACTGAGATCGAGGCGCCGAAACCGCCGATCATTGCGAGACCGATGCCATCACGAGCAGCAACAGATCAGCCGACCTCGAAACACCGGCCGGAGACTACAAAGAGGAGGTCGTAACTTGGCGATGCATCTGCTAGGGACAACTCGACGAGTCATCAACGCCACTCTACGATTACGAACGAAGTCCGCAAGCCGATGCCAAGCGCGAAAGCTAGCAAGCGGAAATCCAGGCGTAAGTCATCCGTGCCCATCTCCAGCAATTCCGCTGACAAGTCCCAGCACCATCCCTCGACCTTTCTTCTCCGAAGATCATACAGCCCGAGCAGCTTCTCTCGCCGACTACGTCACCATATCTCGGTACCCCTCCTCTCGGGTCTGGACCGGCGTCGCCCCTCTCATCGGTCCATCGAGCGAGATGAAGCAGAGCTGGTTCTCCAACCTCTTCAGCTGGACGCCAGCGGTAAATTCAACTCCGCTATTATTCGAGTTCGCTGATGACAGGACCAGATGTTCACTTCGATCTCCACCGACGACTGCGCCTCCTCCCGAGCGGAATGCATCAGCTCCTCGAAACCTTCGGGACGAGCGTAGTCCTTGAAGACGCCGACGGATGGGGCGGCGTCCTCAAATACCGTGTCGACGAGATTAGAGGTACATGGCGTCGACATGCAAACATTTTTTAATGAGCTGATCCGTCGCCAGATGTGACCGGAATCATTATCCTCAAATCCGTGCGCTTCCGTATCGAGTTCCTTCCTCACGCCCAATGGTCCACCTCAACCGGCTCGTCGGGGTCAAACTCGCCTCGCAGTCCCAATCCCAGTAAAAGAAGTCAGGGGACGGGAAGCCTGACGACGAGTATGACGATGGTGCAGGCGAAGGGAGCATTTCGTGCTTTCAAAGCGGTCTATGGCCGGATCAGGGCAGAGTGGAGGTGAGCTCTTTCATAATTCGTAACGCTTTGGAGCAGGAGCTGACTGATCTGGGAAGGCTCGACTCGCTGAGGAGCCCTGCAATGACCAGCAATTCAAGATTCGCTACCTCGCCGATGGCTTCGCCTGTCGTGTCGTCGGATCATGCGCAGGCGATGTGGAGTTGATCGGAATGAGGAAAAGCATAGAAGTAGATACATGATGATATAATGACAGTTGCGAAACCATTGGTCAATTCACCCGCGTCCTGCTCCCGCGTCCACTCTCCTCTTCCCTAACCTCGTCGATCGTCTGCTCGGTAATGGCCTCAGCGTGGCACTTCCTAGGCCGGTGGTGACCCACTCGATGCCCTCGAGCGATGCGTTGCAGGACGAGAAGCGGGAAGGGGGAACTGACGGGGATCGGGCACTGGTTTCCTCGTCACTTGCTTGAGAGACCGGCCTTGGTCCGGATCCTCGGTATCCGTCTCAGTCTGATCTATCAGCTTGATGTCTGTCTAGGCGGTGGAAACGTACTACGACAGTGGGGCTACGATATCCTCGCGGCCCAGCGACCGTTGTAGTCGCGCGAGATGGCGGAAGAGGCTGCGACATGGCATGACGCATCGGATCAAAGGGTTGTGCGCGGTACTTCGAGTCTGGCGACAAGAGCGATGGAGGGGATTTCGCAGTGTACGCTGTTGGCGCATGCGAGCGGGACGTCGGCAGGTGAACTTCATGTGGATGAGGAGTGTAGGCGGTCGGAGCGCGAGAGTGAGATACAGGCAGGTGTACATCGTGCGGCTGAACTTTGTCGGGGTATTCAGTAACAGAAATATGATGGCGTGTCGTCCGGTCAGCTGGCGGGTTGTCGTATGTTTCATGAGGATCTCGAGTCGGGATGTTGTCTTTGAGGGATCGGTTCGAGGGTACTTGACTAGGCTGGATGGATACATTGTTCGAATGCGAGGACTGGCGGCGGATTTTATGAGCTTCATTAGACTTGACGTGTTGGGAGCCGACCCACCGGTGGACGGACAGTGATCTGAGCCAGAAAGCTTGTGAGCCTTGACTCATCCATACCAGTTGCCTCGTCTTACGGTTGGTGCTTTCGGAGTGTCGCGCATATCGAGGCCTTCGAGTCCGAGAGCGGAATGGCGGGGACCTTGGAGGTCTTCGATCCCACCTCTGAAGGCGCCAGGCGTTTGTTGAGGAGGAACCAAGAGGTTGTGGGTATTGGGGACGTCGTATGCGTTCCTTGGCTCCGGAAGGCGATCGGTCTGTGCGGCGGCTTGATTTCGACCGTACATCGCGCGGAGCTGATCGTGCGTTGTTCGCGGTCGGCCTCGTAGTTGAGGCGCGGATCCAGCTCCACCCGAGGCAAGAGGCTGTGGCATGACCGGCTGAGGATCCGTCAGCGGAGGGCAAGTCTGTTTCTGCATGCTCACAAGCCTTGGCTGCCACTTCATGGGCATCGATGGCGCCCGACGAAGGGCTTGCTGACGCTGTGGCGAAAGACTTCGCTACCACTGGTCAGGTGGGTCTCATCATAGCGGCTTAAGGACTCACCATCACGGTCGACTGGATCGGCGCAGGCTGGGGTCGCTCCCTCAGAGGCTCCCTCTGCGCTTGCTCTCTCGCCTGCTCTTCTTCCGCTTCCTCTATATTTGATAGGTCGGCGCCGGGAACATCAGTTTCATTCCTCATCGCACCAGCGACGCGCGATCGTGAGCGGACCGAGTGTGACGGCGGTGTCGGACGGGAGGACAGTCTTCCCCCACGGCGATGATCGGATTGTGGCGTATGCTGGTCCGTAGTATCAGGGGATCTGATAGTTCTCATTCGCACGGTCTATATGCATGATTGAGAGACGTACAGAGGCCGTGGGAATCCAGTTGCGCCGACAGAACCGAAAGATGACCGCCTTGAATGGCTCCGTCCTTGATTATTGACTCCTGGGAAGGCAGGATAGCGATCGCCATCCGGAATCTGGTTTTGAGCGTGCGAATGTGCATGCAATCCATCGGATAGGCTCAAGCGGTGACCTCGACGGGACCCTTGATTGTCGTTCTGTGTGAGCGATGGCCCACGAGTCGCCTGACGGTCGCGATGACTGGTTTGTTGCGAGAACGGATCTGGCAATGGCTTGTCCACAAGTGAGGGCGAGCGATAATGTCTGCTGTTCGACGAGGAAATGACACTCGTATGGACCGTCTTGCTCGGTGCGCCTGAAAGCATCTGCCTGAGCTCAGGATCATGCTCAACGCGATCGAGATACGAGTCAGCGGGGTTTGGCCGAGGCACAGCCTCGAGGCGTGGCGGCTGGACGGTTGTTGGAGGTTCGGTACGAGGCGGTCGAGAAGATGATTGGGCAGCAGGAGTCTGATGAACAGTAGTCGGAGCGCGGCGAGGCGTATGGTGTGCCACGGTCGCTGCGCGTGTGGGCGGTTGAGAGGGAAGGCCAGTCGTATGATGCGGGACCGACCGACTGAGCTGCCCATAATCCGGCTGCCCCCCTCTGGACGGAGGTCCCATGCCTTGCGGCAAGACAGGTGGCAAACCTTGAGCGTACGCCATTGCTGTTGGCTGCCTTGGCTGTGTAATTTGCGATCCCGTCTGCTGATCGGTATATTGAGGCTGGCGTGGTGCGAAATGCTCTGCGTTGATACGCATCTGAGGCGGATTTTTTTGTTGAGGTGCTTGCTGGTCTCGTCGCGCCAGGACCTGCTGAATCGACGGTTGAAGCCGTTGCTGCGGCATCTCCGACTGGCCGTACTGCTGCTGATATTGCTGACGATCTTCGGTGCGCTGCTGTTTCCCGCCATTTTGCTGGGGATATTGCTGGTGACCCTCGCTCTGCTGCTGGAATGGCATCGGCGAAGGTGTACCTCGCAATGTAGGAGGCATCTGCTGAGGTGGGTACTGGTTGAACTGCTGTTGAGGTTGCTGTTGCTGCGGAGCCTGCATCCTTTGCATCGTTGGGGTCTGCTGTAAGACGGCCTCGGGAAGCGATCGGACTGGATCGACAGGGATTGGCGGAGAGCCGCCCATCCAGCGTTCGGCTTCTTGCCATGCCTAGGGACCACCATGAGCTTTCGATGAAGATGAAGTAAAATGCGCACCTCCGCTCGACCCTCCTCTCTTCCGCGGGCCCGAGCATCTCGGACCTTGAGCTCCTCGTGATATCTGAAGAGTCTTGTCTGGATCAGCTACGTCCCAGGATCATGTGGATCACCTACTGCGTCTTCGTCTCCTCGAAACACCTCGCCAGCCTCCTCCTCTCCTCCTCCGTTCTCTTGCCTTCTTCCCTCGCTCTCCTGAGAGCCCTCACAGCACCAGCCAACTCGTCTCGGCAGTCCTTCATGTCGCCTGAGCTCAAGTCATTCTCCCGCTCGATCTGCAACCGCGCGACTCGCTCGGCGATGAGTGTTGCCTGGAGCGCGCGGAGCTGGTCTTCCGCTGTCTCGAGCTTCGCCAGCGTGGCGGCAAGATCGGATGTCTCGTGAAGCTTACGACTGAGTTCGTCGGCGTTGTCACGATCTCGAGCCGCGGAAGCGTTAAGCAGGCGGTCGCGCATCGTGTACATGTCTCCCGCACTGCACAATCAGAATACAATGGTCTTCAACGGTGAATGGAGTGACGCGTGAAAGGGATGATGGAGTCACTCACAGTGTACCCGTGGTCCAAGCACTGGTCGGAGCCAATGTCATCTGCTCCTGACTATCCAAACCGCTTCTCGGCGACCCCATCGTCACTCCTGCCTGAGAAACCCAATCTTCCTCGAACCTATCCTCGGGTCCATACTCGACCTCTCCTCTATCCCCAGGATCGACGTTGGTACCGCCTCTCCGACTCGATCGGTATGAGGAAGCGGGCCCCGTCCCTGGGAATGGCGGATACATACTGATAGAGTCGTCTGGACGAAGTTCCGTATTGGTCGCGGGGTAGTGGATTTTGGGCCGATCGGGAGATTGGAAGCTGGATCCGAGCCGCTGACTATGCGCTGATTTTGGCGTCTTCGATGGAGGGGATGGAGGGAATTGACTACCGGCAAGGGCCCGGTTCAGGTCGTCGTAGGAAGGATGCTGCAGACCGAGGGTTTGCAGACGCTGGTTGAGTGCTTTAAGGCTGTGAATGAAGGTCAGCGTACGGCAAGATTGTATATACAAAGCGTGTCATAGCACTATGAACACGAGGATGAGAAGGTGAGCAGGTGCTGAAGCCGCTTGAATTTGACACACGATCGGCGGGACCGATGAGATCATCGCGGATCCCTCCGCCGAGACAGACAAGAGGCGATAGCCCGACATTGGGCCGACAATAGCGAATCTGCACGTACTCTATAGGTTGATCTTGACCCATGCCCTGCCTCTGCGGTTCCCTCCCATCCGGCATTGTTCTCATCCCCTGCATATCCATCGGTGGCATCTGATACATGTACTCATTGGTCGGATCGTCATTCATTATCTGAGCGTGTTGTTCCGCCATTGTGAGGCTGTTGAACTGGTGAGGCATCGCTTGGAACGGAAAGCCCATCGGGGGGAATTGATCTGGCTGCATTGTCCCGTACCCGCTGCTTCTTGTTTGGATGGCGTTCTGACGATATTCTCATTTGCTTGTGGATGGGAGAATAAAGGAATGCCAGCGGCGTCATCAAATAGGGAGAGAAGAGCTGGTCCCCATCATTACCGTTTCAGGGTTTCGCCTGATTTGATCGGAAAGCTCGGACAAAGGGGTCGAGGAGGTCACTGCGTCAAGGGTACCTTTGGATCCGCATCGCCGGATCCGATCGCATCGACAAATCGTCAGAAAGGACTGGAAGCTATGAGCTTCGTGCAGTGGCTTGTAAGCATCAAGCAGAATGGTCATAGCGTACCGGATCGTTGGTGATGCACGACCTGTGAAGAGCTAGCTTGGAGGATTTGATCTGGTCAACCCGGTAAACCGGCCGACGTGGCATTACTCGAAAAGCGCGATAAACCCCAACCGCGTTGTAGCGCGCTGCCAACAGCCGTGATTGCCAAAGAAATCAGCTCTTTTCGTCTCTCGATAGCGGAAGGCATTTGCTCACCTCTGGGCCTGTCTCGATACAGAGAAGCTGGCACATCAGGTTGCGAGCCGGGCTTTTCCCCAATCTTCGCTCTCGTAAGCAGGATTTCCTTGCCGACCGACCCCCTTGTCGAATTCTGTTCCTCCCCTCTCTTCGGCCTCGAATGGGTGGAATTCCAACATCACAGCTGCATCTCTCTTCATCGATATCTTCAGGGATTGAGAAACGGGAGCTGACCTCCCTCTGCAGCCCATCATTCCTGCTCCCTGTTCCTCGTCTTCAGCAACGTGTCGTTCAGGGTTGCGCGCTGTTCGCCTGATCAGCTCTTGACAGACCGCCAACGAAGATCAACTCTTGACCTCATCAGCCTCACGTCGTCATGGACTCCATGCACCCGGATCCGACCCCTGCTCCCCCTCCCTCCCTATCCGAGATTCGCGCGCACGTTTCTCGCCTGGAAGCCTCTCACCGTGCAAGAGGCTTACCCCTCTCCGGCCGGATCATCCATGTCTGCCACCACCTCCCCGTCGAGATCGTTCGCATCGTCTCGAGCTCCTCAGTTGATATCCCCGGCGTATTCTCTCCACCCATGACACCTGAGTTCTTGCCGGAAGACGCGGATGCATCGGTGGAAAGCGTTGATGCGAAATGGCGGATCCAGGCGAGGATAGCGCATACCGCGATGGTCTCGGGTATCAAGAGTCTGTCCGAGAGTCATGAGCAGATTGTGGTGGCTTGGACAGGAGAGGTGCTGGTCCAGACGCAAAATAACCCTTCCCCTCCGACAAGAACCACTTCGACCTTTGGTAGCTTCCTCCCCGCGCAGTTTGACGGGACCAATGGGGATGTCAATCCGACCGCGCCGACCCTCACTCCAAGGGACGAGAAGTCTTTGATGTTGTATGGGCACGAGTTTAACGAGGCTGAGCAGAAGGAGCTGTGGACTGAGCTGGACCGATTTACCGAAGTCGAGACCGAGGCGGAGAATGGTGGAAGGCTGAAATACGTTCCGGTATTCCTTCCGGCGGACGTGAGCAAGGGTCACTATGAGGGTTTCTGCAAGAAGAGTGAGTCGCCTTGTCCGAGCTCGCTGACGTCAAGCTCTTTGGCCGCTCTTCCACTACCTTCTCTGGCTCGATTCCACTGCTACTGTCCCTTCCCCCGACCCCCTCTGGATCGCTTACCACAAAGCCAATACCCTCTTTGCCGCGAAAGTCGCAGAGATCTATCGCCCCGGCGATCTCATCATTGTCCATGACTACCACCTCCTCCTTGCCCCGAAGATGATACGCGAGTCCCTCGGTCAGATCTCCCATCCACTGGCAGGCTGGGGCACGGTCACTCCCTCTCCCGCCGCGAACGAGGAGAAGTGGAATGGGATGGATTTGGGGAAGAATCGGTCACCCCCGGCAGGAGACGCGGATCTATCGAAGGAGAAGTCAAGGCTGGACAAGCTCGGCGGCTTACTCGGCAGCGTCGGATCCGCGCTCGGCCACCAATTCGGGATGAACGACCACAAGGATCAGAACGAGATCATGATCGGGATGTTCATGCATACCCCTTGGCCTTCATCCGAGATCTTCCGATGTCTCCCTAGTGAGTCTCGCATATCTGTATTTACGCTGACCTCGCGCAGAACGTCGCGAGATCCTCGAGGGCATGCTCGGCGCCAACATGGTATCATTCCAGACCTACTCCTACTCCCGACATTTCGTCTCCACCTGCATCCGAGTTTGCGGCTTCGAGTCGACAACAGGCGGGATCGACGCCAACGGGTCGGTCACTGCGGTCGGATACTGCCCTATCGGGATCGACATCAAGCGAGTCTCGCACGACCGCGATGCGCCTGGTGTCACGCCGAAGATGGATGCTCTCCGCATGCTGTACAAAGACAAAAAGATTGTTGTCGGAAGGGAGAAGCTTGATGTGGCGAAGGGAGTGTACAACAAGCTCCAGGCATTTGAGAAGTTCCTCGAGGTGTATTCGGAATGGCGGGGAAAGGTCGTCCTGATCCAGGTGACGACGCCAGCTTTGTCGGAATCGCCTAAATTGGAGAGGATGACCGCGGAGCTCGTCAGCCATATCAACGGAACATACGGCAGCCTCGACTTTACCCCTGTGCACCACTAGTAAGCTCATCCGATCGAGGTTGAAGTATGCTGATCTGGTGTATCCTATCCGCAGTCATCAAGCCATCGAGCGAGATGAATACTTCGGCCTCCTCTCCGTCGCTGACCTGGCGCTCATCACCTCGCTGAGAGATGGCATGAACACCACCTCCATGGAGTTCATTCTTTGTCAGGACAAGACATACAAATCGCCTCTCGTACTATCCGAATTCATGGGCACTTCCGCATCTTTCCAGTCCGCACTCCAGATCAACCCACACGACCTGCTCGGCGTCGCCGAGGCCATCGATAAGGGTCTCCGGATGTCCGAAGAGGAGAAGGAAGAAAGGCACGCCCAGCTGTATGGCAGCATCGTTGGCCATACCAGCCATACTTGGGCCGCGACAATTCTCAAGCAGCTTCTCGAGAATGTCGGCGGCGAGCACACCGCCCATCAGACTCCGGCTCTCGACCTTGGCATTCTCGAGAGCCAGTACAGAAGATCGAAAAAGCGGCTCATGCTCTTCGACTATGACGTGAGTGCTTCTCAGCGAGAAGGATGCAGCTGACGCTCTCTAGGGCACGCTCACTCCAATCGTCAAGGTCCCGTCACAGGCCATTCCCACCGACCGAACCTGCTCCGCCATTGCCGCTTTAGCCGCTGATCCTAAGAACGTCGTCTACCTCATTTCCGGGCGTGACGGCGATTTCCTCGATGAGCACTGGGGCAATGTTCCCAATCTCGGTCTATCTGCGGAGCATGGAAGCTTTGTCAAATCACCCGATGACGACGAATTCATGAACATGACAGAGACACTGGATATGAGTTGGATGAGCGAGGTGGAGGAGATCTTCCGGTATTACATGGAACGGACGACGGGAAGTACGATCGAGGTTAAGAAGGCGTCGATCACTTGGCATTACCGAAACTCCGATCCGGACTTTGGGTAGGTCGCATCGGTCAAATACGAGCTGTGCTGATGTTCGCAGCGAGTTCCAATGTAAGCAGGCACTGGATCTGCTCGAGAGTAGCTTGGCACCGCGGAGACCGATCGAGGGTAAGTTTACGGGCGAGTGGGCCTGCTTTGGATACTGACGCATATCCAGTCCTTGTCGGGAAGAAGAACCTCGAGGTTCGACCACTCGCCGTGAACAAGGGCGAGATCGTCCGACGGCTCATCTACGAGAATCCCGATGCGGACTACATTTTCTGTGCAGGCGATGACAAGGTGGGCCCCGATTTACTTCCGTGCAAGAACTATTCGCTGATTCGTCGCAGACCGACGAAGACATGTTCCGATCCCTCCGGACCATCTTCCCTCCCGGGGGCGTGCAATACGGAGAACCCCTCATCATGAAGCCACCCGTCGCCCTCACCTCCTCCATGGATCCCGAGGACGCCGACGAGCTCCCTGATGTCACGCTTCGGATCACTCCTGACGACATCTTCTCCACAACGGTCGGTCCACCTGCAAAGAAGACACTGGCAGGATGGCACGTCACGTGTCCTGAGGAGGTCGTCGAGGCGTTGGAACACCTGCTCGAGGCATAATCAGACTCGGTTCCAGTAATCTAGATGGGTTGGGTTGGGTGTTCAAAGCATGTATGCGACTGGCGTGAGATTGTACAACCTGTATACTCCGGCTTGGGTGGCCAATGATCCGTCTCCGTGTTCTCCCATCCTCGTCGGCTTCACAAGTCTCGAGGGTGATCGTCTAGGCGTTGAAAAAAGTATTGAGGCGTGGGGCGCCTTCGATTCTCATGACCTGGACCACTGGCATGAAATCGTACAATCTTAATGCTCCGGCTCATGAGGTCCAGTCGAGGTGCTTGGCGTGTGAAATGCCATAATACCGCATCACCTGCATGCTCCCCCTCAATCTCCATTCGTCCGTCGTCGTGTTCGTCCATCCTCATCCCCATCCACCCCATCATCCAGAACAGCATCCCCCACCTGTCCCCCGAAAGTGAACCCATCCCTCACAGCCCTCTCCACAGCCTCCCGTAAGCTCGGATCAGGATCTGAACCATCCCTCTCCGACTCCTCCATGATCCGCCGTGTCTCTGCCAACAGCCCCGACGTCTGACGATTCGCGAATTCGTCCACTGCTAGTGCGGAGATGGCGGGGTATTGGAGACCTGTTTGTGCTGCTGACCCGTTTGGCGGAGGGGATGGGAGGAGGGAAGAGAGGTATGCTGCGACTTCGGGGTGATCTTCTTCTAGATACTCGGCAGCCTACTCCCACCAGCATGAGATTCTGGTTGACGTGCGTTTGAGGGGGAAAGACCCACGGACAGCCCCTCCTCGTTGGTGAGCCCCGGATCAGACCCGTGCTCCAGCATCCACCGCGCAGTCTCTATACTCTCAACAGTGAACAGCGGGGTCTCGCCATCGCCGTCGGGGACGTTGATGTCGCCGCCTACGGAGAGCAGGTACTCGAGTAGTTCAAAGTGGCCGTAGGATGCCGCTGCGTGCCTAAGCGGGCGAGGGATTAGTCCATGGGGGATTAGGGGATGGGAAGGGGAAGCACACATGGGGGTGTAGGAGTTTGAATCCTTCGCGTTCGGGCTGAGGTCTTGGATCTCGATCAGGTACTGGGAGGCATCAGTGGTGGGGGAATTTCAAGTGGTGGGCAAAGCGTACCCGGACCCGGTCGAGGTCGCCGTCGGAGGAAGCGACCCAGAGGTTCTTGGACGCTGAGGCGGGTTGGACCATCGTTGAGACAGGTTGTCCGGCGTTGAAGCTAGTGTCTGATCTCTCTCCGCTGCCTGGGACGTTAAGGTCTGTTTTAGGGACTCTGAAGGTCTTGGAAACGGAAGACTCGAGGCTTGCTGAATTCAGGCGATACGAAACGACGTGGGGGGGAAAATGATCTTCCGCCCTGGTCCTCCATGTTTCCCCTTCTTGAATCCAGCCAAGTTTCAAGTGTGACCGTCAATATGAGCTCCAGCTCAGACATCGCCTCCCAAATCCAATCTACCACCCACCCCGTCAACCTCGACGCCCTTCAGAGCGAAGTTCGCAACCACCTTGACGGAGATTTCGGCGACCTTGACGTTCTCCTTGGGCGGCATGCGGGTCCTAGCAGTCGGCCGTCCAGCAGTAGGGGTCCTCAGAAGCGGAAGAGGACATTAAGGGAGGAGATCGGGTACTGGGAGCAGCAGGAAACAGCCGCGGCTAAGGAGGTGTGACGGTACATCATCTTCTCGGAGCTTTGAGCTGATATAGCTTGGGATGGTAGTTGGAGGAGACGAGTGTCCTGCTCCCTGACCTACTCGACAAGACCCAAGGACGGTTACAGGACTTCCTCTCCGCGGCCCAGTCGCTCTCGCTAGAACGCTATGCTACAGCCGACAAGCTTTCGCACCTGATCTCCGAGCTGTCGAGTACTTCAGCCGAGGACGACCATGACCTAGACGGCTTGGGCGGGCAGAGCAAGAAGGGTCAGACGGTTCTGGAGCAACTGGAGGTCCTGCAGTCCGAGCTCGAGCGGCTAGAAGCGGGATTGATATGGGCAGCGGCTCTTGAGCAGGTGATGGGACTGAGGTATTTCATCGCTCGAGTAATGGCGGAGATACTGATGGGCAACAGTGAGCAGATTCTCGACCCGAGATCACATCGACCTTCCCCACTCGCTACCTTGCCGCGATACCACGCCCTCAATGGCCTAGTCGTCGACATGGAAGCGACACTTCGCCGGAAGGAGCCTCCTCTCCCCGTCTCGCCCCCTCCACTGTTCGATGATCCGCCTCGTGACTACGACGAACAATTCGCACGTCATCACGAGCCCATAACGACCGAACGAATGGACAAGAAGATCTCAACCCTTCTGGTCACCGTCGGCTCAACCCTCTTCCCAGCCCTCACCGACCAAGTCCTCTCCTCGCCATTCCTCGACCACCTCTCAACCCAAGGCGTCCAGCGGCTTGTCGTGCAATACGGCCGCGCGGATGTCCGCCTTCCAAACGGGATGCTGCCGGAGCTTAACGGTGGAGCTCGGTTCAGCTGGAAGGATATGATTGTGGAGGTCATGCGCTTCACGGACGATTTCGAGGGGTTGGTGAAGCAGTCCGACAGGGTGATCAGTCATGCCGGTACCTGCCGCTCCGATATTGGCTGTGACGAAAATTGACACTGAGGACAGGGTCGGGATCGATCCTGACTGTGTTGAGAACACCTAAACCGCTTCTCGTGGTTCCGAATACCTCGCTCATGGATAATCATCAGGCTGAGCTCGCGGACGCGCTAGGACAAGACAGATATGTTGCGGTCTCTACCGTCGAGTGGGTCGTTCGAATTGGGTGGTAGACTGCGCTGAGGGATTGCAGCGATTTGCAGGAGAACCTAGCAGGATGGTTGACGCAAGTGGCATTGAGAGGGGTCCGACCGTTCCCGGGGCTGGAGAAGGGACGGTTCAGGAGGGTGCTTGATCAGACGGCCGGGTTCGAGCCATGACCTGCAGGAACCGGTCATTTATTAATCAGGACAGCGTATGCGTCCCGCGGGCGAAAAATGAAACACCGATACCGGACGCTTGGGCGAAGGGGTGTGCCTTGAGACGGTCTTGAAGCCGGAAACCGCCAAGTCATGTTGGGAGACACACACGGAGGCCTCAGCTTTGGGTGCAGAGATGCATGCCGTCTAGATCTTCTTCTTTCCCCTTCATTTCTGTTCCACGGCGATGAATCTGACCCATCATCAGTAGTCTCTTCAGACCCTGGAGAAGCCAACGGTGAGCGCACTCACTCCATCTCCACCAGCACATCCTTTGGCAATCTCGCGACCTCCACGCAGCTCCTCGCCGGCTTACTCCCCCCAAAGTACTCCGCATACAGCGTATTGAACGCAGCAAAATCGCTCATCGATTTGAGGAAGACTGTGGATTTGAGTACATTTGAGGGGGATGAGGAGGATGCGGTGAGGACGGCATGAGCGTTTTTGAAGACTTGGGCCTGGCGACAATCGTTAATAAGGTTTCTGGGTGGTCGGGAGTGGACATACGGCTTGCGCTTCGATGTCGGTGCCTACGACTTGCATTGAATTGGGGTCGAGGGGGATGCAGCCGGATGCGTAGATCAGCTGCGACTGGTCAGCTCGGCTGAGCACATTGCGAAGGGCGTACGCCGTTGTGCTTTACTGCCTGGGCAGAATCAAGCCTTCAGCTTTGAAAACTTGCGCCAAGAGAAATGTACCACCGACCTGGACGTATGGGCCAATGGCAGCGGGAGCTTCTGCAAAGAAACGTCATATGACGGCTTGATAGCTTGAGGGTACAAACCCACTATCGGTCGACACGACGGCGTAGGGCGAAGACATTCTGTACGAGATGGCGGTGAAGTGTGTTAATCGTGCGATGGTGATTGCTGAGAGATGAAGCGGGACAGAGACAGCTCGAAGAGATCGTGCGGTCGAAAATACGCTCATCAAGCTGCTCTTTGCTCTTTGACACGACGAAAACCTGCTGCAAAGCTTTGCACCAAAGTGTGGGAGGATTTGCTTCCGAGATTGTGGCATCCTCCTACTCCTCGCAGAGTCTCCCGAGCTTTTCAGGATGAAGGCCTAGATCAAGATGGTCTCGAGCTTACAAGGCGACTTGAGACTCCTCCAAGTGATAAAAAATGTTCGAGATCAGACATGGCAAGGGTTGAAGGCGGTCCTGTCCCAGTGCGTCTCGCTTTTCTTCTCTTCCTCCCCAAAATACTGACAGGGGGTGCAGGAACCTTCAGCATGCTTCCGAAGCGCTTGGATGGCCTTTGCGTGTAATCTACCACACCGTATCGCCTCTTCAAAGGCGAACGTTCGAACGAGCCTTTCTGGACCTGCTTTACCTACAAGCCGAGTTTGTCTGTTGCCTACTCACGATTGCACTGCTGATAAAAGTAGAGGCGAGAAGCTGCGTGCTCATTCAGGCAAACCACCTCAATGGTCTACGGGCCAGGGACTATATCCGCTCCAAGCTATGGTCCAGCCTATCGCTCTGCGATTCAAGTACCACTTCCAAGGCTCGAAGAGCACGAATCGTATAGACAAGGTCCATTTTCCGCCTATGGCATAGTGGATGTACAAGGCTGATGACTCGTCCAGCCGGAATGGGCGTTTGCAAATATCCTCGACCAGATCTACGAGCATCAGAGCTTCATCGAGGAGTACTTGCAGCCCTTGGCCGATCGGGCGGGCTATGGTCCTGTCGACCTGAAGGCATGCCTAAACTATCTCCTCCTGAAAGCAGAGCTGACCAAAGCGCCAACAGTCCGAGTTCACGATGCTGCTCTTGCCGATCCTTCTCAACCTCCTCCGAGCCCGCATACCCCGCTTACTCGACCACCCCGCCCTGCTCGCTCACACTATCTACCAGACCGTCGTTTTCGATGAAGCGATCCGGGAAGGCGGTTTTGACATTGACGCGGTGTCCATACGTGAGGGGATCGAGAATGCGCCGTGGGAGGGACTCGCCGGCGTACTATTGAAGGAGCAGGGGTGGTTCGAGCAATGGCTGGCGGGAGAGAAGAAGTGTGAGCGATACCCCTGACAGGTTCATGAGCAGGAGCTGAAGCCGTCCAGTTGCCGATGCTCAGCTGAACGAGATCATCTCGTCGTCGGAAGCTTGGACAATCAGCGATGAGATCCCGGAAGGCGAGGGGAGTCCATCACAAGCGGGTCTAAAGCCCACCGTCAGCTCGCGTCAAATCAAGGCTCTTGTCGAACAGATCCACGGTCGGTCCAGGTTCCGTCCTGCAGCTTTCATCAGGTCTGACGCCTGTTAGACCGATATTCACCCCTTCCATCGCTAGAATACAAGCTCCCCTTCCTCACCAATATTCAGCTGCCACTCCTGAACGCATACCATTCCCGCATCTCCGGCTCGCTCGACGCTTTTGAGACGCTGTCGTCGTCCTTTGCCAGAGTGGTCCCTGGCGCGTTGTCGGGGAATACGAGGAGTGGAGTGCACATCGATCAGACGAAGCTCACCGGTGGCATTGCAGGGCTGGGCAGATTGATGAAGGCGCACATCAGTGCGAGCTGGATCCTGGCGGCCCTCAGTAATTGGGCAGACGACGCAGTGAGTTCACTCTGGGCCGTGTGACTTGAGCTGACTGGTTCTTAGTTTTATGTGGGACTATCGATGGATCTGCACAATGCCCCTCAATTGCGATGGCGACTCCAATCCGATCCCCTTCTTTCTGCCGCAGTCAAATCAGGTGATACTTCGGATCCGTCAGTATCTGTATTCGACGTTCTTGACGACAAGTATACGACACTGCGAAGCCGGACAGAGGATATGATGGTTCGGCACACCACCGTCGAAGTCGAGAATGACCTGAAGCAACACCTCACACGGTATGTTCTACCCTCCGAAGCGGACGTTCCAGCTGATACGATTTAGACGATGGGATCAAGCCACATTCGACGACAAAGTGACCGACCCCAGCCTTCTGACAGCCATCACCACCCTCTCGACCCACCTCACCGAGCTCAGCCAGACTCTACCCAATCTCACCACATCCCGGCTCTACCGACGTATCGTACTCCACCTCTCGAACCATATCCAACAAAGAGCAGTCTTTGCTGGCTGGTCGAAATTCTCGGCTGCCGGCGGACGGGAATTTGCGAACGAGATCACAGACTGGCGTCAGGCATGCGCTGCGTCTCTCCCCGAGGAGATCGTCGTCGATGCACCTTGGACGAGGCTGAGCGATATCGCCCGGCTGCTAAGTCTGCCTTCAGAGACGGGAGATGGAGCTACATTTTCGCAAGCTATGGCGGCTGCCTGGTCGGATGGGGAGGACACTTTACGGACATTTGTCGAGAGGGTCGGGTGGGTGGACGTCAGTCGGAGTGATCTGCAGGGGTGGTTGAGAAGGAGAGTGGAATGCTGGAGATGACATGTATGATGATGACATGATGATGCGGAAACATTGATGATGAAACTGCGACTATACGATGCCGGGACTATGTGCTGCTGGAAGTTTAACGCTAGTATCGTCCGCCACGCATGGGTGGTGGAGGACCACCATATTGGGGATCAGCGGGTAGCGGGCCGCCATACCGTGCACCTGCAGGAGGTGGAGGACCGCCATACCGTCGATCAGCTAGGACTTTATCAGCCTCGAATGAGCTTGGCTGTTATGCACATACGCTCTGAGTACGGCGCGCGAGCTGAGGGCGCTGGCAAGGGCATTCCAGCACCATCCCTCGTGATCGACCCAAAGAGATGCACGATATCGTCAGGTCGGAATGTTGGGCCTGATAAGTCAGCACGCACCTCTCCGATTCCGCTGAGCTCACCATCGAAAGACCGAGCAGGTGGGAGGTTCCCGATGAACCACGCAAGTGGCTTGGCCACTCCCGATCGGTCCAGCTGGTCCCTTTGCACTGGAGCTGGTGGGAGCGGCGCAGGTGCAGGTGGCAACGGAGTCCTCTCCTCACGGCGCGGCATAGGAGGTAACGGAGGCGGAAGAGGTGATCTTTCCCTCTCCCTTGGCGGCGGTCCATTGTATCTCGGTCCTCGATCTCGTTCTGGCAGCGGGAACCGGCGAGGTGGTGGTGAAGCCGCTCGATAGCGCTTGTATGGTCCTGGGCCGTGATCTGATCGCGTAGGTGACCGAGACCGGTCGAAAGACTCGCGCCGCCTGGGAGGCGATCGCGGTGATTCGGGTGCTGGCCGCTTGTATATCGGGGAATGCGCGACAGGTGCTGGCGCAGCCAGAGCCGGGTGAGGAGCGGGTTGTGGCGGAGGTAGGCGTGATCGGAGTCCAAAGCCGAGATCTCGAAGGGCGATCTCGTCGATGCCGTTATACGTGAATCGCTGGGCGAAACGCTTGAGAGGGGAATCTACAGTTTTTTGAGTGCAGGAACCTATAAATGCGCCACACCGACCGTTAGGGAAGACTTCAGCAAAGCGGGACTCGAGCTTGAGGACAGCTGCCAGATCGCCGTAAAGATACTCGTATCGCGCCCAAGCATCCCAAAGGGGTCGAGCTTTGTCCGCCGAAATCTTCAGAGCGGACCGCTCGAATAGTGCGCGTGCATCTGCCTGACGTCAGCCGGGATCGCGGGCATGCTGAACTGCTCACTCGTGTCATCATTAATTGATAGGAGGAACTGGAGATATCGGACGACATAATCGACCTCCTCTGAGAACAGCTTGAAGCCGAGCTCGAAGATCCGGATGGCCACCGATGAGTCCTTGTTCGTGTGATACTCCATCATCGCTGTGAAAGAATGTTAGTCTAGTCATTTGACTATCATCGTCTGCTCACCAGAGCCCTCGAACACATGCCAGGTAAGGTTGGGCGACTTCCTTGCCTTACCGAAAACACCACGAGCAGCTTTGATTCCCTGTCCTCGGATCAGCCGCAATCATCCACACGGAGTAGCCGACTCACCTCGGCGCGCCGAGCAAACCGCATATACATGACCCAGACAACGCTCATCGCCGTCGCGAGCTCATCCACATCCTTCCCCTTTCTCTCAGCAACTATACGTCCCCTACCTTCCCTCTCCTCGACGAGCTTGCTAATCTCAGATCCGCCATTCATCTCGATATTTCCATTCTCGACTGGCGGGACGATGATCTCGGGCCCTCGAGCAGTGTCGACCTCTGCAGTAACGGTCACCTTGAGGGCTTCGATGTCTGTCCCTAGACTGGATTGGAGATTGTTATATAGCGTGTGGCATTCGGGAAACTTCTTGCGGTCCTCTTCAAGATCGGCGAGAGCGAAAGTGAGGAGGACACTCGAAGTAGACGTAAGTGAGCTTAGAGAAGGCATAGAGAAGGCAATAAGTTAGTCACCTCTTTGGGCATGCCTGAACGGCTGCTTGAAGGACTCCTGCAGCTTCGTCATTATGCCCAGACTTGATATAGTAATTTGCCGAGTAATGCCTGAATCGATATCTCAGCGCTGAAAGGGCCGAGTGAATGCTTAAAGGCTCACCACAGCTCCGAGAAATGCCTCATCTCTCCCAAACATTTCCGCAGCGCATAACCGATCCGGCTCGCCAACATCTCGCCATCCTCGATGACCAATGGATTCCCCTCCTCCCACTTGAGATACGCTCTCCAGGAGGCCACGATAGCCCGATCCTGAGCAGAAAAGGTCGGATGGGGTGGCATTGCGGGTCGAGGAAGCGCGTCGGTGAGAAGTCGAAGCTCGCGGAGAGCCGTTCGAGCGGTCATGTAAGCAGGTGAACGCTCGGCTAAGAACTTCTTAGCCTGAACGCCTCATCAGCTTGGTCGAGGGATACGGGACCATTCCGCACCGTGAGCTTGTTGAGCCCAGACTCGAAAGCATCGTAGGCTTTCCATAAAGCCTCAACATTATTGAGCGGGATGCAGATGGCTCGTTGATATGCTTTGCGGGTGTTATCTGTTTGTTGTTGCGTCTCCCAGGTATTCTTGCGCTAATTTTGCTGTCAGTAGCGGTCCTCGGTAATTAGGAGGCGAACTGACGCTTGCATCGGTGAGAAAAGCAATGTACTCCTGCCACAGCTCCCCGCTTTCCCGATCATTCCCGCATTCGTTAAGAGCAAACTCATACGCCTTGGTTACCGTACCTCGGACTTGCTCGGCATTCGATGCACCCTCTACGATCGGATTCTGCCGGCGAATGTAGTGAAGGTAGGCCTCTGAGTAGTACATCAGCGACCCTGAATTGCTGAGCGTCGGGGCGCTTTGTGCTCACTCCAAACGCTGACGTCCGCAGCAGCTGTGATGCCGCCGGAAGGGCCTTTCAGTGCTCGAGCGAAGAGCGCTTCGACTTGCGGAAAGTTGGAGAGTGCGAGCTCGAGATTGATTAGAGAGAGGAGAGGCTGGACCTTTGAGACGCTCAGTGTCTGGACAAGTGGTTGAAAAGGGGGATTTACCGCTGTTGGATTATCTGCTGCCAAGGCATTATACCAAGCTCGCGCATCGTTGATTTCAGTCTTCTGTATGGACCAATCGAAGAGTGCGAGCAGGATGTTCGGGTTCTTAGGATCTGGTGAATCGTCAGGACACTGACAGGGGACTCGTGTACATGCCCACCATTTCTCCACGATCTGACGAGATCTGGAATCGTTATGACACTAGGCGAAGATTCGGTAAGGCCTTGAGGCAGTGTCACGTCTCCATTTGCTCGTTGTATGGATGCATAAGGAGTCTGTACTGGTAGGCTGAGTCTGGGCGGAGTGGCCTGCCGGGAAGCTGGCGCAACTGCTTCCACGACCTGTTTCGGCACGGCAGCAGCAATCTCGGACGGTGAGACAGGATCCGGTTTTATCGCTTCTTCCTCAGGACCATTCTTGCCGTTGACCGCAGCTTCAGTGATGTTCTCTATTGTCGGCTCCTCCGCTTCGACGACGATGTTGCCAGTGCTCTCTTCCGCAGCTGTATCGGTGATCACTTCACGTGCAGCCGGCACAACGGTCTCAGGCAGGACAGGGACGGTGAGATCCGCGGTCACGCCGGACAGAGCGGTGGATGCATCATGCGCTGCTGCAGACACCTCGACGGGTGTAGTAGGCTTATTCTCGTTGACTTGAGCGTCAGGCGTTACCTCTTTGGTCGCAGGAACTGGAGCTGGAAGGATAGACTGTTCAAGCACGCTCTCCATCGCTTCTGCGTTTTGCAGCGTCGTACTGTCTGAGATAGTCTTGTCTGCGGATGTGTCTGGTCCATCTGGAGCTGCTATAGCCACGGCGGTGTCCGCCAGGTCGCCCTCGATATCGGTAAGGATCTGCATCTGTTGGAAAAGAATCGCGGGTTCCGATGGAGAGGTGTCGGTCATGCTGTCTGGAGGTACGTTGTCCTGATCCATGCTTGCCATTGACGGGATGAGGACGAGTTACTGAACGATCAGATCTGCAAGGGGATGTCTTTCATCCTCTACCTCTGTATGTAAGTGGAAAGGAAATGAAGGAGGAAGGAAATCTGGCTTCATTCGGATGCCCTGAAGCAGACAAATGCGTTATCAGTCATGTGTATTGCCACGTGGAGGAGGAGGGTTTCTTTCGGAATGCAGCGAGAATAAACTTCTCCAGTCTCAACAGCACCCCAGCGAGGCGACTTACGATCTGACTTCATGGGAAACTCGCCAATCAAGGAAGATTCACATCGGTCAGTACCTCTTCCGTTATGACATCCCCATTCCTCCTCATTGGCGAAGTGATTAAAAACTTCCCTACAATCTGTCAATCCCCGGAACAGGCCCAAAGCCTTTGCCGATACACGAAATGAGCAGTTATGATCGTCTCATCCCCCTTCTTCACCTCGGACAAGAGCTGATCTGGCCCGCCTGAGTCGACGATTGGTCTGCGGTGCTGACCGAGAACTACCACAGGTTGCAATACGACTCCGACCGCACTTTGACGATTTAACGGAGTGGCACGATGGGGTCGATGAATCAGCCGAACCGGATAGATGCTTGGCTGCTCGAGGATGATGAGAAGCCGTGAGTCAGCTCGCGAGCTCACGAGGATCAAGCTCTTGGTGAAACCCTGCATGGATGCTGACTCAACTGAACGCAGTCTGACTATCACGGAAGACCCGAAGATCCCCAATGCGGCGACTATCCTCATGCGAAAGCAGGATCATACAATGGGCAATATGATTCGAGCGTGCGTCAGCGTCGTCTTCCCACCGAAAGCATCTTCGACTGGATGAGCATGTGAGACCGACGATGCTGACACTGCCGCAGTCAACTCCTTCTCGACCCCACAGTCCTCTTTGCCGGCTACAAAGTTCCCCATCCACTCGAGAACGACTTCATCCTGAAAATCCAGACCGACGAACGATCTAACCCCGCAGACGCGCTTAAGCGAGCATGCCACCTGCTCATCCGGCAAACGGTATCCATCAAACAGCAGTTTTCGGATCAGGCGAAGAATATTGAGATGGGGATGGGCCCGGAGGCTGGAGTCGGTGTCGTTCAGCCAGGCGTGGGGTACGATCCCTATGCGGATGGGTTGGGCCGGGATGTGGGTGGGGTCGGTACAGCAGGGGCGAGGGATGGTGGGGATGTATACGATTTCTAGACGGCATTATGGGTTCCGACATGTTGTATGCATTCACATTGAGACACGTCATTACTTAGGCTTTATGGAAGCAACCGTATCTTCCCATGCAGCAGAAACCCAGACGTGTAAGACCGGGTCAAGGATAAGTTAAATCCCGCTTTGCCACCTAAGCTCCGGCGGAGGACCCCCATGGCCGAGGCGGTCAAACGGGAACATCAAAAGAGCTTTCGTTCACAAATCAGCCAAATGTATCGTCGTCTCATTACTTGAGAAAATCTCAGGTCTGTGACATGTCGCCCAACTCGCCCACTCGCGCTCCTCAACCTGTCTCACTCCCGCAACCAACGCTGGCCCCTTCTCCGGCCGTTGCATCCGGGACGACCTCCCGCCCTCCGCCCTTCAATACCCCTCACCGCGCCGCTCCCCCTCCACCACCCGTCGCCTCATCATCCAAGCGTCCAGACGCTATCTCCTCAGCCAAGGCTTATGCCAATGCCCATACCGGCCGCGACCGAGCCAGTAAACCGATATTCGAATGGATCACCCGTAAGCTCACGGCCGGTCGGCGAGCAACCATAGGCGAGGCGCATCAGCCGCAGCCTTCGAATCGAGTCCACACTTTACCACGGATTCAGCCGGCTCCGCGTGGACGAATCCCTCCTGTGCTCAAGACCGCTCACTTCGCTGGACCCACCTCTCCTCATCAGCTTTCGCCAATCGAGATCTTCTCCTCCGCTTTACCAACTCGCGATAGTGCCGCCTTTATCTCCCGGGCCGAGTCTCATTCACTTCGGTCATACTCGCTCTCCTTCGCCAACTCGACCGAACGTGAACGCAGAAGAGAAGCAAACAACCCCTACCCGTCCATCCCAGTCCAACCTCACCGCGCATCAACGGTAGACTCGGTATCCGTCAGCTTCCTCACTCGCTCGCGGACGCCTTCGCTAAGATCAGAAGCAAGTGCTCCGCTACGGTCAATGCTCGATGATGGGAGCTCCTATCGACCGCGAAGATGGGCGGATGAGGACGCGTCGGTTCGGCCGATACCGCCATCCCACACCGCTTCACCGACCCACTCCACCTCCATGCTTTCCCGCTCCGCTTCGGCTTCACTTCTAATCCCTAACCATCCCTCGTCGTATCGTACACCCAGACCCCCGCCAGAACCGCGGCCAGCTATAGGACACTCCGCCTCGTCCTCACTAGGTCCAGCTATGTCTTTCACATCTTCCGACCCGGAGAGGGACGGCGATGACGCGGGTCGACAGAGCAGGCAGGACTCTACGAGCACCAAGCCGACCACGGTACTCAGCTTCGACTCGGGTCCACACGTCGCACACATCGCCACCGCTCCACCGATACCAAGTACGCCAGTAAGCCCGACATCCCCGCCAAATGACCCTAATGCCGGGCTCCCCAATCTTACGCCCACGACCCCACCTGCCGCGGCCTCTCAGTTTATCCCCTCTACGACCTCGCCGACCCGGACTCTGCCCATCGCGGTCACTCTCGTCCAAGCGCCTAAGCACACTCATCCCCATCCTCGGGACAATCCGCGTCCATCCTCTCCACCGGGACCAAACGCGTCCACCCTCACCCTTGCATCCAGCACGTTCGGCCTCATTCCCGCACCTGGATCAAGCTGGAATCACGGTCCTGCATCCATACATCGTCTTCCTCCACCACCTGCGATAGTCCGACCCGCCAGCCTATCCACCTCGCCAAGCGTGACGTTTGCGCCCGACCGCGACCGCCCTGTCTCAGTGAATGAATATCCACCCAGCGCGCACGCATTGTCGAGCATGCGGAATGGAGGGTGGGGAAGAGCGGTTGAGCGGGACGCGAGTACTCGTGCGATACGCCGAAAGGGAAGCTGGGAGAGTTACGAGAGTGGATGGAGTTGGCGGGCTGCCCAAGCCGGGGAAGCTGGATATGGGGTCAAAGGCGCGGCGCAGAGTCCGCCTGTGGGAGTCAATGAGGACGCGGATCCTTTGGCGATAGGATTAGGAGCAGGACCGGGTAATTTGGTGACAAGAGAGAAAGTCATGACCGCTCAGACAAAGTTGGGTGCGCCTGACGAATCGCCAGTCGAGGAGAGGAGGTTCGACCTGGCTGAGCCGGGTGTACTTCTCACCGCCTGAGGAGGATGTTGTATGTATGTAGTACCAATCGTGCATGTATCTATGACCTATGCTATACGCTCCACCAGAGCTGCCCGACCCCTTTTGCGTACCCCACAATCTCATTCCCGCTCAACTTGCTCTCCCCGAATATCCGGTCGACGAAGGTGATGGGTACCTCCCCGACGGTGTAGCCGAGTGATCGGGCACGGATGATGATCTCCATCTGGAAGACGTAGCCTTTGGACGTACACCGGGAGATGATGTTGCGGATCACGGGGAGGCGGTATAGTCTACGGCGAGCGAGCGTGCGCGAAGTGAGTTTGACAAGACAAATAACGGAAGAAGCGAAATTTGATCGGCAGGTGTGACGACGAATGTTTAGATGGCTCACCGGAAGCTGCCCGTCAAATCGCTCACTCCCGGCCGTAAGACCGTATCAGCGAGGAAATTCGCCCCTCTCGATACCAATTTCCTTTTCAGGTCCCAACCGTAGACACCGCCGGGACCGAGACCGACGTGAGGACAATCTCGGGGTGCGGGTGGCAAGGGGACGGAGGAGTAGCGGGTACCGGTGACGATGTCGAGATTGTGCAGTTTTTGTTGTCTGCGGCGGGTCAGCGAGACTGAGGGTAAGGAAGGCCCAATGGAGACAAGGACATACTTTATGAACTCGAGGATAAATTTGGGCTGTAACGAGGTCAGCATGGTGAAAAGGTGGGACAGCACAATACGAACGTGATGTGAGAAATCGGCGTCCATGATGATGACATAGTTTCCGGTACAAAAGTTCAGTCCGTGCACGTATGCGGTTCTGTCCCAAGCTCGTCAGCGAGGAGACCCGCTCTCCAAGAGCAGCTCTGCCTACCCTAAGCCTAGCTTTCCTGCTCGTGGTCTCAGCACCTAGCGCCAGGCTTCAGCCAGGCCTTCAGTGAATAGTCAAAGGATACACACCACCCTGTCATCCCCATAGATCCCCGCCAGCTGATTTGCGATCTCCTGTGTCCCGTCTGGACTCGCGTCGTCCACCACGATGATCTCCCAAGCTATCCCACTATTTCACGAAAGCACGTCAGCTCATTCAGCATTATCCCAGATCCACATATAATCTCGCTAGAGATATTGCCAGTTCAGCGGAGTTAAATGATGAGTCGCTTACTTTGTTTCGAATGTCTTGGCTAAGAGCCAGACGATGACGGGTAGATTCTTCCGCTCGTTGTAGGTTGGGAGGATGACAGAGTATTTGTCAGAGCCTGACGAAATCAGGATTACTGTAAGCTGTAATGTATTTGACCAGGCCAATCGAATATCGCGGATCTGCAAGCTGCTTCACAAAGGCCAGCCGCACCAGATGGAAAGAGGTAGGGACGTCAAGGCTCACCGGAAGCAGTGGCATGCATAGTAGGCATATCGATAATGGTGTGCGCCTTCGACATGAGCTTGTCCGTCGAGGGAAGCCTGTGTAGGAAGTGTTCAAGTCCATCAGCTACAACGATGTGTCAGGATCATTTGGAAAACGTGGAGGGAGCAGAAGATAGGCGCGTGACATTCACGCGCCAGAACCCGGCCCTGAGCTCTGGAGGGCTCCAGGGGTACTCATGCAGGTCTCATTCCCTTCCATCTCTCTCTCCTTGTCGAAGGCTTGTATATATGTTCTTAGCTAGTATTGTACTATAGGACTATAGATCAAACTGTACGTACAACAATTTTCGGATCTTGTCTCACCTCCGCCCTTTCCTGAGACTGAGAAATCCAAGGGACAAGCCTCTGCTCACGTCTTGGAACGACACCTTCATGAACCCCATGGATTCGGACATACCCACGTCCCCTCTGCCCTCTTCCTTCAGACTGTCGCGTTCGGCGTGCTCGTCCCAGTCATCAGCGTCCTATAACCCGCTCAAGCGTTCCTTCAGCGCACTTGGTGTCCACGAGACCTCCAAGCGACATTACACCGACCTCGCCAGCCACTCACGTACGGCTCGCATGCTCGACTCCATCACGCACTCCTCTCTCACCATTCGGCCAAGTTTGAGCTTCAGGCGAAGAAGGCTGAGGCTTTCATAAAGGATACCGCTGAGAGACTCGACGGTCTACTGGACCCAGTAGGAGAGGTACGGGCAGAGACTCAGATGTCGAGGGACGAGCTGGTTGCAATGGTCGAGAAGCAAGCGACCTTGATCAAGGAACAGGCCTGATCAAGGAACAGGCCAGTCCCGTGCTAGGCTTCTCGGTCGGCGGGATGCTTTGTGACTCCAGAGGGTCAGTACCTCCTGAACCGCTGCTGGTAGAAGCGGTTCCATTCACTGCGGGTGTTATGGGTGTCGTGATGGGAAGAAGCACCTATGGCAATAATCCTCCACCCTACGAGCCGAACGTCCATTCCAAGTCTGCGTGTGAGCAGGAACTAGTCAACCTCGACCCGCTCAATGTGGTCTGCCCGGGATCTCAGGCGATGTTGGGAGGTGAGGTCGCAAGCATGGGTTCGATGCGACCTGCCCAGTGCGTAATCCTCTAAAAGGTCGATTGAGGCGCTGATAATTCAGACTTGTCGATGATCCGAGCGCAAATAATACTCAAGCTGCCCTTGAGGCGTCAGCAACAGATCCTACCTTTCATCAGGCGTCGAGTCACTTCCGACCGATTCAGAGTACCCATCTCGCGAATCACCTTTTCAACCGCAACACATTCGACCGAACATGCCTCCATCGCCACAGCTTCGATCCCATCGGTCACCTAATGGGCACGGTTCGCTCCCTTCGCTCTCGTTCTCGAATCGTAGATTACGTCAGTCATCCGATGGATAAGACGCTACGCCCAGCTCAATGGGCGAACACACATTCCAGGTCAACCATGATCGTGCCGTCCAAATCGCCAAGCGCCCGGCCAAGAGGGGTAGGGCTATGTTGCCTGAGTTGCCGTTACTGGCGCCAAGTGACGGCAAAAAGAGCGAAGTCGGGGCTAGTTGGCCTATGAGAGGCCTGAAAACCGCGAAGGGCAGACTGTGGGTGTCCTCAGCAATGAATTACATATCAAAATGCTGATCACGAAACAGGACGTGATCGTCTGCGATAACGTAAAGTTTATGATCATCGTGTAACAATCTCATACGGTGACACTCACGCTTCAGTGTGGTGGCAGGTACGATCGTCTTCTCCCTATATTCTTCCAAGCTGAGGAACGGTTCCTAGCGTTCACCGGGCCTATGAACGACTGGAAGAAACCGATAACCTCAAGCAAGAACCATGGAGCTGCCCCAACTGTCTGAAGATCATATCTATGGACGGTGGGTGGTGATAGTCTCTCAAAAATGGAGACTCGAGGCTGACGCGAAAACCTGAACTCAGTGAGCCCAGCGCCCGAGATCGCATCGGCCCAGAAAGATCGCTGCATGAGGCCGAACTGTATTCTCAGGTGGGGAGAGAAGACAGACTCATACTGGCAGTTGGCATCTGACATGCTTAAGATCCCAGCAGAAGCTAATACGCAAGAGAGATGACGAAGAAAGGTTCTACATCGAGGAGGTTATCGGGTGATTGGCTATGTCACATACTTTCGCATCTGGCTGGTATGATCAAGCGCAGGGCGGTGGCGAGGCTTGTGAATGGGAAACGAAAGTTCGAGTACCTTGTCCATTCTAAGGACTGGGAGATCTACGACGCTACCTGGTGAGTCCAACCACCACGGAAGGGACCTGTCTTCCAAAGCTCCGAGCTGAAGAGACTTTAATCAGGGAGCCGCCGAAATACCTAGAAGACCTGGAGTACTACGAGGGTCACTTCTTCGCCAAGAGCGCCAAGGCCGGCATCGAAGCGCGATACCGAGTTTCCTTACTACACGAGGCGACACAATGGTGGAATGAAAAGGGCCACCTCATGAGGAAGAAGCTGAAGAGCATGGGTATCCAGCCGAGGGAATGGTGGGATTGAGCTGTACGGTGGGGCGCGAAAATTTATTGATAGAGGACCGAGCGGGAATCATCATGTTGTCTTGCGTCTTGCATCACTTATTCAGAATACCCCATCTAGTTAGCATCCTCCATCCGAATCTATGCATCACCCGTTCCGTCATGCCGATATTCGCCCTTCTGCAACTCTGCCACACTCATCAGAACTCGCCCTTTACATCCATGCTTCCTCATCAATCATTCTCGTCTCAACTCGTCTGGTCGAAACACCGAGCCATCGCGAGCCGATGTCTCTCTCCCTGATTACCGACCTCCTGCTCAAGCTAATCGCCAGGACAGACGATTCCTCCGAAAGCCAAGCCAACGACCTAAACTGTCTCCGCAAGAAGCTCGATCACCTTATCTCAGGAAGTCGAGGAGCTACGCCACGGGTAGAGGGAGGTGAAAGAGGGGCAGAAGGAGCTGGCCAAGGGACAGAACGAGGTCATTGCTGGTCATGAGGATCGGATTGAACGCTTTGATGCGGAGCGGTGGATTATGGTGGCTTTTACTCAAGCAGGGGGACGAAGCCGAGCGGCTCCGCCAAGAGAAGAGATCCCGAGGTACGACCGAGAACAACTCAAACAAAGACCAGATGCGGAATGGGTCCATGGCGTCGAGCGCTGATGCGGGTCTTTCGGATCTCTTGGGCGATCCTAGTGAAGAGCGAGACGACTTGAACTGGCCGACATTGGAGCCTCGTCGGATTGAAAGCACAGGCTCGATGGTGGACGGCCCAGACGGTCTAGACGGCATGAGTGGCATGGATGGTGTGGATGACACGGACGGCCTGGACGGGACCAACGGGATGGACCAAATGGATGAAATGAACTGCGCGGTGGCTGCAGATGGTATGAAAGGTATCGACAACGAGCACGATATCGACCACGAGCGCGATATCGACCGTTCCGAGGCTTCTGGCCGATCGACGGCGTGGATCCGCGGGATGTCATGCCGGAGCTGGACGACTCTGCCAACTATATCGCCAGACCCTCGAGCTTCGAGGACGATGAGTGGGAGCGACAAGCGATGGACGCCGAGATGGTCAACTTCCCGGCCAACAGTATGGCTACGGGGAGAGCACACCGGATCCACAAGACGGGGTGAGCTTTTTCCCGGGTTCAGCGTCCGAGTCGCCGCTGAGAGGGACTAGCTTCTCTTCCGCCTCTCCCGAGCCGGTGCTCCAAACTCCTCGCCTGCCTTTCCCTGGGCGTTCAGCCGTTCCCGAAGCATCGCCAGCTCTCTCGCGGGATGACCGTCCCAGTAGCCCTGCCACTCCTGAGCCCACCAGACCTTTGCGCGCCCCATTTTTCCGCCGAGCGGTCACCACTCGCCCGATCGACTATCACTCCCTTCCTCTGGACAGAGGTGTGATCGCTGCCGCAGCGGGTGCGAAGGCGCCGAAGAGCAGTGCAACGTCAAAGAATCGGGCGTAAAGTTGGTCGGATCCCATTATCGACGAGAAGCCTTGTGGCAAGCGAAGGGGTTGCGAGGGGGAAAGGGATGTGGCCAGCGAAGGGGGACAACTCAAAGGGAGAATGGCGAGTCGACGCTCCTTGGCTTGTCTAGCAGCACTCGCTAATCTCTGCCTGTAGCAAGAGATCCCGTGCGGAGCTGTGAGCACCTAAATGAAAAATTCGGTGAGTCACTGATCGTCGTGCTCTCTGTAGTGCAAAGGCAGGTCAGTCCAGCTCTGCTTGGTGAATACGATGCTTAATGTCGCAGATGCCACTGGGCTTGCGCAGGCCTTGGAGAGGACGAGGATGTCTCGGATGATGCGTCGTTCTGTCCTGATTGCCAGCATGCACTCAAGAAGCATAGTAAGATTTCTCAGCTCAATCCCGTCAACTATTCATACTTGTCATAGGGCAACACCCGGGTACCATCGAGGTCGCTCCTCAGGACAAGTGCATCCGCGGGAACTGTCTGCTCCGGTAGGACCAGCTGTAGGGCGAAGGAGAGGAGCTGACTGAGCATCAGGGAGAAGCAGAAGCTTGTTCGTAAAGTGGCGACGAGGATGAGTTCACTGTTGAGAGGATCATCGGGTACGTCCACGCATTCCTCTTCGCGATGTGATTGATGCTGACTCTGAGGCCACAGCCGCAAAGCCGTTAAATGGGACACGAAAAGAGAGTGCCGAATCTTCCATAATCTCGTCAAATGGTTCGGATATGGAATCGAGGAGGCCACCTGGTGAGACTATGCCTTTTCCTGTCCGGGAAGTGCTGACTGATGGTCCTTAGGGAACCGGACGAGAATCTGCAGCATCAAGAGAAGGAGAAATACGAGTTCATCGAGGAGCTTCGCAGGCTGGAGATTCCTCGGAAAGCTCAAGGTGTCCCTGTTGCCCGAGGCGAGGAAGTGGTGGGACGATATGGGGGAGTTCAAGGGGGACACAGGGGAATAGCAGGTGCATCAAGCTATGACGGAGTTACGTTCACGAGTCTCCTTACCACCATCTGTGTGTAATGTCGCTACTATATCCTGTGTACCCAGCACAAATATAATTAGTCATGACTGCTACGATCCCACGAGTTTTGCCAATGTGATGCCTAACAGAATGCATGGATTGTGACTAGATGCCTACACTCATATTCCATGGGCGCGCCCGAGATGATGATGATGACGATGATGATGCAGTCTATTCGGTCTGATGATAATGCTGGTATACCCGTCCTATGCTGTCTCGATGTCTGGATATTTCAGCGGCCGTGAAACCTCGCTCTCCCGAGCCTCCGGTATCTCTCCCAGTGCGTCCGCACCCTTCTCGGATCGATCCTCAACTGCGGGATCAGGCTGCTGCCCCTCCTCCACCGGAATCGCAGGTGTTGGTAAAGCGGCGTGTCCTCCCTTCCCTCCCGTCAGCATCGTCGCGCTGGACACTCCCGCTTCTTGATCCAGAACCCTCTCCATCGCCCGCCGCCGTTTTACCCTCGGATTCAATACGAGTGCCAGAATCACCACGATGCCATCTAACAAAACCACAAGGAAGTACGATATCTACGCCGATCAGTTCCAATATCTTGGATGGAGAGGTGGACGTACGAAAGCGGCCACATCGAGTGACTGCCGGAAGAAGAGACTGAGGAAGGAGAAGACGCCGCCGAGGATATCGATCGTCATGAAGATCAGGGAGATGCCGATGACTTCGCGTAGCTTGTAGATCTCCCAGTACTGCGGGCTGCGAAGCGTGCATCAGCCTTTGTGGAGGTCTTGTGTGAAAGTTTGGTGGGTGGGGACGTACATGAGTGCGGCAGAGAGGAGGACGGCGGACAAGTAGCCGTAGAATTGGATGGGGGCGGTGGTACCGTTCCTCTCTCCGGCCTGCCCGAATCAATCAGTCTATTCTTCACTCGAACACAACCGGATACGGGAGAGAGTCACTCACCCAAAGCGCATACACCGAACCCGTCTCGAACCCGACCCATAGACAGACGAACCCCGCCAAGCATGCTCCCGCCCTCAGCTTACTATACTTATGTTCGTGATACAGACACTGAGTCCAGGAGACAGCGGACAGGAAACCGAAAACATGGGGTTGGATCTGGAGTGGGATGGATAGGTGGGAGGCGACGATGTAGCTCGCAAAGGGGAGGCAGGAGATCGCCCATGTCCTGATCGCAAAGATCAGTCACTGTCCGATGGCGATTGCGGGAGGGAGAAGGGAAAGGCTCACGCCATGAGAATGGCGGAGAGACCGAGGGTGGATTTCGAGCGATAGGATTTAACGATCTGCGGGATGATTTGGATGGTCCAGAACACGGCACCGATGGTGGCCAGCGCATTCTGGACCGCGTTGTTCTCTCCCATCGCGACGAAAAGCAGAGATCTCCAGTCAAATGAGAGTGAGGAACGCTGGAGGAGGTCCACCTATGGCGAGTATGGTAGACTCTGCCGCTTGTTGATGGAAATCGAGAATGATTGATTGATAGCTTGCGATTTTGACTTTGATGGGTGCCAGCGAGGAATTTCCGCACTACCCCAGGCACGAGTGAACGATTTCATCCAGCGGAAGCTCATCTATATCTATCCGGACGAACAGTGTAGCAAAGACATAGCGCGAGAAGAGGGAGTCATACAACGGGAGATGGTGGTAGCCACGGGGAGCAGCGTCCAGGGAACGCACCCATTGAGCCAGTAATGTCCGGTGTTTGATCTCGAGATGAAGAAAGGTCAGGCACAGCATGGAGGGAAAGATGGTGATGTCGAAGCAGATTGTCTCCTCCCATTGTGGGTTGATGGCTACGCCCTGTAACAGGCTGGTCTTGCGGCTGGCAGCACCGATGGATGCTTCTACGAAAAGGTCACTGGAGGGGGGCAATCGTTGAGCGGAGATGAGATGGATGGTGACCCGGTATCGCTGACGGGACTCCGGTGTCTTCTGCCGCAACGCCAGAGGCTTGAGAATGTAACCAGGACTGTCAATAAACATCGCGTGATTGAGAGTGGCTCCTTCGTCTACGGACGTCAGCAAGTCGATCCGTTCCGCTGATGCCCGCCCCGCTCACCAATTGTCTGCCAATTGAGCGCAACAATCTGACATCCTGCCGCCCAATATGGCACAGGGTCAAAATTGGTGCTAGCAAGTCGCCTCGCCCTAGGATAGACTCGTGAGATATGATTGAAGTTGTGCTTGACCCAGTCCGCCTTATTCTCGCGAATGATCCGATCCGCGGTGCGCTCTGAGACGGAGAACTGATGGCGGGCTTGATACTCGACAAGTTTGGAGAAGCCCTGATATTTCACGCCGGCGGTGTATACCAGCAGACCGGCTAAGCTGGGCGCGAAGGCCGGTGTCTCTGAGCCGGTGGAGCCGGTGATACTGAGCCGACGGGCAAGGCGTGCGAAACCTGAATCCGATTCGGTGGATGATGCGGATTCGAGCGAGGGTGAGTTGGGTTGCCCGGACCTCTCCTCGGCGGGAGGTTTAGCCTAAAGTCAGCGATTTACTCCCGTCAGGTAGCTCACCTTGAACAAAATGCGATATTTCAGCTCCTCGGGACTAGGCAAGCTTGATTGCTCTCCGATAGGAGCTGTGACGAGGGATGTACCGAAGATTTCTCGTAGTATCGTGTCCAGCTTGACCTGCTGGAGTGTGGAGCAGTGCACCTCCGCCGAGATGATGACCGGATATGGCGAGGTGACGAAGGCGTATTTCTTGATCGTTTGACATATGTCACGAACCGGTGCGCTGGATGTAAGGGTCTTCCGATGATAAACAATTGGTTCCAATTCGCCATCATGGCAGTCGACTAGGCGTCAGCTCGAACTTCCCGAGGTGACCTACTCTCGACGCAGCGACACCTCGCCAGAAGGACTCGAATGTATCCCTCGACCGAGCTTTCTCCCCGCCATTGCTCGCCAACGAGGTATGTATTGTGAGAGCTGGAGATAAAGTAATCTGACAGCGGATGAGGCATGTCTTGTGGCTGCTGTGCGCAGTTCTCGGGCGATAGGAGAAAATCGGTGAGGGACTCGATTGTCCATGTGTCGTCAACTCGAAACTTATCGAAGATATTGCCGTGTTCCATCTGCAATTAGTGCGGCCCTTCCCGGGACGAACCAACCTTCTGCGTCCGTTGCAGAAACTGTTCAACCTCGAGACGATCCAGGTGCCCGTCCGGAGCCAGTTGCTGGAAGATCACTGCCAAGTCGGGACGAGTCTGGACATCCTTTACAAGCGAGCGAAAGGTGGTGTAGTCAAGTGGTCCCTAGAGAGCCGACCCTCGTCAACACCCTCGTTGCTGGTCAGATTAGACTTACAGTATACCTTCCTGCCAGGTCTTGCGGTATGGAGAGTCCGATCTGTCCACACAACCCGGAAGCCGTGGCAAAGCTGATGGTCCTGGTATCGGCCGGCCAAACTTGCCGGATCCACATGGTGTCTGGATCACTCGGAGTCACCTGAGCGACCAGCCTATCGGAAGTCTCCGCCACAAGTGTCTGAAGGGTTCTGACCCAGAGCGAGTATATGTCTTCGGTCAGGGCGATCATATGCAGCACCTTCCATTGACCGGATCGGACGTAGACGACGGTGATACACCGAGAAATATTGCACGACTCGGTAGGTCCCTGGTCAAGCCGAAGCTCTCGAATCTGACTGATAGGTACTGACAGATCAGCTCGACATCACGATGGTAACCCACCTCTTCTGTTGCTACGGCTGGCCCACGCGATGGCTCCATCTTCGAGTCGAACGAGGACTTGCTTGATCTTCTTCGATGTCATCTTGAGCATAGGCACTCCTGCCACCAGAGCGGCCGGCACAACCACAGCGTCATCCGCCATTGGGACCCAGGATTCATATGACGGCTGTTTGATCTTGGATCACGGTCGAAGGCCCATTACGATTCGAGATGTGTAGAGTAAAAAGACACAATTGCGGGAGACATATAGCCGTCACATGATGCGCATTGTAGGTGGATGCAAGGCGGACGAAGGGGAGAAGGACTGATGCAGGAATGAAAGGACGATGACCGCTGCACACAAGCCCTCGACCAGCAGATATTTGGGACGAACTCCCTTCGTACGCAGGCACTTACGTAATGCTTTTGTTTCCGTTCATCTCCCGTCAGAGCTCTCGTCCCCGACATCACACCTCAAATCAGTCCTCAGTCTCGCTTCGCGACTTGCAAGTCTACCCAGAGAGGGCCAGAAGAATCAAGGTATACCCGAGATGCAGATCGCACGGCCTCGAACCGTCTTGCCTCCCCTCCATCAGTTCGCCTTCAAGCAATATGCAGCATCATCAACATCAGTCAATCCATCTGCCCGCCGCCGACGGCCTCCCCTCGATCCCGCAGCTACTGATGTCGATCTAGTCGCTCCGTTAGTATATGCCCTCTCCGTCTCGCGACATAATTCAGCGTCTAAGCAGGCCCGATCCAATATCCAACATCCGACCCATCATCTACGCCTCCACCCCTCCCCGACGCCAGACCTCCAACTCGCCCTACTCAACCGGCGAGTTCCCGTACTCTCAAGGAGATACGCGGCTGGAGGATCTTGAACTGGAATGGCGATTACGGCGTGAGCGTGTCGACATGTCGAATCATCGCTTCTGGGTGCTTCTTCTCTCCCTCCGTCAAATTCCCAGCTGACGTGGATAGGCTGGAGTGAATATGGAATTCAATGCTCAGCTCGATCGACGGTTGTCACTTCTGCCTCACCCATCCGATCCGCCAACAGAAGAGGATGTTAGGAGGAAAGATGAGTGTCTGACCCGATTTTATGCGGATTGGCAAGCGGCGAATCGGGTGAAGCAGGCGAAGTGGGTTAGGGAGTGGTGGAGGGAAGTTTGGGCGGGACTGAAGATGCAGTTGAGGGTTCATCTCGCAAGGGGTTGGTGGAGACGGCGGCGAAGGACAGTATGATTACTTGAATGCATCTTCCAGATCAGGCCAGCTGGGAGAAGCGGAAGCGCAAGCTTACCCCGGCATCCTTTTCTGCCTGATATCTCTAGTTGCTGCAGAGATCGCCAGACCTTATGCTATAGTCATGTCTGGGTTCGTACGCATCATGTCATAGGCATGCATCGATAAGTCCCAAGCGTCCGCAAATTTCCTCCGCAGTCATCACGAGGAGTAAAATTCTGCACCTCCTAATCAGCATCATGCTTTGAGGAGTATTCGGCCCACTCACTCTTATTGATTTGGTGAATAAGCATATTGATACTGAAAGTCGCCATCCCGTCGAACAGTAGCAGATTCAGCTCGTTCTCGAACTGCGCCTGCAGTAAATCCTCCATCCGGACCTGCTCTCGAGCCATGACCGCGTTGTTTGGAAGAGGCACCGTCGACGAGGTCATCTCGAGGCAAAAGATGCCGACCTCGTTGGAAGCGATGACGACGGATACGTCGTGGAAGACGGTGGGAGAGACTTGATTTATCCCAAGCAAAATACCCCTTGTATAGATATCATGCGCCGTGTACTTGAACGAGCCAAACTGCGACCTCTTTCCCGACTTGGCCTCGGACCGCTGATGGAAGTATTGCTTTGACAGGAAGGTCGGCTTCTTCTTCCTATTTATGTCTCGCCATCAGCTGCCGACACCAAAGCTCAGGTATGACTTACCCTTTCTGCAAGCTCGCCATGGACGAATCAATGAATTGATGATAGCTGTTGATCTGCTCCTCGAATCCTAGGTGCTTCCGCGACATATCACCGTGTGCTCGCTCCATCGCGACTGACGCCTGCCTTTGCATCTTGCGGAGATGGTGCTTTTGCCGAATGTCACCAGCCATCGAGACGAGAAGACCCTGGAAGTTGTCATTCCGCGATAGCTTGCCGACTCGCTCGAGCTTCATGCAGAACTCAATGGCACGAGATTTGACTTCGTGGAAGGGGAGTCTGAGCAGGGGTCAACTCAAGCGTTAGGGATACGCTAGAGCACGTACGATCGGATACTCTCGATCTGATATTCAGCCTCGGCCGGTGTTGGCGGTAAGTCGTGCTTGGCCCGCTTGGCCCGCTCCCTGGCCATGTCCCGGTAGACTGTATCAAGCCATAGCTGTTCTTGCTCTTCTCCTGGTCGAGCGACAAGAACATCGAAGAGAGTCCGGCCATTCTGAACGCGTAACACAGCGAGGACATGGCGCTTGGCTTGCACCCAGTCCTCCTTCTGCATTGCCTCTGGCTCGCTCCCTATACATAGAGATTCCTTTAGCAGGCGGAATAACCATCGCACGGGACAGACCTTGAAGCTCCGCTAGACGATTGGTAAGCCTGAGGCTAAACGTCGCTCTACTCCGGTCGTAATCGACTGGAGGTCCCTCCAACTCGGCCAGGACGATACCGATAGGGTCGTTGTTTTTCCCCGCGGTCTGAGAACATACCGTCAGCAGCTGACCCCAATTGGCCGCTTGACCTACCAAGACCGGAATCTGCTTCATCAGGATGCTAAGCATGCCATAAATCTCGGTTCGAGTAATAGTTATCGGCGTGGCTTCGAGGGTGGATTCAAATAGCTCGTGAGCCTGGAAATAGGTCTCAAGGGGGTCGACGGAAGCCACTGCGAACTTGTCAGCAGGAACTGCGAGATCGAATGAATACTCACCGTCCAAGACAAAGTCACGGAATAGCGCTCCATCAGAGCGGATGTACTCCTGCAGCGGGGTCCGAACGAACCAGTCCTTGACAGTATTTGTCATCTCCTGAGCGGCAACATGACTGATGAGGTTCGCTATTATTGCGAGGTTGCGACGCTCGACAGGACCAACTCCTTGAGGAGCAATGCCGAAAGTCTCGGGAGCGCTGTCCCTTGTCAGCGCTGGCACGAGTTCCGAATCAAGGTATACTCACATAATTGCAGGAAGGATGAAGGGGAGTAGGACAGTACGTGCAACAATTGGCGCCAGCTCCTCATCCGCGGCGTCGGGGTACTTGACCTACTAACGTCAGCTTCCATAGGAATCGCCGTTATTTGACATACCCTTAGCGCGAGGAGCGCCTCCCTGGCAAGTAGCCCCACAGTATACGGCAGGTACTGTGTGGACCGGCATAACGTCTCCAGGAGCTGTTTCGTGAGGTGTCTGAGCTCTTGCAGATCTGCGGGACAAGATCAGGTTGATGCCCAGTTTGGTGAGCTTGAAAAAGCCCTCACGCTGAATGTAGAGAGCTCGCGCATGCTCGTCCGTCTGCAAGACCTGGTTGCCGTCGAGATCTCGGGGTTTGCTTGTCGGCATACCTGTCCGGCTTTCCTCTTCGTTGATAAGACGACGGTATATCTAGGGTCCGCCGTCAACTTCGGCTCCATCTCACCAGTACTGAAGCCTCACTTCTCCTGGGTCTGTAGTCAGGTCAAGCTCGGCCGCCTCGACAACCCGCATCACATGCTCCTTGAGGACGTCCTGTATGTACGGTGTCAAATGCGGTCGGAGGTACTGTGTGGCGACGGAGATGATGGCGAATCGTGTTGCTGCGAGATCGGCGAGTGAGCGAGATCGGAGAATTTCCTCGTGCACTGCAAGCTGATCACCGTGTCAATGAAAAGAGATGTCGGAAGTGTGAAATACACACCTGAAGCAATCTGTGGAAAAGATACTCCTCTCTTCGCTCATGCCCGAAGCCAAAGAGGACCAAAGTGACGTTATCTACCAATCTACGATCCTTCTCGTCCTCCTCACTCCGCGAGAGGGCGTGCAATAGACGGGATAGGTACACTCCCTTCGTTTGCAGGGTGAAGAAGAGATGCTCAAAGAGTTCCAGCTTTCTTTGTGATGCCCTGTCACGGTGAGCGCCAGTCGTAAATGGATCGCGATTGGCATGATGGGAGAAGCTGCCACTCTCCTTGTGCCCGTGTCGATCTCCGTTGGCGTGGTTGTGCTCGACCCGTACAAGGTCTTCGAACGTCATCTTGTTCTTGAGGATCAAGGCGATTTTGGTGTCCAGCTCCTTCACCTCAGTCTCCAAGCTTTGGTTCTCTCGGATGAGCGTGACGACCTCCTTCCGCATATTCTCGGTGCGAATCTGCCTTTGATAGTCGGCGTCCGTATCGTCGAGGAGGTGCATGTAGTTTTGGATGGTCGGAACGTCGACGTCAACTCCGGTAAGAAGTTTGTCGTACATCTGGCGTTCAGCTCGTCCGCGCCAGAGCGATTGAATCGTCATGACCTTATTGACATTGCGGTGAATATAGCTCGTTCGGAGGTATAGTCGTCGGCGGGCAATAAAGCCTCGAACAAGCGATTGAAGGAAAATAAGCGCGCCCTGGGTATGCGGGTCCTGGAGATAGTCACGCCATTCCCGGAATTCTTGCCGGGCAAGGTATCCTCGGGCAATCGCTTGGAAGCCAATGACGTCCGGTTGGACGAATTCGAGCTTCTTCTTCTGCTCTGTCGTCTGACGCTTTGCGAGTTTCGTACGGAGGAAGGCTTGCAGGCCACCAACAGAGCCGGCGACCTCGACCTTGGCAAGGGCTTTCTGCATCGTGCTGTGGGCCTGCTTCGCCAGTCGGGCACGCGCAATGGCTTGGAGCGAAGTCACCGCTGGCGTCGTCTGTTGGATGTTGAGAACGAAGTACTGCTTCTTGCGTCGCGCGAGAATACCGCGAGCGGCGGATTGTATCGCGACAATGCAATCGGTCGCGCTGTCGACTTTTTCTTCTTGTGCTCGTCGACCTCGTCGAACGAGGGCGCCGCGAAGATGGCTTTGAAGCGAGGTGAAGGTGGCAAGGTGAGCCGTCACCACCTGTTGTTGCTCCGCACTCGCTTGTCGGAGCAGACGACCGCGCAAAACAGCTTGAATGGCGGTGACCGAGTGCGCAACCTGAGGCTGAAGAAGCGACTGCTGATGCTCCTTCCGGGTGCGCCTCGCTATGCAGCCTCGGCACGCCGTCTGGAGGCCAGTGATGCTCCGAACGGACTTGTCCAGGGTGGTTTGTACGATTGAGCGACGCACTCGCGCCACCATTCCGCGCAACTGAGCTTGGACGCCGATCACCGATGTTTCCGAAGCATGTACGGCATGGAACCGCTTCGTGAAGCGGCGGCGGTTTGCATAGCCCCTTGCAGTCGCTTGCAGAGCCGTCGCCCACGCACCCAGATTGGCCCGCTCATCTCGTTCGAAAAGAAGAGACCTGCGGCTGAGTGCGCCTCGGCTTCGAGCTTGAAATCGGACGATGATAGGCTCGGCCAGCTCGAGCTGGGTATACGTTCTCGAGGTACGCATTTTGGCGAGACGTCCGCGAAGATGTCGTTGGAGATTGATGATTGAGGCCTCGCACCCAAGAAGCTCGCGATCTCGTCCTAAAGAGCATTATTAGACGCAAGCCGTCAAGACTCAGATGAGACCTGCTTTCATCCTCCGTCTCCTCGGGCTCTTCCGGCTCCGCCCAGCTTGCCTCTTTGGCCAGCGTCTTGCGAACATCTCCAAAATTGGGCATGGCAAGGCCTTGTAGGCCTTTTTGGGTGGTGGCGAGCTGCTCATCTTCGCCACGTCAACCACTTGGATCGCACAATCGGCTTGGACGCACCTGTAAACTCGAATTGTCCAACTAGATCACCTATACGTTCAGCTAAGCCCTGCTTTGCGAGCAGATGGCTAGGATCATCATGTCAGCAGAGAGGATCTCGATTGCGACAGACCGACCTGAGAATATGTAAGCAGAAGATAACCTTCGGGACGTTCTTCTTGTCGTAGAGATCAATGGGGTCGAACATGAAAGTCTACGATGGAGTCGATATCAGCGCAATAGCATGACGGTATGGCAACCTACACGTGGCATCCCGACTGTCTTAAGAAATTTGAGGAATACATCGATATTGTCTGTCTGTTTGTACCGATGTTTGCTATCCTGCCGTTCAATTAGCGTCGGCATCATACACATTCCGCTGGACGATACTGACTGTCCATATCCGCCTGACCACAGCTTCACCCTGAAACGCCCTTGCTAATTTCGCCAAGACCACGCCATCCCTCAATCCCTCCTCCATCTCCGTAACTCCGAATCCTGTTTCTTCCTCTAGACACCCTTCGACCCACTGCTGGGCTTCGCCTACGTGGCATAGATATTCGTATGATGCGAGAGCGTGGCGCTGGCGGTCCATCCAATTCGTCTGAAGCAGACGGCGAGAAGGAAGTGGTGCGGGAGCCACGGAGGCGGATGAGGCGGATGGCGGGAGAGTCGAGCGAGAAAGACGGAGACGATTGGACATGCCTGAGGACTTAGCACACATCCCGAAGGATTTGACTTCCCGACTGACCTGTTAAGCCTTCTCCATCGTCTTTTGATGTGCCGCCACGGACTGGCATAGAGCCGACTGCATTCATCAGTCCTTTCATTTCCTCGCCAGCGACTTCCGGACGTGGCGAGACCAGGCCAAAACCTGAAGCAGCTGACGACTTGCTCTTCGGGGTTTGCGGAAGATACGCGGACTTCGGCTTCGAGCCTGGAGTTGAGGGGACACTCGCTGGGTGGGATGGGCGGTTCTCGGACGTACAGGGAGCCAGGACCTCTGGCTTGGGTCTGCTCGATGGCGTCATCGATACTGAGGGTGCGGCAGTGTTAGCGTTGACTGAAGGCGGACTGTCTCTGGTAGCGGACGTGTCCACTGAGCTGCGTCCGAGCGCAGAAGGTCGCCTGTCCGAAGCTGAAGGACCTCTCATATGCCCATTTTGTACCTCGTCATCCCAACCGCCGTCACCGGAAGCGATTCGAGGTAGATGACGACCAAGGCGCCGCTTATCGGTGCGACTGAGAGAGCCGTACTTGTCCTTCCCACCTGGTCCCCCTGAGCCGAGAGCGGTACTGGAAGAGCCGGACGAGCTAGATTGTGGCGTGTTTGAGGAGAGGCCGGAAGGAGCATGTCGTGAAGACGCCCAGGATGGGGCGGATGGTGGGGTGACGATGGGACGATAGGGCGATCGAGTATTCGAGCTCGTAGGAGTTTTGGTTGGTGAAGATTGCTTGGGATTCCTAGTCGGCGTAAGATCCGCCGATGTTGAAGGGACGAAGAGGTCCCCAAAGGGTGATGACTTCTTCGGTTCTAGATTCAGGCCCTTGGTTGGAGTCTCGGTCACGACCACCCTCTTTGTTGCGTCGTTTTGATCGGATGCCCCAGCCTTGGCCTTCTTTCTCGCTTCCAATCGCTTCAGAGCGTTTGCTCTCGCCACAGCCAGGGTATCCTCCACCGCCTGTGTACGCTCTGAAGCGATTCCGCTGATTCCGCTGCTGCCTGTCAATGATGGTGATAAGATCGAGGTGTAAGAGGTTATGCTAGTCGAGGTAGCCCTCTGGCGGATTGTGTCGTTCTCATTTGTGGAGGTTGTACTGCTCACTGATCCTATCGATGTGGAGTCAGAAATATTGACCGGGTCGTACCCGTTCGTGCCAGGCGCCCCAGCCCGCTTCGCCGCCCGCGCAGCCATATATGAGCTTCTGTATCCTCCTCCATTGCTCGCCTCCGATTCCATTGAAGCAGACGTCATGCCGGGGAATCCAGTCCGTTCCGGAGACATTGCTGAAGCGAAAACGCCGCTCGAAGGGGTCCGGACGGGCGGAGATTTGGGACTTGCTGACATTGTTGATGAAGGCTGAAGCGGAGGAGAAAAGACGCTGGTCCGCTTTCTAGGCATGACGGGAGTCGTATCGATGGTACTGACGTCGCTGATCTTGGATTCCCACTGTCCCCTCACCAATTCAACCGACTTGCTTCCCTTTCCATGTGCACCCGCCGAGCGTCCTTTCATCCCTGGGCCAAGGCCGATCGCCCTCCCCGAGTCTGATCGAGCCATAGTCTGATTCTCCATAGCGGCCATTTTGGCGACGTTCTGCCTGATGGGTGTCGAGGGCGGCGAGGCATTCGCTAGAGCGGCGAGCGATGTTATTCCGCCGTTCGAGAAGGAATGCGAGTGAGAGCTGGGGCGACTGCCGTTAGTGGTCGACGAGGTGCGCTGCAGGATACGAGTCTGGTACGCAAAGATTGAAGAGGATGCCGAGACACCCTTCGGTGGCGACGGAGCGGATTGGGTGAACTGTTCCGGCATCTTGTTGCTGTAAATCTGAACGATGTCGATGAATCCGTTTTGAGTCGTCACGACGACGGAGCTGGCGCATGCGGAAGGCAAGATGTGTCTTGAGTCTATCTATCAGGCCTGAGTAGCTCTTGACGTTTGGGAGCCCGAGCTCTGTCTGCATTTTGCTGTTCGTTGATTTTCCAGACGCGTCAAGGGAGGCCGCTTATTTCATCCCCCTAGATAGTATCTCTTTGTGGCGGAGATGGTGCCGGCTGTCCGCATTTCTCCAAACGTATTCTCAAATCTTTTCACAATATCTGGCTTATCTCGCTCTATCCTTCGTCTCGCCCAGCTGAATCCAGCGTCGTTGGAGCTTTTGATCCCTCTATCTTGGCAGGATGGGAAAACACGACAAGAAGACAGGAAAGGGGCGTCTTGACAAGTTCTACAAGCTAGCCAAAGAGCAGGGTTACAGAGCTCGTTCAGCCTTGTGAGTCGCCCTGGCTATCTCGGAGATCCGTGGAGCACGTCTGGATTGAACTGTCTCTGATGTTGGGCTCCACCAGCAAGCTCATCCATCTGAACCGCAAATACGATCTCCTCTCCCGAAGCCGATGCGTGATCGACCTCTGTGCCGCCCCAGGCGGTTGGCTACAAGTGGCCGAGAAATACATGCCCAAAGGCAGCCTCATCGTTGGAGTCGATCTCAATCCAATCAAACCCCTGCCTCACGTTATCACCTTCGTGTCCGATATCACTTCCCCACAATGCCGGACTCAGCTTCGAGGACACCTGCACGATTGGAAGGCGGATCTGGTCCTGCATGACGGTGCACCGAATGTCGGGTCGGCTTGGGTACAGGATGCGTTCACGCAGAACGAGCTGGTGCTGCAGAGCTTGAAACTTGCGACGGACTTCTTGGCGAAAGGGGGAAATTTCGTGACCAAGGTGTTCAGAAGTCAGGATTACAACAGCTTGATGTGGGTCTTTGGGCAACTATTCAAGACTGTCGAGGCGACGAAACCGCCATCCTCGAGGTGAGCTTCCTTACAGAACCCCTCGGTCTTCGGTCTGATTGTCTGCGTAGAAACGTTTCCGCGGAGATCTTCGTCGTCTGCCGAGATTTCGTCGCGCCCAAACACATCGATCCCAAATTCCTCGACCCCAAACATGTATTCAAGGACATCGCGCCGCTTCCTGCTTCCATCACTCTGCCCCCCATCGATCCATCCTCGTCCACATCTGCCGCCACCCAGGCATCCACCTCGGCGTCCGCTGCAGCTGCGGCCCGACTAGCATCCAACAGCCATGCTCATGCGAATGTCTTCATGCCAGAAAAGAAGCGGCGGAACAGGGAAGGATATGCCGAGGGAGACAATTTGCTGTTCCACACGGCTTTGGCCGAGGACTTTGTGCGAGGGACCGATCCGGTGGCGTTGCTCGGGTCAATGAACAAGATTGTGATCGTCTCTGAGCAGGAGCAGACGTACGTTACCCATCCCTTCCAGGTATTCTCTCGCTCATACCGTGTTACAGATGGCTCAAGTCACGGCATACAACCCCCGATGTGATCGCGAATTTCGAGGATCTGAAGGTGCTGGGGAAAGGCGACTTCAAGTCCCTCATGAAATGGCGACTCGCCATTCGGCTGGAGACGGGTCTGGACGTGAAGCCTGTGGTCACTGCGGATGTGACGGAGGAAGTGACGGTCGAGCCGATGGACGAGGATGAGCAAATGTCGGAGGAAGTAAGGTCCGCTGACTGTACGATACGCACGGAACTGACAAGTATTGCGTAGCTGAAGAAACTGCATCAGGAGAGGCAATCGAGACAGCGTAAGGAGCGGAGGCGGAAGAACGAGAAGAAAGCTCGTGAACTGCTTAAGATGCAGCTTAACATGGCCGTACCTGCCGATCTGGATAACGAGGATCGAGCTCTCGGCGGTGAGGAAGAGATGTTTGATCTCGGCGAGGGGGAGAAGGAGGCATCACGTGGCGGGATACGAAAGGGTTTACGAGACGTGGTCCAAGATGAGGATGGTCTAAGCGGAGATGATGATGAGGCTTCAGCAGCGACGGAGGAGGAAGATGAGGAGATCCTAGACTCGGAGGAAGAACGCGAAGCAAAGCTGCATGGGCTAGAGGGAGAGCTCGACGAGCTGTACAACCAATACCGCGAGCGGATGTCGGAGCGGGATGCGAAGTGGAAGGTCAAGCATGCTCGGAACAAAGATCGGAATCAGGACGCATGGTATGGTTTCGAGGGGGGGAGCGATGGGGAAGATGGGGTGGACAAAGGGTATCGAGAGCGGATGGTACGAGTACCTAGACAGGATGGAGATGATGGCGGTGGCGGTGAGGAGAGCGAAGAAGGAGGATGGGACGTAGTTGCTGCGGGAAAGGCCAAGCTAGGCGAAGAGATTGACTCTAGCGATGAGGAGAGCGAGGAGGAGGAAGAGGACGACAACAACGTTGCTGGGAAGGCGTCGCGGAAGACTGTGCGATTTCCACAATCGACCGCGGCGAAGCCCGTCGGAGCGGCGAGAAACCTCGTGACATCGTTGCAGGACGGGGAGAAGTTGCCGCAGATGAGCCGGCAAGCACAACTCTGGTTCGCTCAACCTGTTTTCAAGGATTTGGACGACCTGCTGGCGTTAGACGGGGACGACGAGGATGACGGGGAGAACGTGGAAGCGAGCGAAGAGGTCCCTAGTGAAGAGGAGAGTCTTGATGAGCCGAAGGAGGATGGGGATGTGGAGATGGAAGAGGCTTCGGTCACGAGCAGTACTCTCGAAGATGATAACGTATGTACATCAAAACGAAGGCGTGTAGTCCTTGCTGATAGACTTCGGAATGTGCAGGACGACGGTGATTTCGGGATTGTACCGCAACAGCCGATAGAGGATGGTCCAGGCTGGGACGTGGATGACGAGGATCAGGACGAGATGAAGCGGAAGACCATTCAGGGTTTGTCGTTTCCGCTGCGGGAAGCTCTCGGCTGACTCTCCTCAGACAAGGGTCTCCTCACCGCCGAGGCAGTGACGTTGGCGACCGCTCTTGTGAACCGCCAAACTACCGCCTCGAAGCTCATCGACGACGGCTTCAACCGCCTCTCCACCTTCCACAAAGACGGCCTACCCACTTGGTTCCTCGACGATGAGTCCAAATACTACAAACCCAACATCCCACTCACTAAAGAGGCGATCGATGCGCTTCGCGAGAAGCAAAGGGCACTGGATGCTCGACCAATCAAGAAGATCGCGGAAGCGAAGGCGAGGAAGAAGTTCAAGGCTGTTCAGAGGGTCGAGAAGGCCAAGAAGAAGGCGGATGGGGTGATGGAAGCGGATGATTTGAATATGAACGAGAAGGCTAGGGCGATTGGGAAGGTCATGGGTAGGGCTCATGGACGGGAGAAGAAGGTGGATAAGAAGATTGTTGTGGCGAAGGGAGCAAATCGGGGGGTCAAGGGAAGGCCGAAGGGCGTCAAGGGAAAGTACAAGATTGTGGACGCGAGGATGCGCAAGGAAGTGGGTCGGATGCGAGTGCGCCTCCGTTCTAAGCTGATGATGTGGCTAGGTCCGAGCGCAGAAGCGGATCAAGAAGGCAAACAAGAAGCGATGATTTCTCGTAACCCCGCATGCATATACCGCATTGATACCTTCCCAAATGTACCCGCGTTTTACAATGCACCCCCCGCCTGACTCCCTTCCCGTCATCGTAACGAGATCTCCCGTTCCCGTAACGAGATCTCCCGTTCCCCTCTTCTCCTCAACGGGTAATACCACTCCATCCACTGACCCTCCACCTTCGATCTCCCTTCACTCAACTCCTCAATCTCCGGATCCACAATCGCCGGACCCTTCCCCTTCACCCACTCTTCCCCATCCTTGCTTGGTCGGCAGGTGGATCATCGGCCTTGAGATCGAGGTCGCCTTCCGGATCGTCGTTCGAGAAGAGGGAGAGGTCCTCGCCGTTCCACCCGTCGCCGTTGGCGTGGGTATTAGAGGACTCGTATGCCCATATCGTATACGAAAGGGCGTTCTCGCCGTCTGGGCAGCATGAGTCCCGCATTGTTGGCGAGACGCTTCAGCTTACCGCATACATTGAGGACATCGTCCATTGCCTATCCTTCGATCAGTCTCCGGTGAGAACCGCTTGACCCCTCTTACCTTGGCAGGCTCTCTATAGTCCTCGAGGCTATCCTTTTCCTTAGCAAGCCCAAACAATCTCGTCTTCTTCATATCAAACGGAATGCCAATCTCGCCTATAATCGCTGCGAACTTTGGTCAATCACAAGGGCAACGTGAAATAGGATTGACTCACTCGGTTACTCCTTCTTCCCCGTCGCATCCTCCGCCATCCCACCTTGATCTCGTGAATCGCTCTTCAGCTCGGCCAGTTAATTCCGCAGACCCGACTTGATAGAATCAGGACCGAATTTGAGAGCTTGCATCATGCCTTTTAGATCTCGCTGGAGTCCCACCGCATCCTGAGAAAGTTTCGGTTCAGTCAACACGCCTCGAGGAAACCGATCAACTCACCGCGTTGAACACGTGTCTCCGCTTCCCAAGTAGGGTCAAGCCATCGTAAAAGTACGCTGACAAAGCCATTCGACCCTGATTGACCTTCTCGGACAGGTCAGGGGGTGAATCAAACACTGGAGGGTTGATGAAAGAGATAGCGTCAGGTTGGGCTTCCCGTATCCGTGTGATGTAATCCTCATAATGCGCTACGCCGAGTCAGACGGAAAGTCGAGTATGAGAAGAGACCCACGTCGCCAGAAGTCGGTGATGAAATCGTACTCCTTCACTGCGCCATGTCTGCGATGGAAATAATCTGGAATAATCGCTTTCCCCGTGGCGATATCCCATCTAAGACAGACTCATCAGCCGGGATTTGGTAGCTCCTGAAACGTCGTACACTCCATGCCCACCACATGGACATCTACCTTCCCCCTTCTCATCCCAGAAATCCCACTCCGGCCCCATTTCCATCCCCATCGCTCTTCAGCCTCCTTTGCCTCGGCGCGAGTAAGCCAGACGCCCCGTCCTTCCGGCGGAGTGATTGTCAATTTCCCCTTCTTCTGCTCGCCCCCGGGAAGTGAAGTCGAAGTTTCCGATGTCAGCGACAGATCGGCCCATACCGAGCTGGGAGTTCTGGATTGGAGTTGGACATGGCCCTTTTCTGCGGTGCATCAGGATGAAGAAAGCACAAGAGTGGGAATGGCGGACTTGAAGCTCTGCGCAGAAGGGAACTCGTCGAGATCTTCGACCCCTATGAATCCCTCGTGAGGCTCATTCATCGAGTCCCAACCAATCACGCATTCATCCAGCAGTCCTTTAGCTTCTTAGAATCGGTCTGCCAGACTCTTTAGCACGATTCATACCGTTGCACGTTCTCTAATCAGATCTCTTACCGGCCATAAGCCGCAGACCATCTTCCCCGTAACCATTCGCTAACATGCAGCCCATCGAGCTTGGATTTCGGCGCAAAGACGTGCGACGCGAAACATCGTGAAACAATGACGTCCCGCCAAGCGATGTAGGTTCGTATTCCAAACCACTGATCCGCTCATCAGCTCAGTCTGGCCCATCCAGGGGAGACTCACTATCTGGAAACTCTCCGATCCTGCCATCCATCGCCTCTCGTTTCCCTTCGATGCCCCCCCTACCCTTCGATGCCCCCCCTACCCTTCGATGCCCCCCCTACCCTTCGGTAGCCCAACACCCCTGAACGAGCGCGGATTCCGTCTGATGAATTCGCCTCGGATTCAGGCCGAGAGCGAGTAGTACCCAGTAAGAGGCGCCTGAACCGGAGATGAAGCGGGAGTATACGTCCTGATGAGCGGAGATGACTGCAACGATTGTCTGATCAGCGAAGGCGAAGCTCTCTCGAACTCGAGGCATACAGACTCGGAAGCCATGGGCTATACACCGCGCGAGATCTGGATCGCATAGTCGATGTATGCTTCATCGTACTTGCCCCTAAGAAGGAGACTCAGCACCGTGATGCGCATTGGATGACATAGCTCACGGTCCAGCATGCTCGAGAGCCACCCAAGTGACCAAGTACCGGATAGTAGTGAATCCCGATGCCTTTAGTCTCCTAAAATGCACCTGCAGCCGATAGCCTCTTAGCGTTCTAATCGTAATACAGTATGGAAAGCTAATCACATCCACCTCCTCCTCCGTAAATGGATGACCGCCGAACCACCCTTCCCTCCCTCCCTTCTCCGCATCACTCCACATCCCCCCCTTCCTCCTCACTCAGCTGACTCGGTGCGCCAGCTCTCAGTTTCGTAGCTTCATCGCGGGATCCACGGCACCTCGAGGGTCCAGCGTTGATCGAAGGTGGGTTCCGGATGTTTGGGAAGTTGGAAGTGCTAGCGAGATCGACGCCGCGGAGGAGGAGGGCGATGGGTGGATGAGAGGGGTTTGGAGCGGGGCGGAGGAAGTACGAGTGGGATGTGCCGATGTGTGAGTCTTTGGTAGCTGAGGTCGTCATGATTAGTGCTCGCTTCTAAGCAAGGGGACGCCGAAATGAAACGAGAGTAATAGCAGATTAGCAGGACCCATTGCCTGGAAGCGAATGAAACTCGATTTCCCATGGATGCCTCGGTGTCAAGGGCCTGCGTGAAAAAAGCAGGGCTTCTTGCCCAAGCCTACATCGATTTGCCTGACGAGACTACTTTGCTCAACTTCCTTGCGTTGGGCAAAGTTGGCTTGGCTCCGGATCTGAAGATGACCAATGCGGATCGCGCCCGAAGGCTCACGTCATATCCCAAAGTCAGCTGGCCCTCCCCATCTGCCCCGGGCCGGGGTTCCGCTTCCGCCGAGGCCCGCGCTCAACGCCTTGTCGAGCTCGGACGATTGGGAGCGGCCATGAGGTGCCTCGACAGGGATTTCAACGTTGCTCGAGCCGACCCAGCTATTGTTCGGAAGCTGCAAGACGAGCATCCATTTGCCCCTCAGCCCATCTTCCCGCCCGGCCGCACCCAGACTTGGAACTCGCCGGATCAGGATGCAGTAGTCTTCACCATTAGGAAGCTGTCAAGGGAGGTGGCACCGGGCATCTTGGGGTGGACACCGGACCTCCTGAAATTAGCCAGCCGCGAGACGAAAGTCGTCCAGTTCGTTCACATGATCACATGATCACGACGATATAGCGAATGGGATCAATACGTTCGCTCCGGATTTCCTCAATGCCGCCAGATGGGCATACGAATTCGAGAGCGATCTTTTCATAAATTCGGGGGAGGGGTCGCCAATCGTCATCAAGTCCTCTTCAGGCGTGAGACAGGGGGACCCCTTCGGACCTCTATTTTTTTCCCTCGCTGTTCGCCCCTTTTTCTCGAACTTTCTCTTCACCTCGGACCGGATCACCTCGTCCTCGCCTACCTGGACGACATCTTCATCTTGGGCCGGGGAGGAGGCGAGTTGCAACAGGTCAACGCTTTCCTTTCTGACAGGCGTTCATCATTGTCGTTGAACCCTGCCAAATGCTGGGAGCAGAGGTTGGACGATTTGCGGGATAACGGAGCCGAGATCTTGGGGTCCCTCATCGGCCCTCGGGACAGTCGTCCCGAACCCATTCCGACTTGCCGCCGGAAGAGCTCGTTAAGGAAGCAGCTGTGCACCGTCATGGATCGCAAACATCAAGAAAAGGTGGCTCGGCTGCCTCCCCAAGGAAACACTCGGGCGACGGGCGAGTCAATCGGCGACGCAATATTGGGAAACCATAAAAGGGTGGAAGGCGAGTTTCTCTCGGGGCGCCTTTGACTTCCTGATGAGGCGGATGTCGGTGGCATTGTCAAGAGCGCGTGGGAGAACGTTTACGCTGGTCGTAGACATGTAGGGAGTTTCGTAGTTTTTTACTTCACAACGTTCGTAGCCCTGGCTGTAGCACATTCCCCTTTCAGGGTGTGGAGACCCCGCAGCTAATGACGAGAGGCATTGGAACATCGATACAGTGATAGATTCTCTCATCGTACAGATAACTTCGTCTGTTCAACGCACATGGACCTGCGTGCACTGCTCTCGATCCCACTCAGCCTCACAGCGCTCATCACCCACCGGTTCCCGTATTTGTCTGCTCATTTACCGCAACTCACAAGCTCTTCAAGGGGGGCAAGCACGATGGCGATGGAACCGGGCAAGATGAACGGTTCGTTGCCCCGATAGTTTCAGCCTTGCTCCCTTGTATCGAGCCATATGCGATGCTTAGGGCCCTACTGACGTCGGAATCAGTCCTTCACGGACCACTCCAAGCCCATACCTCTCCTAGCGATTCCACTCACCCGACTGGCTACTTCCGAGATGGCTATTGCTGGGGCAGCGATATGGACGCGGGGAAACACTTTTTGGGCGGGATCGTGACAAATGAGTTTCTCGAGTTCAGCAAGGATCGAGGTGAGTCGATGTCCTCCCAACCATAAGGCTTAGCTGAGTTTGCGTCAGGAAATGACCTAATGACGAAGAGAGGTGGATTCCCCGGATTGAAGGATGGATGTCGATGGTGTCTCTGTGTCGACCGGTACGGGTTTATTGGGTCGACTTTGGAGATTAGGCTAACGCGGTGTTGACCAGATGGAAGGAAGCGCTCATGGCGTCCGAGAAAATGGGCGACAAGGTGGTCCCAAGGTACTCCCCATCTCCCCTATGAACGTCGTGTGCTGACCGAGTGCGACGTCCGCAGGGTAGACCTTCAATCCACCGCCTTTGACGCCCTCAAGACCGTCACGATGGAAGATCTCCAGCGGTTCAAATGGACCAATCCACGCGATGATCTCTAGACTCCCTTCCAGCCCGTTTATAGTCTTGCTAGTAGATTGCTAGCATCGCAAGGAGGATAAGTACCATGCACAATGTATTCATAGCCTCGCCACGATGTGCACCCAACATGAAACCCCATCACCCCTGAAACGAGACGGGCGAGGGGCGATTAACAGGTCCTAAGTTTCGACATTCCTTCAACAAGTCGCCCGTCGGTCGGTGTCAAATCCGACTTCCACAGAATGTAGAGTCCTTGTTGCCTCGCCGATGTGTGTAGTCGAGAGAAGGACTAGGCGCTTGTTAGAGAAAGGGAGTGAGCGCGACGATGAAACGGGGGGTCGAGGGGCACGGCGTTTCGACCGGGAGTCTTTTGGTGGCGGTCGTGGCTCCTCACCAAAAGTTTGACGCTTTCGTTTCGTTGGTCACCTCTATCGTTCGACCACTTTGTTTTGACTTCCTTGCGACCTCTCGGCAATACTGTAAGTCTCCACTTCCCCTTTCTCCTGTTCCATGCACACCATATCCCCATTTCGAGCTACCGCTTGCGCCCGCTCCCCATTCCCTGCTACGCATGACGAACCCATCCTCAGCAAATAGGAAGTGCCATCTGTATATGCTAGCCTTGTAGCTTGCTGCAATGGTCGCTATGCTGTCACCAGGAAGTCTGATCCTCTTACACACCGACTCCTTGCTTTGCTATGAAGCTCGAACTCATGTGACTGGTTGGTGACCGCAGGGCCAGCACAGGATAGCTGCTTGTTTCTTGCCAACCGATGAAAATCTGAGCGGTAGCGATAGCGAGTCGTCAAGCGATTTGACCATGTCATCCACGAACCTCCCCCTTCCAGTGTTCTTCGCCCAGACCCTCCAATCCCTCATCCCGATGTTCGACGACACCCTCTCCTCCTCCGACCCCTCCGCCCAGTATACCCTCATCACAGCACTCGACAATCTCCACCTCATCTCACGCCTGCTCACCTCGCTCGGCGTGTTTTCACAAAATGAGACTGTTGATGAGCTGGGCGATGGAGAGCTGCTGTTCATGACTGTTGTTTGGGTGATCGCGGAGTGTGAGGGGAAAGGGGGTTTGGGCGGGACTTCGGACCGAATGGCGGTCTTGAAGCGGAGCGAGGTGCGTCATCACTCGAGAGAGGGTCGCTGGAGCTGACGGAGGCGTAGACCGCGTTGAATGACTTCCTCGCCCTCGTTTCCTCGTATTCGGTCCTCTCGCCGGACGAGCAAGCGCAGAGCTTGGCTGCTGCTGCTGATGGTACATTGGGACCGAAGGATCCGGCCAAGCGGAGAGAGGCGAAAATACGGCAATACAAGCGGGAGAGAGAGATCCGCGAGCAACTCTCCGTGATTCCGTCAGTCCATGATCAATTCATCGCTGACTCAGAATCCATAGACGCTCTCTCGAGATCATCCATCACCTTCATCAACTCCTCTGGCGTTCATCCTCTCCCTCCTTCCTCCCCCGAGCACTCGACCGGCAGTGATCTCCACCTCGACCGCTTCGACCTCCGTCAACCACGACGATCCCCCTGAGACTCGCCAAGTCACCCTACTCCTCCTCCGCCTCCTACACGGCCTCACCCTGCCCGCCCTCTCATCAACCCAAATGGAGCTGGACCTCCTCGCATCTGCCCCTGCACCCTCTGGCCCCATTGCTCCACGCGAGACGCGAGAAGAGGACAGCACATGGCGGCTCGACCGAAAGCAAGGGCAGGTCAAGCCCCGCCAGCTGATCTCGGGGGGCGGAAGAGTTCTGCAACCATTCACCATCCTCACCAGTACAGGCGGTTTATCAGATCGGGAAAGGCTGGGGATCGAGGTCTTCAGGAGCTCGCATAGATTGCCCACGATGACGATTGACGAGTACCTCGAGGAAGAACGGCGGCGGGGAAATATCATCACTGGAGGAGGGTGAGTGCCGCTTGTGAGAAGACGAGGCCAGGACTGACGAGGTATCGCAGACAGGCATCGGCAGACGCTCCGACGGAATCGGAGCTGCTGGCACTGGCGGCGGAACAGGATGGCACGGCGGCGGCGGAAGAGAAGGGGGAGCAGAAGAGGCTGAAGGAGGAGAATGGGGCGCGGTATACTGAGTTGAACCCAAGAGGGGCTGGGAATACGATGAATAGAGGATGAGGCGTAGGGCATGCTTCGGATCCGTTCCAACATGATGGTAATTCAGTTGCGTCCTCTGCTAACGGGTGCGGCATCCCGACTTCGATGCCGACGAGCGCAATATAGAGCGGACTTGAAGCGTACCTGACGGTGTATCCCCTGACCTGGATTCTTTGAGATTGCCCCTCGAGTCGGACGATGTTCATGCTATGCATTTGTCAAGATCTCGCTCCCCATTGCCATTCCCCTCCCTTCCACAGTCTACACCGCATACACACTCGGCCGTACCACGAACGCGGTATTCCCCGCCAGAACCTTGACAGGTACCTCACATTCCACAGTCTCGCTCCTCATCTCCTGCCACCCTCCTCCCTCCCCACCTGTCACAGGGAGCATCGGACTCAGTCCACTCGAAGCGGAAAAGAAATGATTGTCACTATCTCCCAAACTTGCCGCGACTGGCAGTAGATGGACCGAGTGATGCTTTTCCCGTGCTTGAGCTCGAAACTTATCCAAACTGGCTCGGTTGTGCCGCCTTCGATGTCCATGGGGCGGCGACGCAACGAGGAAAGCTAAACGCACCCTCCACTCCCATCCGCCTGAGAAACCCCCCGTCCCCGCAGCGATCGAGAAAGCGGGCGTGGCATCTGACGGAATATCTAGCGAAAAGGCCATTCGTGAAGTGCTGATGACGTAGGCGGACCGATGCTCCGCGTGGAGTCGGGCGAGAGGGGGCTGCTTGGTCCGTCCGGCTGAGCTGGCGGAGAATGGGAGAAGGTTTTCGGGGATGATCTCGTGGGATTCGAGGAAAGCGGAGAACTGGTCCAATGAGCTATTGTCGCTGAGAGAGGGACTCAAGACTGACCTTGAGGACACGACGTTCTGTCTGAGACTCGTTGAACGTCACCACGCAAAGCACGGTCTCTCCAAGGCGGAAAACGGTCTTGATCATGGTGAGGACCGCGACGAGCTCCCCGTCCTTTGCGATGTCATAGGATGCTACATGAGAGCTGAGCCTACATGCACATCCCGGTGACCCAGCGACTCACTCTTTGCCGAATGCCTGCTCAAGATCTCCACAGCCTCGCCGCATCCCCCCTCTTCTCCCCCCTCCTCCACTAGCTCGTCGTCGCCGTCCACAAAGCTGCCCTGACGGGGCCGAAAACCCTTCCCAAGCTTCCGGCTGAAGGGAATGTCTAGCCGGTCAGTTGACACGGATGCGGTGCTTATTGGAGGAGAAGGTTCTGGCACTTCCGGCAGAGGGAACGCTGGGGACAGGTTTCGAGGTCGTGAGCCTATGCGGCTGGGTGAGAGTGGTGCTGGACGAGGCGATGGGATACCCCCGCCGATAAGGGGCGCTGTGGTGTTGTCTAGCGTCTCAAGCAGATGCTTCGCGTACGCTTGGAGCGAGCCCTCGGTATCCCCGCCTTTCGTGCGACCTCGATCCACAGGACTCGATCGCCGTTTCGTCTCAGCGGACGGATAACTCTCTTGCTCCAGGACTTCGCCCTCGACGGTTCCCTGGATGACGGGCTTGAGAACATCGTAGGTCCGAAAGGGATGCGATACTGCGCTATGTCAGTCTTATCAAAGCGAAGCTGGAATGTCTTGCCAGAAACATTCGCCCAGATCCGGATAGGCACCGAGATCTCCTTGGTTTTCTGTCGCTTCCCTTTGCCTGGAAGCGCGACACTGAATGACACAATCAGGTCATAGGTGAAGCGAAAGGCTTTGCCGCGGTGGGTGGGAGGAAGGGTAGTAGGCAGCTGGATCGTGTAGACGTCTTTCAGGCGACGGTGTATGAGTGTCATTCAGACTCGCCTCTTGATACACTCACAGTCCCTCGACTCCCCTTCTTTCAGCCTCACGTCCACTCCCAGCAGACTCCTCGATGTATCCAGCACAGGAAGATCCTTCATATTCCAGACCCTCTTCCTCTCTTCCTCAAGACTGCCTCTACTCCCTCCATACACTAGGTCCTTCGCTAAACCAAACAAGCTTCCAGTCAAACTCGGCTGCGTCGCATTCCCGATGGTACCCGTGCCAAAGCTGAGCTGCCATCGGGACGAGCTGGACTTCATCGCTGATTCGACAGACTGCATGGACGACGACGGCATGAGAGCGCCGGATCCGACCGGCTGATGGAGGAGAAGAGAGCGAAGAGGAAGTAAGGGGTCAGGAGGGATGTAGCTGTTGGACGGGTGGAAATGGGCGACGAGGTGAGTGTAAGCCCAGAGAATGGTTGTGCTTCCTCGTGGTTCCTGATGGCGGATGGAAGGATGGGATGGAGGTGTTTCGATCGATGAGGAGCCGCCTATACCGAGATTGGAAGCGCCGTAGGCGTTTTGATAGGAAGGTGTGCGGGATTGGGATAGAGGGGAGGAGGGAGACGGACTGAGTCGAGGTCGAGGGCGAGGAGCGGTGATCTCGCTGCTAGTGCGGGAGTCATCCTCGTCATTCAGGTCCACAGCAGACCGGGAAGCTGAGGATACGGTCGAGCTCGACTCGGTGGTATGGGGAGATGGACGGCTTGGGTCGGTCGCAGAAGGGGCCGAGGCTAGTGTTTCCGATATTCGGGGCAGCTCTCCAGGGGATAAAGCGAGAGGCGAGGATGGGGGCGGAGACGGGATGGAAGTTGCGACCGAAATCTTCCGGTAGTGGGAACGTGAAGAGGGAATGTGAGTGCTTGGCAGTCGTCGGGTAGGTAAGGGCGGCGGAGGTGCTGCAATCAGGTATCATCAGCTAATGGCAGTATACGCGATGATGGATCACTCACCCGACTGCCCGCCTAGAGCCCAGACCATCTCCTGCGGACTCATTCCACCTTTCCCTAAAGCCAGACTCCTTGTCCTCCGAGCATGACCTTCATCTCTTCTCGATCCCCCGTTCTCCTTCCGCTTCCAAGAGTCTGGACTTCGGATATTCGACAACTCATCTCGCTCTGGAGAACCTGCCAATCCTGGAGCTCGATAGGTTGGATTCGCACCTGAACTGTAGGGATAGCCCGGCTCGGACGCAATCGGGGTGGAGGTTAGATCGAGGGTGTTGAGGGTACGAGAGGGACCAGCTTCCGCATTGAGGGGTCGAGAATTGATGTTCAGACCAATCTGCTTCCGTCGATGAGGAACGTCGGAAGGCCCACCTGTCTCATCTCGATGGTCGGACGCTGACGGTACTATCGAGGAGGTCGATGATCCCGCTGTATCGGCAGGAGGAGGTCTGGTATTACGAAATGTGATGGTGACCGAGAATGTCTCGCCAGCGTAGAAAGCCGAGGCCGAGGGGTGGACCGTGACTTCGAGATGGGGATGATCGCTCCCCAACGAGGTCGAGGGAGTCGATGTCGAGAAGGGGAAGTAAGAGGACATCTGTCAGCCCCTCATTGGCTATCTTTCACCTCATTTGCCCGATGTCGGTTGTCGTATATGGGATCTTTACGCGTTGATCCGAGGGACGACATGTGTTGCAGAGATACGTCATGGCGGTTTCGTCGCCCTGGCTTTCGTTTTGCTTGTCTTTAAAGGCTGAGCTGGTCTTTGACAGCGTAGCGCAGCACCCAAACTCTTTCTCCAAGCGCTCTCACCCATCGCTCACTCACCCATCTGATATCTTCGTGCGACCACGCTCGACATGTCGGCGGAACAGAAGGTCGAGAGCGCTGTGTCAAAGGTAACCGACGAGCCCTTGACACCGAACTTTACGACGAAGGACTATTCGAGCTTCTTCCTCGCTGGAGCGCTATGCTGTACCCTGTGCGTTCGTTTCAAGATCCAGATCTTAGATTAGCTGAGCAAGAGTCTGTGACAGCTCGCATGGTGGCATGACCCGTATGTTGTCCGTGTTCTCGCACAATCCAAGAGCTGACCTAAGACCAAGCCATTGACGTGGTCAAAACCCGTATCCAAATCGACCCCGCACTGAAAGGGTACTCCCTGCTCACGGCCGGCCGCTCCATCGTCGCAGCTGAAGGTGCCGGAGGACTGCTCACCGGTTTCGGACCGACGGCTGTCGGCTATTTCTTCCAGGGCGGAGCGAAGTTTGCGGGCTATGAGGCAGCGGTGAGCTCACTGTACATCAGTCTCATGGGACTGAGATACTGATGCTCTCGGTGGCAGAAAAAATATTTGGTCGAGCTGAGCGGGAGCCGGGAGAAAGCTATCGAGAACCGGACGGCTATTTATCTCGGAGGAGCGACCATTGCAGAGTAGGCTTACTGCTGAGCTGTTGTGCAGTCGTGACGACTCGCAGATTCTTCGCCGACATCCTGCTGACACCCCTCGAGGCGACCCGTATCCGTCTGGTGTCCAACCCCAAAGTGGGTCTATTCTCGATTCCAAAATTAGTCTTTTAACTCTTCTTCAGTACGCCACAGGCCTCGTCTCAGGACTCACCAAGATCGCATCTACCGAAGGCTTCAGCTCGTTGTACGCTGGCTTCATCCCCATCCTTTGCAAACAAGTCCCATACGCCATTGGTACGCTCTCACACCCTGCTTGCTTGCATTGCTTGCTGATCCGATTGCGCTGCCAGGGCAATTCACGGTGAACGAGAGATGCACCGAGTTCATCTACAACCAGATGACACCCGAGACAAGAGCTAGTCTCAGCGGGACACAATCATTCGGGATCACACTTGGCTCCGGCGTCGTCGCCGGATTCGCTGCTGCCATTCTCAGTCACGTATGCCCCGTTCTCCTCGCTCGATTGACCGTGAGGCTAATCGGATCAACAGCCCGCAGACACCCTTCTCTCCCAGATCAACAAGGGTCACGGACCCAAAGGATCGATGGTGTTCCGATTAGTCACGCTCGGCCGAGAAGCCGGTGTGCGCGGTCTCTTCGCCGGTCTTGGCCCGAGAATGAGTGCGTGGTCTTGGTCCCACATCTGAGAGGCGCATATTGATGGTGATGACTAGTCATGACTGCCGGTTTGGTAAGCTCGCAGTTCATCATGTACGGTGCGATCAAGAATGCGATGGGTGCTGGACCCGGAGTGGAGATTCACAAGGAGGAGGCGGTTGCGCCGATGTCTTCGGGAGGACACTAGATGGGAGAGTTTTTGCTACTAATGTCATATGCTTAATCGCGGATCACACAGAATTTATACTCCTCGAGGAAAGCTTGTCAGGGGTTCAGACCGGCTGAAATCACTCTAGTCAGACATTCTAGCATCTATAGCATTACTGCCCTTCCAGATTGAAGCAGCGAATCTCTTTCGAAAGGCCATGACCTCCCTACGTCTCCCAAACTCATCATATTATCGGAACTCGGACCCTCCATCATATCGTTCAGTACGATCTCCCTCACTTCCCGTGCCCGCTTCCTCATGCCCTCTCCCTTCTCCGAAATCATCACGCCCACAACCTCGTTCATCTCGCGCCGGATCGCGTCTTCCGTCCCCTCGATCTTGACTCCCCTCGCCGTGGTGCGCCCAACATTCAGTCCAATGCGCACTTGGACGAGCTCCAGTCCAATACCGAGGTGGACGAGCTCGTTGGCGATCCAAGGTTGGTCCCATCCGCCGGGCCAGACGACTAAACCATAAGCTCACGATGTTGTTCGCCTGACTCACGCATGGGAACACCTTGGATCATCCCTTCTTGCGTGCCATTAGCTCCTCCATGCGTGCAGAACCAGGATACAGCCTGATCTCAGCTCCTTCTCCAGGGGTATGGACCTACAGGATGTCCCAGAGCCTCGAACTGCGGTACCCAAGACGCCATCATCGCCTTCTCCCCTAATCGCTCGGTCCTCTCCTTGATGATCACGCCAAGCTCCTCTTCTCCCCAAGCATGCGAGAAGAGGACCCATAAGCCTGAAGTCTCTAGCGCGTCGAACAAGAACCCAATCTTCGAGGCCCTGCCTGGGGTACCCATCGTTCCAAAGGCTACATAGATCACGCTGTGTTTCCCGGCCACTTCCAGAGCTCGATCGAGGAAGGCGATCGTCTCGTGATTAGACTTTGTCTTTGTTCGATTCTCCAGAAACACCTGAGGCCCGACTCCTAGGAGATTGGACTTGGCGGTGGAGTTCCGGCTCAGTATCGCGGGCCAGAAGAAGATGATTTTTGAATCCTGGAAATCGTTGATGAGGCGATGCCAAGAACGCATATGGAATTGGACACGAGCTGGCTTTCAGCGACGCGTTCAGGCAAGTGACCTACAAGTTTGATTCGGATCCATTTCCCATAGATCTGGGGAAGGTGGTTAGCCTGAAACCGAGGACTCAACCTACACATCGGTCCCAACCCGAGCCCCGGTAGATCAAGTCGAAGGTCATTGGTACCGACCGCCTACAAGGTGAGCTCGAATCCGAGCCGAAATGGGCTACCAAGTACCTTTTGGAATGCCTTCTGCCGATCTCCCCCTGCATCGAGTTCCTGCACATACTCCTCAAGGGCGTCAATCACACTTGGAGATTGCCGATTAAACATGCTGGAATGTCCCAGCTTATTCGGCCTCGTCCTCGTCAACGATCCAAACTCACCCAGCTATATAAGGCAACGAAGGTGGTCCTAAATCCCAAACTTCAGGCACTTTGACCCCCGCCTCCTGGCAAAGCGACTCCAAGTATCTTTTGAACCCCCAACCGAGCAGAGCATCGGGTAGAATCACGTCAGGCGGCTGCCACGAGTCCCCATCTTTCTTGGCCAGGAACTCTCGGTAGGCCGGGACGATTGCATCCCCCATCCCATCCGCGAACTTCTTCCAAAGCAAGTCATCTTCGTCCGCTGTATTGGGATCACGAGGCATTTCGGAGCGGAGAGACCATTTGATCACTCGGAGTCGGCTACGTTGGGCATCGTCGAGTGGAGCATTGTCGATATCGGGGTCGATAGGCTGGGGGATGAAGTCGGGGATGAAGAGGGTGACTAGGAGGTGAGGGTGGAGAATGAGTAGGCGGATGGCAAAGGTCAGCTCGGGCCGACAGTGGCCCCATGATGGAAGGCAGAGGGCGGCGTAATGAGCTGCGGGAGGGGTCATTTTGGAAAGTCTGAGATTACGTCCGACGAGAGAAGGAGGTCGAGTGGTCTTGGAGTGAATGTGTGAGCAAATAATCCTTTCTGGTCGTCAGCGGTCAAGTTTTCAGGTTAGAGATCGGATGCAAAAGGAGTCCGAGCTCATCAACGGGCATCCGGGCAAGCGAAATTGCAACAGACCAAACCAACGCTGGAATCAAGTCTCAGATTCTGAACGTGTCCAGCGCGTGGGGAGGTTTGTTGTAGCCGAACACATCATAATCGCTGGCTGACACAATGTGCATTGCATGTTTGCATCCTCAGGTCAATCTACGCGTGATTTGTCACCACGGAATCACAACTCCCCACGGAGCTTAGAAGCGCATCTCGCTCCGCCAGCTATCGCGGCACGACCTGCCTCGTCGACCTCTTGTAATGGTAGTACCCATTCCCACGGCCGGCTCCCGCAGCAGCTCGAGTAGCCGTACCGTCCCAAGCGTCCGCCGGCCACCCTAGAAAGACGAGACTATGGCGCGGTCATCAGTCATCATATAGTCCAAAAGGACGATACTCACATGGTGATTGAGATGGCGGCAGCGAGTCCCATCCAGATCTGCAGACACCAATCAGTTCAACGAGAATAAAAATTTGAGGTCGCGCTCACCGCGTCTCCGAGATGTACCTTCGCTCCCGTCACCTGAAACGCGCGATGGGCGATACTCCATCCGAAGACGGAGAAGAGCCAGGCGGTGGTCACGATGATCCATGCGAGGTTCTGTGTCGACCCACCCGATCAGCCGAGAAAGGGGCTAAAGGGGCTAGGGAAGCTGACCGAGGAGAAGAGGAAGAAGGCGCGATTACCGACGAAGCGGAGCGCTCGGGACTCGTGGACGAACAGAAGGGGAAGGATGGAGACGAGGGTGAAAACGGCGAAGATGACGGCTGTCTCGACAAGTCAACCCAAGCCGAACGATCAACTCGAAGGAACCGTACCGATAGCCCAGAGCAGCATCGCGCCCGTCAACGAGTGGTTCACCTGAGTCCCGTACCTAAATAAAATCACTCAACCTCAATCAAACTGGATGTTGGGGAAAGGGGCACGTACTCGTACGCGACCTGATTTGGCAGACAGAACCCAGGCGAACACCAACCGAAACTTCCGAACGTAGTGTCTCCGCTCGGCGAAGGAAGACGGAGGAAGTTGATGGAGTTTATGAAAGGCGAGGAAAACGTATTGAGGATCCTGAGGGGATCATAGCAATACATCAGCTGAGGAGGGTGTAGTTGGGGAGAGGGAGGAGGCGAGTGGGAAACAGTACGGACACGAGGACGAGGACGGTGATGGCAAGGACGAAGAGGATGATGACTTGAGCTCCATAGGGGATGTTGCGGGTGACGACGTTGGGCATTGTGTTGATCGGCGGTCGGTAAAGGCGTTGAGAAGGGATGCGTGAGGCTTCAGTCGCGTGTAGAGAGATGCGGTATATCCTGGTATCAGATCGAGCCCGGCTCGATCAGTGGGGACAATGAGATCAACTCGTTCACTGGGGGTATCAGTGGACAAAAGCATGGCAGCAGCATCCGACGCCTTAGGTCATCCAACCTTCAAAGTTCTTGTGTATGACGATTGTGTGTCGAGTGGGGAGAGATGGCCGTGCCCTGGAAGGCCGAAACCTCGAGATGCGCCCGTTCCTTCTTGTTGTGCATGGTTTGAATACAACATGTGACTACAGTACAATGCAATGCTGAGAGGGTCTAAATTTGTGATGATGCCTGTATTTCCCCAAAATTCCATCCACGTCTCAAAACCTGACCGCTCTGCCTAAAAGCCAAACGCGAGCTGCGCCCTGCTGAAGACAGGCCTGCGGTGACCGTTAACAAATCTGGCGGTTCTGAAAGAGCACTTACGGCTTCCACCTCAGCGCGGACGGCTCGATCGTTTGTCTTTGCTTGCTGACTGTCTTCTGGTACTGCTCGAGGACCGCGTCGGTGAGGTGGACGATATGTTGGCCTTTGTAGTATTTGATCATCTGCAGCGCCTGGCACCTGATCGTCTCCGTCAGCTCAAGGCGATAAGACGAACAAGCGACTGACGTATGCATGATGTCACCATGCGTGATCGATGTCCGTTGGGCAATCTCGTCCAGACTGATCTCGTCCTCACTGTCCAGCAACAGTTCGACGATCTTTTCCTGCCAATATGCCCGGTATCCCAGCAGCCCCAGATCGGACAGAGGTTTCTCAGGACTACCCAATTTGCCTTCCCGCTTCGACAGCTCGTACGAGAACTCTATCAGCAGCTTGCCGTACCCCTTTCTTTGATGTTGTGGGAGGGTGAGGATACATGCGACATTGTACGCCTCGGGCGATTCCTTCTCTTTCGAAAAGAAGCCGATCAGGTGACAGCCATACTCGTCCTTGACGGTCATGCAGTAGTAGAGGAAAGGGTCGACATCGTAGTACAGCGTCTTGTGATCGAGGAAGCATTTGCACAGTAAACACAGATTTCGGCACCACGTCCGTTGTCTCCGCCCGTCAATCTCGAAGAAGGATATGTCCTGGTGCCGGTAAATCTCGTTGCCAGGCGGGTGGAGCAGGGTGCATTTCGTTCGATGCCGTTTGAGCTGGGTGAGGGACGGGTAGTAGAGCAAGCAGAATTCGCAGATGTACAGCATAGGCAGGTGGGCGTAGTCGGCAGGATAAGGGGAGAAGTACCAAGCTTCCACCTCGGACTTGCCGATCTGGAGCTTGTTGAGGTTCTTGACGCGGGATATCTCGGAATGGGACTGTGTCATCGATCCGGACGTCCGCAGCTTCTCGATCTCCTGCTTCTTCGAGAAGACAGGAGGCGCTGCCTGAGGGTTTGACGGTGCTGTGAGATCGAGTTCCCCATCCGCGTCCGCATCCGAAACAGACATGCTGACGTCGCCATCTAACAAATCGTCCTCCTCGCCTTCCGCATCGTCCTCATCGTCCTCTGCGCCAGGCTCGTACTTTGCCTTCCGCTTCAGGGAGGATGTCGGACCTAGGCGCAAATCCTTGCCGGACGACGTTGCTTTGAGCGCCGCTGCAGCCGCTTTTGTTGCTGCTTTCCTCAACAGATTGCTGCCGGCTGAAGGTCTGGGCGAAGCTGTTGCGCGAACAGGGGTGGATATGGCTGTCTTGTCCTTCTTCTTCGTATCATCCTTGGACTTTGGCCATTCCATCTCCTTGTCCAGGATCAGCCGACTCCCACCAACCCACTCATCCAACCGCTTGTTGAATTCGACATAGTGCACGTAATACTCCGTATCATCTCGATCATCGGGAGGTGGCGCGTCTGGCGGGAGTCTGGGAGTGAAGAGGGATTGCGGTTTGGATCGAGTAGAGAGGATCTCAGCTTTACGGTGCTCGGCGGTCCCATTGGGAAGGGGTTTGAGGACGAAGATCTTGACACCTGGCACGACGTCCTATACTTATGTCAGATACAACAAACATAGCAGTTGAGCTACTCACGTCTATAGAATACGATCCTGGCGCCGCTGCAGTTGGTGCTGGGGAGCCTGAATCGCTTCCATTGGGTCGCCCGTTCCCGGAAGCAAGCGGTGTGGAAGGAGTCGAGGGCGCCATACAGTATCACACGCAGCCTTATGCTTCAAGTTGGGCACACGTTCTCCGATGGGACACGTCCCAGAAACTGCACAAAGGAGTCTTTCAATTCTTGATCGAAAAACACAAGGGGATACACCTACCCAATTGACTCGCCACCCCCTTATCTCGGCGTCCAGCCCAGCTAGAGATTTGGGACAAGTTCGAGTAGATAGTCAAGGCGATGATTGAATGATAGGCGTCAGTTGTGAATGGGACCGAAAGGTCATGCAGTGGTCGAAATCGCTCCTGAAATCAAACATAGCCTGGGAAACGAGGATGAAGCGCGAGACCAGACCACAGGCGTTGAACCAAGCGCGAGCCTAATTTACGAGCACATACCTCCCGGGTCCTCCTTCCTGTCCCGGTGCAAATCGCTCTTCGAATCACCTTCCGTACTGTGGACCATTTCCTTATTTCCCTGAAAGATATACAACAATCATGGCCACCGAGATGGACGTTGACCCTCCTGCTGAGAAGTCCTCGAGAGTGGTAGCTACTGGAGAGAAGAAGCCGCGTTTCGAAGTGAAGAAGGTGAGTTAAAAGTTCTGCTATCCCTTTGTCATGGCCATTCGCCCCCATCTCGCTCAGATCCCAAGAGACATTTACGTTTCACCTTGTGCATGTGGGGGTCAGACTTTGGGAAGCACCGGCTTGGCCTGCTGAGTTTGGCATAATGCGGAAGAGTAGCTGGTGAAGCTCTCTCGGATGGAAGACCGGACTCTATCGTGGACCTTACTTGTTCTGGATTGGATTGGCTAAGCATGAAGCTGACCTCTTCATCGCTCAGTGGAACGCCGTCGCACTTTGGGCATGGGGTAAGCCGATCCAGCTGCACCTTCCATTCACGTCTGATTATGATTAGATATCGTGGTGGACAACTGTGCGATCTGCAGGAATCACATCATGGACCTCTGTGAGCAGCGCATTTCCCACCTATGTGCTGATGGACGTTTGAGAACTTGAGTGGAGTTGAGCTGATCACCTGCTAGGTATCGAGTGTCAGGCGAATCAGGGGGCAGAGAGCGAAGGTCTGTCTATCCCATCCCTCTCGAAGCTCCTGCTGACGAGAGACAGGGTGCACGGTCGCATGGGGTATCTGTAATGTATGCCCAAGCTCCTTCCACCTGGATGGCGGTGAAGTCAATGGTTGATCTCGGTCTCAGCATGCCTTCCACTTCCACTGCATCTCTCGTTGGCTCAAGACTCGTCATGGTGGGTCTCGATCGCTTGTTTTGCTTTGGTAATATACTGATCTGATTGTCGCTTCGTTCAGTCTGTCCACTTGATAAGTACGTCTCAGCTCCACGAGCTCGTGTGTCCAAGAGATCGAGAGCTGACGTCGCGATAGTCGTCAGTGGGAGCTCCAGAAGTATGGCCGATGAACCACGACCTTTCCCCCGGCAGCAGACATTTGTATATTACCAGATGAAAACGATGATCCATGTCATGCCATGGTATCATGCACTTTGTTTCCGCCGATCCACACCAGGTGTCGATTGCGACCATACTCCCCGCTCAAATCTGCCTTCCTCCCTTTCCACCTTCTCCCCTAACTCCCTCACCTTGTCCTGCAGCAAGTCACATATCTTTACCCTCACCTCCCTCTCCTGCCCATCCGCCAAGTCCCCGCGAGATCGCTCGAGTCTTTGCCCTTCCCCAGCCGTCCACTCTCCTCCCATGCCAGCAGTCCCTGGCTCTCTCGCGGCTATATCTCGCCAGTCATCGACCAGAGGTTTGATGGATGACGTGATGGGTCGGCCGATGGTGACACTGAGTCGGTCACCTCGACGAGGAACGAAGCGTGGGAATTTTCGGTCTTCAGGCATGATTTTGTCAAAACCTGCGAAGGAGCTGTCTCAGTCCGAACTCCCCTGCAGCTGGGAGAGACCTACCTGAGACCCACATGGGAATGATCTCGGGCATAACGGTAGAATCCATGATAATCCTCCCACTAGCATCGTCAACCTCAGTTCACCGATCCAAGGCAAAAGCTCACACGCCCCACTTGAACCTCAACAGCCCGCCTGCGGGGTTGACGTTCAGCTGGTTCACCTTTCCTTCCGGGAAGATATGGATCTACTCCTCGCCTTATCAGCTTCAGCATCAATCGCCAGCTTTGGACCCACCCATTCGCCAGACTGTACGAGCTTGACCGCCTCGTCTACAGCTGGCTGAAAGATCCCTCCGCCGCGATACGTCTCGGTGACCTGACCGAGGGTGAAGAAGTTCCGGAAGAATGGATTGGTGAACATGATGTCGGATGCTGCGCCATCAGGTTCATCAAGGGCTGCCCAGAAGGAGGGAGAGATGACGTACCTCCTAGCGTCCAGCGTGAGTTACGCGAGGTATGGGATGGTCCGGCCAAGGGGAAGAAGGTAGAGAGCGGCATCATGGCAGCGAAAGTCTACTACCAGGAAATGGCCCTATCAGTCCTCCGTGTCGTGGAGTTGGAAGAGGACTAGCCGAGGGATCATCCAGCACCGAATTATGATTGCACACTGCCCACGGTCAGCTCATCCCATGAATCCCTGGGAGCCGCGCTGCAAACCAGTGACAATCCCTCTCCTCAACCTTGGCCGTTCTGGTTGATCATTGCGTATGTCGACAGCTCTTTCCTTCTCCTTTCCCTTGCCATTCGCAATCACCGCAGGCTCTCGGAGAGCTTCGAGCAGGATGGGCAGACCCTCAACATGGACGGATTTAGTAGTCAAGCCGAGTATCGCTTTGAATAGCAGTGTCGTACCCGAGAGGACGAGCGAGGAACCGAGGGTGGGCGCCATCGCTTCTCCACCTCTCCTGTCGCGTCGCCAAGACGAGGAAGAGCAGAACAGGTGCTTTTGCAGGAATTCTCCCACACGTTCCTGATTCCTTCGTGCCTGTGAGGGACTTTTGGGTCGCGCGCCTAATCCGACGAGCTGTCGAGGTTTCCGCAGGGCTTCTTTCTGAGGACCGAGGAATCCTCCTCGGCCTGGGAATCCATCATCATCGACATCACTGACACCTTCTTTTGGAATCTCGTTCACTCAAACCTACATTTCAGTCGCTCACCAATCTATGGGGTCTACGACGAAGGATGACCGCAAAGTAGTCCTCCTCATCGGGACCTCACAGCCCTCCTCCCTAGGCGCAAGTCTCGCTCTCGCATTCCTCGAGTCAGGATACGGAATCATCGCAACTTGCCGTGCCCCGCTCGAACGTATCCGATTCTTCTTCGAGGAGAAGGGATGCGATGTGCTCGAGCTGGAACTCGGGAATGAGGACAGTATGCAAGCAGCCGCGCTGACGGTTGAGGAGATGATCAGGGGAAAATTGAATGTTCTAGTCAATAACGCTTCCCGTCGCCTCGAGCCCCGAAATTAACTTTCCCAATGGATACCTGCCTGTCCACATATCAATCCAACCTCATCGACCCGCTCCGTTTGACACAGCTACGCGCCCCACTGCTCGTCCACACCGCCGCGAGACCCGATTGGGGTCGGACCGTCATCTTCAACGTCAGCAGTATCGGCGGTCGTTGTCCCAAGCCGTGGGGAGGGGTACACGAGTCCACCAAATCTGCGACTGAGAGCTTGTCTGAAACGCTACGGTACGAGATGCGCCCCCTCGACGTCGCCGTCTACTGCGGCCTCCTCGGTATCCTCCACACCGCCATCATCTCCCTCGAAACCAACCCATTCGACGCAAACTGTCCAACGCACCTTTCTACGCCAATTCATCCCCACCATGATCAAACAATCTCATGATGTCTTGGACCCAATGTTCCGGTCGGCGACCGATCCGATCAAGACGGCGAGGTGGATCGTCCGAGAATGTGAAAGTGGGGGATGGGGTGGACTGGTTTGGTTCGGCATTTCGTCCTGGTTGATCCGCTATGTTTACTACTTCGTGCCGAAATGGCTGGCCGATCTGATCCTCATCTCTACAGCGCCGGTCGATCATGTCACACCTCCCAGCAAGCCGAGGATCGAATGACCAAGCGTTCGGTTACCTCGGGTACGACAACGGCTCTCTTCTGGCGCCAATGGCGTTGGTCATCAAGCCAGAGTCGCGTTGCATCATAGGAGATGAATGGTATTTTCATGTGCAAGGTATCAGTCCAGTGCAGGGTATGGAGAAGGGATGGGAGCTAGTCTCGTAAATATTGTGCCCTGCAACAAGCATCAGCACTCGTGCTGGAATCGCAAGGAGGTCCCACCAATCATGTATCCGGTCGAAAACGACAGTCAAGTACGAAGTATCGTTGAGAAGCGCCTCAAATTGCTTGATCGCGTCTTCTTCCGAGAGGTCGAGCATGAACTTCTCCTGCACCTATAGAAGCCTTAATCAGCCCTTGACCCGGGCAATCCACGCATCGTACCTTCCAAACCGCCTTGTCCGGCTCAAGCTGGATATCCTGAATGCCGGCATTGACCATGAGCGCCACGAGATTCAGAATCAGGTTCGCATTCTTCCTCAACCCGATGAAGGCGGTGTAGCAGAGGCTCTGGAAGCGAGCATAGTGTGACGACGTGGTCCCGCCCATTGCGTCGACCATCTCTTTGCAGACTTTGACGGGAGGTGGGTAAGGCTTTGGGTCGCGACCGAGGATGTAGCCAAAGTCGACTGACACAATCAGCTGGGGTAACCGGAATTCTTGTGAGCATACCGTGGAAGAAGTGGCCTGTATGCGATGATCAGCATGAATGACTCAAAGCATGATGCCACGCCACGGACCATCTGGGGCAAGCATAAGATTGTCGAGGTGGCGGTCACCAATACCGAGCACATACGTCAAGACAGAGTAACCGGCTAAGCCATCGATGAGAAAGTTCTGCATCAAACTTGTCGCACTCACCACAGCTGCGCACAAAGGTGTCCATAACGCCCGCCTCAATGCCATATGATCCCAAGGCCCCGTCATCTGCATGATCCTGCCTCAAATAGTTCTGCAGATTCCCATACTCCGCCATGATCGCCGCCAGGCTCTTGCTTGGGACGAACTGGATCATTCCCTCATTGATCGAAGTCGCAAGTACGTTGTACGGGCTCAGCTTCAAATCGAGATTTTCCTTCCGTAATAATCGATCCATGAGTGTGAAAAGCTGGATGACCAGCTGGTCCTGCCGGAGATCATCGCCGTGCTTGAAGATGATTGGGTAGTCCGGATGGATGACGGCCAAGTCGTCTTCCGGTGGTCGGGTCGCTTCGATCGTCTCGAACCACAACAGCAGGGGAAATAGGTTGGATTTGAAGACGGAAGATTTGTCGGCTGCAATGGACGTGACTAAGACTCTAGCGTTGAGAGGCAGCGGAAGTGGAGCCGAAAGGGGGGAAAGACCGTGCTTGGGATCGGCGATGTATGAACGTAGTTTCTCGATCTTCTTCGACCGTTGATCTTTGGACGACCGGATGTCCTTGGCGCGAGCTGATAGCGTTTCCACCAGTTCGCCCTGACATTTCAGGATTTCCCGCTGGGCAATACCTTCTGCCGTCTGTCTTGTCAGTTGTACTCGCAGACTATAGGTCTCACTTTCGCCAGTCCTTGCATGAAGCGGAATTCGACTCTCGCGTACATCTTCCCTTCGGCCAGCCGATTGTCGCATTCGATTATCAGATACCAATGAAAGGCCGTGCCAAGGATATGGTTGGCGACACTTCGATCGATGAGGAAAGTAGAGAGCCCGCTGTTCTGCTCATCTTGACTTGGGGCTTCATGTTGCCGGTGTGATGATCGTCCTGCTCGCACCGACTCCGTAGCAGGTGCCAACGTCTCGAATTTTAGCGCTTGCACTAGCTGCAATAGATACAACAGCAGTTCCTCCATGGTGCGTCAGTCAGAATCTGCACGACACGGCCTGCTCACTTCGTCATCAGCCCTCTCTAGCCGTCGGACAGCGAATGCCCGAACCCTCCTATCAGTGAAGCCCGGCCCCAGTAGCTCAAGCGCATCATCCATGCCCACATCCTGCCCCCAGAGCGGTAATAGTTTCTCGACCGCTTGCTTCCCTTCGACGGGATCTGACCAGGTGACGCATTTCAAGAACTTGGTCAAGGAGCGAGGTGACCGGAAGAGGGAGAAGCGGAACTTCCATAGAAGGTCCTTGTCGAGATGGGAAAGGGACGCAGTTGGTGGGAACCGAAAGATTTCCTGCAAGACACCGTAAATAATCGCTCAAATCGGTAAACTCACGTTAAGGCGGTCTCGATCAGCCGGACCGGGCTTTATGTCTCTGCCCTCATCTCCTAGTCGCTGACTCCTCAGAAGCTTCCGATGTTTGATCTCCACCGGATTCTCTCTCCATGCATCAGGATCGTATGTCCGCCAGAGATGCGGGTCGGAAGACAGCAATTTCGGTGGAAGCGCTGACACGTTCTGGGTGACCTGAGATGGAGGAGGGAGCAACGGTGCAGGGGGAAGGGTGATCGGGCTCTCCTGTATGTTCATCAGTGAAGTCTTGTAGCACGTAATCCTGTGAGAAGGGACTGACCTGTTCGGAAAAAACTACCGGGAAATCGAATTTCGGCAAGTCGACGTAGAGGTAGACCTTGTCTGATTTGCTGGCTTCAGCCTAATGGACTGCATATCAGCTGAGGATGATGTTTGGCCACGAGATACTTGCCGCATGAACCGTCTCGATCTGACGAAAAGCCATCCTGTCGAGCCAGTCTATCTTCGGCACGTCCCCTCTCTCGTATTCCTTGACTAGCTGGACGTCGCGTCAATGATAGAGAGGAGTGTCGAGACGTCAGATTTACCCGCTCCAACCGCCCCATCTCATCCAGCTTTTCAGCAGGAAGCTCACTCAGTGTGGTCGAGTCCGGCTTCGGGTCTGCCTCGACACCACGATGCACGTAAAGTCGCTGCTGTCCTCGCTTCAAGGTTCTACGCCACGTTCAGCCCAAGTTTGGCAAGGGACCGGCTCGGCGCACCGCTTAGATGTAAAGAGGGCCAATGTCGTTCCTCCGATGGGAACCGCTTTGCCGGGGCCTTGGACATCCCATATTGTGAAAACAATTTGCGATGTGAGGAGTAGAGAGGGGTATTTGATGGGTAGTATGATGGTTTGGTTCCATCTGCTCGGTGTCACATTCGCCATCACTGGCTCATGGAGATGGGGACTCACGTGTAAGCTCGAGCAAAATCCTTGCAAGCCGTCCGGAAGGGTAGCGTAGATTCCTTGCCATCCGCCCAAAGCTGACAGCTGACGTATAAGTCGGATAAGCCTCTACATGAGTTTCAGCAAAGTTGAAGAGCATGGAACCCCAGAGCACATACTCGCTCTGGACGCCTGCGTGCCGGAATTCGGGATGTCGAAGAACGTCGGTATACGATCGCTTCGGTATATTCCCCTCCAAAGACGTGCTATGGACGATGTCAGTCATATGGCTGCCGGGGCCGCTCTTACATCTTGAGCGTCACATGGGATTTCAGGTCACACAATTTCGCGAAAGAGTAATCCTTATCACGGGATGGATCGACCTGCATCCTTGACGCCGAAGGGGATTCGCTGAAACGGAAGGGTCACCTCATCATAGCCCTCATCATAGCGGGTAGAGGGATATGGTATACCGTCAAGGGAGCCAGCCAGCTTCCGTCGGAGTGAGTTCAGTAAATAATGGCTGGCAGCATGACGTGTGAATTATTTCCCGGAGGCAAAAAGTTGTTCCCTGGCTCGGTGGAAAGCTGCAGTCAAGTGAACTTCTGATTCGGATCATTCAAGTGTACCGGCGAGATGCCAGCCTCTCAGCTTTCTCAGCTGAAGGCTGCGCTTACTACTGCCGGACTTGATCGCAGATCCCCATCCAAGAAGGACAAAAGAGCGTTCAAAAAGGGCGGTGCGAGAGAAACGGACCGAGCGAAGACATTACAGAGGCTCGAGGATATTCGGCGAGGGCTCAACAAATTTGATGAGCGGGAGACAAAGGTGTGCACTGAATCCAGCCGCGAGAATGAGCTGAGCGAGCTGCAGCTCAAGCACGATGTCGGAGGACGGATTCTCAAGGGGGTCAAAGGGCGACCAAGCGCGAGCAAGCAAGCTGGTCTCGAGCAGGTCAGTAAACCCATGCATCAGGTCACAGCCTTCTGACCTGGCATGTCAGCGTAAGAAGTCCCTCCTTCCCGAGCATCAACTCCGCCGTCACGCCGGTACCTTCAAGGACCGTCGTTTTGGCGAATCGGATCCCTCTCTCTCCCTCGAAGACCGGATGCTCGAACGGTATACCCGGGAACGTCAACGCGGTCAGGGGAAGAAGGGTCTTTTCAACCTGGAGGACGAGGATGAAGGACTGGACGGATTCGAGGAGGGCACTGCTCTAGGAGGGTTGACACATGGTGGCAGGAGCGTTGTGTATCTGCCGGGGGATGATTTCGAGACGCAGGGTCTTGGAGAGGACGATGAGGAAGACAAGGGAGGGATCCACCGGAGGCTCGTGAGCCGGTGTCATATCGGTGGATTGTATGGAGATCAGCAGGATGAGGAACGGGAAGATCAGGTGCGTTTCCTCCGCTTCCTATAGGACAGCCGAAAACTGACCGTATCGGAGCAGCCTGAAAGGACCAAGTCAAAAGCTGAAGTCATGTCTGAAATCATTGCCAAGAGCAAGGAGCACAAGGTTGGCATTGCCCATGCTCGTCCGAATAAGAGACTGAAGCCCAATTCTAGTACGAGCGACAGCAGCAGAAGGAGGTCGATACTGATCTTCGAGATGAGCTCGACGAGGGGCTCGACGATATCCGTGCCCTTCTACACGACACTGAAGGTGCAGGTCCATCCCGACTACCTGTACGCCAGCCAGAAGAAACAGATGCCGATTACGATCAAGTCGTTCGGACGCTTGCGTTTGAAGCTCGCGCGAAGCCAAAGAATCGGACAAAGACAGAGGAAGAGCTTGCAATAGAGGAAAAGGAACGGCTCGAAGAGGCTGAAGCGAAGCGATTGCGACGGATGCGAGGTGAACTTAGCGATGATGAAGGCGAAGCAGGCGCGAGAAAGAGGCGGAGAACGGACGGGAGAAAGCCGGACGCTGACGATCTGGATGATGATTTCCTTGATGACGAAGAAGATCTTCTGGGTCCGGGACTGACGAGGGAAGCACTGGAGAGTTTGAAGCTGCCTGTCCAGGAGAACGATGAGGACGGGTCTGGGAATGACGACGAGGACGAGGGTGAAGAAGGCAGCGATCAGGAGGATGATCCCTCGGATGAGGGGGAAGAAGACGGCATCCCACCAGCAATGGATGACCTGGACGAGGAAACGGCGCCTGAGCTCGAGGTAGAAGACGACGAGGCAGAGGGACCGATTGCACCGAGTAGCACGACAAAAATTCGACCTGTTCCCAACGCCTCCAAGAAGGAAATCCCTTACACCTTTCCGTGCCCGTCAAGCATCGAAGAGTTCGAGGACATCCTGGAAGGCCTCGAGGATTCAGCTTTGCCGACCGTCGTCCAGCGTATTCGCTCATTGCATCATCCAAGTCTTGCACAGGGCAACAAGGAGAAACTCCAGGTACGTACCCGCCAAGTCTGCTATACAATGTCTGACAAAGAGCAGGGCTTCCTGGGCGTCCTTCTTGACTACATCCTCATTGTTGCCGGTCGAGCAATCCCAGCTTTCAACCTCATCTCCGTCCTCACACCTCACATAATCGCCTCAGTCAAGCTCAACCCTCTCACCGCTGCGACCCACTTCATCGCCAAGCTCAGCCTGATGCAGAAGAATCTCGCGCGGGGTCATGCACGAGGGGCTTCAAGGGAAGATTCAAAGACTTTCCCGGGATGTCCCGAGATCGTCATTCTACGGCTTGTCGGGGTGGTGTGGTCGACAAGCGACTTTTCTCATCCGGTAGTTGCCCCGGCCGTGCTGCTCATGTGCCAGTACCTGGGACAGAGCCGAATACGGAGCGTTTCCGACCTGGCTTCAGGTCTTTTCTTGTGCTCCCTTTTGGCTCAGGTAAGGATGTCTAGACACGTCTAAGGTCTTTGCTGATGATCATGATAGTACGAAACGCATTCAAAACGCCTATTTCCCGAAGCCGTCAATTTCATTGCATCCGCGATACTTGCGCTGCTACCCCGGCGCAAAGGCATCGATGCATCCTCGGCGTACCCCGATCTACTTGCTCTCGACTCGAAATTATCGATATCTTCGAGCGCTCCTTTACAGCCACAAGAGCCGGTCGATTTGCCAGCGATGCTCAGCGCGCAGCTCTCGGTAGATGACGAAATCGAGCAACGAAAACCCGACCTGCTCGCCCTTGCTTTGGTTCTCGTGGACACCTTTGCAGCCCTATACTCATCCTCTGAAGCCTTCATCGAGATTTTTGCGCCCCTCGAAACCGTGCTAAAGGGATCGCGAATAGCCAAACTTTGTCAAGCGCTCAAAGATCGCCATACGTCCACCTCGTCCGCTCTTGCTCGTATGCTCACGCACGCCCGTGCATCCCGCCGTCCACTCGCGATGCAAGCCCATAAACCCATCCCCATTGCCTCTTTCGCTCCCAAATTTGAGGACGACTTTGCTCCAGGGCGACACTACGATCCTGATACGGAGCGCAACAGCTCGGCGAAGGTGCGAGCACTGTACAAGAAGGAACGACAGGGGGCTATCCGGGAGTTGAGAAAGGACAATCGGTTCTTGGCGGGTGAGAAGGCGATGGAGCATCAGGTCAAGGATTCGGCGTATACTTCGAGGATGAGGAGGGTTGAGGGGGAGATCAACATGGAGCGGGCGGAGGAGAAGGCGATGCAGCGGTGAGTAGTGCTACTCCCATATTCCTAGCTTCTCTGACGATGCGTTCTAGCGAGAAAGCCAGAGAAAAGAGGCGGGCCGGAAGAAAGTAACCTACATTCCTCAAGTACAGTATCTTTGCATTGTCACAGCATCGCATCATCGCATCTATGGATCCCCGCTTGTCATTCCCACTCATACAGACTGCCAGACCCAAAGACACCCCTGCGCCCGCCGTCTTTACCCTAGCTCGATCCCTCACGCTCCCTCCACCTTCCTCTTCGCTCGTCTGCGCGCATGCCCACCGCATGTACAGCCGCAAGCACCACACGCTACATCGCCCACTTTCCCACTTCCTCGCACATCGAGCTCATCTTTGAGCTCTCGGATCTGCGCTTCAAGCTCAAACAGCTGTATCTGCCATGCTTTTCGGGCGTTCGTGATCTGCCCGCCAAACATCTCGGCGAGGTCGGCTTCCTATCTGTCACCCAGTGCTCTTGATCCCACCAGCGCCGCTGAGACTGCATCCGGTAGGGACAGCCTTCCGCGTCGTCCTTCCCGCTGAGGTAGTCGGACGGGACATTGAAACCCCAGCTGTGATTTCGCAATCTCACCCTGCCTCGTCATGCCGTGTGTGGGCCTCGATCCATCCGGTCCTGCGGACCAGACACTCGCAGCGCGGGAGCAATTGCTATCCTGGCTATTCCCTCGTTGGAGCTGGGCGCGAGGTAGCGGGAGTGGGGAAGGCATGCTCGGGCGGCCTGGGACGAGATGATGACGCTTTGTTCCATAATTCCATCAGGCCTGATTTCTTTCCCTTGACCCGATGCGTGACTTGCGGTGAGCTCGCGTCGGACGGTGTCGCGTATGAGGGAGTTCGAGCCAATCTCGGTTCGTCGAACGATGCCGGTGAGATGCGCCGAGGATGTTTGTGGGATTCGAACGCGGGAATCGGAGCGTGGGCGGGCTCGGTATGGTATCGTGCGTGCACTTTCGCTTGTTGCCGATTGACCGCCTTCATCCGCTCTCGTTCTTGAGCCACCTCCAGACTGATGAGGCCGAACCCCTGGGGACCCGGAGCTGAGGAGCGGTCGATCACTGTACGACGGCCCAAGCTTCATCTCATCACCCATAGATCTCCTCGACGCGAGAGGTGTGAGCCCATCGTCTTCGAGTCGTGTAGGTGAGGGGATGTAGACCCCCAATGGATGCATCCGTAGCGGTGCTCGTCTACCCGGACGGGCTAACCGTTCGCAACCGCGTAGCCGAACGCATCATCCTCCTCGCTTGCCGGTCCACCTGTATTCTCTTGTCCCCACGTATCATCGTCCCAAGGATTCTCCGCGTACTTGCGAACCTTCGGACCGGAGAGTATCGACAGGCGGGAAGCATTGCCATGATCGCCCACGCTCGGCTCTTCGTTATCCAGAATCGTCACTGAGGGCACGTAGTCGCGAGACCGTGCCAATCGTCTGGTGGCCATGACCTGGGTGACTGGGCGGAGCGGAGTAGAGGGATCGAGAGGAAGTCGCCGGAGGTAGCTCGTACATCGGTTTAGGGAGGGGTATGCGCCGGAATGCAGGTGGTGCGGGTGTATGGTCGGTGAGTCGATGGAGTAGGTGGTCGTCATCGGGTCGCCTAGGAATCACGGGCTTGAGTTGGTTGTGGTACCCACGGTCTGAAAGAATGTGAGTACGGACACTGGAGAGAGCAGACGTGAGGAGAACGGAGCGAAGCAGAAGAAGGGGAGATCAACATCCTAATCCCGCGCATAACCCGAATCGAAGCTCATCTAGCCTTGTATCTAGTCAAGACTGGAATCCGTTATCCAGCCACATTTCCGCCTTCCGGCTCTGGTTGAATTTATGCATGCTAAACATCCGCTCACCTGGGTATCGATGATATTACTATGCGACAAGGTACTCATTGCGACGTAATCTAATTCTCGGGCTGCAGGCATTCGTTAGCATCAATGGTCGGAGTCGCTGGCGCACGAACCTTCCGCAAGATCCACAAGGCCATCGGACTGCGAATTTCAGCAGACAAGCCATGGTAAATCGGGAGACCTACGTGAACAGCTTCTGCCTTCCCCCCTTCACCAACGCGTCCGCCGCCCCTTTCAAGCTCTCCCCGACATCGTACGTCCCCTTTGGCACGAAGCCCAGCTTCTCCAATCCCCACACCGCGTTCTGGGTGATGGCTTTGCCAAGCGTCGTCATCCGGAAGACGGTGAGCACTGCAGCATCATAAGCGACGTGCATGAAAGGGAGAGCATATTGCTCACTATCCCACAATGTTTGGGCTTTCAGGATCTCGCCCTCGAGCGGGTAGTACCAAGGAATCACGTCGGGGCCTGGGGCACGTAAGCGGGAAGGAGGTATCGGATGGATGAGCTCACGGTCAGCGAGGTCCTCTTCGTGCATGATCTCGAATCCGACAGCCTTCAGCGCCTTTCGAGCTTCGTGCAATGTCCGCATCTCAGGAATGCCGTCACCAGCCTGGTAAGGGGTGGAATCAGATTCGCTTGAACCACAGCGACCACCTTCGAGTCCAGCGAAGCGGCTTAGCACGAGACTCACCTCGATCCCGTGAGCGATAGCCTTGTGCTCCGGATTAGATGGGTCCCACTTGTCAGTCATGCACCATTCGTAAACGCCGAACTGCGCTCACGTCAAGGAGAACGATGACGGCGTATGGATGCTCACAATACCACCGGGCTTTAAGCACTTGTAGATCTCGCCATAGATGCCCTCGAAACTCGGGGCATGGCAAGTGGCCTCGATAGCATATACTGGAGATGGTATGAGCCACAGTCGACACAGCTCAGGCCCGCAGCAGCTGCTCGAGGAAATCATTATCACTCACTGGCATCGAAGCTGTCCTCCCCAAATTGCCGGCTGAGGTTCATAAAATCCCCCTTTGCGAATGTCAATTTGTCGCTCAACCCGGCCTTGCGGGTTTTCAGATTGGCCCGGTGCAATTGGAAGTCGTTGTTGTTGACACCAATGATATTGGCGTCTGAAAATCGGCAAATCTCGCGAGCGGGACCGCCGACTCCGCAACCGACGTCGAGTACACGAGCATTAGGCTGAAGTCGCATCATCGAAGCGAGGTAGTGCTCATGTCGAGCGAGCTGAACACGGTTAGAGGGAATGTCGGCGAGTAAGCTTGACGGACGTACAGCTTGGAGGAATGCTTCGCCCTTGAAGAAACGACAGAAATGAAAGGACTCGGCTGACGGCATCTCTCAGCCAGGGCGCTGTCTACAATCGGAGGTGGCTTACACCAGCCAAACTCGTACAGCTCGGTAGCACCATCATAATAACCTGTCGGACAGATGTAGCGACTGCAAGGGGAGTTCTGAACAGATGTACTCACCATTCACCAAGTCTGTGTATTTATCGAACCGGATGGCACGATGATCCTCATTGTCCTTTGCCGAATCCTTCTGCCAGAATTGGGTGTAATTCGTCACTCGCTCATCTGAGCGAACTTCGATGGGCATGACAGAGGAAAGGCTCGGATGGAGGTCGAAGGGAGCAATCAAGAGACGAAGCGAGGTTTGCTGATTGATAAGAAGACTTGATAGAATCGCGTTGAAATGATGGAGTTATCCAAAAATCTATCAATCATCGGACGAAAAGAAAGCCATGCATGCGTTCACGCTTTTAATTTATTTAATAATTTACTTAATTGTTGCTCTAATTTTCCTAGGATTCTGGCGCGAAAACTAGTTTCGAACGGAGCTTCAAATAGCAATGCATGGTAGCTAATGTATGCATGGACCAACAGGCACCTGATCCGACCATCCATCTTCTCCCTTCGCCATCAGTCAACACCACTGATGGGTATTCGTCATTGGGAGATTAGAATGTCATGAACCCAACCGCGCCTGATTTGTAAAACTGCCACCAATAAGATAACGCCGGATATTACTTTATGCAATTATGGGCCAGGGCTACGAACGTTGTGAAGTAATAAACTAACGAAACTCCCTACATTTCTACGACCAGCGTAAACGTTCTCCCACGCGCCCTCGACAATGCCACCGACATCCGCCTCATCAGGAAGGTAAAGGCGCCCGGAGAGAAACTCGCCTTCCACCCTTTTATGGTTTCCCATATTGCGTCGCCGATTGACCCGCCCGTCGCCCGAGTGTCTCTGGCCCCCTGGGGCTAAACAGGCTTAGGCGGAGACCTTGATGGTCGCTCATACCGGAGAGCCTCGTGGTAGCAGAGTATCGTATGTAGTTCATGGTTGAGCGATGTGAATCTTCTGACACGTCTGATGAGCTCTTCAGCGCGTCATCTGGGCACGGGCCTCGGCTCAACGAAGAAGTGGAACAGTCGGTCCTAGCCAAGCGCGACCCATCGATCATTGGGGGAAGGTAGCAAAGTGTGACCGGAAGACGGATGCTGTTTCGTAAAAATGTGGTGGACGGCAGCTATGGACGAGACAACAATGAATAAATATATCGAAATCACGTGATCGAGTATTATGTTTCCCTTCGGAACCGAGACCCATGTCCCTCCCTCACTCCGCCGAGATGTCCCTCCCTCACTCCGCCGAGATGTCCCTCCCGAAGGTATACATCCCCTCGATGACACTGAGTACCGACAAGAACTGCATGAGTAGCTTTTGACTGGTGTATCCATCAGTATCGGCCGCAACCCTTTATGTTCGCTCGAGGAACAGACGTACGCTCGTGCCGTCGTCGGCGAAGGAGAAACGGAGCACTCCATAAGCTGGATTGCGACAAAGCGGACTGAGTAAAAGCGATGTCAGGACGTAACGGAGGGTACATTAGCCGGTATGCTCGCCTTTCTGCACCAGCGAAGGTCCATTGGTAGCCACCTATGCAGGTTCATAGTCAATTTACTCCCCGAAAGTGCATTTTCCTGAGGAGCTCACACATTCGACCGGTAAGCTTGGGGAGGAGCTTGGATCAGCGACAGTCGTTCTTGAGTCTATCTACTCACCTGTTCAATCCATCAAGCAATTCACACGCGATATCCTCCGCTGCCTCCGAACTCTGCAGTCCAGCCATCCCAGCGACTCCTTGCAGAGGCATCTGGGTGAGCATCGCCAGTTGCTGGAAAAGCGATTCTCTCGTTTGCAGCAAGACCAGCCGGACAACATGCTGAGTCACCAGGACGTTTCCCTTTTCCGCCACGTCCACCATTAGCGTCTTTGAAGCGTTATTGCGAGGTGTACTCACCTGCATCACGAGAAAGCTATTCAGCGCATGCGTCGTGTCTCCCGCTGATTGGAAGAAGTCGAGGAACCTCTCCTGAAGCTTGGATTCCCAATCTCGCGCAGGGCTTGATGCTCTCGAATCGTAAGCCCGGCGAAGCTGTAGTGGCGTGGCGACCTCAAGGGCTGTCTGCATGACCTTTCCACGCAGCTCATTCACGTCGTGCAGGTCTGCGAGAATGCTGTCCACAGTCGGTGGAGCCTTTCGTCTTTGAAGCAGCAGCGCATCGTTGAGGATCCTGGCGGCTGTGTCAATCACGTTGATGAGGCAAGGGAGGGACTTGCCGGAAAAGATTGGTCGTAATGTTGAACCCCGCTATGAGGGGTGTCTGGTCAAGAGGCTGAGGATGAATGGCGTTCGGAGTGATCTGTTCATCATCCACCTCGGATGGGAGCCGGAGCGCCTGAACATATCATGAACCATTATCCAGGTTATCCGGAGTGATCAAGCTCACCGCTGCGTCCTCTAGTCGTAAACAAATGGTCCGCGCACGAAGACATGCCGTGCTCTTATCCGCTTGGAACAGCAGCTGCGATGGATCTCAGTAGATGTGTAAAGCTGAAAGAGCAAGACGTACCCAATATATCCGCCTACGGATCTCGCATTCGATGGGATCTGCTCATAGCTTCGTGTCAGCGGACTTCACCCCGCATGGACGAGAACTGCTGACCGAGATTCTCATAGCTCTGTAGACGAGATGAGTCAGCGTTGCCATAGTCAAGACATTTCGTACTCACCGACTCCTCATTTAGCCTCAAAGCGAGTGCAAGCTGGTTCGCCTGTGCTGTTGAAATGACGTGCGCGGTATTGTTCCCAAGCAATAAATGCACGATGCCCTCACTACCCGACATCAGCTTTGCTCGCCACCCGCACCCGGCATCCGCTCACAGGTACGAAATCACTACGTATGTGCTAAGCACCGGTCCAGGTTCCTGTTCAGGCGTTTAGCAGGAGTCACTCGAGCGTGATTTTTGGCTGACCTCCCAGATGAAGGCGATCCTCGCCCTAGCCACCCTTATACACCTTCTCACCAGAGCCTCGACTTCAGACTTTTCGAGTCTCACTAAACTCCTTGGAACCTGAACGAGGGTAGATGCCATGACAGTAAGCGTGAGGGCGAAGAAGACGGGATCGGTCTTGTCCATCCGTGCGGTAAGGCTCGCAATGAAAGTCGGCCGATGAAGGCAAGGGGTCAAGGGATATACCTGTGATAACGCGTCAGCGCGGCTATGGGAATACGAGGTGTCAATCTACGTAGTCGAAGAACAAATGGATGATATTGTCGATGACTGGCCCGGAGACGACCTGATCGAGATTCTCGGGTAAAGCGGAGGTGTTTGTTGACGGAGAGAGGGCGAGAATGGGGAACGAGGACGACGCGAAATCACGTAACCTATCGAGCTCTCTTAGGTCCGAGAAGTCTCGCTTGGCGAGAGACCTACGCTCCGTCGGCCGGCAGGTCAAACATCCCGTCGGGCACGTGTGCAGCAGGCGCAATGTGGTCTTCATGGTGATGAAGCGTACTCGCGCTGGACGGAGCACTCTGCCCTTGGCCATTTGCGGTATGTGGGACACCGTGCATAGCATCGGATATGGCACTGTCAAGGCTTAGTCAGCTGTCTCTAGCATCGTAAGTCTAGCAGCACACCTTAGGTCGCTATGATTTCCAACAAAACAAGCAAGAATCAGCAGCTGCCTATCGAAGGAATACAAGAACACTTACACTGGGGCTGGCCCCTTCCGTCTCGTCACCCGGACCCTCACACAATCCAGCGCAAACCGACGACACCTTGCACAAGGTAGCGTCCCTGCGTCGGGATGTGTGGGCGGCACCAGAGGTGAGGGCTCGCATCGTCGTCTGAGCCAGTCATCAGTCGACCAACACCACCTGAGCAGCGGGAGGACCCACTTTCCCCTTCTACAGGCCTCGCAGCCTGGCATAATTGTGAGCTCAAGGCCATAGCATAAGATATTGACTTACTCGTCAAGTTAGGCATCCCGCCTCGACTCGGACCCGGCGCTCTCCCCCTGACCCCTTCCATCTCCTCGTCCGACGCAGTCTCCCCAGTCCGTTCAATCCGAGCTCTCCCCTTGGAACCCCACTCCGCCTTGCTGAGCGAAGGCAAACTCGCCCTCTTCTTCTTCGTCACCGCCCTCTCCTGGTCCGTCTCCTCTCCACTTTGCTCACAGCTCAGGTCAGACGCACGACGGGGCCCGTCGTTTGCGGAGTGGTACAAGGCCTGCGGTGAGCCGCGGAGAGCGCTACCGGAAGGGGAGTCGAGTCGGAGTGATAGTGGGTGGAACGATGTGGTTCGGGGGCTGACGGAGAAAGATTGTGTGAAAGGTGACGGAGATGGGTGAAGTGGTGGAATATCAGGCATGGTTCGGAGAGCTGATTGACACTGCTTTACGGTCCCAATAGAGAGTCCGACGTCGGGTAGAATGTGGTGCGGCAAGGACGAGGTCTGCGTTGCCGAGGGATTCCCAAGTCAGATGTTTTGTCGAAGCGATGTCAGGACAAAGTGATATGTAGCCAGTCTTCGCCTGGTAAGCCCGCTCGAACGATCTGACCACCCAAAGGAATACGAGCAAGAAGTGAGCTGTAAATATGGCCGAGTTGAGAAAACCAAAAGGACCCCAGCCGCTTTTGCCGGATCTGTCAGATCATGTGCCTGAGAGCTGATCGACCCCAGTCTCGGCGCAATGAATTCTGATTGCATTGGCGGTCGAGATCAATAGTCATTTCCCTAGCACAGTTTCATAAGCTCCGATTCGGACGGCCAAGGTCCGCGCAAGCATGCATAAATGCGTGCCGGAACCACATATTATGGGGCGGACAAGACGCCGGAAAACATGTGGATGCTAAAGCGGTGCAAACAGCGGGAAGGGCGTCTACAGCCTGGAAGGCGTCCCGGTCGACCTCATCTGTTGCGCCATCGGATTGATTGTCGGGGCCCGCACGGGAGCCGATGTGCCATACGAGCTGCCTGGAGTGGTCGGTCCGAAGCTTTGGCGCAAGCTCGACGGTCCTGGCCCAAGACGGGCTGGTGTAGATGCTGAGTTGGTGGTCGTTCGGCCGTATACCGCATTCCCTGTGGAATTCGGCGTATATGGTGCATAAGCGGCTCCGAACTGGGGTCGAGACTGAGTGTTTGAAGAGCTATGAGCGCTGTCATAGGGCTGAGCTGATCTCTGCGGCGTTTGAGCAGTCGATGAAGGTCGAGGTTGACTTTGATATCGGGAGGAAGACGAGGTGGGGAGGACATGAGGTGGAGGTACTGAAAGCTGTTGAGGAAGTGTAGGAGGAGCCATGTACCCATGTGGGCCAATTCGGGGAGGCGGAGCATGCGGTGAGGCCAAAGCGGCGGATGACCCTCCCAGACTCTGAGAGGTAGGCGAGCGTAATCGGACCGTCAGGTTGTCGTGAAGGCCGTGCGGGCGACGAGGATCCAATGTACCACGAATAACGGGAGAGGACACGGGGATAAAGCGTTTGGTGAGGTCGTGTGCGAGACCTGATGTGGCGGATGTTGATCCTGTCTGTGGTAGCAGTTCGGAGGGGGAGACGTTTTCGGCCAACCTGGTGAGGGATGCCAACAATTCCTCCGCTACTCCCGGTCAGGAACCAGCAATTACAGTAGCAATTGCACTCACCGACTCGCTTCTCCCTTTGCGGGACCCAATCCTCAACGCCCTTCCTGAGCCTCACCTCCTGCCACGCCTGCAACTCCCTAATCAAGCTCGCGTTCTCCGTCAGAGCGTCGTCCACCGCGCTCCCCTTGCGCTTGGGAGAAACGACCTCCATCTCATCGTCACCCTCCCTGTCTAAGCTGCCCCACCATCCCTCCTCCTCAGGCTCCATATTGCCAAGTCCTGATCTGCGCAAAACCCTTCGCGACCACTCTTTATGTCGCCCTCGCTCATGCATGGCTTGCAGAGTAGCGTGATAGCCCATGCCACCTGTGCTGAAAGTCGAGTCGAATGTCGGGGCAAAGCTAGGCGTAAACGAAGTACTGGCCACCGCAGGCACGCCCACTACGTAGATATCAGCTTGACGCCTGAACCTCAGAATCAGGCCGTACCTCCTCGTGCGATGCTACCGAAGCCACCGGCATGCCTCGTCGTGCGTTGCTCTTTCCATCGCTGTATCTTCAAGCTGGCTCGCCGTATGACCGTCTCTGACAGCTTGGGCGCCTTGCTTCCGCTGCTGCTTGAGGCTCCTATTGTTGATTGCACCGCGACCGCGGAGGCGTGACCTTGAAACCATTTAGCTTCACGTGAATCCTCAAGGTGGACTCACCGAGTTTGTCGCCCTTTCCCGCGATCACCTCCAACAAACTTCTCACTTCCTCCTCTTGATCTCCCTTCATCTTCTTCCGTGCCTCTTCTGCTACACGGATGTCCACCGAAGTCGTAAACCAATCTCCTCCAATCAAAGCCGCTTGACCATTCGCTGGCGTCTTCTGCATCAACGCCCACCTCTCCGCCGGCGCCCCAGCTAGCTTCAGTAAGGGAGGCGCGATCTGGAGCGTGAGGGAGTGTAGGGAGGCGCAGAAGTTGTAGATGATGTGGGGAGGAAAGTGGGAAGGAAGGGGAGACACAGGAAGGCGGCATTGTTCGAGCGAAGGCATGGGATTGGGGTAGGAGCAGGGGACGAGTAGGTTCTCTGAGAACTCGTAGAGTATTTCCTTGAAGGGGTCAGCGATGTTCAGAGTGAGTGTGATGACTCACCACCAATGATTCCCAGGAAAGATCGTCTTGACGCAAGATATAACCGAGAGTGTTCTCCTCCTTCTGCTCGAAGTTGGGAGGCAGCCAAAGTGACAAAATTCCGTTGAGAGGTGAAGGCAGTCCGACGGCCATTCTGCGCATCGTCAGTAACGCCATAACAATGCATGGATGAGATTAAGACTCACTGAGAGATGACCAACGCCAATGCCCCTCGGATCTCTTTGCTGAGCGGTCTACCCTTCGATACCTCCAGCTCAGTCTGGTCCTGCTTGGCCTCCTCAGCAGGGTACTCTTCTTCCGGCTCCACCTCCATGACCTCTTCCTGTTCCTCCGGGACAGGCGATTTCCTCACTCCATTGGGCGAGATCTTCAACGATATCTTCTGTCTCTTCGGCTCGTGCTCGGCATCACCGTTGACTTTCGGCGGGGAGATGCTGATGTGCGTGCCATTTGCGTGGGAGATGGATGATGGGGAAGGAAGGATGACTTTGAGTGGTGTGGGAGCGGGTGCAGGTGATGGCGAGGAGCGCCGCTTCCGCTTATTGGGCGTCGAGGTTGTATCGACTGAAGAGTATGCATGATTAGCGAAGTACGGGGATATGGGGTTTTGACAGTTCAAGCTTAAAGGATGATGACATACCGATGGGAGCGGCGGCGGCGGCGGCGCGCGTGTCTCTTGCCATGTTCCGCAAACCGGAGTGATACGTTGTCACCAGTCGAGGGAAGTTGATATAGCCATGCAATCGAGGCAAACAAGCTCCCTTTCGCCACTCCTCCTCCAGCCTCCACAAAGGGGTGTCCAGCAGAGAGGTAGGCCGATGATGGTGACGTCCAGACGACCCTTCCGGGAATGCTCTACGCTGCTGGGTTGCAAGAGACGCGGCGCGCCTAAGGAGCGAAGGCCAGACGTATGAGGTTGATCCTGTTTCGGGCCGCCTCTAACCGATCTGCGGTACAGGTCGGGAGGCTCTTTTCCTGCCAAGGCTAGCTACACAGAGATGTGTATCGATGCTCGTTGGGAGTCTAAAGTATCTAAAGTCATGCATGAATGCTCAGTGAGCTGGGAAGGGGCTTCCCGCAGAGGGGCTGTTTGCTGGGAATATCTATTCTCCGAGTGTGGCACCTCCCCATGCGCATTGTGCGCTGGAGTTTCTGGAGCCGGGTATGCTCTCTTTCGGCCCACGCAACAAGGCTCAAACTGCATACTTCAGCGGAAGTCGTCGAACCCAAGTGTCACCGATCCTCATTCGAAAGGATTTGTCCGACCCGCCTGACCGCCCGGCTCGTTCTCCCCATCACCATCCAGGTCCGACCCCCAAGAACAAAGCGCATGCCACCATTTCTCCCCTGCTTCTGGTTGTGCATGCCCCTGCTGAGCCGCCCCTCCGCCTCGCCATGAAGGTCCTACATAGCCGTAGCTGAAGCCGTTGCCCTCGACGGGGGAACGCAATGGTGAGAGCGAGCTACCGGAACCTGCCGATGCGAGAGAAGCACGCCGCAGATTGTGTTTGTCTTCGGGTGAAGGATCGGCGAATGGGGAAGCGTGATGAGGAGAGGTAGGCGATATGACCATTTTGGGGACGGGTGAGAAGCTGGGCTGTGTGTCATAGGGATTTGTGTATGGATCGGGATTGTGGGAGTTCCGAGGGGAAGTGGTCAGAGGCAGCTGCTCAGCAAAGGAGGATCAGGTTGGTAACTTGAGCGTAGACGAGAAAGGGCTGACCTCGCCGTCGGGCCATGGGTGTTCTCCCTTGCCTTTGGGCATGATCCCGTCCATAAGCCCCATGATGCTGCTACTGCGCCTTCCATCCGACGTCCCGGATGAGATTGAGGCGAGCACTGAGAATGGCCGCTGCATGAATAAAGATGTGGTCGATGAGGATGGGGGAGATGCCAGCTTGGGAGAAATGGGGAGTTGACGGGAAACTCGAGCGGCTCTTCGGCGTGCCATATCCCGCGCTGCAAAGCGTGCCAGATTCTGCGAGAAGATTCAGGCTCGTCAGCTCGCTTTCGCCTCGGGTAGAACATTCACTCACCTCCTGTATCCGGCGTTCCTCCTCCTGAGTCTCGTTCAACGGTGGATATCTCCCTTCGTCCAGGTCCATACCTCCTGCACCATCCATCTGAACCATCCCCTGCTCCGGATCCCACTGCTTCTCCTTCCCTTTCATATCTGCACGACGCATCTCGCCCAGATCCGCTTCCCCGTGTGCATAGCCGTTCATAGCCCGTTCCTTCCCCTTGTGAGGTGACAGGGTTTCCTCTGACTCGGAGCGTAAATGAGCTCCCAGCTTGTCTTGATTACGTCCCCGTTCATCCGAGTTTGTCGAGGTCGAGCTAGAAGAGCTCGCGACGCGCTTGCCATAGGTTACCGTGCCGTTACGTGTGACTGTGGGTGCTGGAGCGGTATTTTTGAACGGAGGATTGAGCTCGTCGGGGAGAGGTGTGTAGCTCTTGCTCGCGCCGTTCCTGGTTGATGATATAGGGGCGAGGAGGGAGGGCATGGCGGATCTTGAATGATCGGAAGGGGATAGTATGGAATGATGAAAACGAGGCTTGAACGTGATGCGAAATGATCGTCACTCCAGACGTGAAGCTCGACGTGCGACGGGCCGAGGCAGGCGAAGGATAGCTTCGGAAACGTTGAACTCTGTGCACGGCGGAAAGAGAATAGTGACTAGCACATCTGAGCCTCTCTGCGTGCCGCCTCCTCTACCCGTGGTCAAAACCGCCACGTTTGAATTTACGCCGCGGAGATGGCCACGCGACGCAGCATCTTTCGCTTGCGTGTATGACACCGCACCACCTTCAACAGACAGCTGCATCGCGGGATCACGAAGATTGCATCGTGTTGCAATTCTTAGCGCATAGAACCGGGGTCACTCCTCACCACATTCTTGGCGCTTCGACGCCTTTGCCCAAATGGCGAACATCAACTCGGTCGATATCCAACATCTGAAGCATGGCGAGGTGAACCTGGGGGTGAGTCTCGCTCTTCTCTCATCTACGGCGAGGGATTGCGATTACTGAACATATTTTACGCATCTTTCAGACTTCCATCATGGCGGTACAGTTTGACGGCGGTGTGGTCATTGGCGCCGACAGTCGAACAACGACCGGAAGCTATATCGTAAGTCGACTCCTTTCACTTTCTGCACCTTCGAATCAAGTGCATACTTTCGCGAGCTGGGCGCTGAGAAGAGGTCTTCCTAATAGGCTAATCGCGTCACCGACAAACTCACTCACATCCACGACCGCATCTACTGCTGTCGATCCGGCTCAGCCGCAGATACCCAAGCAGTAGCCGATATCGTCCACCAGCACGCTCAGGTCTACACAGCTGTGTACGGCTCTCCACCACCCGTCGCAACCGTTGCAGGATTGTTTGAGAAGCTGTGCTACGAAAATAAGGATCAGCTGTCGGCGGGGATTATCGTGGCGGGTTGGGATGCGGATTCGGGTGGGGCGGTATACAATATTCCGCTGGGAGGAGGGATGTTCCAGCAGCCTTGGACAATAGGTGGTGAGTATTCGATTGATCTCTTCCTAGAGGTCTCGCAGCTGGACGCGGGGAACTACCCTCGCCCGATGAGACCGGCGGGCCGAAGCCCGTCCGCTGCTTCCTCGACGATGAACCCGGCAGTTTTGAATCACTTCTCAGACTCTGACGCGCGAATTAGGTTCCGGCTCTACATACGTTTACGGTTATTGCGATGCGACATTCAAAGACGGGTGGAACGAGACAGAAACATTGCAATTCGTGAAGAAAAGTACGTCGATCCTGTCGGACTTGCCTTCGTCGGAAGCTAATCTAAACGTATTATAGCCCTCGCATTAGCGATGTCTCGAGACGGATCCTCGGGCGGTTGTATCCGGATGTGCGTGATCACGAAAGACAATGTGGAACGTCATTTCGTCCCCGGCAACGAGCTGCCACGATTCTGGGAAGGCAAGGAGGTATTCGGCGTGACCTCAGGACAGAAGGTTGGAATCGCTGCATAAAGTGCAAAGCGGTCATTTGAGCATTGTATGCATATAACATGACACGAGTCATCCTCTTCGACCGCAGGCATATCAGAAGACGATCTCTTTATGCATACTCTGGTCTTCTATCGTCTCGACCATCCCCTGATACCCTCGGGGCTCTGATCGATAGAACGGGCGAGGTCTGGACCGCATACTTTGTCGGATTGTAGAGGATGTTGCTTTTCCGTGGCATCGGCGGCGCAACCGCGAGTGAGCCCATATGTACACGTAGATCTACGGGACTAGAGACTTTGTGGATTAGCCCACAGGTTATCGTGAGAATCACTCCTATTCACCTAGGCCTCCATCTTCGCCCCCCTGATGCCGTAGGCTCAAGATCCGCCACCATCCCCCTCACCCTCATACACCACACTAGGCTTATCCCCAAAAGCCTCGAGGCGGTACAAGCCCCTGTACTCCAGCCCCAAAGTCTCTGACACCTTCGCACTCCGGGGATTATCGGGCGAGGTGAACGCAAATACCCCGGGTAGTCCCAGCCCATCGTCCTCGGATCGTGGTGGCGTACTCGATCAACCTCAATCCCGCTTCCGTCGCGTATCCATTCCCAGCGTATACTGGGAGAGCGCGAACCCGATGTCCGGAACGGTGTCGTCTCCTCGCATCAGGGTGACGGTCCCAATCATCTCCCTGTTCTTGAGGGAGATGAGGTAAGTAACATGACCGATCTTATCGAATTGAGCGGCGAAGAAGCCGTTGATCTTGTTTAGCGCCTTCTCGGGGCTATCGATCCCGGTTTTCCCTCGGCCTGTGATGAAGAGCGGGGAGTTGTAGAGGGAGATGGGGAATTCGCGTCTTCCGAGGTAGGGAGGAAGCGGTGGATACGGAGGCGAGAGTGTCAATTGCCAATCAGAATCGGGAGGGAAGGTTTGGTCCATCTCGCAGTCAGGACTGGGCACAAGCCTAGAGCAAAATAACTACGCCGACCAGGTTCTTCCCGACGGAGCCTTTCACTGTTGCGCGCCTTACCAATCGCTGCTCTGGCTGCTTCTAATAGGCTCGAGATTAGCAGATAAGCGTAATAATCGTGCCTTTCAATCATTTTGAGTCGATGTCCTCGAGTCGACAACGTATCGTCCGCCTTTTCCAACCAAATATCTCTTCAAGACTACTCCAGTCCGTACTGCACGATGCCAATCCTCGGCCTGAGAGAGCCTGGCCCTTCTCATCCCCCTCATTTCTCCCTCGAACCTCTGATACGTCCCAACATCCTCGCTCTCACACCATACCGCTGCGCGAGAGACGACTATTCCGCTGGTGTTCTCCTCGACGCCAACGAGAACGCTATCGGTCCAGCACTTCCCAAAGTTCATCGTAGCAATGGTGATGCGGATGGAACAGCGGACGAAGTCCTGTCTTCCCTCTCTGATACCGAGATAGCCAGCTTGAATCGATATCCCTCGCCCACGCACGATGATCTGAAGCGAAAAATCGCGACATTCCGAGGCGTACCAGATGAGAACTGGGTATTTTTGGGAGTTGGGAGTGACGAAGTCATCGATATGCTCTTTCGGGTGATGTGTGTGCCTGGAACGGATCGGGTCATAACCACTCCTCCGACGTACGGGATGTACAAGGTCACAGCGAACGTCAATGATGTGGGAGTGCTGGAGGTGCCGCTCGTCAGCGAGGGCGGGGAGTTCCAGCTCGACGAGGAAGCAGTGCGTTACACGTCCATCCGTGGACCGTACCTGAAGTTGATGTATAGCTAGATGAAAGCAGCTTTTGACTCAAATACAGACCTGAAGATGCTCTTCATCTGTTCACCCGGCAATCCCACCGGCACGCTCATCCCGCTCGATACGATCCAACGGATACTGGAGAACCCTGCCTTCAAGGGGGTTGTGGTGGTCGATGAGGCGTACATCGATTTCGCACCGCAACAGTCGAGCGCCGCTAGCCTGGTCAACGAGTATGCGAACGTCTGTGTAACGCAAACACTAAGCAAGGGATTTGGGCTCGCTGCTATACGGTGCGCCTGCCGCGTCAAATCCCGAGCCTCAGCTGCTGATACCTATACTAGACTCGGTTATCTGCTCGCACCACCACCTCTCGTTCAGATCCTAACCAACACCAAAGCTCCCTATAACATCTCAGTTCCTACCGCGTCTCTTGGCGCCTCTGCCTTCTCCCCGTCGGGCCTGAAATGCATGTCCAGCAATTCCTCCACCCTCAATGCCAACCGATCTATCCTTATTTCCTCTTTATCCGAGATCAAGGGCGTCGGTCGGATACTAGGAAGCAACCATGCGAACTTTGTTCTGGTCGAGATACTGGATGAGGAGGGTAGGGTCAGCAATAAGCAAGCAAACGAGGTCTACAAGACGATGGCTGAAAGTCGAGGGGTGGTCGTCAGGTTTAGAGGGAGTGAGAAGGGGTGTGAGGGGTGTTTGAGGATTACAGTTGGGACGGAAGAGGAGTGCATGATGGCTGTGAAGCAGTTGAGGGATCTGTTGCAATAATAAGTATAAGCGGTACCCTTCTGTGAGCATGTATTGTACATGTGATACAGGTACCGCGCGCTCCGGAAGTGCACTTCCTCACGACCAAAAATCTGGAACAATGAGCCGAGAGGTGAGAGAACGTCGATTTCTCGAGCCACAAGGTTCTCTTCTGGAAAATGAGAAAGAAACTAGGTTCCACGGAAGTCCGATGCTGCCAGCTCAACATTCCCGGAGATTAAGGAGGTCTCAGGCTGACGATCCTTTTGAACCCTGGGACGTTCGGACCCTCCGTTTCAACTCGATCCTCTTTGTTCTCGCATAGCTTCACTCATACGACCTCGCCGCATCAGCTTCGACGCGTGCCGACTCGCCAATGTCCCGACAATAGACCGCTTGCCCCGCGTCCGACACATATGTAATATCGAAAGACAGTTCATCTCACCCATTTTCGGATCTCGCCAGGATTGCACTTGACCGACGTGCGTGCTGAGCCGTCTCCATTGCATTGCCTTCCCGAAACATCCGAAGCCCAGGCCTCGTAGCGTGTTTCGTAGCGGCAATATTGGCGGAAGCTGGAGTCGCGTTGGGATTTCAATCTCATATCGCTTCGACGGACCGACCAGCATTCACGAACCCAGACTAACTCCGCCTCCCTGTAGACTTCTTGGGCTTCGTCTCCTCGAAATCGATCGCTTGTTTAGTCAAATCTTGAGCTCGTGTCTACGACATCTTCTACCCCTTTGAACTCTGTCGGCAGCAAAATCTATCGCCGTCGGCAGTCACCTGTCTGGCAGGTCTGAGGAGGGTGGACGAGGCTTTACGCGCTAGATATCATTGCGACGGCCATTAGCAAACCGAGATGGGAGCAGGGTGTTGCAAGCCAGAGGTCAACGTTTCCTGCCTTGCTGCGAGTAGACGGGGACTGACGTTCCCTCTAGGCGATTGATTTCGAGGGGGAGGTGAATCTGTTTCATTTCTACCTCCTGAGAAGTGTGGGAAAGGGGGCGTTTGGGAAGGTCCGTGACATCCCTGGACTATCCATCTACAGGAGGTGGGAGGCTGACGACAAATAGGTCCGAGTCGTTCAGCACAAGCATACAAAGACATTATTCGCGTTGAAGTATATCAATAAGGCGAAATGCGTCAAGATGAAGGCGGTGGCCAACATCGTGCAGGAACGACGGCTGTTGGAAGAGGTGAAGCTTTCTCTCGGCTGGCAAGCATAGAGAAGCGGGATCGTTCAAGCGACCTTCATAGCACTCCTAACTGTTGCTTCCTAGATCGACCATCCCTTCGTCGTCAATCTGCGATACGCTTTTCAGGACGATGAGAACTGCTTCTTCGTGCTTGACCTGATGCTCGGGGGCGATCTGCGATGTTCGTCCATCGTTGATCCCGCCGGACGGCCGGCTGATCAGGTGCAGTCCATCTCGACCGAGCAGGCGCCATGGACGAGGGGACTGTTCGTTTCTACATCGCCGAGATCGCCCATGCGACCGATTACCTCCATTCCAGACGGATAGTGCATAGGTGGGTCATCCCGAACATCGTGAGGTCGCGTTCTGATATCAAGCAGAGATCTGAAACCCGATAATATCCTCCTGGACGAGCGGGGACATGCGCATATCACCGATTTCAATATCGCCGTACACTTTTCCGAGAGAAGATTAGTGACGGGTGTTGCCGGGAGTATGGCGTATATGGGTGGGTCTTGTGAGACTTCAGGAATGTGCGCGTGCTGAAGAAGTCCAGCTCCAGAGGTTTTGACAAAACGAGGCTATTCGGCACCGGTAGATCTTTGGTCACTAGGCATATTGGCGTGAGTTCGGAGGATACTTGGTTAGACTCAGCTGATATTCGCAGGTACGAGCTACTATTTGGGAAGCGGCCGTTCCGAGGACGGACAAATACCGGACTCACACAAGCCATACTACACGAGGCGCTCAAATGGCCTGAGGATGCACCGGGAAGGTGTTCGACGGAGGGCATGCAGGCCATCAAGGCGGTGCGTAGTCTGGCGTTGTCAAATACTCCCGCTGATTCCGCGCAGTTTCTCGAGCGAGATCCGAATAAGCGATTAGGCTACCGGCCAGGAGGTGGTGGTATGGCAGATATCAAATCACATCCTTGGTTCAAGGGTATAGACTGGGAAGCCCTTTACAACAAAGAGGTTGTACCGCCTTTCGAGCCAGACGTGAGCGCTCGTCTTCCGCGCATGCTGGCGCTGACCGTCACGCGCAGTCGAAACGAGCAAATTTCGATGCGACACATGAGCTGGAAGAACTCCTCCTCGAAGAAAATCCACTCAAAGCCCGGAAACGGAAAGAAGGGCAAGATGTGGATATGATGTCGCCGGAGATGCGAATGATGGAGACTCAGTGCGTATCCAGACGAATCCCCTTACCCCTGACTCACGTGGGTTTCAGCTTCAAGGTCTTCGATTACACAAACGCACAGAGACGGTCGTATTATCATCCTGCCACACCTCACGATCAAACAACATCCAGCGGTACAGGCGTCTCCACCAGCACCGCCGTATCACAGCCCGAGCAGAAGCACCTCATAAGTCCGCAGATGCAGAACATTTCACGGCCAGGAACGCCGAGCGATCGGACAGGACTCGTCAGCCGGACAAGCATGGACGTGGAGGCGCAGATCCTCGATGGTGGGGTTATGGCGAATCTTGGCGGAAGAGATGGATGGAAACCGAGTGAGATTGACGAGGCAGGGGCAAAGGCGAACCTGGAGATGCGGGCGACACCTAGTCCGCTGCCGCGAACACCACTACGAGCTACCTCAACGCGAGTGCTTCTTTGGCACTTTCTTCGCACTGGCTAGCCGCTCACTGATTTCTCGTAGCGACCCAGAGCAGATTGAAGCCCTTGCCGACCGCCGATCACCACCAGCACTCGGCACCGCCGTTTGACCTTGTGGTCCAAGTTGTATTTCAGCATTCGTTCCCCGCATAGCATCATCCCGAAACCAGCATCAGCTCTCATTCACCCAACCTCTGTCGATACCCCTTTTTTAGTATATCCCCTGCTTCTGGATACCTTCCGGTCGGAATCTGTTGATCGGTGTCATGATACCTTCACGCTACGTGGTGTAATGCAGTCGCTCTAGGGTCATCTTGTCCAGAGGAAAGCTGAGGGATGACGCCGCGAGATTTCATCCATCTCACACATAATGGAATTACATGTCATCCAGTACTGATCTCACCCGTCATATCTTCTCCAGGCAGAGGCATATCTATTCGTCCTTCCGCTCCACCTCTCCCCTCCGCTCGCTCCCGCCAAGTCGTCAATACATTCGCCATGACCGTCACTGGCGCCTCTCCCGGATACACCTTCAACCTATCCAACCTCCTCTGTCGATGTGTGTTTTTGGGTAACATGCCGGAGACCGCTCTCCGGATGATCTAAACCGCATCAGTCCAGCCAAATTGAGGGGGTCCGACGGAGATTGGACGTACTTCCTCTGGATTGCGTTCTCGCATCCGAGTGATCGGCACCTCCTTCAATCCCGACATGAAACCAGAGTGGTGAAAGTACGTCTTGTCGGTGCCTTTCTTGCCGGTCAAGCGGACTTGGAGGGCGTTGGAGACGACGACGTAATCACCTGCGTCGACTGGGATCATCCCATCAGCAAGGCGATAGCGGGACGAAGGAATCCGACTGTGTTCAGAGACAGAGAAACGGTGATGAAGGGGATGCAATGCGTGAAGATGGTTGAGAAGCAGGAGCGGTGGACATACCGGCAGGATCGAATGTCGGCTTGTGCTTCCCCATGAGCACCCATGCTATCCTCGATGCGAGTTTCCCTAGGACTCGGTCCTGCGCGGAAGTGTGGTGCCAGACTCGGACCAGCGCGAGGATGGTCTGACGGCAGCGTCAGCGGGTTTCTTCAGCAGCGCAGACGCCATGGGATATGCACTGACCTGTCCTTTCCTCGCAGACATGTTTTCGGCACTATGAATAGATCCAGGTTGATTGACGACAAAGAGCTTTCCGGAAACACAGAGTGCTCAGGGGATCTGACAATTCAGGTCCGGCCGAGGAATAGGTCCGACGTCGCAAGGAAATTGCTCTTGTTTCATCGTCAAGAGGTATTCAAAGACGATTTATCGAAACATCACCGAAGAGACATCTCCGCGAGCTTCCATGCGTGCGGAAAGGCTAATCATCGCCTGACACCGGCGATCCCGCGCTGTCTGACTGTTGAAAACACACAGGGAGTCCCCACGATACTGATGGCTAATCATCCCTTGAACGGTCATCACTCGACGCCCCTTTGACATCAACTTCGGAACCAGATAGCAGTACCCACCTCCCTCGAACCTCGATCGAGTCCTTTCATCGCGCTCGATACACCATCGCGCTCCTTTGTCCTCACCGGCTTGACCCTCGCCCTACACCACGATGCGAGCTCATCCTTTTACCCCCGCAGATCACCCCGTCTCTGGAAAGGGAGCGAGGAGGCCTGCACCAGGCCTCGAGAAGTCTCCCATCTGCAGCAGATCAGTAGGTCCTTGAATCGATCTCGACTGACTGCTCAGCCAAGCGCCATGTCCCAGTACACTCGACGACCATCACACAGTGACGCCCGCGCTGGAAACCATCAAGGTGCACCGCAGGAAAAGACGACCAAAGGGTCGAGCGCGGCAGCGCCGAGAAAGATCAAGTTCAACCTTGGTGAGCTCGTGACTCCGCCAGCGGTCCTAATTCCCTAGGTTCCGCCTACGAGGTTCTCGATGTGATCGGCGAGGGCGCGTACGGCGTGGTCATCTCGGCACTCCATCGCTCGTCCGGAACCAAAGTGGCGATCAAGAAAATTGCACCATTTGATCATTCGATGTTTGCGCTGAGGACGTTGAGGGAGCTCAAGCTGCTCAAATACTTTGCGGAAGAGGGCGTGAGCGAGAATGTAGGTGTAGAATCTGGAACGCCGCTGATCTCAGATTATTACCGTTCTGGACATCATTCGACCTTTGTCATACGAGTCGTTCAAGGAGGGTGAGCTAGATCCCGTTGCCCGGCTGACCTTGAGTGTATCTCGTACAAGAGCTACTCGAAACCGATCTCCACCGGGTCATCCGTACTCAAGACCTCAGCGATGACCATTGTCAATACTTCCTGTACCAAACGTGCCGCGCACTCAAAGCACTTCACTCTGCGGAGAGTAGGTCCATGCGGCATCTCCTCGCTGATTGCAGTCATTCACCGCGATCTCAAACCATCCAACCTCCTGCTCAACGCCAATTGCGATCTCAAGGTCTGCGATTTTGGCCTCGCTCGGAGCTCTCACGTGACCGAGGGAATGCAGCCGGGGTTCATGACGGAATGTGAGTGCATTCTTCAGACCAAGCTGATCGTAGACGTCGCGACGAGGTGGTACCGCGCACCAGAGGTTATGCTGTCATTTCGCATGTACACGAAGGTAGGTCAGATGGAATACATGAGTTCACGTCCAGTCGATCGATGTGTGGTCGGTCGGGTGTATCCTTGCTGAGATGTTGAGCGGGAAACCCCTCTTTCCGGGCAAAGACTAGTGAGTTGTGCGTTGGTGCGTAGCTGAAACCAAGCCATCACCAACTCGCTCTCATCCTCGACGTGCTTGGGACCCCTACGATGGACGAATTCTATACGATCACCTCCAAGAGATCAAAGGAGTATATCAGGTCGCTCCCGTAAGCCAGAGGTCGCTCCATCGCAAGGGGAGCTCACTCCCATGACAGGTTCCGGAAGAAGCGCACCTTCAGATCCTTGTATCCCAAAGCGAGTGAGATGGCCATTGATTTCCTCACAAAGACCTTGACTTGTGAGTGGGAAAGCTTGATATCGCTGATGGTTAGTCGACCCGAGCCAACGCTTCACTGTCGAGCAATGCCTAGCCCATCCCTATCTTGAAGCGTATCATGACCCGGAAGATGAGCCTTCGGCCAAGCCGCTTGATCCGGGATTCTTCGATTTTGACATGCAGAAGGACGACATCAGCCGAGAAGAGCTCAAAAGGCTGCTGTGGGTACAACCATCCGGGCGAGGTTCGAGCTGATTGTACGATAGCTTTGAGGAAATCATGACTTTCCAGCCGGTACAAGCTTAGTTGGATCGGCGATGTATGTATTGTATAATGCTGATTGCCATGGATTTCTTGTGACTGGGAATCTCGACTGCGAGATTGATTACGTGCCCCTGTTGCGAGAGACTCAGGTCAAATTTGTCTTCGAACCATTTCCTATTCATACCCCTAAAATTGTAGACGGTCGGGATCTGTATGTCCACAACACCTTTACGACCCATCCTCAGCGTTGAGGACGTGATCCCTCATGTACTCGTAATCCTCGCCGCACAGTCAACATGTCACTTCCCCGGGCTCGACCCGAATCACTCACCGTGTCCACCCCGCCTCGACCAGATTCCCCTCTTGTCGGTACTCCTCAGTCCGCGATCATCTCCGTCCCTCCCGACTGGGCATCGGCGTCACCTGCCGGGAGCAGTAGTCGAGCTAGTCTCGACTCCGAGGCGTATCGAATGGTGAGCTTATTGTCGGATCCAACTTACCTCTTCGTAGCCCCCTAGTCCCCTCCCGGAAGACGCTGTGGACCAGCAAGATCCGTTCGACAACACTTCGTCATTCGCAGAGGACCCATTCGATCACCGGTCAGGGTCCAGCTCTTCCAGCGATGGTCGTAGCCGAACCGGATCTCAACTAGAGGCGATGGAGAATCTCGGAGAGAGGCGTGGATCGGTGGTCATGATCCCGCATCAGTTTCGCTCAATCACGGATCCGCTCTTGAACGATGGTCAACCTGTCGATTCGGTGTTTACTAGCGCCGGCCCTCGTTTAGAAGGATACGACTTCCCCAACACCTTACCCCCTCACCCAGCTTTCAACCGTACCTTTTCAGCGCCCCTGCTTGATCGAATAGGTACACTCCGACATCCTCACTCCTTAGCCGTCAATATGTCATCTTTCTCTGTCTTCTCGCCAACAACCGCGCGTCCTCTCGCTATCTCTGACCCCTCTGACCTCTCCACCACCTCCGGGTCCGGCACTCCCTCGCCCGAACTAGTCACACCTCTACAGACGCTTTCCCTCGAGCTCGCCGACTCGCTTCAATCCGCCATTCAAACCCTTCTCCACCTGTCCCCTCCTCATCTCCTCGACAATGCAAAGGAGCAGTACTCTGGATGCACTGTGCAGATGCCGGCAACATCGCTGTCCGCCTTGTTCAGCTCCATGCGGAGTCTAAACTACCTGTCGGCGAATGCGAGAGCCTTTGTCGAGCCTGAGGGTGCAAAGAAGGAGGAGGGTTTGCTGGCTGGCGGTAGGAAGTCTGGGGATTTTGATATCGGAGAGCTTCTTCAGAGCGTCGCGGATCTGCTCGGTGGTCAGGCGGCGCAAGCAGGCGTCGACTTTGTACTGTTTCACGGGGATGTGGGGATCAAACACGTCAGTGTGCACGGGGATGGCGAAGGATTGGCATATGTGCTCTCCCACGTAGGTCTTCCTCCGTTCGATCCGCGCTGACCTCCAGGTGATCCGCCAAATACTGCTCGTTGCAAGCAACGGCGATACGATCGAGCTCGGTCTACAACTCTTTCCCCAATCCCCTTCTATGACTCTACGTGTGGCTCTCCCTTTGACGGCTGCCGACGTGGCTCGGCAACGTCAGCCGAATAGCTTCTCAACTCGCTCGTCCTCTCCAGGTCGGACACTATTGAGCGGCCTATCAGAAGGACCAGTGTTGTGCATTTTCGAAATCGTCCACAATATTCACCAGCTTTCGGACTCGGCTGCCGCCACGCCGCGAGCTGAGGTGAACCCCTTCACCCGCTTGGCAGAGGAGAAGGAATCTGCCACGCCCAAGCTCGAATCGCTTCTTTGCCGTCGCATGCTGCATCAGCAGAACGCAAGCCTCAAGCTTGATGCACAACCGTCTTCCCCCCTCGGGAATGGATTGCCTCGCCGAGCATACGAGCTTTCCGTCCTCCTACCTCGCGGCAAGCCGTTCGATGAGCCTCCTCATCTTTCCGTGGAGGAAGAAGCGGTCCGACAACCTTTTGTATCAATGCGCCTTGCCAGGGAACCTACTCTCGCCGAGCTATCCGACTTCGCCGAGTCTCTCCGTGGCAGAAAGGTGTCTTTGCTCGCCAATCTCACCAGCCTTTTCGCTCGTCATCTCACCAGTTACCTCGCCGCTTGGGGCCTGGACATCTCTCACATACCAATCGAGGAAGATTCGGATCGGCGGAATCTCAAGGCCAACATCGGACGGCAAGACTCTGGCTACGGCGGATCGGTCGGCTCGACGCCCGGCACCGAGCACGTCGTCGGATTGCCACCGCTTGGATCTGCCGCGAGTAGGGATACGGACAAGTTCATCATCATAGACGATGATGTCACTGTGCTCAGGCGGGAACTGATACGGATACGAGCGGAATCAAACTCATTATTCCTTCGACCGCGGATGGCCAAGCGGCCGACCCTTGCCGGACGTGTGCGGTCCACCCCACACGTCCGGCAAGTCTCTGCGGGACGACACCTCGGACCCGTTCTCATTCACTTCACTTCACTCGGGAATTACAATCTGGTACGCGACGTCATTGCAAACTGCCTTGGGTCACCTTGGTCCACCGGTGCCGGTGCATTTGCCCATCCCGAGGTCATAGTCATACCTAAACCTGTTGGTCCGCGGCGATTCCTCACGGCATTGCACACCGCTGTCAATCAACCCGTGGTCGATCCTTTCTTTTCCGCAATCGCTACAAGTCCTCGATCACCGGGCGGTGGCTACTTTGGGGGCGCCGCCAGAACACCGACAGGTGACATAGGTCGCGAAGGTGGATTCTTTGACACGGTGGCCGAGGAAACCGGAGACGAGCCACCGCGAACGGTCTCCGAATCTAGCGGGTCGCAAAAAGCGAGATCACCTCTCGGCGAGTTCCCTCCAGCGGCCGCACAGATCACTCGCACAGAGACAGGCGTTCATCTTTCCCTTCCCACTCCCGGCGACATCCTGGCAACACCAGCCTCAGAGTACTTTTCCAACACCAAATCCGGATCGTCCGGCGCATCTGCTGTAGTCATGCAGAGCCCCGATGGTCGACCGTTTGGCATGTTTTTCGAACCTCCTAAGAGCGATGGCCGGGGACCTTCGTACACAGTACGCGGGCCAACGGATTCTGTCCGCCGCAAGACTGTCAGCCGCCGGACATCCGGAGCAAGCGCCGTTGACGAGACTTCTGCTGCTTCGCCTTCCACCACGTCGCCAAAGAACCGCCGGATGTCGACAATGTCGACGGTGAGTGGCGTCACGGACGAGTCAGGTAATCCCTCGCGGCGACCATCGACAAGACCTGGTGACGGTACATCAAATTCAGGTGACCCGCCGTCTGGACGGAGCTCGCGGCGGAAGACACTGCCCGCTACTGAAGCTGAACCCATAATCGCATTTGGCCGTGACAGGTCATCAACTGTGACACAACGATCCCGCCGGAGTACACCAGGCTCATCCCCTGTCGTCGCTTCACCAAGGAACAAGAACGAAGACAACGAGACTTTCCCATCGGTATTCCACCCGCCGCGTCCTGGAAACAAAGCCGCTGTCACTGGACTGGATGATATGCACCGGTTGCCCGTTCAAGCTGACATGCCGCGATCGACACAGGCGGGCAAGGAGGAGGTCGTGGTGCCTCCGATCAATGTGCTCATCGTGGAGGGTGAGTCCAGCACATAGGAATCCCGCTGAAGTGTTAGACAATCCGATCAATCAGAATATCTTGAGCATGTTCTTGCGGAAGAAGAAGATGAAGCACCAATCCGCCAAAGACGGTCTCGAGGCGGTGGAGAAGTGGCGGACTGGAGGGTTCCACCTGATTCTCGTGAGTTTACCTGAGCTTTCCCGCTGACGTCAGATGGATATCCAACTTCCCGTCATGGATGGTATCGAAGCGACGAAAGAGATTCGTAAATTGGAGAGGAACAACAATATTGGGATCCTCCCTAGCACCCCCGTTTTCGAGCATTCCCGACCCCCAGTTTCCGAATCGCCCGTCCCATCATCCCCCTTCCGCTCCTCCGTCATCATCGTCGCTCTCACCGCGTCGTCATTGCAGAGCGATCGAGTGAACGCCCTTGCTGCGGGGTGTAATGACTTCCTCACCAAGCCAGTCTCGCTCAAGTGGCTCGAAAAGAAGATTGTAGAGTGGGGATGCATGCAGGTCAATGAGAGCTACATACAGCAAGAGGCAAGCTGACGGTCGCAGGCACTCATCGACTTCGACGGGTGGAGACGATGGAAAGGGTCGGATGGTAAGGACCATGGGGAGACAAAGCGCGGTTTCTCGGTCGGCCCTCAAGCCGCCGCCCGCAATCTCGCTAGTCGACTCCGCATCGAGCGCAAGGGTGCTAGTACACGCACGCCAGAACCCACTCCCCCAAGCCCAGCAATCAGAGTCCAGGAGCCCACTCCCGCCGCCACCCCGGAACTTTCTTCATCCGAGCTCCGACCTGATCCGCTTGACGAGGCCCCGACGTCACTCAAGGCGGCTCGGAGCGAGTTGGTCGAGAACAAGCTTTCCGCAGCAGGGACCACCCAGATGGACATGCCTCCATCTGAAACCGTACCCTCAGCCTCAAAGGTGCTCGCTGCGATACACGAAGATGGCGAATGCTCGCCCGCGATCCGATCAGCCGCTCTACCATGATCAACGGATCACATCTTGGTATTACTCCCGGTTCCCATCGCGACCGTCGTCAACAGCGCAGGCCGCACCAGTCAAGTAGTAGCATGCCATCTTGACTCATCTTTACACGTTGTTATTGTTGCGAATACTGTCGACCATCTAGCCTATACATACATGGCTCTTTCCGATTTCAAAGTCTCAGCGCTATGCGCGCAAGACCCATTTGCCGTCCTGAAACAAGACCTTGAGGCTGCGCATCACTTCCGCGGATTCCAACGTCTCCTTCTTGGACGTGCAGACTAGCTCTAGCCATGCCTGTAGATTCGTATCGCCCGTGACCTTTTCGAGCTTCGACATCGATTTCCGAAGGCGTTTGAGCGTTTCATCTGATAATGCGGGGGAGTCTCCATTTACAGGTTTTTGAATGCCGTCGCGAGGAAGATCAGGTTGATTACCGCTCGACGTCTCTCGTTTTCGCTTCTTGGTCTTTGGTTCGATGGTCGCGTCCGTCCTTGGTCGTGCAGACGATGCGATTTCCGTAGGCGCTGCATCGCCATCGGCCTCGGACTTTGGCCGTTTCGAATTCGCCTTTGTTCCTGTCCCACCTCTATCCCCTTTCCTCTTCTTCCTCTTCTCCCCACGTTGGACATGCCCATTCATCGCGGTCCCGGCTTCAGACACGTGACCGTTCCCATGACCGTTTGGCTGCGTTTCCTGAGTCTCCCCGTTGGTCTCTGTCACCGCTGGTGATCCCCACGACCTCATCCCACCCTGCCTCCCCAGCGTATTCTCAGCCGAGACCATCGGTCCTCCTCCTCCATATCCTCTCCCGCGATACGACGGTCCCGAGAACCCACCTCGTCCACTTCGGGGAGGTAGGAAGTTGCTATGGGTCTGAGGAGGGGGAGCGTCCGAGTTGAGCTGGTTCATGCGGGAGGGGTGGATCGCGGAGGGGGAATCGGCTGGGGTCTCGGAGGTGGGGACTTGGAGGGGTTCAGACGGTCGAGGTGGGATGGCGGTTTGTTTGCCCTGAATCAACGGTCAGTATGGAAGGAGAATGGCTAAATGGTGGACGAGCCTTCTTGGATGCTTTGTACAGGGAGCCTTGGTACTTCTCAGCTTCGGATATGCAGGATGTATGACTCCTAAGTCGGTCTCAGCTCGGGTCGCCCAGTGGTTGAGGTAGAAGCATACTTGTAATCTTGTCCTCGAAATGTGGTCGAGCAGTCTGGCAAGATGAAGGACCTCATCAGAGATGTCTCACCTTGGCCAATGGAGCGCTCACCGAGACAGGTGAAGCTCGCCCAGCAATTTTGGCGGTGCTTGTCGAGTTGAGGTTTCTTGACCGTGTCGGCGCATGCATCGCACCTGGAACAGTGAGGGTAACATGTGTTTCGAGAGACGAGAGAGGAGACTCACTGGAAGGAGACCATTTGGGAAGGCACAGCTATAAACGAAGTCTTTGACCCATCAAAGCAAGAGCTCGAGCATTTCGAACTTTTTCCGAGTCACGTGACTGATGACCGGAAAAAGCAAAGATCTTCGTCCTGTCACTCTTTAGAATCGCTTGGCCACCCTACGTGGAATAGATAGTCGACTGCTCACGAGTCTTATCAACAAATCACCCGTCGCTAACGCTCCATTTCGACTGGTACAAGGTCATCATGTCCAAGCTCGGTGCCGAACGTGAGCTTCTACAGCTCACTCCCGATTCCTACCAATGTTGCATGTCCAGCAGGTGCTCGGGAAGCTGACATCTGCTAAATCAGCCCGGATCAACTCCCGCCTTCTTTCGCAGTACAAAGGTCATACCGTCCGCCTCACCGCAAAAGTGCTCAAACTCGTCGGAGATACTGCTACTGTGCAGGCGAGCGATGGTGGTGAGGTGAGGCACTGTTTCCCTTCCCGCTGGGGGTCAGACTACTTCCTTGCCGGACGAAAGCTTCGTTGACTATTCAGATGCTGACAATGAGCTAGATCGGAATCCACCTCTCCCGAGCTAGTCCCTCCTTCCCGGGTTGGGAACCCGTCTGATCACCGAACCCACAGGAAATACACATCGAGGACACCTACATAGAGATCATCGGGAGCGTCAGGGACGATCTTACCGTCAAGGCCCTTACCAGCTTCAACCTTGGCTCCACTCTAGGTCAGTCGCTTAACCCCAAGGGCGTTTTTAGGGATCGACCTGCGTGTAGCGATTCGAAGCTGATGAATGACCAGATATGAATGCAGTGCAGGCGGTAGTGGAGTTCTCCAATTCACCGAAAGGGGAGGGAGTGCTATCATGAGAGTGAAGAGGTGGACGATTCCGTATGCCATGAGCTGTATATCACACCCCTATCATGATTACACGGCATGAGACATATGAACATGTGAGCATAAGTAGAGAGGCAGTTTTCACTGGGTGGTTGAAAAGGTATCTGCATCGCAAAGGAGAACCCGACTACTCGCTCCACATGCATACCCTGTTTGACTTCATCATCCGGCATTGCGAAGGACTATATAATCGTGTGAGAGTCAGCGAATTCCCGCATACTAGCTATAGCAGCACTTACCGAGAATGACGGAATCTCCCCGCAAGAACATCTTCCTAAGGTGGTATGGTCGTCAGCAAAGAAACAAGCTGTAGCGATGATACACACGAGATGAAGCGGTCCTTATTCACCGGCTTCTTGCCCTTCCCCTTTGGCGTTTCTGTCCACATCTGCAAGGGACATCAGCCTCCGCGTCAGCTAGGGGTATGCTTTGTGCTAGTGTGCTAGTCAAGTCGAAAAGAGAGACAGCCTCCACTCACCTCCTTCACGTTCTCCAACACCATATTCGCATGTCGATCAAACGCCTTGACCCTCGCCAACAGCTTCTTGTTATTCCGCAACGAGATCAACACCTGACTTTGGTTTCGCACCGATTGTTGCAGGACTGAGAGAGGACCCTGCGAGATTTCGTACTCCTCGAGTTCCCGGGTTTGGGCTTCGTCGAGCTCGGATTTGGGGACGTTTGCGTATTGACTGGTACATGGAGACGAGGAGAAGGACAAGGAAGTACAGAGCGCGGTCAGATCCGTCGTCAAGCGTTTTGGCAGGGACTCACCTCATATCGCTAGCAGATCTTGCCGGATCTTCCTTGAGGAGGCAAAGTAGAGTAAGGGAAGAAGTATTGAATGGTTTCGGCGTTTGTGGGATTTTAAATCGATTGGCGTTCCTGTCCTACGGCGGGTTCCTGGGTGGCAAGTATTTGTGATGCAGTAATCAAGTATGATGTATGGATGGATGTATGAATGATGTATGAATGTCCGAGGTGATGGGGAAGCTGGCCTGCTGGTTAGCTGGATAGGCGAATAAGATCATACGCCTTCAACTGCAAAGTGCGCCATGCCCGTGTTTGCCGGAAACTGTCATCATCTTGGCATTTCAGAGCTCATCCGCAATGCATCGACCATAATCATCCTCCAGGGAAGCCGCTATGAGCTCCGTCCCAGCGGGCCACGATATCCACCCTTTCCTCAGGGGAAATTTCGCTCCCGTGGTCGAGGAGTTCATTTCCCATCCTTGCGAGATCGAGGGTGAGCTCCCGATCGAGCTTCTGGGAGGGCAGTATATCCGGAATGGCGGCAACCCGGTATACCCGCCAGAGAAGGGGCGACATTATCACTGGTGAGTGCCGTAGGCTGGAGCCATCTCACTCAATGCCTTTCAGGTTCGACGGCGATGGCATGCTGCACGGCGTTTTCTTCCCGTCGACCCCGGATGGACCGTCGCTCTACACGAATCGTCATCTCGCTACCCCACTCCTCACCCTAACCCTCCTTCTCCTTCGTTCGCCGATTCCCTCGATAGCATTGCTCATCTCGCCCCTCTCCTCAATACATCGCGTCGTCGCGGCTATCATACAGGCCTTCTTTCTCGCTGTACGAGCACGAATGGGCGTTCTCAGCGTTGCCAACACGAGTGTCATCTGGTGGGGTCAAGGGCTCGGCAGTGAGGCAGAGGAGGAAGCCGAGGTGGAGGCTAGTATGGTGGAACAATCCGAAGCACCGCCACGACTGAAGAAGGCAGGTAGTATCACCCGTGAGGATCCCAAAGACCACCGGCTACTGGCTACCTGCGAGAGTGGACCGCCTCTGGAAGTGAGAGTGCCGGAGCTGGAAACAGTGGCATGGGATCGCTTGGAAGAGCCTGGGACGGGGGAGAATCTTGCCAGTAGAAGAGGGAAGTGGGATTGGTGGAAGCGATGGGGCCTGTCGAGGGTACAGGAGGTGAGTTTACAGAGCTCAGCTGTGCAGAGCTTACTCGTGCATAGGACTGGATGACCGCTCACCCGCGGATCGATCCAGTAGACGGCTCGCTCATCTTCTACTCGACCCAAATGTTTGATGCCCCTCACGCTCGGTATTCAGTCATCGATCGCAAGGGGAAGCATTTAGTATGGAAAGAAGGGGTAGACTTGGGCAGAGCAAAGATGTAGGCCCCAGCGGCGAGACCTGAGCTGACGATCCACAGGATGCATGACTTTGCTGCTTCCCGCACCCATACCATCCTCCTCAACCTGCCCCTCACCCTCGCTCCCCACAACCTGTTCTCTACACCACCGGTCCCCCTCATTCATTTCGACCGCACCCTTCCATCCGAATTTGTAGTGTTTCCTCGACTGTTGCGTTCACCTGAGACGCCTCAGGAGCCGATCCATTTTACCGAGTCGGAGCCGAGTCTCATTTTCCATACCGCCAATGCATGGGACGAGTACCAGGGCGGCCACCTCGCAGCTGTCAATATGCTCGGCTGTAGGTTTAAGAGCGCCAAGCTGGTGTACGCTGCAGGCGCGGTGGAAGTGCCAAAGGTGGAAAAGCTCATGGGAGACAAGGATGTCGTCCGACTGCACTATTACCGCTTCGCTTTCCCTCCCGACTATGGCTCGGCCTCATCAAAGACCGCGGGAGTCATTTCCCATTCCTTCCCGCTCGCCGCCATCCCTTTCGAATTTCCCACCGTACCTCCCGACCTCGGCATGTCCGCTTCGAGATACGTCTACGGCTGTACGATGAGCTCTGGCTCCTTTGACGAGAGATTGGGCGGGGCGGCTAAGGTTGACTGCCTCGTCAAGATCGATGTCCAAGAGCTCATTCGGCGAGGTCGGAATCGGGGTACAGGGAAGACCATGGATCCCGTGGATAGGAGATCGTCGATAAAAATAATGGAAGACTGGGCGAGAGGCGTCAAGGGTCCCCTCGAGATCTTCGCGCTTCCCGAGGGATGGTTTGCACAGGAAGCGAGGTTCGTCCCGAGGACGGGGGACGGTTTAAGCGAGGATGAAGGGTATCTGCTGTCGTATGGTGAGTCCGGGTGCGATGGTGCTGATGCTGATGACAACCAGTATACGATGAGAGCCACCTTCTTCTCGACGGGACGCCCTCGGTTGCTAGGGACGCCGGTTCTGAGCTATGGGTCATCGATGCGAAGCGAATGGGTGACGGGATGGATTCACTTGTATGCAGAATCAAGCTGCCTCAGCGTGTGCCCTACGGGTGAGTCTGACATCCCGCCACTAGGTGAAATGACCTGTGGTTCAGGCTGCATGGGACATGGCTTCCTCCCTCTCTCATCCGTCAACAGCGGCCCCTGCCCGAACCGCTTCCCGATCAGCCCCTGCTTCAGGACAAGCTCGCAGTCTCTCGACTTCGTCACATTGCCTCTATCCTCTTCACCCGCCCGGCTCATCGCGAGAAGTCGGGTTTCGAAAGGGCTTTCCTCGCAATCTTCTTGCCAGCTTCTATCGGTGCTTTAGCCTTGGCCACGTCGGAGACTTTGTCGTACTGGACACGGCAAACTACTGCTTGATACCACCGGCGTACGCGACGACCACGTTGAGCCTCGACGTAATACCCTCCAGGTCCACTATGTTTCTTTGAATGAGGTTGACGCTCGCACAGATCGCTAGCGCACTCCTCATCATCCTTGTCTCCATCCTTCGCTGGCCCTCTTCGCGAAAAAGCGCTTCGTTACCGCCTGTCTAGCATCGTCACCAGGATATCCTCCACTCGACCATCATTGTAGACGTTGCACATGCATGTCCAAATTCAGGCCACGTCTACTTTCCTACACTCTTACATAAGCGGTGTCATTTCGGCATGGCCGGCTGATCGTAGGAGCCGCCACGTGCAACCTATCATTCCTATACCGATATTCCCTCGATCTTTCTCATCGATCTTCATCTTCCATACCTTTGAACCGCCATAAATGGATTCATCTTTCGCTATCCCTTCCCCCGGCGTGCTCACCGCAAGCGGAGCGGCCGCGTCCAGCTCCACCTTCTCTAGATCCGCCGATGGCGGTCTGCCCAAGGCGATGGACATGAGCCATCACCTCAGCTCGCTCGCTAGGAATAGGACGACGAGCTCGCTCAAGGAGTTGTACAAGTATGCGAATCTCAAGGGGATGGGTAAGTGACTTGCATCTGACCGTGCTGACTTGAACAGTCGCCATGGCAGGAGGTGAGCGATCGAGGCGTTCTAGCTGACGTAAAGGTATCCCCCACCCCGAGCTTTTCCCATTTGAGACCATCTCCGCCTCAATCCTCGCCGTCGACACGCAGCTGCTCAACCCGCCGCGCGTTCCAGTCAAGCCGAAAAAGGGCCTCCTTTCATGGCTATTCCCGTCAACCCAAGACACCACCTCCTTTTCCATCCCAAAATACGTCGAGAACGCCACTCCCGAGACCATCCAACTCGCCACGTCGCTCCAGTATCAGGCAGCCACTGGCCCTCCCGCCCTTGCCTTGTTCCTGCGCGAGTATGTTCAGCGGGTATACAAACCCGGATACGCCGACTGGGACGTGCTTATTAACTGCGGTGCGACCGACGCTTGGGGCAAGGTTGTCTTCATGTTGATGGAGAAGGGCGACGCGGTACTCGTCGAGGAGTGGACCTACCCCGGTGCGGAGAACTCCTTCCTCCCTTTGGAGGTCGAGATGGTACCGATCAAGATGGACGGCCAAGGTGTGATTCCCGAGCACATGGATGAGGTACTCGGCAACTGGGACGAGGCGAAGATGGGCAGGAGGAGGCCCAAGGTGTTCTACACCATCCCCACCGGTCAGAACCCGACCGGTGCGACAATGTTGGCCGAGAGGAAGAAGGCGGTGTACGATGTCTGCGCCAAGTATGGTGAGTATTTCTACCGAGCAGTAGCTGATTTCAGACGTCATCATCTGCGAGGACGAGCCGTACTACTGCCTGGTGAGTAGCATTGACTGCGTGTCTGATAGTCCCAGTACACCGGCGAATGGACGCCTCAGGGGCACAAGTCGGAAAAGTCAATCTTGGCTCAGCGCGAGATCGATGCTGAGAAGGAGGAGGGCAAGAAGGGTCACGACGCGTTCCTCAAGGCTCTTCCCCCGACCTACCTTCGCTTCGATACCGAAGGCCGTGTTATCCGCATGGACGTAAGCGCGTTGCTGATTCGCTCGCTGACATCAGACCTTCTCGAAAACGTCCTGTCCCGGCTCCCGATTGGGTTGGTTCACCACCTCTCCCTTGTTCATCGAGCGCCTTCAGCGAGCGACCGAAGCGTCGACCCAGGCGCCGAGCGGCTTCGTTACCGCTATGACCACCACGCTTCTGCAGAAGTGGGGCTTTGACGGCTACGTTCGATGGCTCCGCGGTATCAAGGCGACCTACCGCATGCGAAAGAACTGGATGTGCGACACCTTTGAGGACGTCTTCCACCTCGAGTTTGATGAGAACATCAACGGCCTTAAGACCAACGCGGCGGTCCGTGACATTTTTGACGGCCTTGGTCGTGGTGTAACCTGTTACGCCAAGCACATTGAGGGTAGCAAGGAAGCCGCTTGGGACGAGAAGAGAGGTCTCAAGAGCAAGCGCGGCCCGGCTCTAGTTTCCTTCATCCCCCCGTCTGGTGAGTAAGCCCGGATGATCCGCGCTGACCCTCAGCCGGCATGTTTGTCTTCCTTGCCGTTCACCTCAGCGAGCACCCGGACTACGAGGCTCTTGTCCAGAGGGGCGAGGACGCCACTCGCTTCCTCATGGATAGGCTCTGGCGCGAACTCGCCGAGGATCTCGTGCTCTTCGCGCCCGGGTGGGGCTTTGACGCGCATGGCCCGCACGCGATCGGAGGTGAAGGGGTCGGCTACTTCCGTCTATCGTATTCCATCGCCACGTACGAGCAGACTCGCACCGCCATCGAAACTTTCGGCAGGATCCTCACCAAGTTCTATCGCCTCAACTAGATTTTTCGGGAGAGAAATAAGATCAGTAGACATTTCAAGGGCAAAAAAAGGTTTATATATCAGGGGAAATTAGATGATTGCAGTGGTTCATGCAGAGGTTTTTGCATCGCCTTGATAGTCACGGTAGGATTCAAATGACAGGTTCTCAGTCGTCAAATGGCTTCGATGGAGCGTCTAAGGAATGCCTAGCTAAACGTAAGCCTCTATTAAGCGGGAGCCAGATCAGCAGCATGACGTGGCATAAAGAGGTGATGCGTCCACACTATTTTCAACGCGATTGCCTTTTATGTTTGCATCTCCGATTTGTTCGTTAATCATTCCTCTTGGGCACATATACTTCTTGGTCCTCCTCTTTCCGGCCGCAATGCCGACGGGGGATAATGAGCTACGTTGCAACAACTTTGTGTGTCGCTGCATCGTGGCGCAGCAAGGCAAGGCAGTAGTTACGACTTGTTCTCGTGAGTTCCTCTATCTGAAGTCTCGCCTTATGATATGCGGAAGTTGGGACGCTCTGATTTTCGATATCTTACACAGCTTGATGTAAACGCTAACTGTCTATTACAGACATTTTTTGCGGTGCGTATATTGTCACCGGCGAGAAGCTGTATTCCAACGACAGTATACAGTACCTTGCGCCAACGAGCTCTTCTCGCAACAAGCGGTCTGCCCAGCATGCGACAAAGAATTGCCGGAAGCGTGATTTTGACCGTCAAGCGAGTATGCGACTTAGCTGACACCGGAGTTTAGGAATGACATCGTAGTAAGTTACAGGCCGTCGGATTAGGCTTAATTGGTGAAGGAGAGTCACCTGAACCCGTCAAACGATTACAGGGCGGTCAGCCTTGTTCCTTCGAGCCTCCTCAGCGTTGACGACAATAGTCTATCCTTGCTGGTCTGCCTCCGCGCATCATCATGGAGATCGCTATGAGGTGATGACTTTATGTCTCACTGACTCAGAAACTTACATGTTCCCCACCCAGAGCCATGGACTTCTGGACATACCAGACGTCTCAAGAGGGGTAAGCGGTTTATTGAAGAGGGCGCTGATCTCGCAGAGCATTTCAAGCGGTGATCCGGAATAGGGCGCATTCGGATCTGGCAGAGAAGGAGCAGGAATTACGGCAGGGTGAGAATTGCGGTCTTCCACGGCAGCGCTGAGCTGATCGCAACCACAGCTCAAGGAAGTCTGCAGAGTGAGCCTCATTGATCAAGAATCGCGCTGATGTATACCAGTTGCCACCAGGAATATCGCTAGTACGAGCTTAACGGTTCCTAGCTGATCGCCAGACTTGAAATCGGAGCTCGAAATCGTCTCTCGCCGAAACCAGGATCTCAAAAACCAAGTGAAGGAGAACGACAAGGAGATGCTCAACCTAAGGGCCAATTACGACCAGGCAGGTTCCTGACAGGGATGATGGCGCTGATCAGCAGATCAAGTGCAAAGAGCTCGTGTCGGCGTCGCAATATGCTGAAGCGGACGACCGCGCAGAGACTGCACTCAGGATGGGAAGGGGTGGCACAATGAAGGGCGGCGGCCTGGTAAGTCAAAGGCACGCAACCAGCTGACGTCACGTAGAATCGTCCTGAACAAACTCCTATCGGCAATCAGCCTCCACAGCCCTTCATCCCTACGCCGAATGCAGGCCAGCCAAACACCTTCACCAGACCCAATCAGCGCATGGCCCCGCCGATCGCCGGCCGACTCGCCATACCGCGCCAGCCGGATTTCCGCCCGGCACAATCGAGCCCCTACGCTAAATTCGGCCGAAGCTACAACAAGAACGCCCATGCCCAAGCAGCCCCGAGGCAGCCACTCGCCCCGATACCGCCAAACGGTCCAGGCAGCGGTAGTCTAGGCGGCGAGACTGGTCGGCGGGGGACGAGCAAGCTTGCGCAGCGCAAGGCTGGTACGTCTGCCGCGGATTCGGCGTGGTACTGACGAGACGATAAGTCGGTCCAGCTGGCTTTGGTGAGAGTTACTAATAGCAGACGCAACCGCGACACAACTCGGTTCCATCGGACTGACACTCATTCGTTCAAACTCATGTCCGCTCACCGCAAGCCATGCATCTATATGTCTATCCAATGATCACTCCTTCAGGCATATGAAATATACCTTATAGGTGAACATGACATCTCCCAGCCAGAAGTCCGGTGTACCTACAGCTTTGAAGCCGGACTTTTCGTAGAACCTTATCCAAATGTCGGCCATTGGAGCCGTGCGAGCCATGTCGCCTCGTGCCCTTTTCCTCCTTTGCCAGATCACAAGTCGCCTCCTTCAATTTCCCTGCCACGCCTTCCCCCGTGGTGATTGATATCGACATAGATCGGTTGCAGCGATTTGCACGAAGCCGATGACCTGATCACGTGCGATTTGCACGAAGCCGATGACCTGATCACGGGCAGTGGCGACGAGGAAGCGATGGGTAGGATCTTCTATCTGGGAGAGGATGAGATGGGCATCAGTTTTGAAGAGACGATGAGGGGTAAGGAGGTTATGATTTGGTTCCTGACTGCACGTGGTGACGGCCTGGGATGTCCCGATCGCCGATTCAAGTCAGCGCTTCTCGCCATCTTCAACTTCTCCTTACTATTTCCCCTCCAATATGAGAGACAAACCGCTGTATACCGTTCCAATCTCACAAAGACCACCAGATCATGGTCCGATCTTCTCCAAAATCTTCTTTCCGATATGTCATACCTTTGCTCAACTCGGTATAAATTCTGCCCAATTCGTTGCCCTCCCCCTCCTCATCATCCCCTTTGGTCACGGTCGCAAATTATTTGACGATGCGATAGGGTGGACCAAGGATGGATATGCCCGTTCACGTGAGCGAAGCGGGACTCTTCGAGCTGATGTCAGTCATCATGATCACCGTACTCTTCGCTCCGACTTCCATAACCCTGACCACGGACTCACCACCTTCCATCACCCATCTCGTCGAACGAGACGCAAAGACAGGAGAGATGACCAAGATCAATCTCCCCGACCGGCTCGTGGTCATCGGTAACCACCAAGCTTATACCGACTGGATGTACCTCTGGATCATCGCCGCGTACGCCGGGCATGCCAAGGGGATCATCATTTTACTCAAAGCCAGTCTCAAGCGGATACCGGTCGTCGGGTGGGGAATGGTACGTGTATTGCGTAAGCCGAGCTGACGGATCTAGCAATTCTTCAAATTCATCTTCCTCAATCGATCGTGGGCGGCTGACCGAGCCAACCTGACGCTCGCCCTCACCCAACTCGGTCAGAACGCGCGCACCAGCGAGGAGTCGGTGAAGCACTCAGTGATCGCAGGCACCGACGAGAATTCTGCTCTGCTAGGCAAAGCAAGGAACAAGGGTCGCTGGCCGTTGTGGCTGCTCATCTTCCCGGAAGGAACGATCACGAGCGACGAGGAGCGCGTGAAGAGCGTCAAGTACGCCAACAGAGAAAAGACGGTGAGTCCTGACTGATTCGCGTGTAATGATTGACGCTGAAATGTCTAGCCTGACTTCGTAACACTCCTTCACCCCAGATCCACGGGATTGCTGTTCTGCCTTCGCACCCTCCTGCCGCAGATCCCCGATCTGCAGTTGATGGATGTGACTATCGGCTACCCAGGGGTTCCTTATGGCAAATATCCGCAAGAATGGTACGTCAGCCCAGCTCGTAGATCGTCTCTGACTGCCTCTAGGTACGGTCTCCTGTCGGTGTTCTTCCGCTCGGTCCCCCCTCCGACCGTCCACGTGCACATCCACATCTACTCCAACCTTTCCTCACCCGACTCTGGCATCCCCTCACTCGTCTCCAAACCCCTGTGCACCCCTTCTGAGCTTGGCAAGGACGACGTCTCACCGACGGACACCGGGCTCGCAACTCCGGAAGAATCAAAAGCGTTCGAACTATGGCTACGAGGAGTGTGGACAGAGAAGGAGAAACGCATGGAGGGGTTCTTCAGGGATCAAAAGTTTGAGAGCGGAGAAGGAGGGGAGAACGCAAGAGAGGTTGTACCGATTCGGCAGACGTACGTAACTCTCCCTGAACATTTGTCCACATTGCGGCTGACGGCTTCACAGTAAGTGGTACCATTGGATCGCTGCCTTTGGTGGAGGAGGCTTTGGGACTGTGGGTGTCGCCGCAGCTGTGGTAGCAGGAGCGATCGTGGGTACACGGCGGTAGCTCGTACAACCGCCAAGGCACATCATTGCATTCAATTGTCGTTTCTTAGATAGTACAATCCTACGTGATTCGTGATGAGCCGAGCAAGCATCGGCCTCGATGTGGACAAAGACGGGTCCGAGGACCAACCGTCGAGTTTAGGAGATGCGAATGGAGAGGGTGGAGTGAATCGAAAGGACGAGCTGAAACCGGCAGAGACGGGAAGGGATGGGATACCAGGTACAAGCAGCTCGAAGGAGAGAAAACGCACTGGACAGGTTGGGGGAATTAGAGGTGGAGATGTCGTGGAGAAGGACATATCGAGCGCAAACAAGGGAGTCCACACAGGCTTGCGTCAATGACTGACGTCGCCAATCCACCTCCATGACTCAATAGCGGCGTGTTCCGCCGCGGCAGCACTCGCTCGTCGCCGTTTACCCATACCAGCCGGATCGAGATCCCAAGTTTGAGTCGTAAGGAGTGGCGATTCGTCCGAAGACGGGAAGATGATCACGCTGTCGTCCACCTGCGGACTCGGCGGCGCGAGCTTGGTATGATAAGCCTTCGCGAGGCAAGCGAGGATGTCGAGGATGGAGATCACGTAGTGCGGCGACAGCTGAATGGGTGGCGGAAGGGGCAGGCCAGGTGGTGAGATGTGGTGAGAGATTGGCTTGGTGTCGGACAGTGATAAGGACGAGAGAGATGGAGACGAAGGCGGGGAGAATGCTGACATCGTGAGAGAGGGCGTTGGTGAGAGGGGTGGAGATACGCCCAGAGGCGTGCGCATGAAGACACGAGACGACGCGGTCGCGAGGATCAGGTGACAGGCATGGAGCAAAATCGTGCTGAACGTGACCGTATGCACTGGGACTATCAGCGAAGACAGTTGGTATCGGGGAAGCGCACCTGGCATCCTCTCTTCTCCCCTTGTCTCGCCCGCATGCTCTATCACCTGCAAGGCCTTGACCATGTGCTGCAATCCCATTCCAAGCACCTGCTTGCCCTCGCTCGGCACTACAAGCGTAGTGCAGTCCTGCGCAGTGACGACACTGATGAGCTCGCCAGAGCCAGTTGGGTTGTCCAAAGGCGGTGCCGTGACATCGAGCCCTGGCGACAGTGTCGGCATGAGCAAGGGCGATGAGGAGAAGTGACCCTCGGATGGCGATTTTGAGGAGACGCCAGATCCAGAAGTCGAACCACTCGAGCTTGAGCTGCTGCGATTACTCCCGCTACCAGAACCGGACAGGACGCCAAGTGCGCTCAATCCCTGAGCGCTCATGACTTGCATCGCGTCTAGAACGGAAGCGGTGCCGGGTAAGGAGATGAGAGGATGTAGCGGGAGGTTGAGCGTCGACGAGGTGACGGCAAGATTGAAATTGGTAGGGATGAGGTCTGGGGGGAGGGAGATGAGGTGCTCGAGGAGCATGGCGTCTGTGAGGATTAAAGGGGCGCTGTCCAACGAAGTGATTGCGATTCGATGGATGCCTGAAGCGAATAAGGGGAGGATGCTGCGAAGAGGGGCATCGGCCGGAAGCACGTAGAAGGGGTCCTTTTGAGAGATGTCTAGACTAGTCAGCTACATACACCTCGTTCCATATACACCTCTTTCGAGTGACACTTACCGCAGACGCTGCCGACTTTTACCTTGTCCTTCCGCTTGATGAGCTGGATGATCTCCCTGTTCCGATCGTAGGGGAATTCGGTAGGCTCATCTTCCTCAATCGCACACTCGGACGACGAGAAGGAGTCGGCTCGGGCGTATCGCGGTTTCACAGGTGATGTGGAGGATTTCAAGGTTGAAGGGGTTTGGGATGAGGCTTGCAACACGAGTAGGAGAAAGGTGTTGAGGTCGGCGTACTAGGTTCTTATTAGCGATAGCACTAGAGATCGAAGCTGACGGACATCGAAGAAACCGTAAGAGACCGGGTCGTTTGTCTTTTCAACCAAGAGACAGGTGTGTTGGCTCTTGATCAGAATCTGGTAATGTCAGCGCAACTTCTCGCCACTCACTCACATCCACGGCCTCCTCGGTCGATATCGCACCAGATACCAGTCTGGCCTGGACATCATCCCTCGTCGCGAGGATTTCCTCGGCGGTGATATCAAGCCAGCCATCGTTCTCCGGAACCCTCTCGCGCAAATGCATCTCTGGCCGAGATTCGGAAGGTCGCCTGTCCGACCTGGACCGCTGCACTGATACCTCAGCGGCTCCGAGGAACGATGAGGAGGGTAGCGAGGCTGGACCGAAGAGGATTGACCCACTCAAGCTACTTGATCCAGTCGAGCTTGAACCCCTGGCTTGTCGACGGAGATGAGGTGAGGGAGTATCTGTGGCGATTGTTCCAAAACTAGGGCGCTGAGAATGGCCATACGAGCTTCCGTGACGCTGAGGCACGGGGACAGGACGTGGTAAATTTGATACAGGTGAGATGGGGATTGACGGCCGGCGTGCATGTGTCGCCGGTGTGGACGGGTTGGATCGAGCAGAGGTGTTTGATCTAGAGGTGTGGGAGAAGGACTCGGCGGGACGAGGGGAAGGTACATTGAAATTTGTTTGCATTTTGTTGAGGATGAGAAACTGCAAAGGGAACAGAGGGGTTTTGAAGTGGTTGGCTCAGTCATGATTGTCCCGCCCGGCAGGGATATAACGCGTCACACTTACGAAGATCCCTCCTCTCCTTTTTCAAGTGAAAAGATGATCTCCTTTCAAACGTCTCTCCAAAAGTGCCGCAGCGTTTCCCCGGAGATGAGAGAAAGCACGGGCAGCGTATATTCTGATGAATGACGGATGTTGGTCATCAATATCGCAATGGATATATACACGGAGGCTGGCTTTCCTCGGCTACCCTTGGCTTTCCCGGTCCGTCCCGATTGCTCGCCGACAAGTTTTCAACCGGCTAAATCGTCTGCTCCCGCGGAATGGTCAAGACCTTTCTTTATGCGTGAGAGTTGCGTGAGATTTGGACCCGCTTCGCAGCCACGACGAAACCAAGCAATGGGAAATGATTATCATGCACTATGCTACCTGACATACAACGCAACTGCGTCACAGACTTGTCGACGAGAAATCGGGACCGCAGCTTGAGTCTGCTGAAAGCTTACATAACAGAAGAACAGGACGGGGCTGAAAGCCTTTCTTCAACAGGTGCTGGGGTCCCGATTTCTCGCCGACAGCTTGCGAATTCCGATTTGTATGATCCGCTCGGCGGATCGTACGCTTCGCACCATCTCACCATGTAAAATCTTCTCCCCGCTTCGCAATCCGGGGACACGCGATGGGCTTGCTTTTTACGGCCTGCAGTATTCGCCTCGCCGCGCCTTCGTCGGCCGACACCGCATGAATCGGAAGGCGAGATAAGCGCTCAGGCCTCGGATCAACGTCGGGTCCGAAGGTCACTTTGGAGCCGAGAGATTTGGTTCGCAGCAAATTTGGCGGTTGGGAGGCGAGGGTCTTCCCTAGGTAGCCAGAAGCTTGGCCAAGTTCTGTGCGCGAAATTGACCGCGCCATGGCTGGTGTATCTTCCAGTGCAGGTGGACAAGTCGCCTGCGAAAGGAGCGGAGCAGAGAGTGGGGCGATGCTGCTATCCTCGTGGCGAGGAGTTGGAGCACGAGCTCGACGACGTTCGTTGCGCGTATTGCTACCCGACGATGACAACTGATATTCCATCGGAACACTACGAGGGACGCCATCGTATGGCGAGACCTGTGGCGGAGCGGAGACGTGACGAGCCATCGGATCGAGGCGATTCACACCTCGGGTCTGCAGGTGACGCCCGAAGACCGAGTCATCACTTCGCCAACCACCTCGAGGCCTGCCTGAGTTTCTGATTTGATCGTCGCCATCGCCGATCTCATCGCCGTCGTCGCTGTCATTCTCAGCGTCACTCGCGATCTTCGCTGGCATCGGACTGCCCGCTCGTCCTCCTCGAGGTCCAGCATCGGAAAGCCGGTCTGAGTGGCCAGATCGCGGTCCCAGAATACGGCTGGATGATCTCGAGCTCGCCGGTGGAGGACTGCAGTGACGCGAGCAGCCTTTGCGGTCTTCGGTAGGAGACGAGACCGCATCAACAACACGAATGTTACCACGGCCACGGCGAGATGGAGGTCGAACAGCGGGAACCTCAAATGCAGCCGCAGATGCCGATGGGGATGGCCGGTTATGCTGTCGACGACGGTAGTTGGTGGGTCGGGCAAAGGGGAAATCAGACGGGGATGGGGCTTGAGGGATCTGAGTGGTGTAGTCCTCGTCGTCGGAAAAGGCGCCATTCTCCTCGTCTTCTTGATATCCGAGATCCGAGTCAGAGTCATACTCGCCATCGTGCTGCCACGGTGTTCTACGGAATCCAGGTAGAATTGCGTCTTCAGAAGCATCTGATTCTTCAAGATCTTCTTCTTCGCTGTCCAATTCGATGTCCCGTTGTACCGCTCTTTCACGTGCGAATGGACTGGAAGAGCGTCTCGAAGCTGAGTCTCTAATGGGAATTGGCGGATGAGTCGGTGCAACAGCAAACTTGAGAGCGCGATGCGGTGCACAGGACGTCTGTCGCTGATGAGCGGTCTAGAGGTGTTAAGCAAACCCGATGAATCAAGGACAAGCTCACTCCCGCCCGCTCTGAGGTTTCGCTTCGCTCTCTCTTTTCATCGAGTCTTCCCAATCTCCCGGCTAGTCCTTCAAATCCGGCCACACCGAGCCCGAGCCCGACGTAGTCAGTGTCAGAGCTAGCACTCATGCTACCGCGACGCAGGATAGAAGCAGTCGGCAGAGAGCGTAGGTCGGGCGCCGGTGGGACGGGGGTGGATGTGGCGGTGGGAGGGGCGGATGTGTGTGTGGAAGGAGGATTGGTTGTGGCAAGATGCTGATCGGAGCGGTACTCGGACGAGTGAAGAAGAGTCGTAAGGAGAGAGACCGGATTCTGCAAAGGTGGCGCAGACGGCCGCAATTTGTCTGCTTCGTAACCGCTGAATTCATCGCTGAGCCAGTGGTCGCTGTCCGTCCCCGCCACCGCGGGGCCGCCATAGGATACGCGATAGACCGGCTGCTTTGCGGATGTCATGGCCCGGATGCTCGACCTGGTCGGCGAAAAATCGGGACCCCAGCTTGAGTTTGAAGAGAGGTCCCGATCTTCGTTTAGTAAGTTAGCTATCGGTAACGCCAGGTCTGAAAGCGGCGGCCGTAGGAGCCAGAACGGAGGCAATTCGGCTACCGGGTATACCGAGATTTCAGACGATTGGCAATGGAATTTGCATGGAAACAGTCGGTAACTTATAAATATAGGGACCTAGTGGAGAACGGGAGTGAAAGACTTTCGTCAACCAGGCTGGGGTTCCCGATTTCTCGGCAACAAATTTTCTACCTGTTACTACATTGACTGTACTGGCTGTGACTCAACCTTTGTTCCGTTCTTCGCTTGTGCTTTCGGATCCGACTTCAACTGCGTCTCCTCTTTGCCATCAGCCTTACCCCATACACTCACTCACCGTTCTCACTGCCTGCCGAATCTGTACCGGCGTCAGAGAATGACATTGGCCAATCAACTTTGTCGGACTCTTTCCTGTCTTTGGCTTGCTGCACCGGAACGGAGGGAGACGGCACGGGTCTGCTTTGAGGCAATTGTGGGCTGACAGGTCAGCTTTATTGCGGCTCTTTCTTACCTGTGCAAGTTCGGGTTGATGAGTCGGCGACTTAACGGCGACTTGTCAGCGATGGATCTGCCAAGAAGGTTCGCTCCCTCACTCAATCTCGTTCAACTCCGCGTGAAATCCTTGCCTCGATGTTAGCACGACTCGACTCCTCTCACTTACTCGAAAGTCGGCGCCACGATTCCTTGCTCTGGCGCGACAGGTGCCCCGCCGATCTGCAAGCTCGTTGCCATCCTCCGACTGATCATTTCCAGGCTGTTGGGTCTGTTTGGCGCCGCGACAGGACCGCCTGTGAATTTCGCTCTCGCCGCACTGATCGCTCTGCCGGCTCCTGTGACCCCTCTGGCGATGGCGATGGGTGGGGCATCAGCCGGGGTATTATACGGCGTCCGTGTGCTCCCGCCTGGATTCTGTAACGCGTAAGCGGTCTTTTGAATGGACGTCGCTTGTGCGGGGCCGGGTTCTGCGTTCACGAGCTTTGCCCGGGGTATGGTGATCGACGACATGGTGGATAGTAGCGGTGATGAAAGAAGAAGATCCGAGAGGGAGAGATAGGATAGCTGCCAGTCGCGTCTCAGGGTATAAAGGAGATATGCAGCGCAACGTCACCGTCCATCTCTGCCTTGCGGTACAAAGGAGACTGGTTGACGAGAGATCGGGACCCCAGACTGTTTGCTCCATCTGGTTGAAGTCTGGTGAAGCCAGGTGAAGCCTAGTGAACCCGAGGACGGGACTCGTGCTGGGGTCCCGATGATTCGCACGACCTAGTCCCGGCCTGCGCCTGTTTCGCGTGTGGCTCATGACGTCATCTGCTTCGCAAAGAGCTTTTGGCTGGCACCCTGTTCCATCTTTCGACCACTTCAAGATGCCTGCAGACGAATCGTCGCCTCTCCTTCCTTCAACGGGTCAGAATGGCCGTCGCCAAAGCAAAGCCTTCGACCCGCTCGGATCAAGCAGGCATCTGCTCCTAGGCTCCTGGATCAATGTCTTGCTCGTCACCGTTCCCCTCTGCTTCGTCGCGGAGATGCTTCACTGGACTGCGGCTGCTCGTTTCGCCACATCTTTCTTCGCCATTGTCCCTCTGGCGAAGCTCCTCGGAGACTCAACGGAACAACTTAGCATGCGCCTTGGTCAAACGATCGGCGGCTTACTGAATGCAACGTGAGTCACTTCGTGGGGTGATTTTGACTTCAGCTTTGGCAACGCTGTTGAGCTCATCGTGGCCATTGCTGCCCTCACTCAAGGTGAGTTCATGCCGACCATCACCCGCTAACATGAAGACGAACTTCGCCTGGTCCAAACATCCCTCCTCGGAAGCGTGCTCTCCAACATCCTCCTCGTCCTCGGCATGAGCTTCTTTGCGTGGGTCAATCAAGCAGACAAAAACTCACACCTAGTTCCGGCTTCTTCTACCACGAATCCACCTTTCAGGTGACGGGGGCTCAAGCGAGTTCATCCTTGATGACCCTTGCCTGCATAACGCTCATTCTCCCCGCTGCTTGTGAGTACCATTCTTGTAGCACAGCTAACCAAGAGACCACGCCTCGGAAATCGAAAACTCCCCGCTCAGCCACCTCTTCGAAGACCGACCTTCTGACCCTCCCGACGACTCGCTCCAAGGACTCCTCATTCTGTCTCGCGGAACATCTATCATCCTCTTCCTCACTTACATCGGTTACCTCGTGTTTCAGCTACGCACCCACTCGGCACTTTTCGAAGCCGAAGGGGAAGAGGAAGAAGAGGTCGAGGACATGGACCAGTACAGCGCAGGCGTTTGGCTTGTCATCGTTACCACTGTCACCGCATTCTGCGCCGACATTCTCGTGGGAAGTATCGATGAGACGGCTCAAGAATACTCCATCCCAAAGAGGTGAGTCTTAAATTAGATCCCGCGCCGACGACAGATTCATCGGCCTCATCCTTCTACCGCTCGTCGGCAACGCCGCGGAACACGTCACCTCGGTCTGGATGGCGTGCAAAGGCAAGATGGAATTGACTATCGGCGTGGCTGTTGGATCGAGCATTCAAATCGCCGCGGGCATGATCCCACTCTTGGTTCTCATCGCTTGGCCGCTGCAGAAGGACCTCACCCTCTTCTTTGTAAGCCTTCTGCAGAGATCCGAGCTGATCTCAGGCAAACTTCGAGACCATTGTCCTGTTCGTTTCTGTCATGCTTGTGAATCTGCTGTTACAAGATGGTACGTCCCGAACTCATCGGCGCCAGACACTGACGGGCGTGGCATGCAGGGAAAACCAACTGGTTGGAGGGGGGAATGTGTGAGTCCCAGAATCTTCAAGTAACGCTGACCGTCTGTCAGTAATGGCCCTCTACTTTGTCATCGCCTTGAGCTACATCGTCTCGTAGATCTAACAGCTCCTGGGAAGTACGGCAGGTGATGGCCTCGAAGACACTACCGTCGAAAGAAATGCATTCAGGCAGCCTCGTGCACCGTCTCCGCAACCAACAAATGTCACGCATATATATTTGTGAAGACCGTAGGGGCCAGGAGCGAAATCAGTCAGCACCTCAAAATGACAAGCTTTCGACAGAGCCGTCCGTTTACGGAATAGATTTACTGCCAAAAGTGACATTCTTGTTTTGTCTTCCATCGCTTTGATGCCTTTGTTTGCAATTCTCTCTTTGTTTCTCTTGCATCATTACCACCAATCCCCAATCCCCAATCTCCCCAACGATGGGTCATGAATCATGCTGATTGAATGCCGGCATGCATGCAAGTTGTTTTGAAGCAGTGCACTCCCGCCATCAATTCATCCTCGTTCCCATATCTAACTTGTATCGCTATCCTCTTGCTCATCTCAGTTTTGCTCATGACAGCCTGTACTGTCTGCAAGAGGGACCATGCCCATCTCCCTCACTCCCATGACATTTGTGGGCTGTGTCAAGCTCGAGCTGATGCCCTCTCCTCCGCTGATGAGACTCCGGATTGCAATGGTCAATTATGTGAGCATCCCATGTCATCGCACGCAGTGTCTGCCTGGCTGAACACTATTAGATCAGAGCACAAGGCTGTATAATATGTGGTGCCTTTGTGCTATCTACTGCTGACAAGGGTGAACCGGATGCGAAGTGTATGAAATGCTAGCCAAAGGGTAAGTTAGATGTCGTTTACATTGGTTGATTGGAGTACAGCATCTGGTGTCTTGTCACGGGGGACAGGTGGCAGGTGGTCTGAGAGAGCTAAAGCTGCACACAAGTCATGGCAAGACTACATAATAGCGGTTAAGGGAAGATGCGTCTACGAGACCAGAGCGAGTCGGCGGCATTTCGGCGAATCTCGTTGATTTCGTCGAGTGGCGATTCGTGGTGGGGCTTGGTCCATGACGGTGTCATGTCTCTGCACATCGTCCCATCGTCTGGGCCGAGGCATGCAGAGGTATCACAAAGCGACCAATTTGGCTGAAATCCGCCAGAGATCTAGTATCGAGGTTCTTGTAGCTAGTTTATGCAACGACTTGTAACTAGCGGACCTACCCTACCGACGACCAGCCTGGCTGTGGAGGTGTTCCACCCTCAGGTGAGTGATTTCTGTCGGATTGTTTATCATCATAGAGGTGAAAGGACCTGGTCCCGTCAAGCGGCCGGCATGTGGTAGGGTACAAGGATATTGATAAGCGTAATCTGGCGTTATGCAGGAGGCAACTGACCTGGGGCATGTTTTTCAGCAACATCTGCTCGTTGATCTCGGGCCCGTGCATGACGATGGTTGGTTTTGCGCAGCATTTGGGTCGAAGGCAGGTCAGTCTGGGCATGGACGCAAATCTCGGCATTACGACGCCCTGTTATGTGGAATGGACGGGCCGAGTTGGGCTGATTGACAAGGGGCTCGCGGGCGAAGATCCGTCAGCTGGATCAATTTGCCAATCGCCCACGGGCAACCTTGGCACCCTCGTTGTCGAGAATGATGATGACAATGGTGTGATATTGACAAAGACAGGTAAGAGATGAAACGAACAAATCAAAGAATGAACGGCGGCGTGAGAATGTCCGTATCCGTCGGAGCATCGTTTCATTCTGCCTCGTGTATTGCATGTTCCATCCGATCACTCTCACTCGGTCCATCTTGTCCCTTCCTTCAACAAGGGTTATACGAGTCATGCACACTCGCCCAATCTTTCCATCTGGATGGTCCAGTATCCAGACCACACCCGCCAATCTCACCCTCGCCAACACCTTACCAGTTGGGCAATCATTCCTCTGGCATCGTCACTCCATTCCCGATGGAGGTACCTCGACCCTCCTCCAACCCTTCGAAGAGTACTCTCGCGCCGCACACAGTCCATCTCGTGTCATCTGCCTTCGCCAATCCCCCACTCATCTTTACTATACCGCCATCCATCCAACAGATTCTGCAGCGGTCGATGATCTCGAGAAGGGCACGACGAAGCGATGGGTGGAGGACTACTTTCAACTAGAGACGTATCCGGATCTGACCGAGATGTACATGGACTGGAGGTCACGAGATCCTGGCCTGTTTGGCGACACGGAGCTCAATGCAAGGGCGATCGGCGTCAGACTTCTCCGTCAAGACCCTTGGGAGTGTCTAGTGGCGTGAGTTGCGTAGAAGTGGTGCCCGCTCACCGTGTTAGCTTCATATCATCCACCAACAACAACATCTCACGCATCACCTCACTCATGCACCGCCTTTCGAAGCATTTTTCACCTCCCCTTCTCACCCTCGGAAACCCAGACGGACTAGCCACGACGACCTACCATACCTTCCCCGACCCCCACCTCCTGCCCCGGCAACTCGAACTCGTTCTACGAGAAATGGGCTTCGGCTATAGAGCAGGGTTCATCGAGTCATCTCTCGAGACTTTGCGAGCTCAATTCGGCGACAATCCCGGTGAGGTAGAAGTCGGCCTGCACAAATGGAGAACAAGTGACATCGACGAGGTTCGAGAGAAGCTATTGGAGCTAAAAGGTATCGGTCGAAAGGTGGCGGACTGCGTCATGCTCATGTGCTTGGATCAGGTGAGTAACCTGTTTGGTGAGTCCGCTGACGTCAGCCCTCTCTCATTCCCGTCGACACCCACGTCGGAGCTATCGCTGCGCGGCATCCGTCCTTCCCTAACCGTCTGCGGAATAAACCCATGTCGAAACAGCTCTACGATGAGATCCAATCTTTTCTCCTCGACAAGTGGGGTCCATTGGGGGGTTGGTGTCAGGCCGTCATGTTCGCGGCGGATCTGCCCGTGACGACTACGACTCCGAGGAAGGTGAAAGTAATGATCAAGCCGGAGAATCCTCCGGCCAGTCCCATCAGCACGGCCCTCGTTACTCCCGTCGATGAGAAGCCAGCATGGCCCGATGCAGCACCTGCAGATTCGCCTTCGAAAGGCCGCGAAAAACGTAAGCCTCCAATCATTCCGGTAGACATGCCGGCGGGTTACGGTTTCAAGCGGACGCGAAGCGCTGCGCGGATAGAATTGCAGCGGTCCTCTTCATCGGTCAGTGCTGTTGCGGAGGCCGTCAAAGGGTTGGAAGTTGACTAGCATAAAGTGTGTGCCTCCCTGTTGTACCGCATATAAGCATGTTTTGAGTCTTTTGTAATTTGACTCTCATTGAGCCGTCTACTGCCACAGCCCGCAGTCTCGTCGATCTGACGTGCTATTTCCCGCAGACATCCCGACCCGGGCAGGCAGAGAGTTCATCGCCGAGCGGAGCGTTAGAGAACAAGACGAAGAGTCTACTCCGGTTCAGTTGATCGTCACATACGAGCGCTCCGTTACGTGCATTCAGTCATAATAGCATTCGATCTGGAGGAGCCCTCGTCGAACGGAAGCGAATGCTGTTACACATGACATTTCGAAACGCCTACACGCTTCGACGCAGTTACCAGCTGGATTTGTGAACCCCTGGCAGCTCATCCGCCAACGCCCTCATCCGGAACTGATACTGAAGAGTAGTTAGCAGAGCCTCATCAAATCGCTCCGCCTCGGACGTACTCGACTTAGGCCAAACTTGGAGATCACGCCTGATGATGAAACAGTCAATTCCGCTCCACCACATGCAAATCGACGACTCACCTCGTCCTCGTCCTGTCTCTATACATCGATTCTTAACCGCTGTCAATCGTCCCTCGCCATTGTTGAGCGCGTTGAGACCGAGCTGAGCTTTATGTCGCACCGTCGCCGGTAACGATGTATTCCGAGCGACGAATAGGTAGGCCCGACGTTCAACTTCAAATCGTTTGGCTGATTCACGCTTCCGTTGATCGCGAAGGTTCCGGATGAAGGTGTTGTCGATGTTTCGGAGATTGCTACTGACAGCTCGACGCATGCTCATGGTGAATGATTGCTCAGAGAGGAGATGGTCGAATACAGAATCACGAGGAAACAGATCTATTATTATCGGGAGCTGATCGATTTGTGGCACCGAGAATACCCGGATAGTTTCGTAGGTGGAAACCTTCTTGTCTCGCTTCCAATTGATTGAGCCATTTACAACGATGCATCCCAAAGATCCCTAGGATTGGCTGTCACCACATGAGAGATAGAAGCCCCAGTCTCCGTAATAACTGCGATTCCTCATGAGCCAAAATCACCCAATGGACTCACGCTCTGGAAGCTCTCTGTCAGTCCGCCTACCGCCTTGCTTGATCTACTCTCCGAGGGACCAATTACCTCCAGTCTCCAGAAGGGCTGACCTCTCTCGAAAGCCACAGCAATCGCTCGCGGTCGGTCGCCGGTAGTGTCAACCTCGATCGATGTCCTAGGCGTCAGGGGTGCAATGTCAAGGTGTACTTACCACTTGGCACCGGAAGAAGTCGGGACAAACTTGATCAGGCGATCGACTTGCTCGGAGGTCGATACCTCAGCAATATCACCCTCCCTCTTGGCCCACATGTATGTCGTTGCTGTCCCAGCGCGCGCATGATCAGGCATTACCGCTGATGTGGGGATGAAAGGTATCGGAGATTGAGGCGGCTGATCAAAGGGCGGACTGGCGAATTCCACCACTGTCCGTTTCAAGATCGTTGCGTAGAAGCCGTCTGGAGTAAGTAAGGCTCGTGAAGAGGTACCTACTGCTTGATTCGGCGAGGACAATAACGTTCGGAACGAATGATAGCACGTCGAGGACCGCTTTGCGCCACGGCACCTCTACTTGGTTTCCCCCAAAGAATGGGGAGAGGGTGATCGGGGACAGCACAAACTGACATCAGCCCAACCTACGTAAAACTCGCGCTTACCTTGAATGTGGTGTCGTTCAGAGATGCCAGCCATGTCGCTAGTTCATCCACCCCGAGCTGCCAGTCTTGCGAGTCTCTCTCGCCGTGCTCGATAAAAGGCAAGCGTAATCGGAAGAAGAATGCGTTGCCGTAGCTGGAGTCAATTGCGTTCGATCTCTGACTCACGAGAAACTGGTCTCGGGGACACTAAGAGCGCCGGGTTCAAGCTTGGAACCTTCGCTAAGTCTCCGTGTGAGCGCAGGAAACTCACCATACTTACGAATGCAAACCCGAGGGCAAAATGGCTGCCGGCTCGGATTAGTCTCATTATCAGATTCACGACTCTGCGACGGACGAAGGATCTCATAGACGTCACGGACGTCTTGTGATGCCATGAGTTGTCTGCTGTCAGAACAAGTCATGTCCGCAGCTCACCTTGACTCCCTCAAGTGATTCTGTCGCCACATTCCCAAAGCTCTCTCCTTCCGACCGCAGAGCTCCATGTCCCCGCCTAACAAACCGAATTGTACCTGTGCCCACGCGGTTCTCTGACGCATGTCGACCAACCAGTTTGACAATGCCCGCCATGCTGGCTGTCTTAGCCGATGCGTACGTGCGGCGTGAAGAACATGAGACGGAGAGAAGCTCATGAACGGTGTTTGCAGAGGTAGGATCGGAGGCAGTGCTTTCCAAGGCTCATACCGCGGAGGATAATATCGCGGAGAGCTGAAGTCAGTCGCATTCAGCATGTCGACCTTCGCTGCGTGGATGAAACGGAAATGCGAGCCGCTCGCTCTTGCCAACCGAGGGTCGGGAAAAGTGGTGAGATTGAGTGACGAGACGCCTTGCGTAGGATAAGTCGTGCCGTCATCAGACTGAAGCCGGTCTGAAGTCAGTTGAGGGCCCTCATATACCGACTCACATTCGTACTCCGCATCCGCGGAAAGATCATCAAGCTCGAATGATCCTCTCCAGTCGTCGTGAGAGGAAAGGGTTATCTCGTCAGACAGCTGCCATGACGACGGTGATGCCGCAGATAGCAATTCGGGGGCAACCAAAGGTCGATAAGCGATACGCGCTTTTTCAGAGAGCAGGCTGGCAATCGGGATCCGGACGGACAGCGAGGAAGAATGCGGGGTCAGGGAGGATATCCTAAAAGTCAGCTCGGTTGGGTATGAGATTCACCTCGCATAGTGCAGATCGTCGTGACCAAGGAAGAGGCTGGTGGACCAGAGACTATCGATGGTCCCCAATGTGATGAGCGTGTTGATCACCAGGGACATCACATTCATGTATCGGTTCGATGTCGGGGTGCCTGTTACGATTGGTAATACGCTCGGCGGTTCCAGCTGATCGTTCGGATGCGTTTGGATCTGTCGTCAGCTCACCCCGGGCAGTGTGGCCTACCTCGCCTTGACGACGCACGTGAATTTCCTTCTCCACACCATCCACCCGCCTCATCTTGCCACGTCCACCGTCGACCACCTTGACGATCTCTCTCACTTCCACAACCTCTCGACCATATCGTCGCTGGTCGAAACCGAGCCAGATCGACAGGTAAACCAAGTACGATAACGGAGGAATCATTGCCTGGATCGGCCAAGGTACCGCGTAGGGATATACCATTGATAGGTATCCCACAAGACGGAGCAATGTTGATGAAGCGGTCGCCCAGATTGTTCGCGAGTCAGGATCCGCAAGCTGTCGGCTGGACGGAGTCTTCAACGGAACCATGTCCATCTTTGTAGCGCTCATCAATGACTTGGAGCCTGCGGCTATGAAATATCTTGTCGGGATCGACGAAAGGAGGCATTTTTGACGGAAATACCTCCAACCTCCGTTTCACCAAACTTCATGCTCATCCGAAATGGTTCTCCCTCAAGGACAAAATCAATCCAAAAATCAATGAGTACAGGCAAGCCAGGTACGTGAATGTGCGTGGATGAGAATGCCGACCACTGACTGATTTGAAGGGAGATGGAGTTTCTCGGCGAGCTTCCGCAGGAGCTCTCTTCTCTCCCGGCACCGTCAAACCCCGGATCCATCACGACCGAGGAAGCAGAACAATCACTGCGACAGCACCCGATCGACAATGATAGATCTCTTCAAAGACGGATAGCGCTACACGCAGCTTCACAACTCCCTCCAGACCCGGATTTGCAAGTCGTCGCGTTGATATGGGCGCAGGATGAGGAGGTGGAAGACGATGGGGACAAAGTCATCTCTGATTACATTGTGTCAGCTCTAGCGACCGAAATCTTCAATCCAGTAACATGGATAGAATGTCTCGACGTCGCTCTTCCCAATTCTCCGAGGCTCAAGACCGTCCTGGTGGAGTGGGGAATCACCAACTTCGAGGTGAGTTAACAGCATCCAGGATAGACGCTCATGACTCAAGGTCTTCCTTTCCGTTTGCGATCGTCATTTCGTCAATCCCACTTCCCGGTTGACGATCCTCACGCTTGTCTTGGCTGTCTTGTTGTCGACTGCTTATGAGCCGGGAGCGCTTGCGGGGTCGACGATGATGGCCAAGCTGGCGATACACCCGATCCTCCTGTCCATGCTCCGATCCCTTCTTCTCGATACTGGCAGTACGTTGTTCCCTATCGGAATCCGTTGTTTCCTCGCGATCCTTCCTTTCGCGCCGCAGGCTCTCACCGGCAAGGTGCCCCTGTTGATGGCGATTCTGGGTCGAGCGGCTTGTTGGCGTTTGCGCCCCTTTGTCGACGCAGGCACTTCCAATCGAGATGCAGTCACAACTACTCACCTTCCCAACCCATCCCTCGCCTGGTCGATTGCCACGTCAGCTACGGAAAAGCCGATGTCTTTACCCCCGAATCTTCAGCCCGAGAAGATCGTCCGATTGCTATTCGTTGCCGTATATTACGCCTGGCCATCCAATTTCATCGCCTTCCTCCGCGATCCAGCCGCATACCTAAGGGGCAAGGCGACCGAGTCGGTCTACGACGTCGACTGGGAAGAAGTGTGGGAGCCGGGACTGTTGGCAGCAAGGGCAGGACCGCTTCTGCGGAATTTCCATCTGCACCCATCCATGATCTATTTCGCATCAGCGTCTGAGCTTGCGGACTCCAAAAGATGGGACAAGGTCGACCCATCAGAATTCGTCTCCCGGTCGCACATGCTCGCCCACTCGGAACTGCTTTCTGGCGACCGTTTCGACCTTATGGAAGGCGAACCGCTGGTGAAGCAGACTCTGGAGAAGGTTGACTATGCCGAAGGTATAGTTTCGCACGATGGCACCGAAGCAAGCGCTCCGCTCAACAACCTGGACGACCTGGGGAAGCTCAAGCGGGAAATCGATCTCCTCAGACTGGAAGCACGCTTCGAAGACCGGGTCCGCAAACAGCATTTGTATCGTAAGTCAGCCAAAAGTTAAACTCTGACCATAGACATCGGTCGGCTCCACAAGCATTCCCTACGGTTCGACAGCGACGAAGCGGAGATACACAGTTTCGTGAGTTAGGGCCAAAGAAGCGAAGCTGATGTCAGGTAAATCGGCTGAAAGAGCAAGGCCAGATCATTGCCAAATTGACCGCCGATCTTTCGCAGCAACGCATGCAAGCGTCTCAAGCGAAACACAAGCATCAGAATTGGCAAAATCAGCTGCATGACAAGGTGGCCACATTGAGGGAGGACAAGAAGGACTGGCAGAGTGATGGTGCCCGCGTGCGCAGCGAGCTTAGCGAGGCGCAAGCAAATGTGCAGAGGCAGAAGGACGAGCTTGCAATAGTGAAGAACGAGTCAGTGCCCTTCGCTTGACAAGTCTGTCTCAAACTGATCATGAGTCGTTTAGGCGGTTCAAGCTTCAAAATCAGCTCACAGAGATGTCGCCTAAACTTCGACATATTGGGGACTACGAGATCCGAATGAAGCAGCTCACGGACTCACAACGGCTATGGTGAATTCAACGCAAACTTCTTGACGTTGACGACAGGGACGACGACATCGCACGACTCAAGCAAGCGCAAAGTGAGGCCGAGACATGGCGTGCCCGATGTTTTCAGGTGAGAGTACGGTCTCCGAAGGATTCTGACGGCAGCTGGATCAAACGCTACGAGTTTCCGACCAAACGAAGAGGGATCAATACAAGTCTATCCGGTCAGTCACCTAATGATCCTTTCATCGACTGACGGCCTACAGAAATCTGGAGTCGCAACTTGCTCGCGAGCAAGACCGACGTCCAATCCCGCTCATCGAGCAGAGCGCTAGGCAGGTCCTACCCGATGTGCAGTCTTACCTCAGCATTGCCGACAATGCCAGACGACGCGCCGAGTCCTTAGAGCGCGACAACCTTGGTGTGAGTCGGTGATAAGATATTAGTCTGACTTCAGCTCCATATCGAGATTGAGCGGCTCAAGAGATTGCACCCATCGAAAGCCTTGGGCGATCGCTCGTTCATCTGGGGAACCTAAGTATCACTGGCCCGAAGCGGAGCCGCCGATAAGCTTCGTGGCAATCCCCCAGGCAGGCCGTGCCCCATAAAGCTGGGAGGAGGATGCAATATAGTCCCATCGAGGCAAAGATTTCTTCGCGCTGTATCTTCCATCCATGTCAATATCAACATCATAGATGTCCTTCTACTGTAATGTGAGAGGGCCTCTTGACTGGTCCATGCTTTCAAACGTATTCACGCCTTTGTGAATGGTGATGAGCACGGCATTATTACCCCGAATACTGCATCCGATGATCGCGCAAGTCTCCCAATCGCGGTCGGTGCATATCTTCTCCAGGTTCTCAAAACAGATCGCTGAGAGTCGGGCAGAGCACAACCCCATGATGCGGGGGCAAGTCCATGTAAGATTATCCCGCTTGCACGGCTGACTCGGTCAAGTCGATAACCTGACCTCAGCTCTGACAACTCGAATAGGGCTCACCTTTTGGATATCGGGTCGCTTCTCCGGATCCACGACAAGCATAGCGTCGATCAGCGCGGTAAGTTTAGGCGAGTAGCCCGAAGGATGACGATAACGTCCACTTCCCACCGCCATCGCAATTGAAGTACCGTCAACCTCGAAAGGAGAGTATCCATACGCGACGGCGAAGAGAGTGCAGCCAAGAGACTGCCATCAGCCTGCCTGACGGGGCAACTCACCCAGATATCCACTTTCTCGTCGAGCATCTTCCCCGTTTTCACATCGAACAGTTCCGGTGCTCTATAGGGCATGGAAGACTGTTCGCCCGCGATATCCTGCCTATCAGCGACGATCTCTTGGGCATCTCACCTGCTCCAGCAGAGCTTGTTGGCGGGTTTGAACATTGATTCGTGCTCTACATTCAGCACCGTCTCGGATGGAACCCACTTGATACTTGACCCGAAATCCATGAGGATAGGAGCACCATCGTCGGCGATCATCACATTTCTGTCGTCAGACAAGTCCTTCTTCTAAGCGCTCACGCTGGCTTGATGTCCCGATGAGCATAAGGCACCAATTCCCCTTCCTCAACGGCGGCTAGCTCCTCATCCCCATCAAAAACTGCTTCCGGTTGATTGATCAGGGGATTCTCCTCTCGTTCCGGAGGATAGCTCGCGGTGACCGCCGGTAAGCGGTATCGGTGCATTGCTCGAACCCTGCCAAGACTTAACGTGCGACGACAGAGGCAGCTTACGCCAGGCAGGTTCCATGGAAAAGCTCCAAGAGCCTCCGCTCAGGCATTGGATTCCCAGACACCGAGGCCGATGCCATTGAGTCTTGAAGGTTGCCTCGAGAATAAAAGGGTAGAAAACTGACAATCTCGTCACTGTACTCTATCGTATAAAGACGACTTACAGATAGATTATCTTGCCCTCACCCCCCTCATCCTGCACGACCGCCGAGTCGAGGATTTTGATGATGTTCGGATGCCGAAAGCGACGATATGCCTCGACTTCCTTCATAGCCTCCTTGACGCCCTCCTGTCCAGAAGTGACCAAAATCTTCTTTAAAGCGTACAGCCTTCCAGAAGATGTGTCTCGAATCAAGTAGACAAACGAGAAGCCACCCTCCCCCAACAGCTTCTCAATCTTGTATGAACGACCGTTGATTTTGAGAGTTGCATCTCTGTCGACTCATAAGAATGGAACTCGTACAGAGGAAGCTCACGGTTTACAGATGCACTGATTCATCGTGAGCCAAATTGTCTTTTGACATCCCTCATCACTTACCTGTGTCAAGGTGAGGACCGCATCTTTGGCGTAGAATCTTAATCGGTCCAATCCGATTGCCAAACTGTCGCTATTCATGGCTTCTGATACACAATGCCCAATCAGAGAAAAATTGAGCCAAGGGGAAACCAGGTGATATCAGACGCGGCGGAATGTGGAGCCCCAGAAAGAAGCTTTGGTACCGTTCTATCTCTCTCTTCTCTCTCCTCTCTCTCTCTCTCTCTCTCTCTCTCTCTCTCTCTCTCTCTCTAGCCCTTTGCCGCTGGATGAGATTGATTTCCAATCTACGTCAAGCATGCAGAGTCATGTCCACCAGTGCCACAATAATCAGATTGGATCCCACCGAGACCAGTTTTGTGAAATATTTGGATGATTTCGCTCAACAGCATGACCCTCCTGTTGAATGTCGTATCGCGGGAGGATGGGTCAGGGATAAGGTGAGTTGACCTGATAGAATCCTCCTGATTCTTTACAGTTGTTGTCTTTCCCTTCTCATGATCTCGATGTCGCGCTCTCCATCCCTTCCGGTTATTCCTTCGCCCTCGCTTTTGTCGAATACCTCAAGGGCGAGAACGTACCCACAGGATCTGTAGGAATGGTAGCTGCCAATCCCGAGCAGAGTAAACATTTGGAAACGGGAACGACGAGAGTCATGGGATTGGAATGCGATTTCGTGGGACTGCGTTCGGAGACATACACGGACAGTCGCATACCGTCAAAAGTGGTGAGGGAGTTTAGGCTGGCAATCGCTCATGAGCAGGTGCTAGGAACGCCCTCGGAGGACGCTTCTCGCCGCGACCTGACCATCAACTCACTCTTCTACAATGTGCATTCCAGAAAGGTAGAGGACTTTACATCAATGGGCTTGGACGATTTGGCGAAAAGAATTGCACGCACACCACTACCTCCGAGGCAGACGTTCCACGACGACCCGCTCCGAGTTCTTCGTTGCGTACGATTCGCCAGTCGGTTCGGTTTAACCATCGCGGATGACGTGAAGGAGGTCATGAAAGAAGAGGAAGTCAAGGTAGGTGCTCCTCAGAGGATTCGGTTGACGTCAGGCTGCTCTTCGCACAAAGGTGTCGAAGGAACGGATCGGCATCGAGATCACCAAGATGATGCAGAAGAATCCGCTGCATGCTCTCGCCCTCATTGATGACCTCAGTCTGCACTCCTCTATTTTCACCTGCGACGTGGATCCACCACGACATGATGCCCTCTCCACGGCCCAAATTTTACAGCGAGTGCAGGAGCGTTTCCGAGAGGACGAGATGTTGTGGCTAGCAGCGGCGACAAGCCCTTTCCGAAATTGCGTTGTCAGGCGGAGGAAGGAGGAGTCTGCAGTTTCTGTGGTCTTGAGCGATGGCCTGAAGGTGAGTGATTCTCAGTAACAACGGGCTGATCACAGCTCTCAAACGATGTGAAAAAGGTTGTCTCGAATCTCTTCATCGCGGCGCCTTTGTTGAAACCCGATATGACGGTACGGTCCGAGATTGGCTCCACAATGCAGCTTTTAGCTGTCCGGCCTTGGGATCGATCAATCGTCTGGGCAACCGTGATGGACATATTGCCGACCTGGCAGGGCGAATGGGATAACAACGCTCAGCGGATCCTGGAGAAGTATCGCTCGTTCGCTGACCTGATCGTTCGACTGGATCTGCCTGCCGCGATCGACCGCGATCCCCTGATAGACGTGAGTGATCGCGATGACCGAGCTGACCGTCAGGGCACAGAACTGCAGAAGGCTCTAAACATCCGGCCGTCGCGCCTTCTTTTCGCAATTCTTAATGCCATCAACGTCTGGCAGCTTGATAATCCCACTGCAAGCAGGGGAGATTGCCTAGAGTGGGTCCATGAAATGTGGAGAGGGGAAGGCCGCGCCCAGTGGGAAGCTGCTGCGACAGCTCCTGCAGGATCAACGAGGAGGTGATTGACAGATAAGCGAGATTACCGGGCATACTGTTATACCATGTCATTCATGTCAAATTTGGACTGTACGATATGATGCGGTCGATCTATCCGTGAGAACAGACCGGGTAATTGTTCTTGCGTATCTCCTTTCGAGCTTCGATCAAGGCCAGGCCTGCTGTGGTGGTGCTGGCTTGCTTGCGAAATTGAGATAGCCATGTCGCTTACAGGATCGTCGCTACGACCTTTCTACCCTCTCCTGCCCCTCGGAAACCCGAGCCACTATGGAACTCCGCCAGACACAAGCCTTGCCATGTTCCGAGAAGGAGCTTGCCTTTCGATATCGGCAAGGCGATCGAGTTTCCGATGAGCGAAGTCTTTACGTGAGACGCCGAGTCGCTGTAAGATCAGCCAGAGTGGTGAGATCAGACTCACTCTGGGACCCTCGTCTGTATGCTGCAATCAGTGTCCTTTCCGTCAGAGTATTCGGTGCGCTCACCGCTTCGTACCGTGCTACCATAGCAAGCGGTGGTCAGGTGTTGGTTGCCATCGCGACTTACGGGTCACAACTCTCGATCACCTATACATCAGCTGCTAGTATCAAGTGCACCTACCGTCAGTCCAGCAGAGGTATGCAAGCACGATAGGGTAAAGATGCCTATGTCGACTTGTTCCAAAGCCTCTTGACATTCCTTCAAGACGACATTGGTGATCAGGTGCACTTCCTTCCCATTCGGAGGAAGAGCACTGTCAAGCCTGTCAATCGTTCAAGTGTTATGGCTGGGAAGCTTACAAGGTTTTCTGCCAAGGCATGATTTCGAGTAAAGATGAACCCCCAAAGGAGTTTTGTTTGATCAATGATTTCAACATATGACGTCAATTCTTAAACGGTCCCCTAATTGTACTTTACTGGTGGAAAATCAGGCGCTTCACATCACTCAACCTAAATTTCGTTCCGTATTCCAACCTTCCCGCCCACTGAACATCTTTTTCATTGCGTTTATACGTTCTCTTTCAAAATTATTCACCGCACATCCCCTTGCCCTCAAAACGCCCCCATTTCCGTGAGATGATCGTCTGTAATTGCTGTGGAGCGGCACTTAGCGAGCTGCGGACAACTTGCATCAAGTGCAGCGGTCGGGGCATAGGTATGCCTTCTCGGTGCATCTAGTTCTGTGGTCTCATGAGCTTCATAGAGCGTCCTTCACCTTTCACGAAATTCCTGACACCCAGTCAGCAACGAGGAAGCCCTGATCGATGGGCGCAGAGGTGAGTCGGAGTCCTTCGTTTGCGCTGAACCGAAGCTACACCACGGCCTCCCCTTCATCAGAGTCTACAATGAATCCCACAGACCTCTCGAGGACAGTTTCTCCCTCTTTCTTTCCTATGCCTATCGAGAACACCCCCTGTGGATCATCGTCGACATTTGACGTTGCACCCGGCGAAGGACAAGGTTCAGAGCTTGCTCGAGGTGGGTTGCTTCATGTTACCAGAGCTGAACAGCAGTGTATGGCTGCCTGATTGATCCCAAGGTTCATTATCCGCAATGTGGACGATGTAAGCTCGATATCAAAGCAGGTGGCAAGCTCTATCTCGCTCGGTGAGCTAATATCGAGACTTCATCGGCTGACGTCGTAGGGACCAATCTGCAAGTCTCGTCACCTCATCAGCCGTGCTTTGCAAGCAATGTTACTCTGTAATGTACTCAATAGGTACATGCTCCACTTGCGGAGATCCGATCCTTGGCGAGCGGGAGGAAGGACACGGTGGAACTCATGTCAAGGGACGGCTCGATGACGTTTGGCATGCCAGATGTTTCTCTTGTACTGGTAAGTGGGCTGCTTGCGAAGCAATCAGATCATCCGCAGATCTAAAAATGACTCAGAATGTTCGCGGTCATTGTTCGGACGAGACCATCTGCTGCTACCCTCCGGCCGTCCCGCCTGTCGGACTTGCTACGAGATCCGTCTCGCCCGGGATCGCTCCGCTCTCCCCCCAAAACGCTCCCTTGCATCCGTGCCCCCAAGTCGAAAGTATGGCCTTCCAGGAGAGGTCTTGCTGGGCAGGCCTTCAACGAAGGTTACTTCGGCAACATCCCAGCATAGCGGTCCCCTTCCCGAATACGCTCGACCAACGCCAGCTAGACTCCAAGACGATGCGGGACTCGCAACAATGAAGCCCACAACTACAAGGGGAGAAAGGACGAAATCAAACAACTCTAAAAAGTCTCGCGGCATCGATCCGCTCCGCTCGAACCTGACTATCTCTACCGGCTTGATCCGAAGCCCCGATCTTTCGTCCTCACCGGAGCACTGTGGGACCGAAAAGACGCTTGCGACACATGCTCCCGGGACTAAGCTTCGAAGTAAGACAGTCCCTGCATCAGCGGGAACGCGAGACAATCTTCCGAAGGATATCTGCACCGCAGACAAAAGCCGGATCACTTCCGAAGTCGTCAGCCCTAATCGGGGCCCACAACTTATCAATGATCCTGTATTCGCTCAAGCTCGACAGGCTAAACGGCAGGCCATCGAGCGGTTGATACAATTGTCGCAAGGTCGAAGCAGCACCGGTCGATATTTGAGCAGCTCAGCAGACCACGCTATGCCGCCAGAAGATCTGGCCGGTCCGTCCTGCTATGCCGGTGAGTACATGGACGACGGTCGCAGGATCGGACTGACGTACGGCAAGCAGAGTTAAGTTTCCTGGACGACGGACCATCTTCCTCGTTAACGTTGATTCGTCACCGTACCCGTGGTACGGCCCAGCAATTTGCCCGCCCCTCGTCCCACCTTCCCAATGACAAGACCGTGTCTGATCGCGAACCAACGACTGCCCTAATTCTCGCCAAAGACGTCTCATCGGGAGCAATGCCGGCCTCTCCCGGCTGTAGATGTAAGGTTGAGTCTCGGGACCGGAGCAGCCTCGAAGGCCGACACTCGTCTCGAAAGTGTCCACGAGGTGCCTTACCCACCCACGGACGAGGATATGGAGCGGGAAGTAGTAACCTGACGACTCTCGACAACTCAGTTGTATTGAGTGCTGGAGGAAGGCTGTGGTGCCGGCAACGCTTCGTGGGTTTGATGGTCAGACTGCTGCATGCTGCTGAAATCCCGTCGCCCAGTCCACAGCGGAACAAGATACGATCAAGAGCAAATCTAGTCCCAATGATGCACAGTCTCGGAGCCCTCTTGTGCCTCGACGAAGCGTCTTACCGTCGTCCTTGATTTCGGCCCGCTCGCAGGCTTTCCTGATCCAATCCTCCACTTCATCCTAGGCTTCCTCCAGCCAATTCCTGGATCTCAGTCAGAGACCTCCCTCCATACTCGTGCATGGTACGTATAGTAGGATTCTTCGCTATCGCTTGTAGGAAAGGGGTTACAGGGGGATATTGCAGCGTAGATTTGACTCCTGGATAGTATCTGTCTTTGTATGCCTACGTCACTGCCAATAGTCTTCTGTTTAGGTATCATCCACACCTCACGTCCGCCCAAGGGCCTACTGAATAACAATTCTTTGATTGAGGCAGAGACAGAGGACAATTGTCTGGACACCACAGCGGCACCCATCGATTCCTGCGGCCCATGAGGATAGCGTGTCACCGAGAGCAGTTCCTAGCTGTGCTCAGTTGAGGTTATCCTGCTCCTGAGCGCACATGCCAAAGTAGTCCATAGAAGAACATCAACAATAATTCAAGCTGCTGCTGTCACCCACTTGTATACGAACGTCCGTTATATGAATCCATGGGAGGCGTTGTGGTCTCGATATCGACCCCTCGAAAAACATCAGAGTGAATTCACTGCTCAGATTACGTTTATCTCCCAAAAGAATACGGGCCGTTGACAGTGCCACATAGTAGCGAAGAGATTGGACACGGTTTCGTTCTCCTGAACATATCCTGCATCAAAATGATGCAGACAAGTAGAGAAAAAAACAGCATTTCCACCGAAATCGTTTTCCGAATTGTGAAAGGCAGCCTCGTCATTTGTTGTAATAAAGGTGTAACGTGATACTTCTGAACAAAAGGTACAATATTCAGCCCAGTGGAACTGGCTGAATCCCATTATAACCTGGTGATGTCATTCATGACATTTTTTGAATTTCGAGTCCATGCCGGCGAGAACCTCCGCGCAGTAGACAAGATTTAGCAAAGAGTAAAGACAAATTCAGCATGTGTCATGACATCCCAGAGGCCGAGGATGGGCCAGCGGGTGGACTTTGAAGGGTTACTGAAGTACTCGTCACTCGGTCAAGGGCAAGACTAGTCTGGAAAGGACCCAGGTGATCTGAAGTTGAAGATGAAAAAGCACACTTTTGACGTTGCTATGCGTCTGAAGCTGAAAGTTGATGATGGGATATTAGGGGGAAGGATCCAGTACTCAGGAGGAGTCTGTAATCCTCCCAGCTGACAGGAGATAACAACTAATTCTATGTAAACATCCATGACTTTACCGTACCCTTGTCCACCGCAAACTCCACTGAGTGACTCATAGAATCAGTCGATGAGAAAACATAGAGAGGCTGGTCCGAACCATTTGCCAGAGACAAACAACATTGTCCACATTGGACCAGCTGTTAACGTACCCGCAAATGATGCCCCTCAAGAAGGCAGAATCCGTATTACGACAGCGACAGCTATTGCGGAGAAAATGCAAATCAGCAACCCGCCGAAGACAATGATGATGACGATCGACTTCGTGCCTCTTGATGCTATCATCCTCAGCACTAGCTTTACTGGCAAGTACAACGGTACCGCAGTCATACTTGCAAGCTCATTCAGGCAAGTGAGCAGTGGGACAGCGATGCAGAAGTACTTGCAAAAATGGAAAATTAGAAAGTCTGGGAGTGTTAAATATTGACGAAATATGAGGAAAGTATGAAACATCAAACTAATTGAAAAGCGGCAGCAGGACTGCGCAGGCGGTCACGTGACCGGAAGACGAGATCGCCTTATCCTGACACTCCCACTCGATCCGATCTTGCGGTCACGCCAAGCAGATCACGCAAGCGGTCAAATAACTCACGAGGCAGTCCTT